>Ga0302323_100001521_pt1 | contig 18904 bp, 16 predicted proteins | sample Fen_T0_3_FD_201950 | JGI IMG/M metagenome (GOLD analysis project Ga0302323, IMG submission 201950) | Peat permafrost microbial communities from Stordalen Mire near Abisko, Sweden - Fen_T0_3 | ecosystem: Environmental > Terrestrial > Soil > Wetlands > Permafrost | place: Sweden: Abisko... | reverse complement strand
CTGGTGCGGCGGTTGTAGGTCGACGATGGTGAAGCCCTCGCCGGCGATGTCGAGGGCGCGGTCTTTGAGCTCGCGTTCGCCAGGGAAGCGCTCGGTGCGGCGGGTGCTCCTGTTAGCAGGCGACGTTGGTTGCGCCCTCCCAGCTAGAGTCTGAGTTCGCGCGGCTGCGGCAGCGCGAACCGCGCAGATGCGCGGCGTGCTGTGCTACGAACAGCCGCAACCGCCCTCGTTGCAGGAGCAACTCGGAGCAGCGTTGGGGTTGTGGATGGCGAAACCCTCACCCTCGTCGCTGCTCTGGTAATCGACCGTCGCGCCCTCGAGATGCTCGAGGCTCGCGGCATCGACGATCAGCTGGATCCCTGCCGTGTCGATGACGTGGTCACCGTCCTGGGGCTCGTCGAGTGCCAGGCCGTAGCGCAGGCCCGAGCAGCCACCGGCTTGAGCGTAGAGCCTGAGACCGCCGCGGGGCAGGTTCTCCTTCTCGCGCGTGAGATAGTCCTTCACCTTGTCCGCAGCGGCCTGTGTCACCTCGATCATCCTGTCTGTCTCCTGCGGCCAGCGAGTTGCCTTCGCGCTGGCTGACCTTTCCATGGTAGCCGAGAACGGGCGGTCGTTGTGCGTCGGAACGCCTTCCTCACGAGGACGATCCTGCGACAGCGAACCACGACAATGCGACTACGCACGAGCGTCATGGGAGCATGGTCCGCTCGTGCGGTGTCGCGCGCCTCTCCGGCCAAACCTTCGCTTGTCGTCGCGACGGAAACTCCCGTTTCCGGCACAATACACGCGTGGCCACTTATGCTATCGGCGACGTGCAGGGTTGCGGCCGGAGTCTCGACAAACTCGTCGAGCAGATTCGGTTCGACCCGGACCGGGATCGCCTGTGGTTCGTCGGCGACCTGGTGAATCGCGGACCGGCCTCGCTCGAGGTGCTACGTTTCGCTCGCGACCTGGGCAACGCAGCGACCGTCGTGCTGGGCAACCACGACCTGCACCTGCTCGGCAGGGCGCTAGGCGTGCGGCCAGCCGAGACCGGCGACACCCTGGACGCCGTGCTTGCAGCGCCTGACCGCCAGGCGTTGCTCGACTGGCTGCTCCATCGTCCGCTGATGCACGTCGAAGGCCGCTTCGTGCTCGTGCATGCCGGCCTGGCGCGCGATTGGTCTGTGGCCAACGCCCAGAGCTTGGCGCAAGAGGCAGAGGTTGCGCTGCGCGCCCGGCCAGCGGCCACGCTCGAGCTGCTGCGTGGCAAGGCGAAGCGCCACTGGCACGACGATCTCAAAGGCGACGACCGGTTGCGCTTCATCCTTCGCGCCCTCACGCGCCTGCGGATGTGCAGCGCGGATGGGGCGATCACGGCGGGGCACAAAGGCCCGCCTGAGACCGCGTCGCCTGGCGCGATCCCGTGGTTCGACGTGCCAGGCCGCGCGAGCAGCAGCGCCACGGTGGTGTGCGGCCACTGGGCTGCCTTGGGTCTGCGGCTGCGCGATGACCTGATCGCGCTCGACAGCGCTTGCGTGTGGGGTGGCCGCTTGACCGCTGTGCGGCTCGACGACCGCGCCGTGTTCCAGCAGGCCTGCGCTGATCGCTGCGGTACGTAGCGTCGGAAGTCGGCGAGTTTCGGGTCCGGGGGTTCGGGGGGCGGGAGCCCCCCGCATCACAGCGGTGCCCGAATTCACTTCGGGCGCCGCTGCTTGACGGCCGCGTCCCGCGCTACTTGCCCCTATGGATCAGCGCGAGGAACTCGTCGCGCGTTTGGAGCTGCTCGCGGAACGAGCCCAGCATGCAGGAGGTGACGCAGACGGAGTTCTGCTTCTCGACGCCGCGCATCATCATGCAGAAGTGCGTGGCCTCGATGACCACGGCGACGCCCTTGGGTTTGACGCACTCGGAGATGGTCTCGGCGATCTGCACTGTCAGGCGTTCCTGAACCTGCAGCCGGCGCGCGAAGAGGTCCACCAGGCGCGGAATCTTGGAGAGGCCGACGACCTTGCCGTTCGGCAGATAGGCCACGTGCGCCTTGCCCACAAACGGCAGCATGTGGTGCTCGCACATGCTGTAGACCTCGATGTCCTTGATGATGACCATCTCGTCGTAGGCCACGGTGAAGAGCGCGGAGTTGAGCAGGGAGCAGGGGTCCTGGTGGTAGCCCTGGGTCAGAAACCGCATGGCCTTCTCGACGCGCTCTGGCGTCTTGAGTAGGCCCTCGCGCTGCGGGTCCTCGCCGAGCAGGCGCAGCATCTCGCTTACGTGGCCGCGGAAGCCGGAGTTGTCGCTGTCTGACATCGCTAGGGTCCTTTCCTTACGCGGCGCCCGAAGTGAATTCGGGCGCCGCTGTGATGCGGGGGGCTCCCGCCGCCCCGAACCCCCGGACCCGAAACTGGCCGACTACCGACGCCATGTTAGTACCTGGCTCAGCCGGAGAAGTCGATGCGCGTGGGTCGCTTGGTGACCGCGCAGGACCGGCAGATGGGCTCGCCCAGCCTGGGATCGTCCCAGGTGCGTTCGCGGTGCGCCCTTCGCAGGCGCTCGAAGTTGGGGCTGGCCCAGGCCTCGCGCAGGCTCTTCAGCGGTGTCATGCGCTCGTCCGCGACAGCGCCGCCATCGATTGCCAGGGTGAAGCCTTGGCAGCAGGGCATCGTATGGCGGCCGTCCCAGGTGACGACCATGCGACGGAAAGGGTCAGAGCATTGGAACTCGGAAGCGCTCATCTGTGCCCAGTGCGCGGCCTTCCAATGGTGCTCCTGTCCGGCAGGGAAGTAGCACTCGCTGACGCTCATCCAGTCCACGCCCATCTCGCCCTTCCAGAACTCCTCCATGCGGCCGCTGTCGACGTCGCGCGCGTTTAGGTTCGTGCGCACGACCGAAGCGCGGATGCGGCAGTCGGGGTTGCCCTTGCCCTCGGCGCGGGCGCGGACGGAGCTGCGCACGGAGTTGAGCAAGATCTCCCAGTTGGCCCCGACGCGCTGCTTGCGATACGTCTCGGGATCGCAGGCGTCGACTGAGAACATCAGGTCAGTGATGCCAGCAGCGACGATCTCGGCGAAGAGCGTGGGGTCTTTGCGCGCGCGGCCATTGCCGTTGGTGTTGAGCATGACGTCGGGCAGACCCAGCTCAGCGGCCGTGCGCACGAAGGTGACGATCTCCGGGTGCAGGGAGGCCTCGCCGCGGTAGTTGAGCTTGACCGAGCTGACGCCGATCTCAGCGCACTCGCGGATCAGGCGCTGGAAGAGCACCGGATCCATGTAGCCGCGCTGGTAGGTGTAGTCGTTCAGGCCCTGCGTGCGGATGTGCTCGTGCGTCCAGATCTGGCAGAACCCCTGCGGGTCGTCCTCCGAGCTGCCGCAGCGCAGGTCGCACATGGCCGAGGCCTCGAGATCGATGTGCACCGGATGGTCGGACGCGTCCCAGTCGCTCTCGCGGCGCTCCCACTCGCGGCGATAGGCCTGGTAGCGCTCGCTGCGCGTGGGTTCCTGTCCAAGGACTCGGAAGGTCGGATCTTTGCTCATGTCGTCTACACAGTTGGACCGCGACGCAACGGCAACTTATGAGTCTAGTGGAAAACTCCGCGTGTGTGGTAGTGCGGCGCGCGGTTGACCCGATTCCTGGACCCAAGTTAGAGTGAGGCTGTAGTCGCAGCGAGGGGGCGAGAGGTCGCTGGGCGCGTTCGCGGCCCGGCTCGACGAGCCAGCCTCAGAATCAGAAGCCAGAAAGTGCCGTGAATTGCCGGGCGCCCGCGCGGCCCCTTGGTTTGAGGTAGCGATATGCAGCGGATATCGGGACGCATCAGCACCGCCGTCTGCGGCGTCTGCTTGGCCACAACCTTGGTCGCCGTCGGTTGTGGCGGCACTGACAGGGTCGTTGACACGACGCCGACCCCGACGGTCTCCACGTCGGGTCTCATACTGCTCCTGCATCTCGACGAGGCTGCCTGGACCGGGGCTGCGGCAGAGGTCGTCGACTCGTCCGGGTTCAGGAACCATGGCAAGGCCGTCGGTGGGGCCACGACCGTGGCCAACGGCAAGTTCGGTCGTGCTGGCTCCTTTGGCGCAACCAGCGCCGTACAGATCGCCGACAACACCTACCTGCACCCCACGAACCAGCTCACGGTGGCGGCCTGGGTGTACCCCGACGCCAACGGCAGCGGCAACTATCGCGGCATCGTCGCCAAGCGGGTTGACTATGGCCAGAAGGCGTCCTTTACGCTCTTTCTCGACCCGAGCAACCACCTCTGCGCAGACATCAACACCGAGGACGACCGCTTCTGTATACCTGCAACGGTCGGTGTTGGACAGTGGTCCCACGTGGCCCTGGTCTACGACGGCACGGTCGCGCCCGCGGCGCGCGTGTCGCTTTACATCAACGGACAACTGGCCGGCGTCGGGGGCGAGTCCTCCACAACGATCCAGCCGTTCGACTCGCCGCTGTGGATCGGTTGCCTGCCGCTGTCGGGACCCGCGCAGGGCCTAGTGGGGCTTGTCGACGATGTTGCCATCTGGCAGCGCGTGGTCGCTTCGCAGGAGATCCAGACTCTGGCAAACGCGACAGGGCCGCTGGCGAATTAACGCGCCGCAGGCGCGGGTGAGCACAAGCCGCGGGGTCCCGGCCCCTACGACTGCGAGCTGCATCTCTAGCCGTTGGCTCGACGCCGCGTGCGCAGGATCACATCGCCTGTTGCGCCGCCGCCGCTCCGTGCGCCAGCTCACGCCCGCGACCACGCTCTCCTTCGTCTAGTTAGAAGACGCCTTGGACGATGGAGGAGAGAGATATGAAGAAGACAGCAGTTCTCTGCAGCGTGGGACTGTTGAGCCTGGCAGCGATTGCCTGGGCCGGTCTGGCGGTCTCCCGCGAGACCCGGGTCGATCTGGTCGCGCGCACGGCGAGCGGCAGCGTTCGTGACACGCGCGCGAGCGCGGACACGGTCCAGTACATAGCCTGCTTCGTGTCCATTCCCGCTCCCGGCGCGGCCGCGGCGGTCTGGTGCGATGCGCGCGACGCAGCCTCCGAGCGCCTGATATGCAGCGTATCCGACCCGGCCTTCGCGCAGCTTGCGCAGAGCATTTCGGCAGCTAGCTACGTGTCGTTCTCGTGCGACGCGAACGGGCACCTCTCGTCGCTGACCGTGAACACCGGGTCACAGTGGATGGACTAAGGCAGCCGCGCGCTCCGCTTGCCTGGCAGGGCGGCTTGGCGCAAGCTAGCGACCGTGGCAGATGAGACAGCCGCACCGGGCATCGATTACCGAGCGCTGCTGCAAGACGCGCTCATCGGAGTCGTGCGCAGCGTGCTGCGTCAGGTCGCCCTCGACGGCTTGCCGGGCGAGCACCATTTCCTTCTGTCCTTTCGCACGGACGCACCCGGCGTAGAGATGGCACCGCGTTTGGCCCGTCATCACCCGCAGGAAATGACGATCGTCCTGCAGCATCAGTACTGGAATCTCCAAGTGGACGACACCACGGTAGGCGTGACGCTCAAGTTCAGCGGCTCGCCGGAGCGCCTCGTGATCCCGTTCGCGGCGCTGACCGCGTTCGTCGATCCGTCTGTCCCGTTTGGGCTTCGCTTGCAGGCGCTGGCCGAGACGGATGCGGCCCAACCAGAAGCGTCGCCCAGGGAAGCCGAGGCCGTCGAGGCGGCCGGCGCAGTCGCGGCACGCGAGACAGGCACAGTCGTCGATTTCGCCGCCTTCAGAAAGCGCGAGTAGCGACCGTCACAGCGAGCGTGTGAGGATCTCCGCCAGCTCCTCGTCCGCCAGCTCGATTGGATTGCCGCGCATGCTACTTGCGCTGCGCGCCGCGCTCACGAGCCCTTCGATGTCCGCGTCCGTGACTCCCCAGCGGGTCAGACCCGGGATACGCAGCGCGGTACGGAGCGCCTGTACCCAGGCGATGCCCTCGTCGATGCTCGCGCCCGGCCGGTCGGCGACGATCGCAGCGATCTCGGCATAGCGTACCAGCGCCGGACTCGAGGGCGCTCGTCTGGCGAGACTGCGCCAGTTGACGCTCATCACCACAGGCAGCAGCGCGGCGCACACGGCGCCGTGCGGTGCATCGAACCGGCCGCCGATGGCGGCGGCAAAGCCGTGGACCGCGCCCAAGCCGGCGTTTGAGAGCGCCAGACCTCCGAAGAGGCTGGAGAGCGCCAGGTCCTCGCGCGTGGCCTCGTCGCTGTCCCCGCCATAGGCGCGTTGAAGCGAGCGCGCCGAGCGGCGGAGGCCCTCGCGGCAGAGCGCGTCGATCAGAGGGTTGGCACGGGCCGAGACGAACGGTTCGACAAGCTGCGTAAAGGCGTCGAGCCCGCTGGCCGCGATCACTTCGGGCGGTAGACCTGACAATAACTCGGGGTCGACGATCGAGGCACGCGCCGGCAGCAGCGGGCTTCTGAGGCTGACCTTGAGCCTGTGCTCGGGCGAGGTCAAGACGGCATTGCGCGTGACCTCCGCGCCCGTGCCGGCCGTGGTGGGGATCGCGATCCAGGGCAGCGACGGCCGAGTTAGGGGTTGCTTGCGGCCAATGATCTCGAGGTAGTCAAGCGGGTCGCCGCCGTTGGCCAGAAGCGCCGCGATGGCCTTTGCCGCGTCGATGGCGCTGCCGCCGCCAAAGGCCACGACGCAGTCGCAGGCTTCGAGCTTCGCGCGCATGACGCCCTCGCGCACGGCTGCCAGGCTCGGCTCGCCCTTGACCTGGAAGACCACTGCGGCAACCGCGCTGCGGTCGAGCCCGTCGAGCAGCGACGCAGACCGCTCTATCGTGCGACCCACGACGACAAGGGCGCGCTTGCCAAAGGAACGCGCGATCGGTCCGGCCTCTTGGAGTGCGCCGGGCCCAAAGAGGACGCGCGTCGGAGTGGCAAACTCGAAACGCATCTCACCAGCCGCTGTCGTCGGGCGAGGCGTTGACGTACTTCGTGCCGCGGCGCGGTTCAGCCATCATGTCGTTGACCGTGTCGCGCCAAGCAGCGTAGTGCGCGGTCTCTCGGTGTGCTGCGTGGGCCTCGCTGTTTCGATAGACCTCGACTAGCACGAATTGTGTGGCGTCCTCGTGCTCCTGGACGACGTCGAAGCGCAACACGCCCGGTTCGCGCCGACTGGCCTCAGCGTTGGCCAGCGACGCGGCCTTGAAGCCGTCAACCGACTCGGGCTTGACGCGCACGTGCACGTGAATGATGAGAAGCGTCGTGGGCATGCGGACACCTCTGCTCGTTGCTTCAGTTCTTCGACAGTGTTGGCGGTGGCGCTGTCAGGTCGCGTTCGGGCTCGTCTTCAAAAGCCACGGTCACGGCTGTGAAGCGGTCGTCGCGCCACTGGTCCTCGCGCAGCAGCCAGACGCGCACGAACTCGGCAACGCGACGGCGGCACGACTCGCGCACCAGCGCGATATGTGCCGGCTCGGTCGCGCGGGCCGAGAGCGTGGGCGTGATGCTGCGTTCCAGCTCGTCCATCTGTTGCTCGACTCCGCCCCGCAGCCAGCCGCGCTCGCTGCGGCGCTCGAGGCGATCGGTGTGGATCGCCGGCGGCAGGCTCGGCCGGATGCGCGGCGCGCGCACCAGGCAAAGGGGGCCGTGCACGTCGAGGTGCCAGGCATCCGAGAGTTGGAGGTGATAGCGGTACGTGACCGGTACGCGGATCTCGGTGACGTTGGTGCCGAGCGGGATCAGGTCGAAGAGGATCGCGCGCTCGTCCTTGCGCGTGAACGTCTCCGTGGACTCGAACGACGCCAGCTCCAAAAGCGGGCCGCCCGGCTGAAGCTGGGGTATGGCAGCCACGAAGGTGTTCGTGATCCGGCCGGTCTTGAAGCCCTCGGCCACCTCGCGTGCGGCCTTGCCCACGTCAGCTACGGTGGCACGCGCCTCGCGCCGGCTGTCGTCAACCAGGCGGCAGGCACGCCACGCGAGCAGGAAGACCAGCCCAGCGCCGACGACGGCCACCAACGGCCAACGCCACGCCCACATGCGCCACCTCCACGGATCACACAGGTCGATCGTAGAGCCGATGGCGCTTGTACACAACAAACCCGATGCGCTCGAGGGCGTTGTTCATGAGCGTGTTGTCCTCGAGGATCCAGCCCGCTTCGCCCCAGTTCATGCCCTTGGCCATGCCGCGCTCCCAGATATGGCGGTACATCAGCGCGTCGATCCCCTTGTTGCGCCACTCTGGAAGCGTGCCGAGCATGAGGATGCGCAGGCGATGGATGTTGCGGGCGGCCCACAGGATCTTGAGAATACCGGGAAACATCCGGCCCGACGGATTCGTCTTGAGCGCCACGTTCAGGTCCGGCAGCGCGACAGAAAAGCCGATGGGCTTGTCATGCGCGTAGACGAACAACACCAGCTCGGGAATCATGATCTGCTTGAGCTGGGCCGCGACGTGGTCGATCTCGTGGTCCGTCATGGGCACAAAGCCCCAGTTGCGCTCCCAAGCCTGGTTGTAGAGCTCCTTGATGACCACCAGCTCTTCGTCGAAGCGTTTGGGCTCGATCGGCCGAACCGTGATGTGGTAGCGCTTGGCGAGTAGATCGGTGCCTTTGATCAGGCGCGCGAGGAACGGGCCGTCCAGGCGGGAGTTCTCGGGCGTGGATTGGTACGTCAACAGGTCCTTTGCCTTGGTGAACCCTGAGCCCTCGATCAGATCCACGTAGTAGCGCGGATTGTGAGGCATCATCAGCGTCGGTGGCGTGTCGAAGCCGTCGACCAGCAGGCCGACCTCGTCATTGGTCGAGAAGCTGGCCGGGCCGCGCAGGACGTCGAGCTTGCGCTCGGCCAGCCAGGTCGACGCCGCGTCGAACAGGGCGTTCGCCACTGTTCGGTCGTCGATGCACTCGAAAAACCCGAAGAACCCAACGCGGTCCTCGTGAAACTCGTTGTGTCCGCGGTTCTCGATGGCCGCGATGCGGCCGACCACGCGGTCGTCGCGCCGCGCCAAGAAGTAGCGCGCCTCAGCGTGCTCGAAGAACGGATTGTGCTTCGGGACCAGCATGGCCTTCACGTCGCGGCGCAGCGGCGGCACCCACAAGGGATCCCGGCGATGCAGCTCGTACGGGAAGGCGATGAAGGCGTTGAGATCACGCGGGCTGTCGACGGCAGTGATGCGGATGTCGCTCATTGGGGCCACTCTCATTGGCCAGCCAATCCTGTCCCAAGCCACAGAGCGCTTCAAGTTCGCGGCAGGCCCGGCGTCCGGTTCACGCTGGGGGTGGATGCCCGACCACGACGCGCGCGGCACCCACCGCCGCCACGGCGTCGAGGAGCTCTTCGAATGCCTTGAGCCGAGCCGAGCCGAGATCGACGACGACGAGCCAGGCTTCGCCTTCCTCTGCCGGACCCGAGATCGAGTGCACCACGCCGCCGGGGAACTCGTTCGTCAGGCCGCGCTCGTCGCCTTCATCAAACCAGCGCCGGAACCAGGCCAGCAGCGGGCCCAGGTCGGCGCGCCCGGGCGATGCGAAGCGCAGCGCGCAGGCGTCCCAGGTAAAAGGGTGCAGGTCGACTTTGAGCCCATCGCCCCATACCAAGGACAGCGACTCGAAGGAGCGTAGCCTTTCGGAGTCGAAACGCAGGGTCCTGGCCGGGGCGTCGTCTGCGAAAACGCAGGCATCGACACGCCTTGGCAGGCCAAGCGAGCCGACCAGGGCAATCTCGCCGTTGGCTTGACACACGGCGACCTCCGGGATCACGCGCTCGCCGCCTCCGCGGCTGGCGTCGGCCAAGCGGCATGCGAAAGTTTCAACGTAGCTGGCGCGGATGCGGGCGAGTAGCTCGCCGATCGTCACGACCTCCGCGCCTTCGTCGCTCATCGTGCGGAATGCCGGCTCAGCGCGGCGCTCCGAGCTCCTGTAGCGAACGGCCGGTCGCCTCGAGGAGCGCGTCAGCGCCCACCGGCAAACCGCTCGCTTGGCGCATCCACAGGTCCGGAGCGATCTGTCCCAGTCGCGCCACGCGCTCGAATTCTCGACCCACGCTGCCGGCCGCGCGCATCTTGGCCTCCACCTGGAAGGCGATGAGGTGGCCGATGGGATAGTCGGGCAAGTAGAGGAAGTTGTTGATCATGTGCGAGTAGATCGCCAGCAAGGTGACATCGCGTACGCCGATCACCGGAGCGTAGTAGCGGTTCCACACGTCGCGCGCGATGGCCAACGTGGCCTCGCGTAGCTCGGCCGGCGTGGCTTCGGGATGGTCGTACATCCAGTGCCAAACGCCCATGTCGACCAAGGCCACCGCCGCGATCTCGCAGGTCATCCAGTAGTCGTTGACGGTCTTGAATGCCAGCGCCTTGTCGTCGGGCGCAGATAGGCCGAGCAGCTCGAGGTCGTGTCCTTGGAAGACGAAGGCCAGAGCCTCCGTAAAGGCCGTGTTCGGCACGCCGGCTAGCAACCAGTGGTCGACGTCGTGAAGCGAGATGGTCTGCTCGACGTTATGGCCCAGCTCGTGCACGGCGATGTTGTATCCCTTGTAGTCCATGCCGCCGGCGCCGACGCGGGTGCGCAGCCGTGCGCGCGCCGAGCGCATGCTCGATCCCAGGGCGTGGCCTGAGCCGCGGGCCGGGTCTACGGCGATGCGCGAGGCGATCAACTGCGCACGGTCATGGCTGAAACCCAAGCGCTCGAGAATCCGTGGGATGTCCGCCTCAAAGGCCTGCGCGTTCGGATACCGCTGCCGCACAGTCGCGTCCAACTCCGCCGCGCTGTACGTGCTGCGCGGCAGGAATCCGTCGTACCAGATGTCGAAGGGCTCGAGCCTGCGTCCGAGGCGGGCCTGGACGAAGCGCGCGACGCGTCCCAGCAGCGGCGAGGAGAGCACGGTCTCGAAGATGGCGTGGGCGCGCGTCTCGGGAATCTCGCGGTTCTCGTCGAAGCGGCGCGCGATGTGCGTGGGCGCCGTCGGCGAGTAGGGGTCCACCTTGCGCACGGCGCGGAACGCGGACAGGAGCGTGGCGTAGCGGGTGTCCGGCTCGCGTTCGGCGCTGGCCGGTCGAGCCTGGGAAGGTGGGTTGTCCGCGTCCTGGACGCTGGAGGCGCGCACTTCGTTGGTCGTCGGATCCCAGTCGACCGTCGGGTTGTCGATGACGGCCGCCGGGATCGACTGCGTCACGATGCGTTCCATGACTTTCTGCAGCAACCGCTGGCGCGCCAGGCCCTGCTGGCGATCCGCGTAGTCGGCCTTGATCTGATCGCGCAGGTTCCAGTGCGCTAGCAGCCGCATGCGCGCAGGGAAGAGGCGCGTCCCGTGCGCATCGACCAAGTGGTGCGCCCACACGTTGTACTGCGCGATGTACTGCTCAGCCTCGGCAGAGGCACGCGCGACCTCGAGCCCGACCTCCGCGGGGATGCGCTTGCTGAAGCGCTGCGCCAGGCGCGCCTCGGCCCATTGGCGCCTCGTCCAGCTTGGACCCTGGGTGAGGCGCTCGTCGAGTGTCGTCAGCGGGAAGTTCAAGAGCACGACAAAGGCCAGCTTGTTCTGAAAGAAGTCGTCCAGGATGTGTGCGGACGGATCGTAGCCGGAGAAGATCTCGTCCACAGGTAGGATCGGGCCGAGATCGAGATCGGTCTGACTGCGCAGCTCGCGGCCGATTTCGTTCATGTGTCCGTCGACTTGCTCGAGCAGCCGCTCGAAACGATCGAAGATCACGTCGCGGCCAGCCTGATCGCGGGCGAACTGCGCGTGCACGAAGCCTTCGAACACCGACGCGTCGCCGTCCGCTTCCTGCCAGAACTGCGCGACCTGCGTGAGCCCGCGCTCGAGGCGTGGGCGTTCCCCGGGTGCGATGGCCGGCGATAGCTCTGTCTTCAGCTTGTCCATGGAACCTTTCAGCCAGGCCGGCTCGGCCCTGCCCGCGAGCGCTTGAGTGCTGAGCGGCATCGTCAACAGGGCGGCGGTCACACCAACGCGAATCGCATGGGCCATTTCACTCTCCCAGTTGCCATCGTCGCCGATCAGGGCCGAGCGGGCAAGCGTGGTCCGGGGCCAGCCACCCTGCTGCTGAGCCATGCGCCGAGACGAGCGCACCTGCGGCGCAGGATGGCGCTCCAAATGCAGGCGAGGTCTGCCCGCAGGCTCCCGAGCCTGCCTTGACAGCAGCGGGCCACTCTGGTACCAATGTCGCGCTAACAACCCGATTGATGACAACGTTGCTGCTAAATATCCCGACGACCGGCCGCTGGATGACCTGCGCATGGCGCGTGAGCTGCGCGGTCGTGGCGTTGTCTCTTCCGTGCAGCCCCGCGCGGACGGCGTCGGTGCCGACCGGTGTGGACGCGGGTGACTTCACACCGCGAGTTGATGAGGTGGCGGTCGCCGAGCCGGCAGAGTCGCTCACGCCCGGCCTGGCTGCGGAGGGCGTTCCAGACGCTCGGACGGAGACCCCGCTGCCTCCGGAGGCCGCGCCACCGGCCTTTGCGGTCACTGCACCGCCCTCGCCTGCGCAGTCCGCGCCTCTGAATGTGGTGCCGCCAGATCCCGAGACGCTGCGTCGCTTGGTGGCAACGGATCCTCACGCCCTTGCCTCGCTCTCCATTGGCCGACCTGATGCCGGCGCGCTGCTCAACGCGGTGCCGATCCCGGAGAACCCGCTGTGGCGCGTGCTCGACGCTCGCCGGGCCTGGGCCAGTGAGGAGACGGTCGCCTTTCTGGCTGCTGCGGTGGAAAAGGTCGAACAGCGCTATCCGGGTTCGCCGCCTCTGGTCATAGGGGACGTGAGTTTCTTGCACGGCGGTCCATTGGGCCGTCACCGCTCCCACGAGAGCGGGCGTGATGCGGACATCGGTTGGTACTTCCTCGACGGGCCGGCCACGGACTTGCGCCACGGCGACGCGAAGAAGCTCGATCTGGCACGCTCCTGGGCCCTGGTGCGCGCCTTCGTCACCGAGACTGATATCGAGCACATCTTCATGGACCGCAAGCTCCAGGCCGTGCTGTATCACTACGCTGCGGCGAGTGGCGAGAACCAGCAATGGCTGGTCGGGCTCTTCGGCAGCGTGAGCGGCCGCAGTGGCGCGATTGTCGAGCACGAGCGCGGCCACAAGACGCACATGCACGTGCGCTTCTACAATCGTCGCGCCCAGGAATGGGCCCGCGTGGCCTATCCGTTTCTCGTGGCAGCGGGCCTGGCCCCGCCGCCGGTCGTGATGCACAAGGCGCGCAGCGGGGAGACCCTGGCTCTTCTGGCGCACCGCTACCATGTCTCTCCCGCAGCGATCCGCGCGGCCAATGGCCTGCGCTCCTCAGCGATCCGCGCTGGACGCCGCTACCGCGTCCCTGTCTGTCACGCCGAGGCCCCCGACGTCGCGCCTTTGAACGTGCCTGCGCGCCGGCTCCCGCCGGTCGCGACTGCGACGCTTTCGGGCGCTGGTCGGTGACACGGTCGTCGCTCGCGGCAGACTGTTGATGAACGCCGCCTGGCTCGCCTTGCGCCGGTCGGCCGGTCGTCACGCCACGCTTCTCGTCGCTGTCGCCCTGCTCTTCACGTTTTGTCGTTGGCCGCCCTTGACCGGTTGGGACGAGGGTTTCTACGTCGCGCAGCTCACGTCTGCGATTGCCGACCGCGATCTGATGCTGCACAACGATCTGTTGATCCTGTCGAACCCGTTGGACCAGAAGCTCCGCATGCTGACCACGATCGCGGATGACGGCGCTCTGCTCAACACCTTCAGCATCGGCCCGGCCGTGCTCCACGCGACCTACGCCTGGCCGCTGCTCGTCGGCAGCGATCGCCCGGTCGGGCAGGGCCTGCGCGTGGCGCTCGCGCTGGGTTCGATGGCGCTGCTGATGCTGGCGGTGCTGGCGATGATCGTGCTCTGTGAGCGCCTCGGCTTTGCGCGACCTGTTGCGCGCATTGCGGCGGTGCTCGCGGTGGCTTTTGGCCCGCTCGCGCTCTTTGGCACGCGTGGCGCGGTCAACTCCCACCTGCCCAGCGCGCTGCTGGCGGCTGTGGTCTGTCTGACTACCTTGACTTGGATCGAGCGCCCTCGACCGCGATACGCGCTGGCAGCGGGCCTAGCAGCAGGCTTCTTGACGATCACGCGCTGGCAGGACGGCGTGTTCTTGGCGGCCCTCGCGCCGGCCGCGGCCGCGGCGCTCACGCGAGGGGACTCGCGGCGCCTGCGCGCGTGCGGAGCCGCGCTGGCCGGCGGCGCCTTTGCCGTGGTGCTTGGCATCCAGCTCGTGGCCTGGCACGTCCAGTTCGACCACTGGTTGCTCGTCCCGCAAGGTGGGGCGTACCTGCATTGGACACGGCCTGCGATTCTCTCGCTGCTACTCAGCGGCTATCACGGCCTTCTGCCTTGGATGCCCGGCTTTGCATTGGGGCTTCTGGGTTTGTTGTGGCTCAGGCCGACGACGCCGACACCCGCGCATCGGCTCTTGGTGCTCGGTCTGATCACCGTCGTGCCTCTGACGCTCTACCTCTCGGCCTGCCCGGTAGACTGGTGGGGCGGCGAATCGTACGGCCCGCGGCGGCTGAGCGCGCTCACGCCACTCGTAGCGTTGGGCCTGGCGCGCGTGTTGACGGCGTTTGAGCGCTTTCGAGTGCGCTGGGTTCTGGCCGGCCTGCTGGCCCTCTGGAGTGTCTTCACTCTCACGGCCCAACTCTCGCGCTTTGACGACCTGGCGGTCGTCTTTCGCGGCCAGACCAGCCGCGCGAGCCCGCTCTCGAGCGCGGCCTACACGGGTGCTCGCTGGATCGACCACTGGCCCACGTGGCCGCATGTGCTGCGGCCGGGCTTCACCTTCTCCGATGCGCCGCACAACGGCGATCGCCTGATCGGCCTTGCCGCGGTCTGCGCGCTCGCCCTCACCGTGACGCTGGTATGGACTGTCCTCAGGCGCTCAGCGGTGGCGCAGCGGGTCTTCCTTGGCGCAACGCTGGCATGGGCTGCCGTCGCGCTCCTCTGGACAGCGCGTCTGCCGGTCAACGCCGCATGGGTAAAGGAGTGGCGAGAGACCGTGCAGGGAACCGAGGGCTGCTCTGATTCTGCGGCTGGCCCGCGCGGTTTCGATGATGCCCGGCATCTCGTCTGTGCCGCGCGCGCCGAGCGAGCTGGCGATGTTTCAGCAACGCGCCATCATCTGGCGCTCGTGCGTCGCGCGGCCGACTACGGCGTAGACGAGGCCTCGCTGCGTAGCGCTGTCGAGCGCGGTGGTCTGGCCAAGCCATGAGAATCCGCGTGCGCTTGGTGGTGCTGGGGCGGCGCGCTAGGATCCGGCCATGACCGCGCTGTTTGCCATGCTCTTGTCGACGCTCTACCTACTCCTGCTCTGGCTCGCCTCGAGCGTCTTTCGCGGCAAGGGTCTGGTCGTGGTCGTGCTCGGCGTGCTAGTGCTCTGGCTGGCTCTGTCGGAGTTCCGACGCGGCCGCCGCACCTTCCTCTGTCGGCTCTGCATCTTCATGGCGTTCTGCGCCGCCGCGGTCATGGGGTGCGAAGGCCTGCTGCGCCTGTTCCCGGGGCTGCCGCGCGGCCAGCTCGCCAACTATGTCTCACACGGCTATCACGGTGAGCCGGGTGGCGTCTACGCGCGCGATCCCCTGCTGGCGCAGGCCCTGCGGCCGAGCTTGCGTCGCACGATGTACTGGAACGGGCACGTGTGGACGCACGAGACAAACGCCGACGGGTATCGCGGACAGCGTTTGGCGGCCGCCGACGCGGTCATGCTGGGTGGGGCCGCGGTCTACGGCCACGGCGTCGAGGGCGATCAGACTGTGCCGGCGCGATTCGCCTTGGCCGCCCGCATGACCACGGCCAACCTGGGTCAACAGGGCGCGTGCCTGATTCAGGACCTCGAGTTGCTGCGCCGTGTCGGCTTGCGCCTCAAGCCGCGCCTGATCCTGGTGTGCTCGCAGCCGGGCGAGCTGACTGACGCGCTGCACTGGTACGCACCCGAGGAGCTGGATCACTTCCTGGCCGAAGATGGCTATCGTCCGCTCGCGCGGCCGATCTACCGCGACGCGCCGGCCATGAGTGTCTTCGACTTCTGGTTTCTGCGCGTGGCGTTGCCGCTGCGCTCGGGCCGGCTGCTACAGGCCCTGGTTGCCGAACCGCACGACCGGGTGTTGGAGACTCCGGTTCCGCAGAGTGCCGGCGACCACTTCGTGCCTGCGGCCGACGTCGTGACGGCGCCGTTCGCGCCGGACACGCTGCCGGAGCAGCGCCTCGGCTGGCAGGCGAGCCGCCGCGCCTTGGCTGAGATCCAGCGCGAGGCGGCGATCGCGGGTGCGCGGGTGATCGTCTTCGACCTCGGGTACCCTGTGGCGTTCTCGACGGCGCTGGAACGGCTCGCGCAAGACCTGGGTGTGACTTACAGCGACGCTGGCCGGCGCGTGCTGGCCCGTGCCCGGGCAGGTGAGAGCATGTATCTGGCCAACGACGGCCACTGGACGCCGACGGGCTGCGATGCCGTGGCCCGCGAGTTGGCCCAGGCCGCAGGGAAGTGAGTGCGCCTTGGTGCTGCCCCAGGGAGCTTGTGTATGTCGTCTGGAAATCCTGCGCGCCCTGTGGCAGCATAGCCGCGCGTTGATAGACGGAGCCTGCCCCGCGTGACAGCACAGACGTTCGAGACTTGGTTCCCGACCCAGTGCCCCGGTACTCCGCTGACCGGCGCCGCAGCCGTCCTCAAGCTCTCGGCCGAGGACGCCACGGTCCCGTTCATCGCGCGCTATCGCAAGGAGCAGACAGGCAACCTCGACGAGGTCGCGATCCAGAAGATCCTGGACGCCAAGGAGCGCTGGGACGATCTGCTCCGGCGCCAGGCTTTCATCGTCGAGGAGATCGAGCGCCAGAAGAAGCTGACCCCGGAGTTGAAAGAGACCATCCTCTCGACCTTTGAGCGCGCGCGCCTCGAGGACTTGTATCTGCCGTTCAAGTCGAAGCGCAAGAGCCGCGCGACGCTGGCGCGCGAGGCCGGCATCGAGCCCCTAGCCGACTGGGTCTGGAACTGCGGCCATGGGACCGATAAACCGCTCGAGGGCCAGACGCTCGAGCTATGGGCGTTCACCTTCCGCAACGAGGAGGCCGGCTTCAAGGACCTCGATGCGGTGCTGACAGGCACGCTCGACATCCTGACCGAACGCCTGACCGAGCTGGCCGACCTGCGCCAGTTCGTGCGTGACACCTACTTCCAAAAGGGCGTGTTGCGCGCGCGCAAGGGCGAGAAGGCCAAGCCGCACAGCAAGTACGAGACCTATTTTGAGTATGGCGAAAAGGTCCCAGCCCTCATGAAGCCCGAGCACTCCCACCGCTACCTGGCCGTGCGGCGCGGGTGGCTGGAGGGCGAGCTGGTGCTGACCATGGGCGGCGCTAGCGACGATGCGGAGTTCGAGGTGCGGCTGCTCGCGCCGTTTGAGGCCGCGGCCTTGGCCGTTCCTGACTCGCCCGGCGCCGAACTGCTGCGCAAGGCGGCGCGCGCCGCGCTCAGGGGCTACGTGGTACCAGCCATCGAGAACGAGGTCCACAAGGCCCTCAAGGACGTCGCAGACGCCGCTGCGATCACGGTCTTTGCCGAGAACGTGCGCCAGCTCCTGCTGGCCTCACCTTACGGTCCCAAGGCCGTGGTCGGTGTCGATCCGGGCGTGCGCACCGGGTGCAAGCTCGCCGTGGTCACCGATGGGGGCCAATTCATCGCCAGCACGACGATCAAGCTGCGCACGGACGAAGAGAAGGAAGCAGGCAAGAAACTCTTCGCCGAGATGCTCGCCAAGACGGAGATCCGTGCGATCGCTGTAGGCAATGGTACCGCCGGCCGCGAGACGCAGGCCTTTCTGAGCGCGGCCGTAAAGGAGCTCGGCCAGACCCTGCCGGTAGTGCTGGTCAGCGAGGCTGGGGCCAGCGTCTACAGTGCCAGCGCGGTGGCGCGCGAGGAGTTTCCCGAGGTGGACGTCAGCGTGCGCGGAGCGATCTCGATCGCGCGCCGATTGCAGGACCCGCTGGCCGAGCTGGTCAAGATCGACCCCAAGAGCATCGGCGTTGGTCAGTACCAGCATGACGTGTCGCAGAGTTGGCTCAAGCGCAGTCTGGACCAGGTGGTTGACCGCTGCGTGAACCAGGTGGGTGTTGACCTCAATACTGCTTCGACGCACCTGCTCGCCCACGTATCTGGGCTGGGGCCGGCTCTGGCCAAGGCGATTGTGGAGCGGCGCGCTGCGAACGGCCTGTTCCGCACCCGGCAGCAGCTCCTCGAGATCTCGCGCTTCACGAAGAGGACCTTCGAGCAGGCCGCTGGGTTCCTGCGCATCCCTGGCGGCGACTACCCGCTGGACAACACGGCGGTTCATCCCGAGCGCTACGCGCTGATCGAGGGCCTGGCAACGCGGCTCGGCAAGAGCGTGGGCGATCTGCTCGGGCCCGGCGTCGAGCAGGTCAAGGCGGCCGGCGATATTCGAGAGGAGCTCGGGCCGTATACCTTTGACGACATTGTGCATGAGCTCGCGCGACCCGGCCGCGACCCTCGCGACGTGTTTGTGCCTTTCGAGTACCGCGAGGACGTGCACGAAGTGAAGGATCTAAAGCCCGGCATGGTCTGCCCGGGCATCGTGACCAACGTCACCAACTTCGGCGCCTTTGTCGACATCGGTGTGCATCAGGACGGACTCGTGCACGTCTCACAGCTCGCCGGTCGCTTTGTCAAAGACCCGCGGGGAGCGGTGAAACCGGGCGACCGTGTGCAGGCGCGCGTCCTGGCCGTCGACCTTGACAAGAAGCAGATCTCGCTCTCGCTCAAACCCGAGCACAGGCCAAAGCCCCCACGCCAGCCGCGACCGGCCAGGAAGCCTGTGCCAGCGAAGCCTGCTGCGCCGCGAGCCCAGCATCCAGCCGCTGAGCGGCCGAAGCCGCCAGGGCCGGCTTCACGCCCCGACCCGCGCCGAGCCACGCGACCGCCAGCCGCCCAGGCACGGCCGGCCAGGCCAGCGCCACCTCCGCGGCCC
>Ga0302323_100001520_pt1 | contig 18904 bp, 19 predicted proteins | sample Fen_T0_3_FD_201950 | JGI IMG/M metagenome (GOLD analysis project Ga0302323, IMG submission 201950) | Peat permafrost microbial communities from Stordalen Mire near Abisko, Sweden - Fen_T0_3 | ecosystem: Environmental > Terrestrial > Soil > Wetlands > Permafrost | place: Sweden: Abisko... | reverse complement strand
TTCGAGGCTCCACTCCGATCCGACGACGTCGTCGCCGGCATCGACCGACGTCACCAGCCGCGCCTGGTCCCGCTCGATGATGCGTACGGCGCCGGCCTCGACGGCGGTCGCGCCGCGCACGTAGACGTCGATGGGGACGAGTTCCATGAGCGTCTGCTCGTCGAACCAGTCATCGATGGTCGCCATGTCTCTCCCTTTGGTCGCCGCCGGCCAAAATGACGAGGGGCGCCGCGCTGCCCTGCGGCCTCGCGGCGCCCCCCACGCTCGGCGCGGCGGCCGCCTTGCGGCGCCGCTGCCGTCTTCAGACTCTACCCTAGCTCAGCGTCGCCTGACCGGGGCGCCAGTCGACCGGGCAGAGCTCACCGGTCTGCAGCGCCTGGAGCACGCGCAGCGTCTCGTCGGTGTTGCGGCCGACGTTGTTGGAGTGCACCACGGCGTACTTGAGCGTGCCCTCGGGGTCGACGATGAACGTCCCGCGGAGCGCGATGCCGTCCGGCAGGAGCACGCCGTAGGCGTCGGTCGCCTCGCGCCTGATGTCGCTGAGCAGCGGGAACGGCAGGGAGCCGAAGTCCCGCTCTATCCACGCCTTGTGGCTGTGCTCGCTGTCGACGCTCGCGCCGAGCACCTGGGCGCCCAGCTCCTCGAACTCGGCGTTGTGCTTGGCGAAGCCCTGGATCTCCGTGGGGCACACAAAGGTGAAGTCGAGCGGATAGAAGAAGAGGACCACCCACTTGCCGCGGTAGTCGCTGAGCTTCACGTCGACGAAGTCGCCGTCGACGACGCCCTTGAGAACGAAATCGGGTGCGGGCTGACCTACCTGTACTGCCATGTCGCTCCTTTGTCGTGAAGGGCCGGAGGCGCAGCGCCGCCGGCCCCGGTCTTGACTGCTGGGGCTCAGCGTACCCCGCTCATCCGGGAGTGAAACGGTCTCATTACGTGGCGTCTCGCGGCTGCTCGTCGAGCGTCGGGCAGCCCGCGCCGACGCCGTTCTCGCAGTCGAGCACGACGTCCTCGATGCGCCGGTCGGGGACCAGCCACATGGCGGCCACCAGCATGTAGATGCCGAGCGCCGCCCACGGCGCGACCAGTGCCAGCGGGATGGCGACCGCGTAGAAGACGACCGATATCTTGCCCTTGAAGTCCTTGCCGATGGCCTGGGCGAGGAGGGAATCCGTACCTTGGCTGTGGATGATCGCACGCACGAGGATGAAGTACGCGACCGCCGCCATCAGCAGGACCACGCCATAGACGGCGGTCGGCGTCGGCGCAAAGCTGTTCTCCCCCATCCAGCCCGTCGCGAACGGGACGAGCGAGAGCCAGAAGAGCAGGTGCATGTTGGCCCAGAGCACACCCCCGGTGACGCGCTCGGTGAGATAGAGCACATGGTGGTGGTTGTTCCAGTAGATCGCGAGATAGACGAAGCTGAGAACGTAGCTGAGGAAGATATGGCGCAGGTTCCAGAGGTCGGCGAGCTGATCGTGCTGGGCGTGCGGGATCGTGAGCTCAAGCACCATGATAGTGATGAGGATGGCGATGACGCCGTCGCTGAAGGCCTCGAGGCGGTTACTGGTCATGGCGGCGTGGTACCCGGCGAGGCGGGAGGGCAACCGGGGCCGGCGGCCGAGCCTGGACGCGGCGGCTAGGAGACGAGCAGGACGACGAGCTGCCGAGGGCCGTGGACGCCCTCCACGCGCTGGAGCTCGATGTCGGACGTGGCGGAGGGGCCGGAGACGAAGACCACCGGCCGGCCCTGCTCGCGGATGAGGCCGGCGATCCGCAGCATCGCCGCCGGCAGGTCCGGTTCTACCTGGTCCTCGCGGACCACACAGAGGTAGGCGTCGGGGACCAGCGAGAGGGCTCGCCGCCCGTCGGCAGGGCCGGCGGCGAGCACGAGCGACCCCGTCTCCGCGATCGCGAGCGTGCAGCCGGTGAGCGCGGCGCCGAGGGCGTCGAGCTCGGCCGGCGCGAGGTCGTGGTCTTCGACCACGTGGACGCCGGCCGGGCGCCACTCGGCCGGCAGCCCTGGAGGTACGCCGAGCCGGCCGATCCCGCGCGCCGCACACGCGCCGGCGACGGCGGCCGCGACACCGGAGGCGGCCACGCGGCACACCTCCGTCTTCAGCCCCTCGAGGCGCCGTACGAAGAGCTCGACCGCCGCGGTCACGGCGTCTCCCCGCCGCGCTCGCGCGTCCACCACTCGCGAAACGTCTCGCGCGCCACCGGACGCAGGTCGCGCCCCTTGGTCCAGCCCGCGAGCGGAGCCGGCAGGCGGCGGATGAGGCCGCCGCGCGAGAGCGGCGCTTCAGCGGCCCTCCCCGCCTTCTGCGCGGCGTCGAAGCTCCGCGGCGAGCCGAAGGCCCACGCCGCGGCGGCGAACAGCGCCTTCTCGGGCGCGGGCGCCTGCTCGCGCACGGCCCGCGCCCGCAGGTGCAGGAGCACCTCGGGGATGTCGATGCCGACCGGGCAGACGTCGGCGCACGCGCCGCAGAGCGACGAGGCGAAGGGCAGCTTGGCGTGCTCCTCCATCCCCCAGAGCTGCGGCGTGAGGATCGCGCCGATCGGCCCGGGATAGATCGACCCATAGGCGTGCCCGCCCACGCGCGAGTACACCGGGCACACGTTGAGGCAGGCGCTGCAGCGGATGCAGCGCAGCGCCTGCCGCCCGACCGGGTCGGCCAGCACGTTGCGCCGCCCGTTGTCCAGCAGCACGATGTGGTACTCCTGAGGCCCGTCCCCCGGCATCACCCCGGTGAGGAGTGAGACGTAGGAGCTCATCCGCTCCCCGGTCGCCGAGCGCGGCAGCAGGCGGAGCAGCAAGCCGAGATCCTCCAGGGTGGGCAAGACCTTCTCGATTCCCATCACGGTCACCAGCAGCGGCGGCAGCGTGGTGCACATGCGGCCGTTGCCCTCGTTCTCGACCACGCAGACCGTGCCGGTCTCGGCGACGCCGACGTTGGCGCCGATGACCCCCATGCGGGCGCGCAGGAACCGCTCCCTCAGGTAGAGGCGGGAGACCTCGGCGAGCTCGTGAGGGTCGTCGCTGAGCTCCCTGCCCTGCGCGATCGTCCGCTGGAAGAGGTCGCGCACCTGGCCGCGACTGTAGTGGACGGCGGGCACCAGGATGTGGGAGGCGGTGTCGCCGGCCAGTTGCACGATGAGCTCGGCCAGGTCGGTCTCGACGGCCTCGACACCGGCCGTAGCGAGCGCGGCGTCGAGGCCGATCTCGTCGGTGGCCAGCGACTTCATCTTGACGAGCTCGGTCACGCCGTGGTCGCGGGCGATGCCGGCGACGATGTCGTTGGCGGCCGCCGCGTCCGGCGCGCGATGCACGCGCGCCCCGGCGGCCTCGGCGGCCGCCTGGAACTCGTCCAGCAGCTCGTCGAGCCGGCCGAGTGCGTCGTCCTTGACGCGCCGCGCCTGCTCGCGGAGCTCCTCGAAGTCGGGCAGCTCCGCGACGGCCGTGGCGCGGCGCGCGCGGATCGTCTGCGTGGCGCCGCGCAGGTTGGCGCGCAGCTGCGCGTCGGCGAGCGCCTCGCGCGCGGCCGCCGGGAAGTCGTGCGGGTGGCCGCGACTCACGACGCGCCCTCCGCCGCCAGGATGTCCGCCAGGTGCACGGCTTTGACGCTCGCGCCCATGCGGCTCAGCCCGCCGCCGATGTTGAGCAGGCAGGACGGGTCGACCGCCGTCACCACGTCGGCGCCGGTCGCCACGATGTTGGCGCACTTGTCGGCGAGCATCGCCAGCGAGACGTCGGCGTTCTTGATCGAGAAGGTGCCGCCGAAGCCGCAGCACTCGGCGGCTTCCGGCAGCTCGAGGAGCTCGAGCCCACGCACGCGGGCCAGAAGCCTCTGCGGCGCGTCGCCGACGCGCGTCACGCGCTGCGAGTGACAGGTGGGGTGCAGCGTGACACGCCGCGGATACGACGCGCCCACGTCCTCCACGCCGAGGCGGCGGACGAGGAACTCGGAGAGTTCGAAGAGCCTGCCGCCGAGCGCCTCGGCATCACGCGCGAGCTGCTCCTGCCCGGCCTCGCGCGCCACCCCCGGCAGCAGCTCGCGGACCCAGCCGACGCACGACGACGACGGCGAGACCACAGCATCCACGCCGTCGTCCCGGCCCATCACGTCCACGAACCGCCGCGCCAGCTTGAGCGCGCCGATTCGGTAGCCGCTGTTGACGTGCATCTGCCCGCAGCAGGTCTGCTCGGCCGGGAACACCACCTCGTGTCCCAGCCGCTCGAGCACGCGCACGACCGACTGTCCCGTCTCCGGGAACAGGGTGTCGGCCACGCAGGTGATGAACAGGGCCACGCGCACGAGGCAACAGTACCACCCGGCGGCGGCGGCGCTGCGCCTCCGCCGCCCGCGCCATCAGGGAGGTCCAGCGGCCGCCCCGGCCGGCATCCCGGCCGAGGTATGTTCGTCCAGGGCGCGAACGCAGTGCGCCCGCGGACCGTCTCACGTACACTGAGTCCCCCGCGAGACTGGAACACACCATGGCCATCGTCACCTACAGCAGCCCCGACTACGGCTTCGGCGTCACGTACGACGATGCCCGGATCGTCCACACCGACGACCCCGCCGACCCGCGGCTGCGCGCGGCGTGGAGCACGCGCGTCCCCACGCAGATCGCCACCGCCGCCCTCTTCACGGCCCGGGACGCGAACATCGAGAGCATCGCTCGGGGCCTCGCCCCGAGCCTCCTGCTGACCACCGACGCGTTCCCCCTCCAGCCGGGAACGCTCGGCCGCTGGGATTGGGACGAGGCGGCCGAGCGCCGCGGCCGGCCGTTCCTGCAGGCGACCGGCGCGCACGCGCTCGAGGCCGCCGGTCTCTACTGGCGCGGCTTCCCGGTGCTGCAGTTCACCACGGTGCCGCCGGCAGACACGGAGCCGCCGGCCCCAGTCGAGTGCCTCTCGCTCCTGCACACGCCGGCGCAGACCTTTGCCATCGAGCTGGTCGTGCCGGTGCACGACCTCGACGAGTGGTCGGCGACGTTCCAGGAGATCGCCGACGGGTTCTTCCTGCTGCCCATCGAGCGCGAGGGCAAGTCGCGCACCGGGCACCAGCAGGCCTGGTCGCGGCGCATGGAGTCCGACCGCGAGGACGAGACCTCCAGAGCCGGCTGACCGCTCTCAGGGAGCCGGCGAGAGCGGAGGCGCCGGGGCAGGGTCGGCAGGCGCCGCCGCTTCGAGCCGCCGGCGCCACCCCTTGCCGGCCTCACGGCCGGCGCCGATGTCGTCGGCCTTCTGCCAGACGATCGTGAGCGACGACAGGTCACCGGCAGCGGCCGCCAGCCGGGCCGTCGGGTACTCGGCGCCGTTCGGGAGCACGAAGGAGAACCGGTACTGTTCGCCGTCGGCGGTGAGCTTCACGCCGCCGCCGAAGTAGTACCAGGGCCAGACGATGTCTGTGACCTCCGCGAGCGGGACGTCGAACACAGCACCGTCCGGGGTGGAGTAGCGGAGCCGGCCCGCCGTCAGGTCGAGCCAGCCGGCCTGGGAGCGCAGCGTCCCGATCAGCCGCCAGGCGTAGGAGGCGAAGTCCCTCTCCGGGTCGTGCGCCGGCTTCTTGCGCGGCAGATGGTTCTCATCGCTCATGGCGAGAGTCTCTCACACCGGCGCCGGGTCGTGCCGGACGCCGCCTTTGGGCCGCGTCTCTCGCAGGTCCTCAGAGCTGCGGGAACCCGCTCTCCGACACGATCTTCGTGTACTTGCTCTCCCCCGTCCCGAGGGTGACGGTCCAGTTGGTCCAGTGCGTCGTGGTCTGCGAATGCCCCTGCGAGTAGTTGTAGGAGGCGTCGGACCAGTAGCTGGTCCAGTGCCGCGTGGACGCAGTCGTGTTGAACCTGAGGGGCTGGAGCCAGCGTTTGTGCTCTTGCGTGGTGTAGAAGTCGCGCATGGTCCAGTTGAAGTCCTCGCCGGAGCAGTCCCAGAGCGCATAGACACCATCCGGGATGCCGCCGATGGTGGCCTTCTTGCCCTTGCGCAGGTAGAGGGCGAGCACGGGCTTGCGCTTGTTGCCGCCGCGCGTGATGACGGCGATCGCGTCGGCGCCGGTCTTGTTGGTCATCGTGACGGAGGCGCGTCCGCCGCTCACTCCCCGCTTGATCACGAAGCCGTTGGCGAGCCGCACCGGTTTGACGATGACGAACTTCGCGGCGGTGTCGCCCAAGCTGAGCTGATACTGGCCGGCGCGGTCGGCGGTGAGGTCGTAGGAGACATCTTTGGTCTGGCCGGCCGCCAGCTCGATGGGCTGCTTCATGAGCTGGTCGCCGTTGACCAGCAGGGCGCCGCCGAAGGTCCCGGCGATGTCGCCGGTGTTCTTGACCGACGAGGTCAGCGTGACGTCGTCGCCCAGCTTGGCCGGAGAAGGGTCGACCTGGAGCGGCGCCACGACGAACGCCGGTGGCGCCACCGCCTTGGCCTGGACAGAGGCGCCCCCCAGCGAGAGGAGCACGTCGCCGCGCTCGACGCCGGCCGGCAGGGACAGCGTGAGCTCGCGGCCGTCGCCGCCGCCGAGGGGGAAGGCGACGGCGTCCTGCTGCTTGCCGTCCACGGCGTAGACGGCGGAGTACGTGCCGCCAAGGAGCCCTCGATTGACCACGAGGACCTTGATCTCGGGCTTGTCGTCCAGCGCGATGCGCTTGTCGGTGGGAGCGATGACCGCGTAGTGCGGCATCCACCACAGCAGGGCAGCGAAGACGAAGCAGCCCACCGCCACAGCGCCGCACGTCGCGAGCAGCGCATGCGCCGAGAGCCCCGGGAACCAGGGTGCGAGCGCCGCCGGCCTGATCACGGCGACGGTGAGCGCGACGACAAGCACGATCGCGAGCAGCGTGAGGGCGATGCCGAGCCCGTCCCGCGGCCGTCCGCCGGCGAAGACGATGCCGAGGAGCAGTGCGAGGATGACGACGCCGCCGAGCACGAACCAGCCTCGGCGGCTCTTGCCCGTCGCGGCCGCAGGCGCAGCCGGCGCGGTGGGCTCGGTGACCGGCGCGGCCGACGCGACATCCGGCCCGGCCGCCGAGGCCGCAGCGGCCGCAGGCTCCGGTGGCGCCGCAGCCGGCGGCGCCTCAGGCCCGGGCGCGGGCTGCCCCGCCACACCATAGGCCCACTCGCGCAGGCCGTCATAGGCCCATGTCAGGTGGCCCTGGCGGTCGTAGTCGACCACCGCCTGCGGCGTCACCTGACCGACGTCCACGAGCATGAACCGCCCGTCGTCGTACGTGATCGTCTTGCCCACCCAGGCTGTGCTGGGACCGAACGTCGCGATGACCATGTCCCCTCCCCATTCCGCGACCGGCTCACAGACGGCGACATCGACGAGGCGACGCCCACACGCCCTCCCCACGTTCAGTCCGCCCGCGGACCGCAGGGACGAGTTCAATATCGGACGGAGACTCGCAGGAGATGAGCAGTGCGGACGATCGGGTCGCTCGTCGCGGACGATCGGCGTCCGAGGCGGGGCGGGCGGCGTGGTCAGACCAGCTTCTAGCGCACGACCGTGACGTAGGCCGGCGACGACGTCGCGGCGGAGTGGTCGGCGTCGGCGAGCGCGGAGGCGACCAGCTTCCAGCGCCCGGCCTTGGCGAGCGCGAAGGTCGCCGCCCAGCGCGTCACGCTGCCGGAGTCTCGGTTCGTTGTCAGCACGGTGCGGCGCAGCACCCACCTCGAGCCGTCCCAGCGCGAGACCAGCAACTCGACGGAGTGCGCGCCGGCCGGATGCAGCGGTGAGAGCGTGCCGGAGACGGTGAACTTGTCGCCGGCCGCGACCCTCTTCTGTGCGCGCGGCGCGCTCAGCTGCGGCTTGGGCAGCGGCGTGGGGCTCCACCAGTGCTCCGGCTGCGGCGCCGCGATACTCGCCAGCTTGGGCGGCAGCCCGTTCACCAGCGACGTCTCCGGCACAGACGTCACCGCGAGGCCGGTCCACAAGCCGCGGCCGTCGGCGATATGCGTCCAGATCTTGTAGGGATACGGATTGTTCGCCGTCAGGCCGTTGTAGGCCCAGACCGCGAAGAACCAGTCCTCGTAGCAGCGCGTGTCCCCGGCTCCGATCACCGGGAAGACGCTGGGCGCGTAGCCCCACTTGGTGAGGAGGATGTCCGCGCCGACCGCGATGTTGTAGTCGATGTCGGTCTTGAGGCGCGCGACGTCGATGCCATCCGGGATGGTGGTGACCTGCATGATGCCGATGCCCCCGTCCCTGCTGATGAGCGGGTCGCCGTTGGCGTCGAACTGCCGCCAGGTGCTCTCTTGATAGGCGACCGCGTAGAGGATCCGGGGCGGGATGAGACGGTCGACGGCCGCGGCGCTGAGCTTAGCGCGGATCTGGGCCGGTGACGGATTCACGTAGGAGCCAGCCGATGCGGGCGCCGGGGCGGCCGCAGCCAAGCCGGCAAACGCGATGAGGACCAGCGCGGCGACCGCGAACAAGAGGGCGATCGCGCTTGTCGAGCGGCTGCGAGTGGTCGGGCGGGCGATCCTGGTCAACGCGGCGGTCCTCCGTCCCGGCGCTGGGCGTCTACGTGGGACGCTCCGCGTCAGGCGCGTGCGTCGGGCGTCCAGTCTACTGGCTTGCGAGACGCGGCGGGCGGGGCCTGCGTTCGCCCGCCCCCCCGACGCCGCGGAGATCAGGCCTCCGCCGCCGGTATGCTCACGCCGCCGTCCGCCGGTTCAAGCGACCGCCCGCTCCATACCCGGGACCTCCGGCATGCCCTCGTACGCCACTATCAGCTCGGGCCTGCCGGCGAGTGCGAAGCTCGCGTTGCGGTGGTCGCGCTCGTCCAGCCCGACGCGCCGGAAGACGTCGGCCCAGGAGCCGAACTCACCGGCGCCCCCATCGTCCCCCGCCATGCGCGGCCGCCCAAAGATGCGGAACGCCGCGTACTCGCGCACCGCCTCGCCGGTTGCCGGCTGCTCCTCCCACTCCGGATGCGCTGCCACCATCTCTGCATACGTGTGCTCGGCGTGGTCCTCGAACTCGGCGTTGAGGAGGAACGCGCGCCGCAGACCCACCCGCGCGAGCGTCCCGGACATGAGCACGTACGAGGCCACCATGAGGTCTGGGAGCGGCCGCGTCAGGTACCGCGGATGGCAGCCGCCTTCCTCCGTCAGCTTCTCCGAGATGACGCGCAGGTGCTGGAACTCGTTGTCCTGCGCTTCGCGCCCGTAGCGCACGACGGCCTCCGCCTCGCCCACGAGGCCCGCCTCACCTGGGTGCCGCGTGAGACGTCCGTACTCGCGGCTCTCCCAAGCCCTGTACGGCACCGGAGCGAGCGCCTCGATCGTCTTGGCCTTGGGCAGCGTAGCCTCCTCACCGGCGAGCATGTCCATGCTGCGGAAGAACGACTTCGCCACGGCCGAGTACGCGTAGCGAGGCCGCGCCAGAGTCGCTAGCTGCTCCCTTTCGAGATCGACGGCGGCGTCGTCCATTGGGATCCCCTTCCGATAGCAGAACGTTCCGCTGGAGGAGTGCCCGGTGCGCCGGGGGCTAAGCCGTTGGCGGCTCGGGTGCCCGGCTTCCTCATCAGCCCACCGAGATGCTCTCGGACGCGTCCTGCAGAGTCCGCTGGGAGAGCCCGAGGCGAGGCCTGGAGAGCCGGCCGCGGCGTGCGGCCGGGAAGCCGGAGCGAATCAGGTCATCACACCGTCGCCGAACTCGAGGTCCGCGATAACATCGTCCGGCTCGAGGGCGGCCACAGCATCCACGTCAGCAGAGACTCCAGCGCCGACCAGGTCGAGTACCAGCTCGGCCTCGGCGTCCGGCAACTGCTCCACGCCGCGCAGCTTGCGCTCCATGGCGCGTGTGCGGACGCCGGTCTCCTCGATGGTGCGGCCGGCGGTGTCGAGCTGCTTCTTGACCTTGTCCAGCACGGCGCCGAACTTGGCGAACTCCGTCTTGACGGCGCCGAGCACGCGCCAGACCTCCACGGCCTGCTGCTCGATCGCCAGCGTCTGGAAGCCCATGCGCAGGCTGCTGAGCAGCGCGGCCAGCGTCGTGGGGCCCGCGCAGACGACGCGATACCGCTGCTGAAGGTCCTCGACCAGCGCCGGCTGGCGCACGACTTCAGCGTAGAGGCCCTCGGTGGCCAGGAACATGATGCCGAAGTCGGTGGTGTACGGCGGCTTGACGTACTTGTCATGGATCGACTGGGCCTCCACCCGGATCGCACGGGCGAGGGCGTCGGTCGCGCGCCCCGTGGCCTCCGCGTCGGCGAGGTCGGCGGCGTCCTGGATGCGCACGTAGTCCTCCTGCGGCAGCTTGGAGTCGATGGGCAACCAGACGCAGCTGCCCGGCTCGTCGTTGGGACCCGGCAGCTTGACCGCGTAGTCCACCATCTCGCGCGAGCCCGGCTCCACGTGCACGTTGCGCTCGAACTGCCCGGGAGCGAGGATCTCCTCGAGCAGCGCGCCCAGCTGGACCTCGGCCCAGGTGCCGCGCGCCTTCACGTTGGTGAGCACGCGCTTGAGGTCGCCGACGCCGGTGGCCAGGGTCTGCATCTCCCCCAGCCCCTTCTGCACGGACTCGAGCTGGTCGCTGACGAGCTTGAACGACTCACCCAGACGCTTCTCGAGCGTGGACTGGAGCTTCTCGTCGACGGTGGCGCGCATCTGCTCGAGCTTCTTCTCGTTGCCCGCCTGCAGCTCGATGACGCGCGTGTCGATGGTGGTGCGGATGCCGCTGAGCGCGGTCTGGTTGGACGTGCTGAGCTCCGCCAGCCGCTTGGAGACGCCGTCAAGCTGGGCGCGCTGCACCTCGGCCATGCTGCCCAGCGTCTTGGCGAGCATCTCGTTGCCCGACGCAAGGCCGCGCGCGAGCTCCTCGCGGGACGCGCGCGACGAGCGCTCCGCCTCTTCCCGCGCCGCCCGCAGCTCCACGCGCACGGCGTCCGCACCTCCCTGCGCGCCCGCACCGGAGCGCAGGAGCACGACGACGAGCAGCGCAGCGTCAGCCACGGCGAGCAGCAGTACCAACCACAGGATGGAATCGGTCATGCCCGGCCTCCAGCAACGTCGAAGGCGGCCCCGGGATGGAGGCCACCGTGTCGATGCTACGCGGGAGGTCGGACGGACGATCGCCCGGCCAGCGTGAGGCGGGCGTCGAGCGCCCGCGCCAGGGCAGTCAGCGTGCGCGTCGTGGGATTGGCAACGCCCTGCTCGATCCGACTCACGACGCTCTGATGCAAGCCGGATGCCGCCGCGACTTGTTCCTGGGTCAGATGCAGCTCCCTGCGGCGGTCGATGATCTGCTCGACCAGATCGAAACGGTCCCGAAGCGCATCGAGATGCGCCCGGCCGGGAGTGCCCTCGGCCTCTGCTTCGTCAGCGATCTGCTGAAGAAGATCCTCGAAGTCCGTCATGCGACCATCCCGTCCCGGTGGTGAAGATATGATGTATATATCATACCCGCTCTGTCTCCCTTCGGATTCCGGTCCGCATCACGGCGTCGTGCCAGGTACTGGGCAAGCCGGCTTCTCGCCGTGGGGAGTCTCGAAGAACTCGATACTGAAGGGGCGCGAAGCGCGCATGCGCCGAGCCTAGCGACGGCCCCTGGACACGGCATGGGTGACGACAGCCGACGGACGGTGACGATGCCCCTCACACGCGGTGGACGTCTATCGCTCAGCAGAGGCGACGACCAAAGCCCTCGTCACTTGGAAGGCAAGCGACGGGCGCCCGGGGAGAGCCTCAGCCCTCCCGGCTGATCCTCCTGCGGAGGGCGATGACGCTCTGGCGCGCAGAGGTCGCCGGAAGGTAGTCCTCGATGTTCAACGGCGGCTCGAGGCGCTGGGCGACGGCCTGCTCGAGGCCGGCGAGGGTGTCGCGGTCGTCGTGCGGATGCACGGCGATGGAGAGATGCGCGCTCATCCAGTCGCTCAGGTCCTGCTCGGCTGAGGCCTGCAGGAGCGCCGACGCCTGCACCACCAGCTCGAGCTGGGCGAAGAGGATGCCTGCGAGCGTGAGACGGAGGGTGGAACTGCGGACCCTGCCCTGCAGATGGGTCCGGGCGATGCGGTCGCCGAGCGTGTCGCTGTTGGCGCGGCCGGAGGGCCACCTCGTGGCTCCGGCCTGCCCGACCCAGATGCGCCCGGCCTCGAGCGGGAGGTCGAGGCCGCGCGAGAGATCCGCGGCGCCGGCCTCGTCGACCCAGAAGGCGAAGAGCCCCGGCCGGTCCAGGCCCTCGGCGCCGGCCGGCCACTCACTCGCCGGCACAAGGATCGGCGAGGCGTCGAGGTCGTCGAGCGCCTGCCAGGCCTCGCGCTCCTCCCACTTCGGCGCCTGGACGGCCTGCTCGTCAAGCAGCGCTGGCGTTTCGTCGTCAGGCGGCGTCGGGGTGAGCTGGGAGTCCGGGTCCATTGATCCATCCTACCGGTTTCTCGGCCGGCGCTCTCATCACGGCGCCGGCTTCCGCCGCCGCGGCACCACGCGGCCGACCGTCCTCCGCAAGCCGCTGGTCGCGCCGCGAGCCCCCCGGCCCGCCTTGCCGCGCGCCTCGCGCGCCTGACGGGTCATCTGCTCCGTCACCCCGCGGGCTTTGGCCGTCGCCTCGTTGCGAAACCGTTGCAGGTCGGTCTTGGAGACGATGCCGGTCGCGTACCAGAGCTCGGCTGCCCGCCCGGTGATGTACGTACCGGCGTAGGCGACCGCGGTCTTCGGCAGGATCCCGTACCCAGGGACCAGGCCCACCAGGCCTCCCGCGACCTGCCGCCACACCACGGCGGCGCCGATCACGGGGGTGATCTCCATCATCCGCTTCTGGAACTCGGGCGGCGCCCCGAAGGCGAGCGCCAGGCGGTAGACCATCAGCGCCTGGTTCTTCGTCAGGACGACCGTGTCCGCCGCGGAGATCGGGATGCCCAGGATCGGGACCAGCGACGGCACGCCCGAGGCCACGGTGAAGGCCGCGTTGGACAGCGAGACCTCCGCCGTCAGGCGCCGCGCGAAGGTAGAGCGCAGGCCGGGGAGCCGCCGCGCGGCGGCGAGGTGGAACCCGGCCGGCAGCGCGGTCAGGACGGCCGTGGCGAGCTGCTCGGCGGCCTCGGCGGCTCGCGGCTCCACGAACGTCATGTGCCGCGGGTCGAGCCGGTCCAGCCAGGGCGCCGCGTCGCCAGACCGCTCACCGAACGTCACCAGGATCCGCGACTGCGGCCGCAGGGCCGCCAGACGGTCGAGACCCGCGACTTCCGCGGCTCCGAGTATGGCGCCCGCATCCAGAGCCACGACCAGAAGGTCGGCCTGGGTGATCAGCCGCTCCCGCTCGCTCACCTGGTCGAACCCGACCAGCCCGAGGGCGGTCAACTGCTGCGCATACCGGTCGGGACCATGGAGCAGCAGCCCGCGTACGTGCTCGAGCGCCGCCGGGTCGCCCACGCACGCGACGATCACGTCGTGCTCCGCCTCGTGGCGGATGGCGACGACGTCGACCTCGCGGATGGTCTTCCAGATGCTACCGAAGTCGGTCATGTCAAGACAAAGTACCCATCGCGCGGCCGATGGTCTACCGCGACGCGCGTGCCGCCGGGCGGGCCCGGCCGGCCCGCCAGCTCGGTAGGGCCGCCGGACCTGCTGTTGCCGGGCCGCTCCGGCGGGCGTAGGTTGGAGCCACGCCGTCGCACCAGGGGGCGCGGCGGCCACACGACCAAGGGGAGCCTCATGAAACGCCGCGTGATCTCCGCCGTGCCGTCCTTCGTCCTCGCCGGACTGCTGGCGGCGCTGCTCCTGCTGCCCGCCGCGGCGGCCGCCTACGCGCCCTACCGCGTGCCCGCCCACCGGCCGCCGGTGCACTCGGCGCACGTGCGCGAGCTCCTCGGCGGCTCCCGGCTCACCAACAGCCAGGGCTGGATCATCGTGAGCCTGCGCGGCGGCCCCTACAAGGTCGGCTTCCAGAACGGCTTCCTCACCGCGCAGTCGACCCACTACTCGATCCTCTCGCTGCTCGGCGCCCGCGGCACGAGTTACCGCGCCACCAGTCGCCGCGTCGCCAGAGTGGTCTGGGCCAAAGTGCCGCGTGAGTACCGGCTCGAGCTGCGCGGCGTCAGCGACGGGCTCCACGCCGCCGGCTACCGGCGCGACACCCTGTGGGACGTGGTCGCGTCCAACGACTGGGCGGACCAGGACTGCTACAAGCGGCTTCTGCGCGGCGGTGCCCGGACCGCCGACCTCACCGCGCCGCCGCGCGCATCGCTCCTGCGCAAGGGTGCCAAGGGCGGCTGCAGCGCCTTCATCGCGTCCGGCACGTCCACCGCCGACGGCATGCCGGTCATGGGGCACAACACCTGGGCCGGCTACCAGTACTCCTTCCAGAACAACGTCCTCTACTACGTCCACCCCACGCACGGCTACGCCTTCAGCTTCCAGTCCAGCGGCGGCCAGATCTGGAGCGGCGAGGACTGGTACGAGAACAGCGCCGGGCTCCTGCTCACCGAGACGACGCTCGCCGACACGACCTACAAGCCCCAGGGGCGCCCGGTCTTCGTGCGCGCCCGCGAGGCGGCGCAGTACGCGGGCACGGTGCAGCAGTGCATCGACACCCTGCGCACGCGCAGCAACGGCGCCTACTCCAACGAGTGGCTCATGGGCGACTCGACCGGCACGATCGCCTCGCTCCAGCTCGGCACCAAACAGTACGACCTCAACGTGACCCGCAACGGGTTCTTCGGCTCCAGCAACTTCGACTGGGGCCCCAACACCCGGTCGGAGGAGGGCGACATCGCCGACCCGTACAAGCCGGCGGTGGTCGACTACGCCCGCTACCTGCGATGGGGGCAACTCGCCGCCCAGTACAACGGCACGATCGACGCAGCTGTGGGACGCACGATGGAGTCGGACACCTACGACTCGTACCTCGGCGAGCAGCACGCCGACGCGCGCTCCCTCTGCGGCGAGCCGGAGCGCGACACTCCCGGCCTGCTGCGCTGGGACGACTGGGTCTACGAGCCGTGCGGCGCCCTGGACGCCAAGGTCACCACCGAGGCCATGGCGCTCGACGGCCTGCAGCAGTGGGCGCGCTGGGGACACCCGAGCGGCGACGCCTTCAGCGCGGCGGCCTTCCTGCGCAAGCACCCGTCGTGGAGCAAGGACAACGGGAGCTTCGAGCTGTTCGGCCTGCGCACGTTCGCGCAGCAGACGCCGAACGAGTGGACGCTGGTCGGGCGGCTCTGAACCGGTCGAGAGGCGGGCGCGGGCGCACGCTCCCGCAATCCAGGAACTGCCCGCTCCGGCTTCTCACCGCCCGGACGAGCGTGGGCGCCGGCCCGACCTGGACTCAGCCGGCGCCCACGCAGAGAACACATGCTCACTCAGGGACGAGTGTGTCCCTCTGGTCTTCCTCCCCGCCAATCGTCGTCCACTCCATGCCCTGTTCTGCCAGCTTGAGATGAAACCGAACGACGGCGTCGGACTTCGCCGCCTCCTGGATGGCAGCACTGGTGGCGATCACCGCCAGGCGAGGCGGCGGTGTCTGCGTCTGCAGGAGAGCATCCCGGGCCACTGCGGCCAGCGTGGACGCGAACCCGTCGGGCAGGTCGCCCCGCGCGGCGATCCTCGTCTGCGACCGTGACTCGATCACGTTCATCGCCGCGGCCGCCATGGCATCGCCAAGGGGCCGGATGCCCACCGACACCTCGGCGGGAGTCGACACGCTGGAGGCCGCCTGGACCGCGTCCTTCTGAAGTCGCGTGCGATCGACCGCCGCAAGGGTGATGCCCAGGACGGCCAGCCTGGCGTCGACGGCCTCGCCGAACGCCTTGCCGGCAGCCTCCGGCGACAGCCCGCCGCGAGCTCCCTGCCCTTGGGCGACCTCACCCGTCGTGTCCACGAGGACGGGCACGTCGATCTCCACCTCCGGCATGCGGACGCGTGGAATTGCCATCGTCTTGAGCAGCGGATGCGCGGCGTAGAGTTCGGCAAGCCGCACCGTCTCGAGGTCTGCCTGCATACGAGCGATGGACATCTCGGAGAGGAGCTGCCCCACGAAGTCACCGAGATTGGGCATGGTGTCTCACCACCTTCCGCGCTCTGGCCGGGTCACGCCTCGGCCGGTTGCGAGGTGATGGCGCCCTCGAGGATGCCGAGCATCTTCTCCATGCCGGCGGGCATCTCGTCCTGGACGGCCTTCACGTGGACCGCCATCGAGTACGTCCTGTCCACGGTGCTGCCTTGCTGGGTCGTGCGCTGATACGCGGTGGACACCTTGAGCTTCGCCGAGCCCCAGAGCCAGCCGGCGCTGGCCTCGAGTGAGGCGTCGATCTTGAGACTCGTGTCCGTCTTCTGGTACTCGACGGAGTTGATCTTGGCGTTGAAGTCGACACTGGCCTCGTCGATGCGGATGAACGGGATCGGCAGCATCGTGAGGATCGGGACCTGCAAGTCCTGCGTCTCGTACACCGCCGGGACGGCTGCGTGGCCCACCACGTTGTTGGCGGGGTCAGCCTCGACAGCCGGCTGATACGGGCTGATCTCCTTGGGGTAGCGGAAGGTCACGTAGATGGGATCGCTCGTCTGCGTGTCGGTGCCCGCGGCCTGATCGGGCACCTTCTTGAAGCCGACCTCCTTGATGAAGTTGACGCTCGACATCGCCGCTTGCGCTTGAGCGTTGATGACGGCGACCAACGGGCCTCCGATCATCGAAGCGAAGTCGATGCTCGACAGTTCCTGTCCGGGATTCGGCATGACGACCCCTCCTTCTCGGTCCGAGCGGCTGACGGAAAGGACGCAACTCCACATCCGCTCGCGCCATCGTGACTTGCGGCCTCGGCACCCAAGCCGGCGATCCGGTCGGCCGTATGCCGGGTCGCCCAAACGCGCCCAAGAGAACGGGCACGCGCCAGCGTCTGGCACGTGCCCGCAACTCTCCCATTTCGTGTAGCACGAAGCCCCGCTCATGAACACCGTTGTCAGCAACCGGCGTAGACAGCTCTGTCTACGAGGGAGTCAGGAGCCGCAGCTCGCTCGACGACGCGGAGGCGTCGCAACGACCGGGACAGCTCTCGGGCCGCCCGCACCTTCCGTCCGACCCATCCCCTACACTTAAGTATCCACCACCGAGCAGCTCGCGGCCCTGGGTGTGGCCCGCGAGCCGGCCTCCGCGTCCATGCCGTCGACCACCGGAGGAGCCTTTGGCAGCACAGGTGTTCCCTGCAGACGGGGTGACGTGGGTCGTCTCACTGCCGACCGGTCTGGCCGGCGAGACCGTCTGGCCGGACATGGAGTGGATCGAGGCGCTGGCCCCGGTCCCCGAAGTGGCGGAGACTGAGATGTCCGAGGAGGTGTGCGCGCGATGACGTTCCAGATCAAACCCTATCCCGAGTTCGCCTGGTCGATCAGCCGGCAGCGCAAGCTCGACCAGTGCCCGCGCGCGTACTTCTACACGTACTACCGCGGCTGGAACGGCTGGCTGGACGACGCCCCTGGCGAGGCGCGCACAGCGTACCGCCTGGGCAAGCTCACCTCGCTGGATGCGCTGGTCGGGCAGCAGATCGACGTGCGGGCGCGCGAGCTCGAGGCGGCCGCCCGCTCCGGCGCGGTGCTGCCCGAGGCGGACGAGCTCGAGACCCGCACGCGCGAGGCGCTGCGGCAGCTGTGGACGCGCGCCAAGACTGGCCGGGTTGCCTTCGAGGCCCGCCCGAACAAGGTGACGATGCTCCGCTCCCTCTACATGGACCAGGACACCCAGCCCGAGACCGACCGCCTGAACCAGAAGGCCGGCCCGAGCATGCAGGGCCTGCTGGCGACGACCCATTGGGAGCGCCTGCGCGCGTGCGGCGACGCCGGCCGCGTCGAGGTGCCGGACTTCGCGAGCTTCCAGCACGGCGGCATCAAGGTCTTCGCGGCACCCGACCTCGCGTACGTCCACGAGGGCGTGCTGCACGTCATCGACTGGAAGACCGGCCGTGCGGACGACACCCAGCCCGTGCAGGTCCTGCTCCAGATGTGGTGGGCCCTCGAGACCTATCCCGAGCTGGCGCAGGCAGCCGTGGATGGCAGCCTCCAGATCCGCGGCTACCTGGAGTACGTGCCCGCCGGCGAGACGCAGCCGGTCGCGGCAGCGCCCGACTTCCGCGACCAGGCCGCCGAGACCGTCCGCGCCGGCGTCACCCAGATGCGCGGCCTGCTGGCCGACCCCGAGCGGAACATCCCACTCGAACCGGCCGCCTTCGAGCGCCGCGAGAGCGGCCTCTGCCGCAGCTGTAACTTCGCGCCCCTCTGCGCGTAGGAGCCACCCGACCCGGGAGTCGCTCCCACAGGCAGGACGCAGCCGGGCGGCGCGTCGTACAATGCCGCCGAGGGCGCCTCCCGCGCCGCTCGCCCGACGAGGAGGACGTGAGCGTGGCCAAACGGGCCCTGCGCTGGTACCGGCTGGAGCCGCCGACGCTGCCCATCCGTCACTGGCTGCCGAAGTACGAGCGGGGCTGGCTGCGTCCGGACGTCATCGCGGCGGCCGCCGTCTGGGCGATCCTCGTGCCCGAGGGCATCGCCTACGCCTCTCTCGCGGGCCTGCCGCCGGCGGCCGGCCTGTTCGCCGCGCTGGCGCCGCTGCTCGCCTACGCGATCCTCGGCACCTGCCGCCAGCTCACCGTCGGGCCGAGCTCCGCCGTGGCCGCCTACTCGGCGGCCGCCGTCGCCAAGGTCGCCTTCGGCGACAGCGCCCGCTTCATCGCCCTGTCCGCCCTGCTCGCGTTGCTGGTCGGCCTGCTGCTCCTGATCGCCGGGCTCGCGCGCGCCGGCTTCATCGCCGACTTCTTCGCGCGCCCGGTGCTCACCGGCTTCATCGCCGGCCTCGCCCTGGTCATCGGCGTCGGTCAGATCTCCAAGCTGGTGGGCGTGGAGGGCGGCGGCACCGGGTTCTTCGGCAAGCTCGGCGTGCTGATCCCTCAGCTCGGCGAGAGCAGCCTGATCACGCTT
>Ga0302323_100001519_pt1 | contig 18905 bp, 14 predicted proteins | sample Fen_T0_3_FD_201950 | JGI IMG/M metagenome (GOLD analysis project Ga0302323, IMG submission 201950) | Peat permafrost microbial communities from Stordalen Mire near Abisko, Sweden - Fen_T0_3 | ecosystem: Environmental > Terrestrial > Soil > Wetlands > Permafrost | place: Sweden: Abisko... | reverse complement strand
TCCGGTCGTGGCGGCCCGGCCGCCTCCCCATGCGCCAACCTGCGCCAACCTTGCGGCGTGAACGACCAGCGAGTACACTCCCGCGCTGATGATTCGAGCCCCACGCTGGCGCCAGCTTTCCGTCAACCTGCTCGTTATGCTGGCCTCCTTCCTGGCGACCTTCGCCGTGCTCGAGATCGCAGTGCGCATTGCGGTCCGAGGCGGCTACAGAAGGGGGAAGGAGCTGCGCGAGCGGGCCACCTACACGATCTTTGACCCAGTTCTGGGGTGGCGCCTGCGACCGGGCGCGCGCGCACACTACGATCGTGGCGAGTACACCACGGACGTTGCCATCAACAGCCTTGGCATGCGCGACCGCGAGCGCTCGGTCGTCCCTAGCCCCGGCACCTTTCGCATCCTCGCCCTAGGCGACTCCTTCGTGGAAGGCTACACGGTCAACTTCGGCGAGACCGTCGGTCAGGTGCTCGAAAACGCGCTTGCCGGTGCCAACTGCCCGATCGAGGTGCTCAACGCGGGCTCGGGTGGCTACAGCACAGACCAGGAGTATCTCTTCTACCGCGAGACTGGCCGTCGCCTCGGTGCGCGCGTAGTCGTCTTGTTCTTCTATCACAACGACCTCGCCCCCTTGCTCGAGACGAGCTACTACGGCGCGACCAAGCCGTTGTTCGCCTACCACCGGCGTAGCGGGCTGTCGCTCCGGACGGATCACCTCCGCGAGCCCCAGCCAAAGCCCGAGGTCCGTCCGAAAGAGCGGCCCCCCGGACCACGTCTGCGTTCGGCAGCTTGGGGCTGGCTCAAGTTCCGCCTGAGCGTGGGCGCGCCGCGCCTGTACGAGGCCTTGGCCCGCTGGGGGCTCTGGGAGCCTCTTGATCGCCTGGTGGTATACCCAGAGCTGAAGGCGTTCCACACGCCCCCGTCCGCGCAGGTTCGCGCGGCTTGGACTCTCGCAGACCAGCTACTGGCCGCGCTCAGGCGCGACGTCGAGGCCGACGGGGCGCGCTTGGTCGTGGTCTACGTCCCCTCGCGCATGGAGGTCGACGACGCCGACTGGGACGCGACGTGCATCCAATACGGCCTCCCGCCGGATCATTGGGCACGACCAGCTGTGGCGCGGCGCCTCGAGGAGAGTGGACGGCGTGGCGGCTTCCCTGTGCTCGACCTTACGCCCGCGCTGCATGCGGCTAACGCGGCCCCGTTCTGGAAAGCGTACCTGGTATTCGATCCTCACTGGAACGCGCGCGGCCATCGCGCCGCAGGCCAGGCCGTTGCCGCCTACCTGCGCAGCGCACGGCTCCTCCCGGACTGCGCCCAGCCGCGCTAGACTCCCCTGAGGGGGGGGCCTATGAAGGCAGTACGCGTACACGCCCACGGCGAACCGGACGTGTTGCTCTATGAGGACGCACCCGATCCTGAGCCCAAGGCCAACGAGGCGCTCGTGCGTGTGGCAGCGACCGGCGTCAACTACATCGACGTCTATCACCGCACGGGCCTCTACAAGCTTGGTCCTTTCCCTTTCGTGCCAGGCGTCGAGGCTGCTGGCACGGTCGTTTCTGTGGGCGCAGACGTGCGTGACCTGGGCGCTGGCGATCGGGTCGCGTTCGCCGGCCCGCCGGGCGCGTATGCCGAAGCCGTTGCCGTGCCCGCAGAGCGACTCGTCCTGCTTCCGAAGGCGGTCTCCTTCCAGCAAGGCGCCGCGGTGATGCTGCAGGGCATGACCGCGCACTACCTGGCGCTGGCGACCTATGCCTTGCGCCCGGGCGACACTTGCCTCGTCCACGCAGCTGCCGGCGGCGTCGGCCTACTGCTGTGCCGCATCGCCCAGCGGCGCGGCGCGCGCGTGATCGGAACGGTTTCGACTGCCGAGAAGGCCAAGCTGGCGCGTGAGGCTGGCGCGGATGAGGTCATCCTCTATTCGTCGCAGGACTTCGAGGCTGAGACGCGCCGCATGACCGCGGGTCGTGGGGTCCAGGTCGTCTACGACGGGATTGGGCGCAGCACATTCGACAAGAGCCTGAATTGCCTGGCGCCACGCGGGACACTCGTGCTGTTCGGGCAAGCCAGTGGCCCGGTCCCGCCCCTGGACGCTCAGGTTCTTTCCCAGCGGGGCTCCCTATACCTGACGCGACCCACGCTCTTTCACTACACTGCCACGCGCGAGGAGTTGCTTCAGCGGGCGAACGACCTGTTCACCTGGATGTCCGAGGGCTGGCTCCACGTGCGCGTCGACCGCGAGTATGCGCTGCGTGACGCGGCGGCCGCGCACCGCGCGCTGGAAGGTCGAGAGACAACAGGCAAGGTGCTGCTCCTGCCGTAGGCTCAGGGCGTTGGCGCGTCCGCTTCGCCCGATGTCGTCAGAAACCCGGCGTCAGGTTGAACTGCCAGACGTGGTTCTTCTGTGGGCGATCAAGGGGCAACACGTAGTCGACCTCGACAACGGCCAGTCCGAAGACGTTGACCCGCAAAGCGACGCCCGCGCTGGAGAAGCTCTGGTGCCCTGAGCCGATCAACGTGGGTACGTCCTTCCAGCTGCCCCCGGTCCAGGCCGCACCGCTATCAGCGAAGAGCGCTGCCTCCACAGGGAACGGCCCAAAGTAGCTGTTACCACCGAGCAGGCCGAGCAACGGGAAACGCAACTCGAGGTTAGCGACCAGGACCTTCGAGCCGCCCGTGCGATCGATGAACGCGCAACCGGTTCGGCTTTGGCCGCTCTGGTCCGTTCCGCACTCGTTGGAGTTGATCGAGTTGGGGTCGTAGCCGCGCACCAGACCCGGATTCCCCAGATAGATCGGATAGAGGCGGTAGTCGTTCGCCCCGCTGCCGAAGCGCCCGTAGAACAATGCACGCGCAGCCACGGTGAACGGCCGCACGGGTATCACGTACTGCCTGACGTCCCCCAGCAGCGTGTTGTAGTGCAGCGAACCGGCGACGTTACCGACCTCTAGCCTGTAGGCCCGGCCGAGCAGCGGGCTGGTCGCACCAAAGACGCTCGTGTCATACACGAGCGCGGTGCTGCCTTCGAAGAGATTCAGCGAGGGGGCCAGGGAGTTCTTCTGACTGTCGTAGGTGATCAGTCCACCGAGCGCATCGTACAGAGTACTCTGGGTCTCCACCTGGTAGGAGATGTGACGATAGCCACCCATGACCTCGATGCGTTGAGCGCGGCTGAACGGATACGCCGCCATGGCTCCTACCTGACGTTCGATCTGTCGTTCGATGTAGTCGACGACCTTGTAGTCGCCTGAGGCAGGGTCAAAAGCGATCGTTTCGGGGCTGCCCAAGATGTATGGAATCTGTCCCATGGATACACCCCAGTTGAGCCGCGAGTGCAGATTCGTGTAGCTCGCGATGGCAGCGACATCGGAGAAGCCCCCGCTGGCCTGGAAAGTCAGCTGTAGGTTGTGATCACCGAGCATGTCGCTGAACCCGAGCGACGTGCCGCCGCCGACGAAGGTGCCGAAACGATCCACGCCCACGCCGATGCTGGGCTGCGTCACGTAGTCCAGGGCCAGCCGGGGGTGATAGGGCGTGATACGGAAATCGCCAGCGGGCGGCAGGCCATAGTCGGGATCGTGCTTCAGCGCCACGACCTGGTCGTACGAGCGGTCTTCGGGCGGCAGCTGCGCCAGGGCAGGACCAGGGGTATCGGACTCGACAGGTCGACCGGCGAGCGCGGTCGCGTCGTCCAGGCTGTAGAGCACGTAGCGATCCGCCTTGTAGGCCGTGAAGGTCAGACGCGAGGTGGAGAATGCGGACGAGATCGCCGGGCTCATCGGCGTCAGCCCGCTGACACCGGTGAGCAGGTCCGTGACCTGGAAGAGCTGACCTGTGGCGCGCTCCAGGCGGAAGATGTTCGACACTCCGTCGCGGTCCGCGACGAAGTAGATGCTGGCCCCGTCGGAGCTCCACTGCGGGTTGATGCTCTTGGCATAGGTGAAGGTTGGCAGCGGCTCGATGGCTTTGGTCTCCGGGTCGATCAGAGCCAAACGATAGTTACCGAAGTGGAGGTCGCTGAGGTCGGACGAGAAGCGATCCGTCGAGAAGACGATCTTCTTGCCGTCTGGCGACCATGCGGGCTGGAGGTCCGCATACTCATCCTGGGTCAAGCGCGCGAGCTTGTCGGACTGCAGGTCGTACACGAAGAGATCGGTCACGCCGCCCACCAGGGCGCTGAACACGATGCGCTGACCGTCAGGCGACCAGGAGGGGTTGTAGACCTCCCCCAGCTGCGGCAAGGCAATCTCCTTGTCGACGTGATCGCGCGGCACGTCCCGCACGATCAGCGTCGGCCGTCCGCGCTCGACCACCGCGTGGACGAAACGCCGGCCACTTGGGTCCCAAGCCCCGGCCGAGCTGATGAAGTTCAGGCTATCGACCCGCGTGTTCAGGACCGAGTTCGAAACGCGCTTCTCGACTTGCCCCGACTTCGTGTCGGCCATGTACAGCTCAACGGCGAACAGGCTCTTCTCGGAAAGGAACATAACCCGCTGACCGTCGGGACTCACCGCCGGACCCAGGTTCATGCGGCCCCGGCCCACGTCGCCCAGGAGCGGCTTCAACTCCGCAGTGCGCGTGCGTTCGATGGCGGGTCTATAGGCCTTTTCCAGCGCCTCGTGCCATTCCTTGGAGAGCACGTCGATCTTCATGCCCAGCGTGTGCTCGATGGCGCCTCTGCTGTCGCCGTTGCGGGCGGCGGCATGCAGGATCTTGCCGACCACGGGATCGCCCCAGCGACCCCCGATGTAAGCCCAGAGGGCCTGCCCCCAGCGATAGGGAAAGTACTTGGCGTTGTCGAGCTGCTTGATCTTCGGCACCTTCTTGCGCGCCACAGCGTCGCGCATCCACATCGCCGTGTTGGCATCCACCGGCCCGATCGACAGGTACTCGGCCATGCCTTCGATGAACCACAGCGGCATGTGCTCCATCGGCGATGCTTCGAGCCCGGTGGTTGCTCGCGACGCCATCGAATACTGGAAGGCATGCACAAGCTCGTGGCCGAGGACGTGGTCTGTCTCGCCCAGCGAGCCGGCGAAAGGAAGAATCACGCGTCGCTTGAAGGGCTCCGTCACGCCACCCGTGCCTTCCCCCGGTTCCTGACCTCCAAGGGTGTTGGTCTGCTGGAAGTCGGGTTGGCTGGCATACAGGATCAGCGGCTGGCGAGTGGGCAGTCTGGCGTCGAGCAGGCGCGAGAGCCGCGCATTCCAGCGCTCAGCCATGCGCGCCGCGAGACGAGCGGCCTGCTCCTCCTCGGGGTAGTAGTAGATGTCGAACTGCGCCGTCTTCAAGACGCGCATGTCGAAGGAGCGGTACTGCACCCGGTTCTGCCCAAAGTACTGTGCCTCGCTCCTCGATCCCGGCAAGAGCGCCAGTGCGACAGTGAGCGCCAGGAACCTCAGACAACCGACTCGTGTCGCCACCTATCACCTCCCCAGCGCATGCCAGCCCCAGCTGTCCTTCGGTACGCTTCGAAACCATGGCCCGGATGCCACTTCTTCGCCCCGTCCATCTTTGCCAAGGAACCGGTCGCAGGATACGTCCTGAAGTTTGCACCCTTCTGACGGCGCCGACCCTACCCCTCGTCCAGCATAGGCGCGTCGCACCGGCCCCGCAACGCCCCCTCCGCCCCGACCAGGGCGGTCGCGCACGGCCTCAGGCCCCCCGCAGGACGAGGCATGCGTTGTTGCCCCCAAAACCCATCGAGGTCGAAAGCGCCACCCTCGCTGCCAGGACGCGCGCCTGTCGCGGGACATAGTCGAGATCGCACTGCGGGTCAGCGTGCTCGAGGTTGATCGTGGGCGGCACGACGCCGTGTCGCAGGACCAGCGCGCAGGCGATGGCCTCGATGCCGCCCGCGGCTCCGAGCAGATGACCTGTCATCGACTTCGTTGAACTCACAGCCAGATTAGACGTGTGAGACCCGAAGCAACTCCTAAGCGCCGCAGTCTCGGCGCGGTCGCCCAGGCGTGTGCCTGTGCCGTGGGCGTTGACGTAGTCCACAGCCTCGGATGCGAGCTCCGCATCGCTGAGCGCCTCGCTGATCGCACGCGCCAATCCCTCGCCATTGTCCGGCATGCCTGTCAGGCTGAAGGCATCACAGCTCGCGCCAAAGCCAGCCACCTCTGCGTAGACGCGCGCTGCGCGGTGCCGGGCATGCTCCTCTGCCTCGAGCACGAGCAAGCCAGCGCCCTCGCCCAACACTATGCCGTCGCGCTCAGCGTCGAACGGCCGCGACGCGGCCGCCGGCGCCTCGTTGCGATGCGACAGGATCCCTGCGGCGTCGAGTATGCCCACGCAGAACGGCGTCAGGCAGGCCTCTGCTCCACCGGCCAGCATGACATTGGCGCGGCCGTGGCGCACGATGTCGAACGCGGCGCCGAGCGCCTGCGTCGCTGACGAGCAAGCGGCCGAGACGGTCAGATTCGGTCCGCGCAGGCCAAAGCGCCGAGCCACCGCAGCCGAGAGACTGCCCGTCGTCGTGAAAGGCGAGACGTGCGGTCCCAGGCCCGGCCAGCCGCGCTCGCTGAAGCGCGCGATAGCTGCCTCGAGCTGCTCAGTGGCCCCTCGCGAGGTCCCCAAGATCGCACCCGCGCGCTCAGCTTGCTGACTGAAGCGCACGTCATTGAGCAGTCCGGCGTCTGACAGTGCCGTGTGCGCCGCGATCAGGGCGAGCTGTGTCGAGCGATCGAAGCGCCGCTCACGCGCGCCCAGCGCAGCGTGCTGCTCGAGGTGCGCGACCTCGGCGCCGATCGTGACCGGTAGACCCGCCAGGCGGGCCAGCGCGGTCACGCCCGAACGACCCGCGATCAGACTGGACCAGAGTGCCTCAGCACTGTCGCCGAGGGAGCACAGCGGACCGAGGCCGGTCACCACGACGCGCCGGCACGCACGCGCTTCAGTCAGAGTCGGTCTCCGCCCACTTGCCCTGGCCCTCCCACACGCGCAGCACGAACGGGAACGGCAGCTTCTCCTTCAGCCGCCGCGCGAGCAGGTCGCAGATGTTCTCGACCGTGGGAAGCTCGATGAGATCATTCCAGTTGCGGTGATCGTATTCCTCGAGCACCGCTCGCGCACGATGGCGCAGATCGGCAAAGTCGACCACCATCCCGCCGGCGTGCATCTCACCCTCGACGACCAGCTCGATCTTGTAGGTATGACCGTGCATGCGTCCGCATTTCTCGTGCCCAGGCAGAAAATGCGCGCAATCGATGTAGTCGATGATTCCGAGCCGCATCCGACCTCCCACGCCCGTCTTGAGCCTGACCGAGCCCCCTGATGTTAGTCCGAAATCGCACTGCGGGCGCCTGTGCCCAAAGCCCGCGCGGAGCTGCGTTCACCCAAGCGGTTCCAGGTCAGCTATCCTTGGCTCAACCGGAGCGCCTGTAACCCACATGCGGATGAGAGCTCGAACGTGGTTTCTGCTGCGCGCCATCGCGGTCGTCATTGCCCTCGCTGCCGCTGCCCTGTACGTGCTGCGCTGGCCCAGCGGCTGGTCTTCCGTACGCCTCGAGATGTCGCGGCCTGCGGTGACGGCATTGGTGGGCGCGCCTGCGAACGGCGAGCGTCGAATCAGCGGTCTCTTCTGGGTCGAGCAGCGCCCGCTGGTACGCTACGAGCTGTGGATCGGCTTTGACGACGCTGATCGCGTCGATGCCTATACGATCGAAAGACGCCTGGGCACTGCGCAGAGCTTCTATCAGCAGCGGCTCAAGGGCGATCTCAATCTGCGCTACCGACGCAGCCGCCGCTGAGCATGCGCAGGCTTGCGAGCACGAGGCCGCGCGATGGAAGGTGAACCGGCATTCACGATCGTAGGGCGACTGCGAAGCGTGCGCTGCGCCCTCCGCGGAGCTGCGATCGTCCTGCGCACACAGCACAACGCATGGATCCACGCCGTCGCGACGCTGCTCGTCGGCGCTGCGGGCCTGGCAACCGGGCTCTCTCGACTCGAGTGGTGCGCGCTCGTGCTAGCCGTGGTTGCGGTCTGGACGGCCGAGGGGCTCAACACCGCCATCGAGTGCTTGGTCGACCTGGCGTCGCCCGGCCGCCACCCGCTCGCTGCAAACGCAAAGGACGTCGCGGCCGGCGCCGTTCTCGTCGCTGCCGCAGGCGCTGTTGCGATCGGCCTGCTGGTCTTTGGTCCACACGTCCTGGCGTGGGCTCGTCGCTAGGCCCACGCTGCCCTGTCTGTCGGATCCTCGGCGCGACGCGCCCCTTCGGGATCGCTACGACACCACGGCCTTCACGAGCACCTGGGTCTTGCCGCTGGCAGGCACCGGGACGAGCTCACCAGAGACCGCGCGGCCGTCCACAGTTAGCGCAACGTTGTTCCCCTTGCCTTTGCGCTCCACGATGATCTGGTAAGTGACCCCGCGGAACAGGCGCCGCACGAAGAAACCCTTCCAGGCCTTTGGAAACACCGGGGCCACGACCAACCCATCCAAGCTCGGGCGGATCCCCAGGATCCACTGCGTGATCGCCACGTAGTACCAGGCGGCCGTTCCGGTGAGCCAGGAGTTCTTCGCCTCGCCGTGCGTGGGCGCATCCTTGCCCGCGATCATCTGCGCGCAGACGTAGGGCTCGCAGCGATGGACGTCGCTGATCTTCTCGCGCGCGGAGGGGTTGATGCGCAGGTAGTAGTCGTGCGCCCGGTCGCCTGCCCCGAGGCGCGCTTCGCCGATGATCACCCACGGGTTGTTGTGGCAGAAGATGCCGGCGTTCTCCTTGTACCCTGGCGGGTAGGACGAGATCTCCCCCAGCTCCAGGTAGTACTGCGAGTACGCCGGCTGCTGCAGCACGATGCCGTGCTTCGTGGCCAAGAGCTTCTCCACTGAGTCGAGGGCCTTACGCGCGCGACCGTCCGCCAGGCCGATGCCTGCCAGCACGCAGTAGCCTTGCGGCTCGATGAAGATCCTGCCTTCCTTGCACTGGTGCGAGCCGACCTTGTGACCAGAGTCGTCATAGGCGCGCAGGAACCACTCGCCATCCCATCCGTGCTGGCCGATGACGGCCTCCATCTTGCGAGCCTCGTCGAGAAAGCGCACGGCAGCATCCTTCTTCCCGCGATGCTCGGCCAGAGCAGCCATCTCGCGCGCCGAGTGAACGAATAGGCCCGCGATGAAGACAGACTCCGCGACCTTGCCTTCCCTATTGGTTGTGGTCTGGAAGGACTGCCCGGGCGTGTCGGAGAAGCAGTTCAGGTTCAGGCAGTCGTTCCAGTCCGCGCGTCCGATGAGCGGCAGACCATGTGGGCCCAGGCGGTCGCGCGTGTACTGGATGGCGCGCTCAAGGTGCTCGTAGAGCGTGGTCTCAGAGCCGGGCTGGTTGTCGTATGGCACGCGCTCGTCCAGGATCGACCAGTCGCCGGTTTCCTTGATGTAGGCCGCGGTGGCCAGTACCTGCCAGTGCGGGTCGTCGTTGAAGTTGGAGCCAACGTCGTTGTTGCCACGCTTCGTGAGCGGCTGATACTGGTGATAGGCGCCGCCATTCGGCAGCATGGTGGACGCCAGGTCCAGCAAGCGCTCCCTGGCGCGGGCCGGGACCATCTGCACGAAGCCCAGCAGATCCTGGTTCGAATCGCGGAACCCGAGGCCGCGGCCAATCCCGGATTCGTAGAAGGACGCCGAGCGCGACATGTTGAACGTGGCCATGCATTGGTAGGCGTTCCAGATGTTGACCATGCGGTTCGTGTGCGGGTCTGGCGTGACGACCTGGTAGATGCCGAGCAGCCCGTCCCAATACTTGCGCAAGGCGTCGAAGGCCGCGTCGACCTCGGCCTTCTTGCGATAGCGCGCGATGACCGGTCGGACCGTCTTCTTGTTCACCGTCTGGGAGGCGGGCGGATCGAACTTCGCGTCCTTCGGATTCTCGTGGTACCCGAGGATGAAAATGATCTCCTTGGTCTGCCCCGGCTTCAGGCTGACCTTCACGTGGTGCGAGCCCATCGGCGCCCAGCCCACCGCCTTGGAGTTGCCGCTCTTGCCGCGCTCCACCACCGCCGGGCTGTCCCAACCGCGGTAAGGGCCGAGGAATGCCTCGCGCTGCGTGTCGTAGCCGGCCAGCTTCTCCGAGCAGGCAAAGAAGGCGAAGTGATCGCGTCGTTCACGGTACTCGGTCTTGTGATAGATCACGCCGTCGTCGATCTCCACCTGCCCGATCGAGAAGTTGCGCTGGAAGTTGGTCGCATCGTCCTGTGCGTCCCAAAGGCAGAACTCGATTGACGAGAAGACGGAGAGCTTGGCCGGCTTGCGTCGCTTGTTGGTGAGCGTGAGCTGCCAGATCTCGAGGTTCTCTCCGAGCGGCACGAAGTAGCGCGTACTCGCCTCAACGCCTTTGTAGGTCGAGCCGATGATCGTGTAGCCCATGCCGTGGCGACAGGTGTAGTCCTTCAGCCCCTCGTGCCGTGTCGGCTGCCAAGAGGGCGACCAGAACGCCTCGCTCTCGTTGTCTCGCAAGTAGATGTAGCGGCCTCCGACGTCGAAGGGGGCGTTGTTGTACCGGTAGCGTGAGAGGCGCCGCAGCCGAGCATCCTTGTAGAAGGAGTAGCCCCCTGCCGTGTTGGAGATCAGGCCGAAGTAGGCCTCGCAACCGAGGTAGTTGATCCACGGCAACGGCGTGTCGGGCTGTGTGATCACGTACTCGCGTTGGCGGTCGTCGAAATGGCCGAAGCGCATCGTGTCCTCCGGACGGTAGAGAGTGACTCCGCGATAGCAGGGTCCGGGGACTGCTCCCCGTGCCCCGAGCGGATTCGCAAGTCTAGTGGGCGTTTGGCAGCCGGCGCAAGGCCGCAACGCATCAGTCGTCCCGGCCTCGGCCAAAACGCTCCAGTCGCGTGCGACAACACCATCTGCGCAGCCCACAACGCCGCAGTGACGCCTGGGGCTCTGTGGCGTGTTCAAGCAGGCTGACGGGCTGACTGCGGCGCTCAGGTTTTGAAGCGGTGTCTCGAGAGACAGTTTCCAGGGGGTTTGAGCATGCGACTGCTGACGGTCTTCTGTGTGATGGGATGGGGCTGTGCCCTCGCGGGCGTGGCCAGAGCCGAGCTGGCCACGGCTGGCACGGACAGCAAGCTCGGCGCGATCACCGGCACTGTGACGAGTGTCGTCACGAGTCAGCCGGTCGTCGAGGCAACGGTGGCTCTGGAAGACGGCAGCCGCCTCACGACCACCGACGCTGAGGGACGCTTCACCATCGCCGGCCTGGCAACCGGCACGTATCGCGTCGTCGTCCGTGCGGCGGGTTTCCTCCCGCAGCAGGTCACGGATCTTGTCGTGATGGCTGGCCGCGACACGCCGGCTGTGATCCGTGTGCAGGACGTGGCCACTCGGGCCGAGAACGTGGACGTGGCGGCCTCCTACTACGTCAAACCGGACGACACGCCAACCAGCTCGTTCGCCATGGGCTACGAAGAGGTGCGCCGCGCCCCAGGTGCGATGGGCGACGTGAGCCGCCTGATCCAGAGTCTGCCAGGCGCGATCGCGCGCGACGACGGCCGCAACGACATCGTGGCCCGCGGCGGCAGCCCGACCGAGAATCTGATGCTCGTGGATGGCTTCGAGATCCCGAACCTCAGCCATTTTGGCTCCCAGGGCGGCTCAGGCGGTCCGATCACCATGCTCAACACCGAGGCGATCAGCGACGTCGACTTCATGGCCGGAGGTTTTCCGGCGCCGTACGGGAACCGGTTGTCATCCGTGCTGGAAGTCAGTCTGCGCGAAGGCAATCGCCGACGTTCACAGTTCGAGCTCGACCTGGGCTGGGCCGGCGCTGGCGTGCTCGCGGAGGGCCCGATCAGCAGCCGCGGATCGTGGCTCGTCACAGCGCGCAAGAGCTACCTGGACTTGATCGCTGGCGCGTTCAGCCTCACGGCCATCCCTCAGTACAGCAACTACGAGGCAAAGGTCGTGTACGACCTCTCACGCATCCATCAGCTCTCCTTCGTAAGCGTTGGCGGCTATGACTCGATTCGTTTCAACCCTGACATGAACAAGACCGACGATCCCGACACGCTCGACATCAAAGACGTCGGCTGGCGAGGGCTCGCCGGCGTGCGCCTGCGCTCCTTGCTCGGAGCCAGCGGCGTGGGCACACTGTCGATTGCACACAACGAGAGCTCGTTTCGCACGGACGTCTGGGACAAGCTGAAGGACGGCCAGCTCATTCAGCACAACAACTCGCGCGAAGGCGAGACCACGGCCAAATACGATCTGACATACGAGCTGGGGCGTGCGACTACCTTGCGTGTCGGTGCCTACTCCAAGTACTTCGCATCGAACCTGGAGGTGGCGCAGCCGACCGGGGCGGACAATCCCTTCTCCGCGGACGGCACGCGTCTGAACGCGCTCGACCTAGGTGTCCGCCCGACGGCATGGCAGCACGGCGGCTATGTCCAGGCCAGCGCGCGCCTCACGCACTTTGCGACACTCACCTTGGGCGGACGCTACGACTACTACGCGCGCCGGGCACTGTCGCGCTGGTCGCCGCGCGGCGGGCTTTCGATCAAGCTCAGACCCAATCTGGAGCTATCAGCCAGCGCTGGTACGTACTACCAGGCGCTCCCGCTCCTGGCCACGAGCTCGATGCCTGAGAACGCAACCCTCGACCCCATCCGCTCGGAGCACTTCGTCCTCGGCACCACGTACCTTCCGCGGCCCGACCTCAAGATCACCGTCGAGGCGTATCGCAAGACCTACACCGACTATCCGGTCAGCACGCAGATGCCAGCGCTGACGCTCGCGGATCTGGAAGACCGTTCCGATGCAGGTTACTTGATGCCGATGGTCGGCAAAGGCCGTGGCCGTGCCTCGGGAGTCGAGCTCTACGTCCAGAAGAAACTCGCCCGCGTGTTCTGGGGCCAGGTGAGCTATGCCTACTCCCGCACCGAGCAGCGGGCACTCGACGGTGTCTGGCGACCAGGGTACTTCGATCTGCCGCACGTCTTGGCGCTGACCGGCGGCTGGAAGGCCGGCCGTGGGCTCGAGCTGTCGACGAAGTTCAGCGCCACGTCTGGCCGGCCCGACATTCCGTTCGATCTCGCGGAATCGGCGCGCCAGAACCGCGCGGTCTACGACATGTCACGCTTCAAGACCGGCCGCACGCCGCCGTATCAACGGCTCGACCTGCGCCTCGACCACCGCACGTCGCACAAATGGGGCAACCTGGTCTTCTACGTCGAGGCTGACAACGTCTACGACCGCAAGAACGTGCGTCAATACGTCTGGAACGCCAAAACGCGTGAGCCCCAGGCGATCGAGCAGCTCAAGCTCCTGGCCTTCGGAGGCGTGACTGTGCAGTTCTGATCACGCTGGTGACACTTGCGGCCGGGTTCGGTGTTACATATCTGGCATGCCTGAACCCGGAATCGACGTCGCAGGCCTGTATGAGAGGTATGGGCCGATGGTTTTCCGGCGCTGTCGACAGCTCCTGAGGGACGGCGACGCAGCCATGGACGTCACGCAAGACGTCTTCGTGCAGCTTCTGAGGCGGCGCGAGAGCCTGAGCGAGCAGTACCCGTCGAGCCTGCTCTACCGCATCGCGACCAATCTCTCGCTCAATCGCATCCGGGATCGCGCGCGCGACCCGGACCTGCCCGGCGACGAGCTACTCGATCGTGTGGCGCGTCACGAGGATCGCGATGCCCCGCTCCTCCTGCAACGGCTCTTCGGACGCCACCCTGAGTCGACGCGCACGATGGCCGTCCTGCGCTACGTCGACGGCATGACGCTCGAGCAAGTGGCGCGTGAGTGCGGCCTGTCCGTATCGGGTGTGCGCAAGCGCCTGAGGGGTCTGCGGGGCACGCTCAAGGCGATGGAGGTCCTATGACCGGCGCAGATGGATCGATCGTGCGCGATTGGGAGCTCGAGCGCTACCGCCTAGGCGAGCTTCCCAAGGAAGAGCACGAGCGCATTCGCGTGCTCCTGGCCGCAGACGCGCCACTGCGAGCCCGGTTGACGATGCTGGAGGCCGCTGATGCCACGTTCCTCGAGCAGCATCCGGCCCCTGCATTTGCAGCTCAGGTCCGTGAGCAGGCACGGAACCTCACGGAACGGACACGGCGGCCGCGGCTGACATTAGCTCTTGCCGGGGCAGGCCTGGCAGCGGCGCTCATCGCAGGCCTGTTCCTCGCGCTGCGCGAACCGCTGCGGAACGCGGACGGCGATCGCATCAAAGGCCTCACGCCCCATGTGCTGCTTTTCAAGAAGACCGCTGGTGGCCCGGTGCGGCTGGCACCGACGAGCCTGGCGCGCGAGCGCGACGTGATTCAGGTAGCCTATCAGGCGGCCGGGCGCCACTACGGCGTCATCGTCTCCGTGGACGCCCGTGGCGTGGTAACGCGCCATCTACCGGCGATCGGCGCGCAAGCTGCTGCGCTGCGACCCGGAACAGTGGCGCTGCCTGACGCGTATCAGCTCGACGACGCACCGCGCTGGGAGTGCTTCTATCTCGTCACAGCGGAGACGCCATTTGATGTGGAGGATGTCGTGAGCGCCGTTCGCCCAGTCTCGCGGGGGTCGTCGGCTGAGCCACCCGCGCGCCTCAGTCTGCCGGCCCGTCTCGATCAGGAGGTCTTCGTGCTCAGAAAGGCAGCTCAACCATGAAACGCGTCCTCTTTGCGGCGGCTCTGCTCCCGTGCCTTGTGCCCCGGCCGGCAGCCGCGGAAGTGGCACGCCGTTTCGCCCTGGTCGCGGGAGCGAACCGCGGACCGGCGGATCGCGTTTCCCTGCGATACGCGATCTCGGATGCCGAAGGTTTCGCCGGCGTCGTCCAGGGCCTGGGCGGCGTATCGCCGACCGACTGCGTGGTCTTGCGCGATCCCGGCCGAGCGACGTTCCTGGCTGCGCTCGGCGCGCTGCGTGGCCGAGTGATGGCTGCGCACGCGGAAGCCGCCCGTACGGAGGTCATCCTCTATTACTCCGGCCACGCTGATGAGCAAGGGCTACTGCTGGGCCGCGAGGTCATCAGCTACCGCGATCTGCGCGCGGCCCTCGGCGACCTGGCCGCTGACGTCAACATCGCCATCCTGGACGCCTGCGCCTCGGGCGCGATCACTCGCATCAAAGGCGGCCAGACTCACCCGGCCTTCCTCTCTGACGTCTCGGCTCAGATGCAGGGCTACGCCTTCCTGACCTCGAACTCGGAGACCGAGGCTGCGCAGGAATCGGAGCGCATCCAGAGCTCCTACTTCACGCACGCCCTGCTGTCAGGGCTGCGTGGCGCTGCCGACGCCAACGCCGACGGACGCGTCACGCTCAACGAGGCCTATCAGTTTGCCTTTGCGGAGACACTGGCACAGACGACGCCGACGCAAGGTGGAGCCCAGCACCCGACCTACGACATCAAGATGTCAGGCACTGGCGAGGTGGTCATGACTGACGTGCGGCAAACGAGCGCCGCGCTACTCCTGGGTCCTGAGCTGGACGGACGCTTCTTCGTGCGCAACGCCAAGCAGCAGCTCGTCGCCGAGCTGCAGAAGCCCGCAGGCCGGACTGTCGAGTTAGGCTTGGAGGCCGGCCAGTACGAAGTCAGCTACGAGCAGGAAGCTGCCTTTCTCGGTGCGCGCGTGACGATCGAACCCAAACAACGCCGCGCACTCATGAGGCAGGAGTTCTCTCCGCGCAAACGTCTAGCCACGCGCCGCCGCGGAGGGTTCGAGCCGCCGCGCTCGCTGGCGCTCAACGGCCGCACACGCATCGAGATGCGCGCCGGGCTCTCAGAAGGGCGCGTACAAGTGACCGGTTCCGACCAGTTCCGCATGGACGGTGGGCAATTCGCAATGGTCGGCCTGTACTGGCTGCGCGAGGACTGGGCCATCGAGCTCGCCGCTGAGGGCCTCAACATCCACCGGGGCGTGCTCAGCAGCGGCTCGTCCCAGACGGATGAGACAAAGGGCGTGCTGGCAGTGCTCTTCGGCGCCCGCTACTACGTGCCTGTCGGCGAAACCGGGGCACCGCTGCGGCCCTATGTCGGGCTCGCGCTTGGGCCTCACAGCGACATGCACAGCACTGTCACTACGCCTGACCCCTCGAGCTCCTCGAACGGAAGCTCCGACTTTGCCACCTCCAGGGCGAACCTGGGTGCACGCGTCTCCGGTGGCTGCGACATTCAGATCGGACGACACCTCACGCTCGGTCTCTACGGGGGCACGACCCTGCGCAGAGGCATGCGCACGCGCCCCGGAGCTGGCTTTTCCTGGGGCTGGTCCTTCGGCCGCAATCGCACCGCGAACTGACGGCACCCGGCCCTACGGCTGGGCTCGCGCTGGACCGCCACACGGATCAACGCAACAAGGCCGCCCGCGCTGTGCGCGCGGGCGGCCGGGCAGGGACACACTCGACTACTGTCGATCGCGTGCTGGGAGCCGACGACCGAAGCTCGTTCCGATCTGAAAGGCAAAGGCGAAGCCCTTCGTGTCTCGACGTCCGTCAACCGCGTCAGAGAGCTTGGGCGAAACGTGGTAGCTGACGTCCGTCCCGAGCACGAGCCAGCGCGTCGGATGAAGATCGATGCCTGCGCCCACGTACCCGCCGAACACGGCCTCGGAACGCACCGTGTTTCGGTTCCGATGATGATCGCCACCGGCGTCGTACCAGTAGCGGCTGTCCACCTCGGTGCCAAAAGTCGGCCCGATTCCCGCAGCCACGTACGGCTTCACGCCCGACTGCGCTGCCATCGGCGGCAGGTAGTAGCGCGCGCCCACGGCGAGAGTCGTGAGGAACGAGGCGTGGTCGACTGCGTTGGCCTCACGCCAGTCTCCGTCGTGGGCCGCGATTAGGCGGCTTGTCACGCCCAGCGTGACCATCCACTCCGGCGTGACCCGGTAGCCGAAGGACAGGCCGCCAAGAAACCCGCCGTTGCGGCTCTCGATGCCGTCGTCAGTGATGACCACCGACGTCCTGCCATGACCATCAGTCCACCCTCCCATGTCCATCGTGAAGCGACACGTGCGGACGTCGTACGTCGGCCGCGAAGGGCCTGGCCGCTCGTGCTCATGCCGCCGGCGCAGCCAGTGAAGCGCGCGCCTGCGCGGCTCTGGCTGCAGCTTGTCGCGATCGAGCACGATCTGCTCCCCGTTGCCAAGACTGACCGCGGCGTGGAGCCGCTGCGGCTCTGTCACACATTCCACGTCGTACTTCCCGGGCTCGAGCGGCACCACAACACGGCGGCCGCTTCGCTTGAGCATCTGAGCGACTAGGTCCCCGTCGACATTCCGAATGAAGATCTCGCCAACAACGTCCTCGCCCAACGTGACGCCAGCCTCTGCGTCGAGCTGGCTCGCCGCTGGCAGTGGCGTGTCCGCGCTCTGTCCCGTTGCCTGCGACGAGCTTTCGGCTGCGACTGTCGCCGCAGCACCCAAGACAGCAAATGTCATCAGAAACGACCCGACCCTGGCCAGGTTATGCATGGCAGATAGACTCCTCTCGTCTGCGGACCTGCCAGGGCGAATCTCTCGCGCTAGCCAAGCCCGCTGGTTCATCCTCTAGAACACTGAGGCGGCCTCGACGTGTCACTCTGCCGTCGTCACGCGACAGGCGGTTGACGGCGCTCCCGGGAAAGCGGGATCGCTGCGCCCAGTGCACAGCGAAGGGCGGGACGATGAGCCCGACAGGATTGCGAGTTGGAGGATCCCTACGCCCCCCGCCATCTGCCCGGGGTGGCGCCTTCACGGCGCAGGCGGCTCGGCGTTCATCTCCAGATGGAAAGATCCTGCCCGCCGCTGCGGAACGTGGTTTCCTTGGCCGGACTGCGATCGCCCTCGAAGTGCTTCAGGGCCCTCTTCTTGGTTCGCTCGCCGTCCTCGCCCGTCGCGTAGTCCTCTTCCCGGGCGAAATCGACAACGACCGGAACCCAGTGGCCGGTACCAACCGGAAAGCTCCCGTGAATCAAATACGTGTGCCCGGCTTGCGCATTCAGCGAAACATCCGCGCACCCAACCGAGTGACTCTGCCCCGACCTGTAGTTGACACAGAGACGGTGCTGGCCTGGCAGCAGCTCCACCTTGTATTTCCCCACCAGATCTGCCCTTGGCTTCCCCTCCAGCGTCAGGGCGTCCAACCTGCAGCTAGCGCCAACCATGACGAGGGCGACCTGACTGGGAGGTAGCGGCTCCCCGGCGTAGAACCGGTCCCCGGCGAACAACTCGCCGCTCAAGACCAGAGACGAGAACAGGACGGCAAGAACGACGCGGCTGGTCTGCACTTGAGTTGCTCCTCCGGTATCTCGGGATTCGGGTTCTGAGTATGGTCAGATGCAGACAGAAAGGCAAGGGCGCGGAGAGCTGCGTATCACGGTCACTGGCCGCAAGAGTGGGAGCGCTTCTCGCGCTGGTACCGACCGGCGCTGCCCGCGGGCGCTCGGCGTTCACTCCCAGTAGGAACCGCCGAAGATCCAGAGAACGTCGTGGCCCTTGCCCACTTTTTCCTTGGCGGGAAGGCGATCGCCCTGGAAGTGCTTCAGTGCCCTCTGCTGGGTTCGCTTGCCTTCTTTGCCCGTGATGTAGTCCTCTTCCCGGGCAAAGTCGACAACGACCGGCCGCCATGTGAAGTAGCGACCAACTCCTGTGTAGTGACCAGGTTGCCCGTATATGTAATAGGTGTGACCGGCTTGCGCGTTCAGCGCGACATCCACGCAATTGCGCGGTTGGAACCCAGTCCCGTAGTGGACACACAGATGGTGCTGGCCTGGCAGCAGCTCCACCTGGTTCTTCTTGGGCGATAGCTGGACTTCTGGCTTTCCTTCCAGCGTCAGGAAGTCGATTCTGCACTGCATCACGTCAACCATCACGAGGGCAACCTGATTGGGAGGCAGAGGCTCCCCGGCGTAGAACCGGTCCCCGGCGAACAACTCGCCGCTCAGAACCAGAGACGAGAACAGGACGGCAAGAACGACGCGGCTGGTCTGCACTTGAATTGGTC
>Ga0302323_100001517_pt1 | contig 18915 bp, 12 predicted proteins | sample Fen_T0_3_FD_201950 | JGI IMG/M metagenome (GOLD analysis project Ga0302323, IMG submission 201950) | Peat permafrost microbial communities from Stordalen Mire near Abisko, Sweden - Fen_T0_3 | ecosystem: Environmental > Terrestrial > Soil > Wetlands > Permafrost | place: Sweden: Abisko... | reverse complement strand
TGGCGTCGGTGGGCGAGGGCGAAGAGATCCCAGAGGCACTCTACGAGCTGGTGGCCGAGTGTCTGGTGCAGGCCGAAAGCACCGTCCAAGCGGAGAACTAGGAAACGGTGGGGGCAACTCTCGATTCACCGCCCGCCCTGGCGCCTGGCGTGGAAACGCTGCTTGAGGTCGCTGTGGCGTTGCCTTTGGTTGATGTGTTCACCTACCGGGACGCGCGACGGGCTGTGCCGCTGGCTTTGGGCTCGCAGGTCCTTGTGCCCTTTGGCCGCAGAACCGTGACTGGCTTCGTGGTCGGGTATCGCCGAGGCAGCGAGGTGGAAACGGGTAGGGAGGTTCGCGATATCCTGGAGGTCGTTGGTATCGAGCCCGCGCTGGATGAATCGGTTCTCGAACTTTGCCGATGGGCAGCGGGCTACTATCTTGCCCCGCTGGGAGAGGTGCTGAGCGCCGCATTGCCGAGCGGTGAGCGCGCCTCGGCCTCCAGGCGCTTGTCGCTGACCAGCGCAGGGATGGCAGCGGTAGCGGACACCAACCCTTCTGACCTGGCGGCCATGGCACTCGATGCGGGGGATCGCACCTTTCTCGCCCGGCTCAAGAAAGCACGCACGCTCAGTCTTGCCGCGATCGCTCGCGTTTCAGCGGCGGAATTGCGGCGTGTGAATTTTCTGGTTGAGCGAGGCTTCGTCGAGATCTCGGAGGCGATCCGTGGCGCCAAGCGGACGCGGCAAGCTGCTGCGGAAGAGCTTGCCAGCGATCGCGTCGTCAAGGGCGATCAGTTGCCAACGCTGAACGCCTGCCAGCAGGAGGCGTTTGCCTCGTTGCTGGCTGCTCTTGGCCGTGGCTACACCACCTTCGTATTGCAAGGGATTACCGGGTCGGGAAAGACCGAAGTGTATCTGCGTATCATCGCGGAGGCACGGCAGCGCGGACTCGGCGCGCTGGTGCTGGTGCCCGAGATTGCGCTGACGCCACAGCTTGCTGCCCGCTTCCGTGCTCGCTTTGGCGACGACGTCGCCGTGTTGCACAGCGGTTTGCCCCCGGCGGAGCGGACGGCGGCCTGGCGGCGCTTGCGCCAGGGCGAGGTCAAGATCGCCGTGGGTGCGCGCTCGGCCGTGTTCGCGCCCGTGCGTGATCTTGCGGTGGTGGTCGTGGACGAGGAGCATGACGGTTCGTTCAAGCAAGAGGACGGCTTTCGCTACAACGCCAGGGACTTGGCCGTCATGCGCGCCAGTCAAAGCCGCGCGGTGGCGATTCTGGGATCGGCGACGCCGTGCCTTGAAACCTATCGCAACGTCATGCTCGGCCGCTTCACACGCCTGCTTCTACCCATCCGCGCGAATCCGTCGGCAGCCGAGCGGCCATTGCCTCCGGTCGAGATCGTCGATCTTCGCGTGCACCAGCTTGGACCCGAGGGGCTGATTTCGCCGCCACTCGCCCTGGCCGTGGATCAAGCGCTGGCAGCAGGCGAGCAAACTATTCTGTTTCTCAACCGGCGTGGATTTTCTACCTTCGTTCACTGTGTGGCTTGTGGGCACGTCCTGCGCTGCACGGACTGCGCAGTCTCGCTGACGTTGCACCGAGCGCGTGGACACTTGCTTTGCCACTATTGCGGTCGCGCCGAGCCCATCCATGACACCTGTCCCCAATGCAAGGCCAAGAGCCTTGAAGGCATGGGCAGTGGCACCGAACGCGTGGAAACGCAGGTCCGACAGCGCTTTCCGCAAGCGCGCGTGGCCCGCCTCGATCGAGATACGGCGGTCAGCGGGCGTGGCCAGCTGGCGGCCTTTCTCGACAAAGTTCACCGGCGCGAGATTGATATTCTGATTGGGACGCAGATGGTGACCAAGGGGCATGACTTCGGCGGTGTGACCCTGGTTGGCGTTCTGCAGCCCGATCAAGGCATCAACCTGCCCGACTTCCGCGCCGCCGAGCGATCGTTTCAGGTCATGGAGCAGGTGGCGGGCAGGGCAGGGCGAGGCGAAAGTCCGGGCCGCATCATTGTCCAGACCTACAACCCGGATCACCCGGCCATCCAATTCCTCCGGGAACATGACTACGAAGGGTTCGTGCGGGACGAACTTGCGCGCCGGGAAGAAGCGCAATACCCGCCGTACGCGCGCATGGTGGTGTTTCGCCTGGACGGTCCCGATTCTGCCGCCGTGCGCGAGGGGGCGAGCGTTGCGGCCGCCTGCGCGCGTTCGATGGCCGATGTGTCGGTCCGCGTGCTGGGTCCATCCGAGGCGCCCATTGCGCGCTTGCGGGGCCGGGCCCGTTTCCAAGTCTGGCTGTCGAGCAGCGATCGCGCGAAACTACTCGCCGTGACGCGGGCAACGCAGCGAGTGTCGCTTCCCCGGGGCGTGCGTCTTGAGGTAGATGTAGATCCGCAGAGTGTTCTGTGATGAAGCCGAGCAATGAAGATTCGAACAGGCTGCTGGGACGACTAGCGGAGAGTATCGACGGCATCCTCGATGCCGAAATGTCGAGCGCTCTGCACAATCTCGTGGACAACGGTCCGGTTGCCGGTGGTGACCTTGCGGATCGCGATATGCCGCTCCTGATAGGCCGGGCGTTCACCGAGGGCATGACCGGCCGGTTACGCATACGCAGCGATGCCACCGAGAAGTCCATCTACTTCGAGGCCGGACTCCCAGTGATGGCCGCGTCGGAAGACGCGTCGGATAGGATGCTGGCCATGCTCGTTCGCGAGGGCTCGATCGATATTCGCCAGAACGAAGAAGCCGTTCGCGTGGTCGATGCCACGGGCCGCAAGGTCGGTGCCGTGCTGGTGGATCTTGGTTTTCTACGCAGCGACGAACTGTTGCCCGCCGTCCGCCGTCACTACGAAAGCATCATCCTTTCGCTTTTTTCCTGGACTGCCGGACGGTGGCAGATCGATCCCGAGGTGACCGCAGGACCCGACCGGACCCGGCTGCTGCGCCACCCGGCCGCGCTGGTGCGCGAGGGGTTGGACAAAGACTATCCTGCGGACAAAGTCGCAGCGCGGTTGGGTGCGGAGCGGAAGGTCTTTCTGCTCGACAATTCCACCAGTGCCGCCGATATCACGGCCCAGGCAGTGACGGAACGGGCGGAGGTGCGCGTGACCATGCTCTTCGACGGCGTCCGCTCGCTTGAAGACGTTGCTCGCGCTACGGGGCTTCCCGAGCTGACGGTCCAGAAGGTAGCCCTCACCTTGTCCTGCTTTGCGGCCTTGCGACCGGTGGACGCGGATGGCATCTCGCGCGGTGGCGTGCGCGTGGGTCTGCGCGATCTTGGGATCGACCGCGAGCGCATCCAGGCGCGCCATGCACTTGCCAACGAGAGCGACTACTTTCGCGTCCTCGGCGTGGATCGCAACGCCGACGCCAACGACGCACGCCGAGCGCATGCCCGCTTGTGCAAGGAGATCGAGCCGGAGTCCCTGGGACCAGAACTGTGGCACGAACTGAGACCGCAGATTGAGACCATCCAAGAGGTTCTCGACGAGGGCTTGCGTGTGCTTTCCACGCCAGCGCTCCGGTCGGCATACGAATTCAATCTGGCTCATGGTCCGGACGCCGATGGCGAACCGGAGGATCGCGGCGCGACGCCATCACCGTCCGTCCATTCCCGAGGATGACGGGCATGCGCGTCGTTTTCTTCGGCTCCCCAGCTTTCGCGGTCCCGTCCCTCGCGGCCGTCGCCGAGCACCACGACGTCGTGTCGGTCGTGACCCAGCCCGATCGACCGGCTGGCCGGGGGGCGAAACTCCAGCCGCCCGCGGTGAAGGTTCTTGCTAGCGAACTCGGCCTTCCGATTTTGCAGCCGGCCAAGTTGCGTGATGGCGTGGTGGCAAAGGCGCTGGCCTCCCTTGCTCCAGATCTGTTCGTGGTCGTGGCCTATGGCAGGATTCTGCCGCCCGATCTCTTGGCGGTGCCCCGACTTGGACCGTGGAACGTGCATGCATCGATCTTGCCCAAGTTCCGGGGCGCGGCACCTATCCAGTGGGCCGTGATCCGCGGTGAATCTGAAACGGGTGTGGCCATCATGCGCATGGAAGAGGGGCTGGATACCGGTCCCATAGTGGCACTCGCGCGAGAGCCCATCCGGGCCAGCGACACGGCAGGAACGCTGGCTGTGCGGCTCGCGCCGCTCGGCGCCCGCCTGTTGGTGGAAACCCTGCCGAACATTGCGGCCGAAACCGTGTCACTTCAGGTACAGGACCATGCCGCCGCCACGCTGGCCCCTCCACTGACCAAGGCGCATGGGCAACTCGACTTCCGACAGCCGGCTCATTTGGTCTCAGCACAGGCGCGTGGGGTGGATCCTTGGCCTGGGGCAACGGTTTTCCTGAACGGTGAACAGGCCAAGGTCTTTTTTCCGACGCTGGTGGATGGTCAAGGGCAGCCGGGTGAAGTTCTGGGACTTCGAGCACAGGGACTTGCCATCGCCTGCGGCGCTGGTGTCATAGCGTTCTCAGAAATCCAACTGCCAGGCCGCAAGCGCATGCCAGCCAAGGCTCTACTTGCGGGACACCCCATCCCGACCGGCACCATGCTGGGCCAGTTCTAGACTGGCCTAGCTAGAGTATTTCGCGCTTGGCCATCGCCTTGCGCATCTTGCCCAAGGCCTGTTCTTGCAGCTGGCGGACGCGTTCGCGGGAAAGCCGGTACTCGTCCCCGATTTCCTTGAGCGTGCGCTCGTGATCGTTGATGAGGCCAAAACGCTTGCGCAGGATGTCCGCTTCGATGGGCTTGAGCACACTCAGCAGTTTGAGCATTTCCTGCTGGGTTTCGCTGCTCATCATCTGTTCGGGCGGGCTTGGGCCCTCGTTGGGGTCCACGAGAACGTCGATGAGACGGCGTCCATCGTCCTCGGACAGCGAGCGATCAAGCGACACGGGATTGTCGGCTAGGAAGGTTCGCATCTTCTCCAGCTTTTCGGCCTCGATGCCGGTCACCGACGCAATTTCCTCGGTAGTCGCCGGGCGCTCAAGTTTCGACTGCAATTCGCGCTCGGACTTGGCGATGCGGTGGTAGGCGTCGATCATGTGGACGGGCAGCCTGACCGCACGGCCCTTGTCGGCCAAGGCTCGGCTGATGGCATGGCGAATCCACCAGCTGGCGTAGGTCGAAAAGCGGAAGCCGCGGCGATAGTCGTAGCGCTCGACAGCCTTCATCAGCCCAATATTCCCTTCCTGAATCAGGTCAGGAAGCGGTAGGCGTCCGTGATTGAACCGGCGAGCGATGGAAACCACCAGGCGCAGGTTGGCCTTCACGAACTCATTCTTGGCTCGTTTGACCACACCGGATTTCTTGGTGACAGCTGCCGCGAACTCTTGGAACGATTTGGTCTCGGTGTTGAAACCAAGTCCCTCGATGGGCCGTCGCAAGCGGGCCGCACCGCTAATTCGCTGCAATTCGGTTAGCGCTGCATCGACGAAAACCCGATCGATGTCCAGCTCCTTGATTTGGCTCGACAACGAGACGAACATCTTCGTCAGTTTCTTTTTGTCCGGGCCATTGCTCTTGCGTGCAACACGCTCTGAGAGAGCCCGGTAGGTCTTGAAATCGGGCAGCGTGCTGCCCATCGCGGCTTCGACGGTAACCACGAGGTGTCCAGCCCAATGGGCATAACCCAGCAGCGTATGCCACAGGTCAAGCTCCAACTCCTCAATGTGTCTTGCCGTCTCGAATTCCTGCTCGGGCTTGAGCACCGAAAGCTCGGCCATGTCGCGAAAATACATGGCGAGGAAACTTTGGGGTTCATCCGACTTGGCGCTTCCTGCCGAAGCGGGTGCGGCATCTTCGTCGGTCTCGGCGTCCACGCTTTGGTCTTCTTCCGCGTCTTCAGCTTCTTCCGGCGCTTCTGGAAGCTCCGCGGCAGAGTCGGATTCCGCAAGCTCGGCATTGGCTACCAAGGCGTCGGGCAAAGAATCGTCGCCCAGTTCCGGCTCAACCGAAGCGAGCGTTTCGGCAACGACATCCAAATCGGGAACGCCAGCTTGCGCGAATTCGGCATCCAATGCCGGATCGGCGGCGAATTCAATTTCCACGCCTGTGTCGTTGGCTGGACGAGGGAACGTCGCAGCAACGGCTGTCTCTGGCGCTGCACTTCGTTCGGTCTTATGCCGCCTCACCACTCGGGATGGTCGGTTCTTACTGTTGTTCTTCATCTTAGCTGCAGCTCTATGCATAGCGCATTCCGTTTCCGCGTTGCCGCTACTCTAAATGAGTATCCTACACTATATACCGATGTGGGAGAATGGATATTCCTGGCCTTCTCCCTGTTTCGTTCTACGTTTAGATGCTTACGCCTGCTAATCGGTTGTATCGGACGGTAATTAAGGTGCCATTAAAAGGTTGGTACCTTTCGTGGACCTAGGTCATCCACCACGGGCGTGCCAGCGCGTGATCGGAGTCACAAGGCCGGGCCGCCCAGCTCGGGCAACCTGGTCGCCGCACTAAGGGGCGGGGCGTTCACAAAGGGCTAAGATGTTCCGCGAGGCTGCGCCGTAGAACTTCGACTTGGTGGCGATACCCCCGGAAACGTCGAGGACGCGCAGCCCTGCCTGTCGCAACAACCTGCCGACTTCGTGCAAACTGTAGGCGCGCAAGGAGATCTCTTGCTCGCTCTGCCGGCCGTTACCAAAGACCACCGATCTCCGGATGAGAACCCTGCTGGTGTGGTAGTTGAAATCCACTTCTTCCAGCACAACGCAACCGTCACCTTCCCACCACACGCGGCTTGGAACATCTCCGATGATGTAGTCCCGGTTGATGATGTCGAGAAGAAATCGGCCACCGGGCTTGAGTGAACGGCAAATGGCCGTAGCCACTCGCAGGTTGGTTTCCTCGTCGAAGTACCCAAACGAGGAAAGCATGCAGTAGGCGGCGTCGAATTGGCCGTTGTAGGTCATCTCCCGCATGTCGGCATGGACGAAGTTAACCGCGAGCCCGCGTCGTTGGGCATGGTCCGCGGCGCGGATGAGCATGGGCAAGGAGAGGTCCAGGCCCGTGAGTCGAAGTCCTTGTTGGGCCAGTTCAAGCGCGTGGCGGCCGTACCCGCATCCCACATCCAGAACCTCACCGTCCCTCGGAGGCGACAATGCCTCGCGAATGAAATCCACTTCTCGCGCGGTCTGCGCCGGGGTCATGAAGGGTAGGGTGCGCAGGAAGTCCTCGTCGAAAACTTCCTCGTACCAAGGCTTGGCCCGCTTCTTGAGTGATCGCCGGGCTAACGCCTCAGGAATTGGATCTCCGCCACTCGAGGGTGTCTGGTACTCGTCGAACAGGGCGGCTGCAATCGCCGACGGCCGCGGAGGCGGACTGGTGGATGCCGGAGGCTCGGCTGGAATCGGGGGTGGAGCCGTCGGGTGTGCGGTCGGCTTTTCTGGTTCGGCGCCGGGTACGGTCAGGTGTTCGGACGACTCCAACATCTCCACGGCGTCGGGTTCGACCTCTCGCGGCTCGGTCGGCATTTCCGTGGCCGGTGCCCGAGGGGGCTCGCCAAGGCGGATTCCATCCCGGGGCGTGTCCTGCTCGGTTGATTCCGGCGCGACTGCTGGCGGCGGTGGCGGGACTGCTTCCTCGGTGGTCGCGGGGATCAGATCAACCGCGTCCGCAGATAGCTCAGCGTCGCTGCCGGCGGACTCGGGCAAGACAGTGACGGGCGCTGCGCCCGCAGCTTTGTTCGCCGTGTTCTTGCTTGGCGGGGGTGGCGTGGAATCCGCGGCGAAAAAATCGGCGGGTGTTGCTCCGCGGGATACGGTGACGAGATGTGCCGCCCCCAGGGGTGGGGGGGCTTGCAGGGCCGGCTGAACCAATGGCTTGGAATCAGCGGTTGGCGCTGGCTGCACAGTCGCAATGATGGGTGGCAGGGTCTTCTCCACAGCTGGGCCGTGGGCAAGCGGCGGAGGCGTGCGAATGTGCGCCGCCGGTTCGGGGGGCAGAGCGCTCCGCTGCTCCGTATGCAAGGGAGGCGGGGTTGGCTCGTTGGTTGGGGTGGTAAGCGGCAGGGGGGTGTTCGCGCCGGCGTAATCGCCTTCCGAAATGATCCACTTCAGCGTTGGATCGTGATCGGCCAATCCGCCATTCCCATCCGCATGCTCCGCTTGCTCAGCTTCCGCTGCCGAAATGCCAGCACCTTTCGGGCCGGCGTCGGCAACCAGGGCTGGAGCGAGGGGCGTATCGTCGTTACGATTCATGAACGCAGCGATTGTCCGTGTGCCTATCTCGATATGATACGGCCAACTGGTGTTCCCATCACAATTTGCGCCTTGGAGACTAGCTCGCTCAACTCGACGCAGCCAGGCTCGAAGATTGTAATGGTTGTTGAGCCAAGGTTGAAGATACCTAGTTCTTGTCCACACTGGATGGGAATTGGGGGATCGAAGCTCTTGTGGCGCACCGAGCCTTTGCTGAATCCTCCATCGTGCGTTGCAACCTCCGGATCGTAGCCGGCGGTGATGTGCCCGACGCCCACGGCTGCAACCATCACGACCGCGTAGCGGCCGACCGGGCTATCGACAACCGTGACAAAGCGCTCGTTCCTGGCAAATAGCCCTGGTTCTCGTTTCACGCTGCCGGTGCCGACCGGAAAGAGTTTGCCTGGAATGTGGCTCCAGGCAATGACCTTGCCGCTGGCGGGGAAATGCACGCGATGGTAGTCGCGAGGCGAAAGATAGATCACCACATACGGGCCTCCGGTGAGCCGGGCCGCCAGGGCGTCGTCGGCCAAGAGTGCTTCCAGGGTGAACGCCGACCCTTTGGCTTCAAGCAACGTTCCCGCGGTGGCTACGCCCGCCTCGCAGATCGTTCCATCCGACGGTGCGACAATCGAACTGACGTCGGGTGCAATGGGGCGGGCACCTGTCGCTAGCCGGCGCGTGAAGAATGCTTGCAGGTTCGGATAGTGCTCTATCGGATGTTCCGCTGTGGAACAGTCCAACCCGTAGGCCTTGGCATACAAGCGCAGGAGAGAGGCTTGAAGCGGCTTTGGCAACTCGCGCTCGGCGCACCAACCGACGATGTTCGAGAACATCTTCTTCGGCGCTAGCCGCCACGCGCTTTGCGCGATTTTCTCGCCGAAGGAAAGGTTAGGCATCGTGGTTCCGGCCGTGAAGCAGCAGGTGGCCAACTCTAGGGCAGGCAGTTGCTGCCGTGCAATGGATTTAGCACTTGGCTGAATGGCAACTTGGCGGAATTCCGACTCCGGACGCAACAATGCTGGTTTGGGGCGGAATGTCTTCTGCGCGTAGGTAGGTGCCAGCCTATACCGGCACTCCGCGTGATGAACCCTAACGCAAGGCTTGCAGCTGCGAGTAGCGACGGAGGAGGGTGGGGAAGGGCCGCAGGTAGGCGGACCCTCCCCGAGGGTTGGCTCTAAAGCGCGTCCTCACCACGTTCCCCGGTTCTGATGCGGATGACCTCATCAACCGGAGTCACGAATATCTTGCCGTCGCCGATATGGCCAGTGCGGGCAACGCTCATCAGAGCCTCCACCACATCCTTGACCATCTCGTCCTTCACAACGATCTGAATCCTGACCTTGGGGACGAAGTCCACCACGTAGGCAGAGCCTCGGTAGACCTCTTTCTTACCGCCTGTACGTCCAAAGCCTTTGACTTCGGATACGGTCATTCCCTGTACCCCGATTTCGCGCAGGCGATCCTTCACGTCATCGAGCTTGAATGGTTTTATGATTGCTTCGATTTTTTTCATGATGCACCGGCCAGAAAGAGTAGACGGCCTTGCTGTTATCTTCAATCGTCTTCGTGATGCGACCGTCTTAAGCCTACCGTGTGTAGGTTTCCGGCGTATTTCGTGCCTGATAATTTTGGGTAAAGGGAGCCCGGTTATGGCCTGGTTTTCAGGGAACCAACGAGTTCGCGAAGGTCTGAAACCGCGTTCTGCCGGCAGAATTCCTCCACCTCGCGAACAATGCGTTCGGCGGACGCGGGGTCGATGAAGTTCTGGGTACCCACCTGAACGGTGCTGGCGCCCGCGAGGAAGAACTCGACGGCGTCAAGTCCGGTCTGGATTCCGCCAATCCCGCAAATGGGAATGCCGAGTCCGGCGCGGTGAATTTGATAGACCATACGCAAGGCGATGGGTTTGATGGCCGGCCCCGATAGTCCCCCAAAAATCGTCGCCAGCCTGGGCATTCGTGTGCGTGCGTCGATAGCCATGCCCGTGATGGTGTTGATGACCGAAACCGCGTCCGCCCCGTTTTCCGCGCAGGCGCGCGCCAAGGCCACGATGTCCGACGTGTTCGGGGTCAATTTGACCCACAGCGGTTTGGTGATGACCTTGCGGCAGGCGCGAACCAAATCCCCAAGCACTTGGGGCTCGCGGCCGAACTCGATGCCGCCGGCTTTGATGTTGGGGCAAGAGACGTTCATCTCAAGACCGTCGATGCCGTCCAGTCTGCCGAGCCGCTCTCCACAATCGACATAGTCATCGAAGGTTGTGCCGAAGAAATTGACCAGAACCTTTGTTCCGCATCTGCGCAGGAAGGGCAGCTTTTCACTGGCAAAGCCCTCGATGCCGACGTTTTCCAGTCCAATCGAGTTGAGCATCCCGGAAGCGGTTTCGCAGATGCGCGGCGCGGGGTTGCCAAAGCGCGGATTGGGCGAAATGCCTTTGGTCACCAGGCCGCCAAGGGAAGACAGGGGCATGAGCCCGTCGAACTCCTTGCCATAGCCAAAGGTGCCCGAGGCGGTCAGCACTGGGTTGCGAAAGTTGATCTTTCCGCAATGCATGACCAAGGATGGCCGCTCGGCCGCCGACGCGTCGCTGGGTGCGGCCGTCATGGCGTGCTCCCCACGGTTTGGCCAGCCGCTGGGGGAATGACCAAATCCGAGGCTAGGAACACCGGCCCGTCGCTACACACATAGCGAAACGGCCGCGAGCGGGCCGGAATCGCGCAGCCCAGACAGACGCCGATACCGCAGGCCATCTGCTCCTCCATCGAAAGGTAGCATTCGATGCCGCGGGGTTCCGCGATGCGCGCTACCGCCCACAACATCTCCCTTGGGCCGCATGCGAAAATACGCAGCTTGCGCTGGCGATTGGCGGCGAGATGGTAGTCGATGCGGGCTTCCAGGGCGGCGGTTACGCGCCCCCTGCGGCCAACCGAACCGTCTTCCGTGGCCAGGCAGGTGCTTAGCCCCAGCCCGCGCATTTCGCCCAGCAAGACCAAGTCACGGGATGTCCTACCGCCGTAGATCATCTCGCACCGATCGACCAGTCCGCGTCGCGCGGCCAACTCGGCCTGCATGAAGAGCGGTGGCATGCCCACACCTCCGGCGACCAGCAGGTCAAGGCAGTCGGACGTGGGCTCAGGAAAGCCATTCCCAAGAGGTCCGAGTACGGACACTCTCGTTCCGGGCGGCGCTGCTTCGAGCAGCCGGGTACCACGTCCGATGGACTTGGCCAGAAGGTCAGCGCGACCTTCGGGCGCCACCGAGAGCAATGACACGGGACGCGGCAACAAAGGGTCGCGCCCCCAGTCGCCGCGAAGCATTATGAACTGACCCGGAAGGCTCTGGGCCAGCGAGTCACATCCTCCAAGACGTAGGACGAAATACCCGTTGCCCAGCGCGCGGTTTTCTATGATTCTTGCGTCAAAGTAGCGCATGAATTGATCTCGCGCTTCTTTTACACCTTTCGGGCGGCTTTGCGCCACGGTCGGGTTGCAGGAAATGTTTTGTTAAAGTATGAGGTAAATTATCGGTTCTAAATATTTATAATTACGCGACTATTCAAATGGCGTAAGAAGGACATCAGTTTTTTCTGGGCGCGCCTGGTTTGGCAAACTATCGGATTAGTTGCAGAGGCCAAGCTTACGTGTTACTAGGCGAAATCATAGAGAACCGGGGCACAACCATGGACTTCATGTTCGAGGATGATGTCGACGAGGTAGGGTCTGACGTAGAGGCGTACTGCCCTAAGTGCAAGGCCGACACGACCCACGTTGTCATCTCCAAATACGAGGACGAAATTCGCCGCGTGCAGTGCAATCCCTGCGGGGACGTGCATTCCTTCCGCAAGCCTCGTGGCGAGGCCGAGGAGGATATGCCCGAGCCTGTGGCGGCGCGAAAGAGGGCTCTCCTCAAGAAGCAGACTTGGGAAGAGTTCTTCGCCAAGCACGGGGAGCGCAACGCCAAGCCCTACGAGTTCCGCGATACCTATCGGGAGAACGCCATCGTTTTCCACCCGAAGTTTGGCAAGGGCTATGTGTCGGAGGTGGTCTCCGAGAGCAAGGTGGAAATTACCTTCTCCGACGCACGGCGTATCCTCGTGCACAACCGAAAAGACATCCCTGGCTCCCCAGTGGGCAGGGAGGACGACGGCCTGCCTTCCACGGCGGTTCCGGTGAAGGGTGTCAAGGGGACGGCGAAGGCCGCCGAGAAGAAGGCGGTTGATAAGTCGGCCGTTAAGCCAACCCTGGCCACCAAGGCAGATGTGACGCCCAAAGCGCCGGCCAAGAAATCCGAAGACAAGAAGCCTGAAGACAAGAAGGCTCCAGTCAAGAAGTCTGAAGACAGGAAGCCTGAAGACAAGAAGGCTCCAGCCAAGAAGCCAGCGGACAAGCATGTGGCGGCCAAGAAAGCGCCTACGCCCAAGAAGGCTGCTGAAGCCAAGAAGCCAGTTGCGAAGAAACCAGTGGCCAAGAAGCCTGTAGCCAAGAAGCTGGCCGCCCAAACGCCCGCGAAGAAAAAGTCCAAGTAGCCGGGGCCGCTGCTTCAGCGGATGACCAACACGAAGATGTCGTAGAAGGCGTGGGTGTAGACCGCAACCGCGAATCCGCGCAGCTTGAAGAGCACGCCGAATACGACTCCCGCTAGCAATCGGAAGGTGAACGACCCAAAGGTGAAAGCATCGCCGGTTGGTGGCAGGTAGTGCACAAACGAGAATACCGCTGACGAGAAGGCGAAGGCGCCCAGTACTGCGGCCCATCGGCTCATGCCCAGCAGTCTTTCGAATGCTGTGATGCTGCCTCCGAGCAGGCCCAGGCGGAATACGGTTTCTTCGTAGACCCCAGCACCCAGGGACATGACTAGCCGGGTGACCAAGCCCTGTTCGGGCAGACCCACGGCCAGGTTGGGCGGGAACCTCAGCACCTTCGTCATCAATAGGACGATGAGCGAGCCCATGGTGAGGGCGTAGATGGTGCTTTCAAGGACCACCGGCAAGAACACCTTGCCGTTGAATTGCTGATTGCGCTTAAGCATGGCCAGGGCAATCGCGAACATACCCACCACGCCGGCAAGGAAGAGCAGGTATCCCTTGAGGGTCAAGCCCAGCGAGGCGAAGAGGAAGGTCGTCACGAAGTCCGCCCCGTTGAGCATGGGCAGCGTGAACAGCACGCCAATTTGGTAAATGAGAAACAGGGGAAAGACCAGGATCAGGCTGGTCAGCAGATTGCGCGGGCTGGCTCGCTGGGCAGGAGGCACGTGCTACTTCCCGTCAGAATCGGCCTTGATAGCGGCCTGGCCAGGCGTGTTTCCCTGGCTTCCTGCGGCCCGAATGCGAGCCCCTCCGCGGCTGGCCCTTGCCGCGGCTCGGGTAGCGCCGGGCGATTCCTCTGGCGGCTTGACTACGGCGGTGACTTCGCGCTGCGGGTCCAGGTACTTGCGGGCGGCGCGAGAGACGTCGGCAATGGTGACCTTCATGACGTTGTCGCCATACTGCCGATAGGATTTCCAGCCTTGGCCATAGGCCTCGTGGAAGGCCAGGGCAGCGGCCAGCGCACTCTTGCGTTGCAGGCCGATGGCATGCACACCGATGAGGTAGCGCTGGGCCCGCGCCAGCTCGTCCACGGAGATGCCCTTTTCCGCCACTTCGCGCAACTCGCGATGCACGACCTTGACGGCCTCGTCGAGGTTCTCCGGGCTGCTAGCGAGATAGACCGCAAAATAGCCGGGATCGAGTCCTTCCACGGAGAACGCACTGACCCGGTAGGCTAGCGCGCGCTTCTCGCGAATCTCGGTGAACAGCCGGCCGCCTTGGCCCGAGAGGACGTAGGCCAGTACCTCAAGTGGAAAGCGATCCGGACTGGCAAAACCCACGCCCTGGAATCCGAGCACCAGGTGGGCCTGCTCCTTGGCCATGAACTTGAGGACTTGGATGGGCTCGACACGGGAGGGCTCGACCGGTACGACCTGTTTCTCGATGGTCTGGTCGGTTGCGTCGCCAAAGAGCGCGGCGACCTTGGCCTTGACCCGCGCCGGATCCACGTCGCCGACCACGGCGATGGTCAGATTCGACGTGCTGTAGCGCTGGCGGAAATGGTTGATCAGCTTGCGGCGGGTGAAGCTGGCGACGGTTTGGGCTGTGCCCATGGGATCGAGGCGGTAGGGATGTTTCTGCCACATCGCCGAATGGAAGAGCTTGAAGGCGACCTGCCCCAGGTTGTCTTCCTGGGCGCGGATGTCGTCGAGGACGATGCGGCGCTCTTTCTCCAACTCGTCCTCGGCGAAGGTTGCGTTGAGGATGCAATCGGCCACAAGATCGAAGCCGCGTTCAAAATAGCGAGAGAGGAACTCGGCTTGCATGCCCAGGCTGTTGCGGCCGGAGTACCCGCTCAGGCCACCGGCCATGCCCTCGACTTCGTTCATGATCTGTTCGGCGCTGCGGGTCTTGGTGCCACGTCCCAGTAGGGCGGCGATCATGTTCGAGATGCCGCTCGAGCGGTCGTCCTCGTAGCGCAGCCCACCCACCCAGGTCGCGCGCAAGGCAACCACGGGCACCGAGATGTCGCGCAGGATGAGGAGCTTGAGGCCCGACGGGAACACGTGCCGGATCACGCGGTCCGAGTCAGGCGCGGCGGCGGACGCGCGGGCAAATCGCGTGCTGGCCCGGGATTCAGCGCTTTCGGCGGCCTTGCGCACCCGCTGCAGAAACTTGTCTGTTTTGTCAGTTTGCTTGTCAGACTGCTTGGCCGAGCGTCCTTCGGGCACCTGCACGTAAATGGACATGTTGGCCGTGCGCAGGTACTGGGCCGCCACCCGGCGCAGATCCGCGGCAGTGGTCTTCTGTAAGGCTGCCAGGTAACGCTCTTCGAAGTTCGGATCCCCGGCGATGGCCGAGAAGAAGCCCAGCTTGCGAGCGTAGCCCTGGACGGTTTCCTTATCGTAGACGCGATCGCTTTCCAGGATGGTCTTGGCTTTGGCCATCTCCTCGGGCGGAACCTCTTCGAAGGTCATGCGCAGCACTTCGTCCAGCACCGCGCGGACCGCGTCTTCGACCCGGCCGGGTGGTAGTCCGACCCCAATAACCAGGGCACCGGGATCCCGGGCTGAAAACAGGTAGGCCGAGGTGCTGGTAGCCAGCTGCCGGTTGCGCACGACTTCGAGATTCAGGCGGCAGCTATCGCCCTGTCCAAGCAGGACCGCGAGCAGATCGAGGGTTGCGATGTCGGGGTGGTTGATCTCGGGCGTGCGGAAGCCCATCAGGATCTGGGCCTCCTTCACGTCGCGGGCCGCGCCTTGAACGCGCAGGCCAGTCTGTTCGGGCTGGGTTGGCCGCGGCCCTACCGCCACGCCTCGGGCCATGGCCTTGAAGGCCTTGGCGATCTTCGCCTTCGCGGCCGCGGCATCGAAATCTCCAACCACCACCAGGGTCACGTTGCTGGCCACGTAATGGTTGGCGAAAAAGGCCAGGATGTCGTCCCGGCGAAGCTTGCGCACCGTCGCCACATTGCCAATGATGGGGCGGCCGTAGGGATGCACGTCGAACACCGATTGGAACAGGCCCAGGCCGGCCTGGCGCTCGGGATCGTCGTTGCCCTGCTTGATCTCTTCGAGAACGACGTTGCGCTCGCGCTCAAGCTCGCCGGCATCGAAGCTGGAATTCATCAGCGTGTCGGCCAGGATGTCGAGTCCGGTGTCGAAGAAACGGCTGGCCAGAACCAGGTGGTAGACGGTTTCGTCGTGGCTGGTCCAGGCGTTGATCTCACCGCCCGAACTTTCGACCTCGCGGGCAATTTGGCCTACACCGCGCTTCTTCGTGCCCTTGAACAGCATGTGCTCGAAGACGTGGGCGATGCCCGCCAGTTCGGGGGGCTCGTCGGCGGAGCCGATCTTGACCCACGCCTGAAAGGCCACCACCGGTGCCGCGTGATTTTCTTCGAGAACCACCTCTAGGCCATTGTCGAGTTTGAATACCACGCGCTTGGGTCTCCCTTCCGCATCCACTGATTGTGCCTGGCCACCGGATGGGCCCGCGAGTTTTCCGGCGCAGCCAGCAAGAATCGCTAGGGCGAAGCAGGCTGCCGCAGGTTTCACGGCGCAACCGTAGCACGAGGCAAGCGCATTGGGTGCCCCCTTGCGTGCTAGAATTCGCAGGATGCCGGGTCCTTCCAAGTGTCCAATCTGCAAGCGCGAAATCCCCGCCAGCGAGGGCATGCCAGCCTTTGGGCCGTTCTGCTCCGCCCGCTGCCGGTCCATCGACCTCGGCTGCTGGCTGGACGGCCGCTACGCTATTTCTTCCACCCCGGAAGAGAGCGAAGACGAGACCGCACTGCCGCCCAAGGTGGAGGATGGTCTGAACTGATCTGGGATGCAAAGTCCCTGGACTTTTTTGTGGCGACGGAACCCGTTCGTGATAACTTTCGCGGCCTTGACGGAGGGGAAGGGCTAGGGCTTAGGCCTGCAAACCCTGTTGGTAGCTGAAAATCGGGGCGTGGCGCAGCCTGGTAGCGCGTTCGGTTCGGGACCGAAAGGCCGGAGGTTCAAATCCTCTCGCCCCGACAGAGACAACTTTTCAGGGATGTTCGCCGAGATCCCAGTATGCAACTTGCATTCTGGGCAGCATCGCTGGCCACAGGCATTCTTGCCGGCATTCTCGCGAGATCGTTGGTTTCGTGGATCCTCGCGGCCATAGCCTTCGCGGCGTTCCTGTTGCTTCTGGGTCTGCGGGCGCGGAATTTCGGTCTGGCTTGCTTGGCCGTCGCGCTTGGAATCTGGCTTGGCCAGCGCGAGGTGGTGCTGGCCACGTCGTCGCCTGGGGTTGCCGAAGACACGCCCCTGGAGATCGTTGGCCAGGTCGTGGCTGGGGCGGATGTCGCCGACCAACCAGCGGCCTTGGCGAACGAGAACCAAGCCGGGCAGGGTGCGGACCAGAAGTCGCTGGGCAAGGTTCGTTGCCACCTACGCCTGGATGTTCGGACGGTCGGAGATCGGCCTGTCACCGGCCGGTTGTCTCTGCTGGTCCTCGATGGCGTGCCGGATGTGGCGCCAGGGGATTGGGTTCGCTTCGTGAGCCGCTTGTACGTGCCAAGAGGCTTTGCCAACCCTGGCTTGCCTGATGCAAGATTGCTCTCGCGTGGCCAAGGCCTGGACCTACTCGCGACCGTGCGTTCGCCGTCGGAACTGCACCGGATTCCGGGCCCGGCAAGCATCCTGTCCGTGGCCCGGCGCTGGGCCTTTCATCTGCGCCAGGCCATGGCCCGCGCCATCAATCATCGCCTTTCCGATCCGTCGGCCGGTTTCGTGCGCACCATGGTCGTCGGGGAGCGCACCGATGTTCCGGTCGAGATCGAGGACGGTTTCCGGGCCGCGGGAGCCACGCACGTTCTGTCGGTGTCGGGTCTTCACTTGGCGGTGGTGGTCGCGCTGGTCTTCCAGGCTTTGCGACGGCTCATCGCCCGCTTCCCGTCATGGTCCCTGCGCGTTCCCCCCAAGGTGATGGCGTCGGCGCTGTCGCTACCCGCGTGCGCCTTCTACACATTGCTCACCGGCGAGGCCGTCGCCACCGTCCGCTCCGCTCTCATGGCGTCCATGGTTCTGGCAGCCGCTGTGGTCAATCGCCCAGTGTCGCTCGCTGCCAGTATTGCCGCCGCCGCGATGGTTCTGTTGGTGCAGTCGCCTCTGGCCATCCTGGACGTTTCGTTTCAACTCTCGTTCGCCTCGGTCATCGGCTTAGGGCTTTTTGCGCGCTGGCTTGTGTCCGGTGATCCCGCGCCGGCCTCGGGGCGATCGAATCGCGTGCTCGCGTGGCTGAGGCGATCGCTATCAGCCAGTTTCGCCGCCAGCCTGGTGACCGCGCCGCTGGTCGCACACCATTTCGGGGAGGTCACCCCCGCTGCGCCCGTCGGCAATCTGGTTCTTGTGCCGTTGGTCGAACTGGTTGTCCTGCCTTGTGGCTTGGTCGGTGCTCTGCTCGGGCTCGCGCATCCGTGGTTGGGAGCGCTGCCACTCTTGCTGGCGGGGCTGGTCTCGCGCCTGGCGCTTGGGCTGGCCGAGGTCTTCCGCTGTTTTGCGCCGGTCCTGCTGGTTCGCTTTCCGGACTGGTTCGAGACCTTTCTGCTTGTGGCAGCGGCAGCTCTGTTCCTGCAAGCCTTCGCGGGCCGGGCGAACCAGCTCCGGCAGTGGCTAGTGGCCAGCGCCGTGGCCATGGTTCTTGCCGGGACCAGTCTGATCGTGCGCGAAGTCCTCCAGCGTAGGTGCGACGACCTGCGCGTGACCTTTCTCGATGTTGGACAAGGCGACGCCGCGCTGGTCGAAGGGCCACGCGGCTTCGTGGCACTTGTGGATGGAGGCGGGCGCTACGACGATAGTTTCGACACCGGAGCGCGCATCGTGGAGCCCGTGCTGCGCGCGCGTGGAATCGTCAAGCTGGACTTGGTCGTCCTGTCGCATCCCCATCCCGACCACATGAATGGACTGCTGCGCATCCTCAAGCGTTTTCCGGTGGGCGCGCTGTGGACCAGCGGCGACGATGGCGGCAACCCCGTGTACCAGACCTTGATGGCCATGGCCCGCGAGCGCCGCGTGCCCACCCCGCTGCCGGCCGAGCTGTCCCGCGACGGTTTGACGATCGTTCCGCTGGGCCCCTGGTTCGACGGTCACATCGGCGCGCCACCCGGACTTGGGACCAACGATGCTTCCCTGGTGATTCGCCTGGACTACGCTGGGCACCGGATCCTGCTCGG
>Ga0302323_100001516_pt1 | contig 18920 bp, 9 predicted proteins | sample Fen_T0_3_FD_201950 | JGI IMG/M metagenome (GOLD analysis project Ga0302323, IMG submission 201950) | Peat permafrost microbial communities from Stordalen Mire near Abisko, Sweden - Fen_T0_3 | ecosystem: Environmental > Terrestrial > Soil > Wetlands > Permafrost | place: Sweden: Abisko... | reverse complement strand
ACGTCGAAATTTCCCAGGCGAAGATTGCGCAGGATCTCGACGCGCTCGATCACGTCGATGTCGGAGTGGAGGTACTCCACGCGGACCTTTGCCTCTCGCAGATGGGTCGTAAGATCTTCGGAAAGACGTTTGGTCAGCGTGGTGACGAGTACCCGTTCGCCCTTTTCCGCTGCGCGGCGCACTTCCCCGATGAGATCCTCAACCTGGCCCTTGGTCGGGCGGATGGTGATTTCTGGGTCAAGCAGGCCGGTAGGACGAATAACTTGTTCGGCAACGACGGCGGATTTTTCAAGTTCGAATTTTGCCGGCGTGGCGGAAACGTAGAGGGTCTGGCCGGTGATCTGAGTAAACTCGGCGAAGGACTGCGGGCGGTTGTCCAGCGCCGAAGGCAGGCGAAAACCGAAATCGACCAGCGTTTGTTTGCGCGCCTTGTCGCCGTTGAACATGCCGCCGATCTGCGGCACGGTGGCATGGCTCTCATCGATGAAGAGCAGAAAATCTTTTGGAAAGAAATCGATCAGGCAGAACGGGCGGTCGCCGGGTTTGCGGTTGGTGAGATGCAGCGAGTAGTTTTCGATTCCGCTGCAGAAGCCCATCTCCTGCAGCATTTCGAGGTCGTAGTTAGTGCGCATGCGGATGCGCTGTGCCTCCAGGAGTTTCCCAGTGGATTCGAAAAGGTCGACGCGCTCGTCGAGCTCGCGCTTGATCCGGGCAATCGCGCCTTCGAGCCGGCCGCGCGTCGTGACGTATTGATTTGCTGGGTACAGATCGAACTGATCGAGCGGCCGGATGACGCTGCCGGTCAGCGGATCGAATTCCGAAAGCGCCTCGATCTCGTCGCCGAAGAATTCCACGCGCAAGCCCTGTTCGAGATAGGCCGGCATGATGTCGACCACGTCGCCGCGCACGCGGAAACGGCCGGGCTTTAGTTCATAGTCATTGCGGTCGTAGAGATTGTCCACCAGCCGTTCGAGGAGCGGGTTGCGACCGATCGATAGGCCGCGGCGGAGCTGGATGCGCATTTCGGTGAAGTCTTCAGGCGAACCCAGGCCGTAGATACAAGAGACGCTTGCGATCACAATCACGTCGCGGCGGGAGACGAGCGAGCTGGTGGCGGCGATGCGCAGGCGTTCGATGTCTTCGTTGATCGACGAATCCTTTTCGATATAGGTATCGCTGGAGGCAACGTAGGCCTCCGGCTGGTAGTAATCGTAGTAGCTGACGAAGTATTCGACGGCGTTTTGCGGAAAGAAGTTTTTGAACTCCGAGTAGAGCTGGGCGGCGAGGGTTTTGTTGTGCGAAATGATCAGCGTGGGGCGGTCGCAGCGGGCGATGACGTTGGCCATCGTGAAGGTTTTACCCGAGCCGGTGACACCGAGGAGCGTTTGATGTTTGTTCCCGGTCTGAATGGAACTGATCAGTTTTTCGATCGCTTCGGGTTGGTCGCCGGTGGGCTGATAATCGGCCTGGAGTTTGAAGAGCATCGCGACTTACACGGAAACCAGGTTCCGCGGAATGTCACTTCCAACCTGCACTCAGGTGTCGAAGCCGAGCAGGCGATGCACGGCTTCCAGCAACTGAGCAACGGTGTACGGTTTGCTCAGAAGTGCCAGTCCCGCTTCGGGGGCCATTTCTGGCGGTAGCATTTCCGCGCTGTAACCACTGCAAAACAGGACCGGTATTCCAGGATAGTGCCGCTTGAGATGGTCGTATACCCCGCGTCCGCTGACGGTGGGCATGATCACATCGAGGATCACCAAGCGAAGATTTGCGTGGTGCTGGTCGCAGAGCGCGATGGCGAGCGCGCCATCGGAAGCGGTGACGACCTCGAAGCCATTGCGACTAAGGACCCGACTCGCGATGGTCTGGATTTGCAGATCGTCCTCTGCCAGCAGGATCATACCGTGACCGGGCGGAGCGGCCGGGGGCTGGCCGCTCGGGATGGCCACGGCGTTTGCGTTCAGCATGGGGAGGAGCAGTTCGAAAACAGTGCCCGCCCCCGGGGTGCTCTGCACGTGAATGACGCCGCGATGCTGATGAACGATGCCATAAACAACCGACAACCCCAAGCCGGTGCCCTGGCCAACCGGTTTGGTGGTAAAGAACGGTTCGAAAACCCTTGCCACGACTTCGGGCGGCATCCCGCAGCCGGTGTCGGATACCTTGATTCGCAGATATTCTCCGGGGGCGAGATCGGGCCGGGCTGAAGCTGCCACGGATTCCGGCTGTGCGCGGCTCATCTCAATCAACAGTCGGCCACCGCTGGGCATGGCGTCGCGGGCATTTACGCAGAGGTTGAGGAAAACCTGCTCAAGCTGCCCGCTGTCCACCAGCAGGCTGACGGAGCCGGGCAGCGGAACGAACTTAACCTCGATATGTTCACCAATCAGCCGGCGTAGCATCTTGAGCAAATTTGTAATCAGCGCGTTCGGGTCGATCGGTTGCAGATTGATCGGCTGCTTGCTGCTGAAGAGGAGGAGCTGTCGAGTCAGTTGCGATGCGCGATCGGTCGCGGTGCCAATAATGGTGAGCCCTTCCGCTATTTCCGCCATCGTGGCCTTATCATCCGTGAGCAGGCCGCATTGGCAGCGGATCACTTGCAGGATGTTGTTGAAATCGTGCGCGATGCCCCCGGCGAGCATTCCGATCGCCTCCATTTTCTGCGAGGACCGCAGCTGCTCCTCCAATTTTATTTCGGGGGTAATGTCCCGGGCCATGAATAAAAAGTGGGAAATTTCGCCCCGGTCCGTGCGTAGTGGAGAAATTGATACCTTGAGTCTGGCGGTGTGACCGGATTCTTTTTGGAGATCAAAGTTTCCGCTCCAGAGTCCATGTTCGTCGATGATGGGGCGGAGGCGGGAGAAGCAGGGATTGGCGCCGGGCAAAGACCACAGGTCGTCGAAATCCTGCAACCGGACATCGGCGGCTGACCGCTCCGTGATGCGTGCGAAGGCGGTGTTGGCATAACGGACCCGGGCGTCGGCCCCGATGACAAGAATGATGTCCGAGGCTTGCGCCATGGCGGTGGCAAGCAGCTCGATTTCACTCTGGGCTTCGCGAAGCGCCTTCTCGGCGAGGCGGCGCTTCAGGATGTTGAGCGACATCGAAAAAATGACTCCGCACAGAAATACAAATACTATGGCAACCCCGATGATGCGCGACCGGTTAACCTGATAAAAAGTGACCGGTGCGTTGGTCACCCGGGTGCCGGGGGGCAGGCGGGAAAGTGACAGCCCGAGACGTTGGATCTGGCGGTAGTCGACCTCCATCACAGTCGGGCTGCGCCGGACCACGGGGATGGCGTCGGCGCGTTGCCCCCCAAGAACCCGCAGTGCGAGTTCACCGACTTTTTCGCCGTGTACACCGGCCACCACCATGCCACCGCCAACGCCCAGCCAGGGCGAGGCCGACCAGTCGTTATTGCCCGGGGGGCGCGAATTGACAAACAAGGGCCGGCGGCTGCGCGTGGAGATTGCCGTGGTGAAGGCGAGATCATGGTAATTAAAGCGGCCGGTAGCGTCCTGCGTTGAGTCGAGAATCAAGCCCACGGTGTCGTCGGGCAGGCTGCTCACCCGCTCGATCAACTGTTCGTTGGTCCAGTCTTCGTAGTATTCAAATTTATAGCGGCTTTGTGCAGCGGTGAGGTTGTTTTCGAGTGCGTGGCGGGAAGCCTGCCCGCTTTCGGTGTGATTATTGATTACTAGAATTTTCTTGGACTCGGGTGTGAGGCTGCTGATCAGTGCGAAGGTTCCCTGGAAGTCAGTCTCCTCGGAGACGCCCGTGATGTTGGGCTGCCCGGCGATCATTTCCGGGACAAAGCGATTAACTCCGCCAAAAATGACCGGGATATCCGCGCCGAGTTCGGCCCGATATTTGCGCACAAAATCGAACGCGGGATCGTCGGTTGTGATGATGAGCTGCGGCGGGCGCAGCCGGCATTTCGCCAGAATGTCGACGAGCATCGGCGCTTCGCGGTCCTGAATAGGGAACCGTTTCGTATCCAAAAACTGAATCACCGGCTCGGCCTCGTGGTACTTGGATTTGATGATCGTTATCACACCGCTGATCATGTCCTCACTCCATGCATACCCGGGGCCGTAGGAATTGATGATCAGGATGTCGGGGGCGACGGGTGGCGGCGGTGTGACTGAGGGCTGAGCAGCGAGCGCATGGATTACGACCGTTCCAATCCAGAGCCTTAGGAGAAGGGGTCTTAGGACTGAGAAAGCTTTGCCACCGGATGTTGCCAAGGGAGGGGATTTTGCGGCCAAAACAGGTGCGAGGTTCAACGGGCGCGGATTGTTTAGCACCCTTTGCCGGAAAGGCAATATTTGAGCCCTTTACAAAAAGGACAAAGCGTGTCCTCCGGCGCAGAAGTTTAACGCTCGAAAGGCGACAGGCCGTCGTGACGTGACCCTGCCTTCTCGCAGACAACGGCGGAGCGGCCACGCCGAACCCGGCCGCGGTCAGCAACATCGCGAGCGTCCACATGTTATACGGCGCGCAAGAATACGCTGAAATCGCCGCTGGAAATCGCTGAGAGCTCACATCTCATTTACTACTGGCGGCTCGACTTAAAGGGCGGCATAACGCTTCATGTTTTTGCGGGACAAAAACTGCACGGGATCGGAAAATGAAAAAAATAACCCTTCTATTTCTAGCGGCGATTTTGACTGGGCTTGCAGGGGGCCCGTTAGCCGCCGCGGATGAAAAATCTATCCCGAAGGACCAGCAGTCAAAAATAGAAGGCCTTACTTATTCGGCTATGCTGAGTCCGCTGGTGAAAGAGAAATGGCCGGACCTGCGGAGCTTTAATATTACGAAAGTTACCGGTGAAAATATCGGTGCGTTTTCGAAAACCGAAGCGATCGTTGGCCCTGGGCAGTGTATTGTTACGGTTGACGTGAGGACGCGTCAGCGCGGATCGGCAACCCTGACCCTGACGTTTGAGGCAGAAGCCGGGGCTACCTACGAATTGCGCCCGGTTTACCGAGGAAAAGCCATCCAGGCTTCCATCTTGAACTCTGAAACGGGCGAAACGGTGGCCCGCACCTGGAATTTGACCAGAAAGTCGAAGTCTGCGCCCGAGCCAAACGCTCTGGCCGATGCGCCCTAGCAGATCGCGCCGTTTAGTTAGCGGTGGCGATCTTTGGGGACTTGATAAACACGGTTTCCGTACGGTCTTCGCCTCAAGACTCAACTTCACGTAAGGGTCTGTCGACCTTTGCCAATAACGGTAAGTCACCGGGGTGTTGCCATACCCGCAGCATCCAGGCACCGAAGCGCTCCATGTAAAGGTAAACGACAGGCGTGGTGTAGAGGGTAAGGATCTGGCTGACGACAAGGCCACCGACGATAGAGATGCCGAGTGGTTGTCGAAGTTCGGCGCCGTCTCCGTGTCCCAGTGCGAGGGGCAGGGCGCCAAAAAGCGCTGCCATGGTGGTCATCATGATCGGTCTGAAACGTAGAAGGCAGGCGCGATAGATGGCATCTTGGGGCGTGGCGCCGGTTCGGCGTTGTTCGTCAATAGCGAAGTCGATCATCAGAATCGCATTCTTTTTCACGATGCCGATGAGGAGCATGACGCCGATAAAAGCGATGATCGTGAACTCGGTGTTGGTGATCAGCAGCGCAAGAAGAGCGCCGCTGCCCGCCGAGGTCAGGGTGGAGATGATCGTGAGGGGATGGATCAGGCTTTCGTACAGGATTCCGAGCACGAGATAGACCGTTACAAGTGCGCCGAGGATGAGGAGCGGCTGGTTGGCGAGGGCTGCCTGAAAAACCTGAGCCGTGCCTTGGAAGCTCCCGTGGATGGTGGAAGGCAGGCCGATTTTTTGGAGTGTATTTTCAATTGAGCGTGACGCGGCAGAGAGCGACGCGCCCGGGGCGAGGTTAAAGGAAACCGTGGTTGCGACGAACTGGCCTTGGTGATTTACTGCGAGCGAAGTGTTGGTGGTTTCCCAGCGGGCGAAGGTTGAGAGAGGAACCTCGGCACCCTTGGCCGATGTCACATAGGTATTGTTTAGCACGGATGGATTTTGCCAGTAGGGCGGTGCGGCCTCCATGACCACGCGATACTGGTTGCGCGGATTGTAGATGGTGGAGACCTGGCGCTGGCCGAAGAGATCGTTGAGCGTGGAATCGAGTTGTCGCATGCTCACGCCGAGGCGGGTTGCCGTATCCCGATCGACGATCAGCGTGGTTTGCAGGCCGCGATCCTGCTGGTCGGTGTTCACATCCCGAAGCTCGGGGACACCGCTGAGCGCTTCGCGGATGCGCGGTTCCCAATCCCTCAGTTCGGCCAGATCATCGGCGCCGAGCGTGTACTGGTACTGCGCCGCCGCCCGTCGACTTCCCACGCGTACGTCCTGATCGGCCTGGAGGACAAGCGTGGCGCCCGGTTCGTGCGCAAGCTGGCGGCGGAGCCGGGTGATGACCTGGTCGGCAGAAATCTTACGTACGGCAAGTGGTTTCAGTATGATTGGGAAATAGGCGGTATTGCGCGCGCCGCCGCCCGGGCCGTTGGCGCCGGTGAAAGCAACCACGTGGTCAACGGCCGGGTCGGCCTGGATGATGGCAATAAAGCTCGCCAGCTTCTGCTGCATCGCCTGAAAGGAGATGCTCTGATCCGCCGTTAGGCTTCCATTGATGCGCCCGGTGTCCTGCTGCGGCATGAAGCCTTTCGGAACTATGATGTAGAGGTAAAAGTTTAAAGCCACGGTTCCAAACAATGCGGCGAGCGTGATGCGTCGATGTTCCAATGCCCAACGCAACGAGCGTCCATAGCCGGCCAGAAGCCATTTGAAAAACCGCTCGACCATGCGGGAGGCGCGTCCGGGCTTTTCCTGGTTTTCCGGGCGCAACAAGCGGGCGCACATCATCGGCGTCGTGGTCAAAGAGACGACCAGGGAGACCAGAATGGCTGCGGAAAGAGTGACCGCAAACTCGCGAAAAAGCCGCCCGATGTATCCACCCATGAGTAGAATCGGCACGAATACCGCGACAAGCGAAATACTCATCGAGAGCACGGTAAAACCGACCTCTTTGGCGCCTTTCAGCGCGGCCTCGGCCGGGAGCATTCCCTCCTCGATGTGGCGCGAAACATTTTCGAGGACAACGACCGCGTCATCCACGACGAAACCGGTCGCTATCGTAAGGGCCATGAGCGAGAGGTTGTCCACACTGTAGCCAGCGAGGTACATTATGCCGAAAGTTCCGACGAGCGAAACAGGCACTGCTACGGCAGGAATGAGAGCCGTGCGCCACCGGCGTAGAAACAGGAAAACCACCATGATCACGAGCGCGATGGCGATGAGTAGCGTGCGTTCCACCTCCCGGAGCGAGGCGCGAATCGTCGTCGTGCTATCGGACATGACCTGCAGATCGATGGCGCGCGGGATGGAAGCGCGCAACATCGGTAGGATAGCTTTAGCCCTGTCTACCGTTTCGACCACATTGGCGCCCGGCTGGCGCCAGACCCTCAGCAATACGGCAGGGCGGCCGTCGGCGAGTCCTGCGTTCCGCAGGTCCTGGACGGAATCGGTCACGGTCGCGACGTCGCTGAGACGCACAGCGGCACCTCGGCGGTAGCTTATGACCAGTGGCAGATAATCCGCAGCTTTTGACGCCTGATCGTTGGCTGCGATTTGCCAGTGGCGTTCGCCGTCCTCCAATGACCCCTTGGGGCGGTTGGCATTAGTTGCGGCGATGGCCGCGCGCACGTCGGTCGTTCCGATCCCTGCGCGGTTGAGCGCCGTGGGATTGAGTTCCACCCGGACCGCTGGCAGGGAGCTGCCGACGATGTCAACCTGGCCGACACCATCGACTTGGGCCAAAGATTGAGCAAGGATCGTGGAAGCGATGTCGTACAGTTGCCCCCGGTCCATGGTGTCCGAGGTGAGCGCGAGAATCATCACCGCCGGGTCGGCAGGATTCACCTTGCGATAGGTTGGGTTGCTCGGAAGGCCCGAAGGCAGGAGGCTGCGCGCAGCGTTGATGGCGGCCTGCACGTCGCGGGCGGCACCGTCGATATCCCGGTTCAGATCGAACTGCAGACTGATGCGCGTCGACCCCAGTGAACTGGATGAGGTCATTTCGTTGATTCCGGCGATGCGCCCGAGGGAGCGTTCCAACGGCGTCGCGACGGTGGAGGCCATCGTTTCTGGACTTGCTCCGGGCAGGGAGGCAGAAACCAAAATCGTGGGAAAATCCACCTGCGGGAGCGGTGAGACGGGAAGCAGCCGGAATGCGAGCAGCCCCGCCAGTGCCACGCCGAGCGTCAACAGGGTGGTGGCCACGGGCCGACGGATAAACGGTGCGGAAATGCTCATGCTGCCACGGGGCCAAGTGCCGGCCGTTTTCTTGGGAAACGCCGGGCCAGCCGGTCAAACGTCAGGTAAATCACGGGTGTCGTGAAGAGCGTGAGCACCTGGCTGACGATCAGGCCGCCGACCATCGTGATGCCGAGAGGGTGCCGCAATTCCGAACCAACGCCCGTGCCTAACATGAGCGGTAGGGCGCCGAGGAGCGCGGCCAGGGTAGTCATCAAGATGGGACGGAAACGCAGAAGACAGGCCTGATAGATTGCCTCTTCCGGTGTTTTGCCATCCTTGCGCTCAGCTTCGAGGGCAAAGTCGATCATCATGATCGCGTTTTTTTTCACGATGCCGATGAGCAAAATAATGCCAATAATAGCGATAATGCCTAGATCGGTATTTGCGAGTTGCAGCGCGAGCAACGCACCAACGCCAGCTGAGGGAAGTGTCGAAAGAATGGTGATCGGGTGGATGTAGCTCTCGTAGAGGACGCCCAGCACGATGTACATCGTGACAACTGCCGCGAGGATCAGCCACAGGGTGTTCGCCAGCGAGGCCCGGAAGGCCATCGCGGCACCCTGAAATTCTGTCTGGATGTTGGCAGGCAACCCGAGTCGAAACTCACAATTTTCGATAGCTGCGACCGCATCGCCCAGTGAATAACCAGGAGCCAGATTAAAAGAGATGGTTGCGGCGGGAAATTGTGATGAGTGGTTGAGAGCGAGGGCTGCGCGCCGTTCCTCGACGCGCGCCACTGAAGCAAGGCGTACCTGAGCGCCGGTGTTTGACGTAACAAAAATGTTATCAAGTGCCGACAAACCGTTTTGGAGGTCCGGCGTCGTTTCTAGAACGACGCGGTATTGGTTGGCCTGGGTGAAGATCGTGGATACGAGGCGCTGGCCAAAGGCGTTGTAGAGCGCATTGTCGATGGCCGCGACGGTGACGCCGAGTCGCGCGGCGGAATCGCGGTCGATTTCAATGTAGGCCTGGAGTCCCTCGTTTTGCTGGTCGCTCGCCACGTCGGCCAGTGCGGGAAGCTGCCGCAGGCCATCGACGAGGCGCGGGATCCAGGTCCCGAGATCTTCGGCGCTGGGCGACTCGGCGCTGAACTGGTATTGCGTGCGGCTGACGGAACTCTCGATGGAGAGATCCTGCACGGGTTGAAGATAAAGCGATACCCCGGGAATAGCGGCGAGCTTGGGTTGAAGGCGGCGGATGATTTCGGACGCACTCCTGTTGCGTTCGTGCTGCGGCTTGAGGTTGATCAGGAAACGACCGTTGTTCAGCGTGGAATTGGTTCCGTCTACACCGATGTAGGAGGAAAAACTGGCGATTGCTTCGTCGGCCAGAATCACTCTGCCCAAGGCTTGCTGGCGCTCGGCCATGGCTGCGAACGCGATGGATTGTGGTGCTTCTGAAATGCCCTGGATCGCCCCGGTGTCTTGCACGGGGAAAAAGCCTTTGGGTACGACGAGGTAAAGAAGGCCCGTCAGCAGCAAGGTGCCGAGGGCGATGCCGAGGGTCAGGGGTTGGTGCTGGAGCACCCATTTCAGGAGGACGCCGTATCGGGCGATAACGGCTTCAAAGAACTTGCCGCTGGCGCGATAGAAGCGTCCCTGGCTTGCCTCCGGCGTATGGTGCAGGAGTTTTGCACACATCATCGGGGTGAGCGTGAGCGAGACGACGGCTGAGATGAGAATCGAGACGGCGAGCGTTATGGCGAATTCGCGGAATAGGCGGCCGACGACGTCGCCCATGAAGAGCAGGGGAATCAGGACGGCGATCAGCGACACGGTGAGCGAGATGATCGTGAAGCCGATCTGCTCGGCGCCTTTCAGAGCAGCTTCAAGTGGTGGCATTCCTTCCTCGATGTAGCGCGAGATGTTTTCGATCATGACGATCGCGTCGTCCACGACAAAACCGGTCGCTATCGTCAGGGCCATCAGCGTGAGGTTGTTGATACTGAACCCCGCCAGATACATCAGGCCGAAGGTGCCGACCAGGGAGAGCGGCACGGCCACGCCGGGAATGATCGTGGCTGGAATGTTTCGCAAAAATAAAAACACAACGAGTACGACGAGCGCGATGGAGATCATGAGCTCGATCTGGACGTCGGTGATCGAGGCGCGGATGGTCTCGGTTCGGTCTGTCAGCAAAACGACTTCGACCGAGGCCGGCAGACTCGTCTGAAGCTGCGGGAGCAGTTGCTTAACGCGATCGACGACCTCGATGACGTTCGCACCGGGCTGGCGTTGGATGTTGAGGATGACGGCCGCCCGTTCGTTGGCCCAGGCGGCTAGTTGTACGTTTTCTGCGCCGCTCACGACTTTGGCCACGTCGCACAAGCGGATCGGTGCGCCATTGCGATAGGCGATGATGAGCTGTTCGTAATCTTTGGCCGACTTGAGCTGGTCGTTTGCGTCGATGGTCGAGGCGCGGGTGGGCCCGTCGAAACTGCCTTTGGCCTGGTTGACATTGGCTGCGCCGATGGCGTTGCGCACATCGTCGAGCGTCAGCCCGCTGGCTGACAAGGCGCGGGGGTCTGCCTGCACGCGAACAGCGGGACGTTGCCCGCCACTGATGCTCACCAGGCCCACGCCGGGGAGTTGGGAAAGCTTTTGGGCAAGCCGGGTGTCCACCAGATCCTCGACATTAGGCATTGGCATGGTCGAAGAAGTGATACCGAGCGTGAGAATGGGCGCGTCGGCCGGATTGACTTTGTTGTAAACCGGCGGCGCAGGCAGATCGGCAGGCAGAAGGTTCGTGGCGGCGTTGATCGCGGCCTGCACCTCCTGTTCCGCCACATCGAGGGTGAGATCAAGGCTGAAGGTCAAGGTGATCATCGATGCTCCGCCTGAACTGGTCGATGTCATGTGGTTTAGGCCCGGCATCTGGCCAAACTGTCGTTCGAGCGGTGCGGTGATCGACGACGTCATAACTTCGGGGCTTGCCCCGGGGTACAGCGTTACGACCTGGATCGTCGGGTAATCAACCTGCGGCAGCGCGGAGATGCTCAACATTCGGTACGCGAAGGCGCCCGCCAGCAGGATGGCGACCATGAACAGCGACGTCGCGACCGGGCGAAGAATGAAGATTCTGGAAGGATTCACGTGAACCTGCGACGGGTGGTGTGCTTATTCCTTAGGAGCTTTGCCCTCACGGGAACGCTTCCCGCCGGACTTGCCTGGCTTTCCTGGTTTTTGATCGGAGGGTCCCGTGCTGCGGGTGACCACCTCGACTGAGGAGCCTTCGCGCAACTTGTCGACGCCGTCGACCACAACCAATTCGCCAGGGGTAATGCCTTTCGAGATCGCGATAGCGCTGCGTTCCGCGGGACCGGTTTCGACCGGGCGGACAGACACTGTCTTTTGATCGTCTTTGCTCACCACGACGTAGACGAAGGTTCCGGCCGCGCCGCGTTGCACCGCAGCCTGGGAAACGACGGTGACGTCCTCGATCTGTTCTGCGATCAGCTGGACATTTACGAACTGATTGGGGAACAACTGCTCGTCTTCGTTGGGAAACTCGGCGCGCAATTTAACCGTACCCGTGCTGGGATCGATCTGGTTGTCGATGGTGATCAGTTTTCCCTTGGCCAGCAACGTACGGCCATCGCGATCAAAGGTCTCGATTTCCATGGGATCTCCTCCCTTGAAGCGCTTTAAGATCCTGGGCAAGACGTCCTGGGGAATCGTGAACACCACCGAGATGGGGCTAAGCTGGGTGATGACCACGATCCCGCCATTGTCCGATGCGTGGATCATGTTGCCTTGGTCCACCAGGCGGAGCCCGGTGCGGCCCGAAATCGGCGAGGTGATGTGAGCGTAGGAAAGTTGCAGCTCGGCTGTATCGACTTGTGCCTGGTCCAGTCGCACCGACGCCTCGAATTGCCTGACCAGGGCCTGCTGCGTGTCCACTTGTTGCTTCGAAATAGATTCTTGAGCCAAGAGTTTGTTGAAACGCTCCAGATCGAGCCGTGCATTTTCGAGTAGGGTCGTGTCCTTGGCCCGCTGGGCTTCGACCTGTTGCTTTTGCGCTTCAAACGGGCGCGGATCGATTTCCGCCAACGGAGCCCCGGCTTCGACTGCGCGGCCCTCTTCGAAGAGGATTTTTTGCAGCTGGCCATCCACCCGGCTGCGCACCGTGACGCTGTTGACCGGCGTAACGGTGCCGAGGGAAAATACCCGCACCTTGAGATTGGTCGTACGTGCTGGTTCGGCCACCACCGGAACCGTCCGGGCGCCACCCGACCGTGCTCTTTCGGCGGGCCGGGACAAAGGTCGTACGATGATTGCGTAACCGATCACGAGCGCGGGCACGACGATGAACAGCCATTTGAGCAAAGGTCGCCGACGCTTTGGCGTGCCTGACATAGGAGGCGCCTGAATAGCGGGAGAGGCGCTGGTTTTCGGGGAATTATTGCCCATAAAATAAAGTATAGAAGGAGCTGGACCGGGAGTGTCTGGTGATTCCTCGCTGAGATTACCTCTGTTTACATCTGATCGGTTTCTATCCACTCGACTTTAAGCGTCTTCTGCCGCAGCGTGATTTTGGTTGATGGGGGGAGGGGAAATGTGCGGAGGCCGGCTGCTGAAATGAAAATACGAGGATTTCTATTTATCGCTATTTGTTGGATTTGGATCGACAGCAGCCATCTCGGCGCCACCTCTGCAAATGTCATCCCGAAGGACCAACAAGCGTTGATTGAAGGGCTGTGCTACTCGGCCATGCTGAGCCCCGCGGTCAAAGAAACCTGGCCGGATTTGCGCAGCTTCAACATCACGAACGTCACCGGCGACAATGTCGGTGCCTTTTCGAAAACAGAGGCGGTGGTTGGCCCTGGCCAGTGCGCGGTTACGGTTGAGGTAAGGACGCGTCAGCGCGGGTCGGCGACGCTGACCCTGATTTTTGAAGCAGAGGCCGGAACAAGATATGTTCTTCGTCCAGTTTATCGTGGCAACGCCATCGCGGCGACGATCCAGAATTCGGATACAGGTGAATTCGTCGCCAAGACCTGGAACTTTGAGAAAAAGAAGAAAGCCCCGCGGCCCGAGACGTTGCTCGTACGACCGGGTGATCTCACGTGAAAAGGAAAAGCGGTATTTGCCTTTCGCCGTTCGGTCTAGGTCGCCGCATTGGCAGTCGAAGTTGGCGATCGCGGGCTCACTGCGATCCGGGTGTGTTTCCCGAAACAATCTCAAGAATATGGCGCAGGCCGTTTTTGATGACGTGCGCCATATCGGGAACATCGGTGTATTTACTTTCCCACGACAAGAATGGTGAAGGATTCCGGGATGATCTGACCGCGGCCGGGCTTTGGGGCAGGTTCACCAGGAGCTGTCGGAGGGGCAGGGGGCGGCGGCGTACGATCGGCCGTGATCGATACGATCTGATTTGTTTTGGTGTCGAGCGTGCAGGTTTTGGCGCCTGCCTTGGTCTGGACATTTTGGATCACCTCGAAAACTCCCGGACTCGTCTGCTTAATCACGGTGAGCGTACCATCACGATTCGACGCGAAGGTTTCCATGGTGGCCGGATTAAAGACGGCGCCATCGCAGCCCTTGCCGATGGGTAGGGTTGCGATAACTTTTCCGTCGTCGGCGTTGAGCACGATGCACATCGCGGGCTTGCGGCAACACGCGAAAAGAACGCGGTTTTTGACGTCAATCGCAAGGCCAGTGGCCGTCTCGGCCTTGTCGGCAAAAGAGTAATGCGCCGTCACTTTGAGCGTAGCGGCGTCGACCACCGCGACACTCGCTTTGTCCTCAAGGTTAACATAAATGTGGCCTTGACCGTCGCTGGCGGCTTGTTCGGGTTCGCCGCCGAGATCGATCGTGCCAACAATTGAACCGTCGTTGCTATCGAGGACCGTAGCGTTAGGGGCTTCGTGGCTGAGGACGAAGATATGTTGCGTGCCGGCATCGAAGAACATCGCATCGGGCTTTCCCTCGACCGGAATCGTCTTAATCGTGGCGAGCGTTTGTGAGTCCCACATGACGACGGGTGAACTACTGCTGAAGCCGTGATGCGATTTTGGATCGACGGCGACGCCGCGAGCTCCTTTGCAGTCGGGGATTTGTCCTGCGAGTTTGAGCGTATCTAGGTCGTAAACGACCACGCGATCACCACGGGGAATGTAGAGGCGCCGGCTGGCGGATTCGGCGAAAAGGTAATCAAACGCGCCATCGCCGCCCACCTTCTCAGATTTCACAACTTTGTAAGGCTGGTGTGTGGCGGTCGGTTGTGGTTGGGCGAAGGAGGGTTGAGCGGCGAAGGTGAACAGACTTGCTGCCACAAGCGCAGAGAAGAAAATAGTTTTCATAAAGAGCGGACAATTTCGGGGCGTCCATCGGCGGACGGGTGTATCGGGATCGCGATTTCGGAAGAACCTAACGTTCTTCCAGAGGAAAAGCCGCCGGCGCAAGTGGCCGGCGGCTTGTAGGTAGGATCGATTAAAGGACGGCGTTGCCGTTTAGAATTCGCCAGAAATCGTGAAGAAATAATTCCTGGTGGGCAGCACTGCATACAACAGGGTGCCAGAAGGAATTCCGAAGCCGCCAGTTCCGTAGCTGTCGAGCACCTGCACTTTACGATCGAGGACATTGTTGACCTCGATTTTAATCTTCACGCTCTTGAGGAAGCTGCTGGAAAGCTTTTTGCCATATCCGATGGTAAAATTAACCATGCTGTAACCGCCGGAGCGCGTCCGGGAGACGATGGTACTGGCATCATCGGGATTAAATCCGGCCGGGTTGTAGACTTTTTGGTACCCAGTGTATTTATTAACTAGCGAACTAAAGAAGCCGTTGCTTTCGTATTCGAGGCCGAGCACGCCCGTAGTCGCAGGTACGAGATTCACGTCGACCTTGGATTTCTTGAACTTGGCGTTGTTGACCGAGCCGTTGGCGTAGGCACTGATGCCGTTGCCGAGATAGTAGGTGATTTCGGCTTCCGCACCGCTGAAGTAGGCTCCTTGAGACATGACCACGATGGTCTGGCCGAGACTTGAGTCTAGATACGAGTACGGGTAATTTTGGTAATCGATCCAATAGAGATCAAAGGCGGCATTGACGCGTTCCTTTTTATAGACCGTGCCGACCTGATAATTCATCGTCTCCTGGGGCTTAGGTCTGTTGAGCGAAGGATCGAGCACGTAGAGCTGATTCTGATTGGGGGCGAGGAAACCCTGCGCGGCTTGCGCATATACGGTCCATTCGTTCTGGATGCTATAGTTAAGGGAGGCCGAGCCTAACGCCTTGGATTGTTTTTGAGTGTAGTTGAGTGGAACCAAGGTGGTCTGATTGATTGGAGCCTGATATTTGCGTTCAAAGGCCAGGTCCTTGACGCCAGCATTGAGAGTGAGGTCTTTATTGATGCGCCAGTCATACTCGGCAAAAAACTGGTTGATCGTATTGTAGACATATCCGCGGTATAGATACTGATTTATAGGATCCAACGCTGGGTTGAAGTCGGGGACGCCGCCGCGAGTGTAATCGACAGCGATTTGTTGCCGCACGGTGTGTTGATAGTCGTGCCAGGCGCCGAATTTCAAGACGCCATAGGGATTGTCCCAGGACACATTAAAGGTCTCACCGAAAGAGCGGTAAGAAATGTGCTGGATGCGACCGACGTTGTCGGGAACACCGTTAGTGACTTCCCATGGTTTTGAATACACACCGGCCTTTAAAGTGCCACCGCCGTAGGAGGAGGTGTTGTTGGTGGTGGTATTATAATAATAAGAATAAACCTTGGCGTTTACATGGATGGAATCCGTGGGGGCTGAATCCACGCCTAGATATTCGAAATCGGTTCTGTTTTTGCGTTTACTGTATTCTTTATATAACAGGTTCCTTGGGTCGTCGCTGAGGGCGAAGTTCCGACCGTACTGGTCCATCAACGCCTGAGAGACGGGCTGAGCCAAACCCCACTTGATGTCATTGTAATTGCTTAGGAGAGTGACCGTCGTGTTTTTGCCGATCGGCTGGAGGTATTTTACGTAGGCGGTTGTGCGCTTCACGGATACGTCCGTCTGGTACCCGTCGGTTGTCAGGTATTGGTAGCTGGCGATAACGCTGGCGCCGTCCAGCGGTTTCAACGAGCCGGTATTGGCCTCGAGATGCCCGAGGATAGTGTTGTAGCTGCCATAGCTCATGGTCGGTATGATGGCCATTTCTGTGCGCGGGTCCTTTGATGTAAGTCCGATTGTGCCGCCAAACGTCGCTACGCCGAGTCCGCTCGCATCACCGGGACCGCGGTCGACCGTGACGCGACCGATCATTTTTGCCGGGAAGTAACTCGTGCTGTGATGGGTGAGATCGTCGGAATCTTGGAAAGGAATGCCGTCGTAGGTGACGTTGTACTGGTTTTGGGCGAAACCACGCATGGTGGAGCGCCGGGCTTCGCTCAAACCGGGACCGTTGCTGACGATATTCGCCACGCTCGGACTCATGTTGGCGATAGTGGAATAGTCGGCAGTAGGAGGTAAGTGATTGCTGATATAGGCCAGGTCGATAACCGATTGGGGTTGATAGACGTCAAGGCTGCTGGAGGTTGGCGCCATCGTGATCGCGCTCGGGCGAGTGTCGGAAATTTCTACTTCCTCCAGGCGAATGGGAGTCTTGTTATAAAATTCTCTTTCGTCCTTTGCGTCGCTGGCGGCAGGCGCTGTGGCCGCTGTCTGGGGCGCCGGGGCTGCAGCCGGAGCCGGAGTTGCGGGCTTCGTAGCGGTAGCAGCCGGAGCGACAGGCGTGGCTGCCGGTTTTGCTGCCGGTGCTGCGGTTGCCGGAGCTGGAGCCGTGACTGCCGCTTTCGCCGCAGGTGCGGTTGGGGTGGTTGCCGGAGCAGGTGTGGCGGACGTGGGAGCAGGCTGAGTTTTTGTTTCAGTTGCCGCTTGGCTCAATGGTGGAAACGCGATCAGAGCGATCGCGGCAAGTGATACTGCACAGATAGTACGGATGGACAGCGTCTTCATATGTTTGTAGTTTAATGGACCGCCCCAGGGAAAAAACACCCTCCCGTCCCGACGACGCCAGTGCGCCCCCTCCCGCTTTGGTCCAAACTGATCAAGTTACCGTACCCAACGTCAAACGCCTGTCACTACTTTAGTGGAAAGCCACCTCCTTGGAGTAATTTTGATATCTAGATTACATACACCTCATTGCAATAAGTCAGGATCGATAACCATTTTGCTCAACGCGGCCTATTTGCAGTTAAATTGTTTTAAATAATGTCTGGCGCGCTTCACTGAACAGGTTTGCGACCGAATTGCACTCGACGTAGTGAAGGTAGGTGGGTATGCCATCCGCCAAGTTTCAACGTTCGGGGGGGAGTTTTATTCTTATCGATCTCATGGCTTTGACCAACAGACATCGTATGCTCGTCGCAGTCGCGTCGGTCTTGCTTGCCGCTGCGCCATTGTGCCGCGCTCAGGATCCGAACGTGGCGCAGGCCAAAATATTCTATGAGAGCGGCACGGCGTTGGCGGGTCGCGGCGACCTGGACGGCGCCATTGCTGAATTTTCCAAAGCGATCGGCCTCGATCCCAAAAACCCACTCGCGTACTCCGCCCGCGGTAATGCCAAAATCAATACAGGCGAACTCGAGGATGCCATCGCCGATCATACCAAAGCCATCGAGCTGGATCCCACGCGGCGCACGCCGTATATCAACCGGGGGGTGGCCAAGGTCGACAAAAACGATTTGGACGGAGCCATGGCCGATTATTCGAAGGCAATTGCGCTCGATCCCAAAGCGGCCAGCGCCTACCTCAACCGAGGGAACGCCCGATTGGAGAAGGGCGACACAGCGGGTGCGCGCGCTGATTACGCACAGGCCATTCAGCTGGCCAAAGATGAAGCCGCCTATGCGCGTTTCGCACTATTCGTACTCATGAGCCGGCAGAAAACCGGACAACCCGCGGCTGAGCTCTCGTCATTAGTTCGGCGTTGGAAGCCAGGTTGGAAAAAAACGCTGGGCCAGTTTCTGGCAGGGGAACTCACAGAAGCAGAGTTTTTTGAGCTCTCCGTGCAAGGCGACATCAAGACGGTGCGCGAACAAAAGTGCGAAGCTTTTTACTACGCAGGTGCGGTACGATTGATCAAAGGCGAGGCAGTGGAGGCGCGTGCGTTGTTCGAAAAATGCGTGGCGACCCAGCTGCACTCGTTCAGCGAATTTCAATTTGCCCGGGCGGAACTCTCACGCCCGGTCATCCCAGAAAAATCCAAGCCGTAGCGCCAGACCTTGGCGCCTGCGGTGCCACACATCGCAACGACGCATGCCGGAGGCGCGGAGCCAATTTTCTCGCGAAGTGGCGAAGGAGGCGAAGATGAAGCGGTGGCCTCGGTCCAAGAAGTACTCCTTCGCATTCGTCGCGACCTTCGCGAGACCATAACGGCTTCAGTTTCATTTAAGCTAATTTCCTCAGTTCAACTTAACCGCGGATATCGCGGATTGCGCGGATGCAGAGTTTTGCAGGGCAAACCGTTCTTCAAATCAACTCACCGGCGGGTTGAAGCCCGTGAATTGGCAAATGCCTTTGTTATCCGCGACCATCCGCGTGATCCGCGGTTTCAACTGCGGTTTTCAGTTTTAATAGAATCTGGAAAC
>Ga0302323_100001514_pt1 | contig 18922 bp, 16 predicted proteins | sample Fen_T0_3_FD_201950 | JGI IMG/M metagenome (GOLD analysis project Ga0302323, IMG submission 201950) | Peat permafrost microbial communities from Stordalen Mire near Abisko, Sweden - Fen_T0_3 | ecosystem: Environmental > Terrestrial > Soil > Wetlands > Permafrost | place: Sweden: Abisko... | reverse complement strand
GATCGGCGCAGCAACTCTTGCGCCGAGGTGGTTTCCCGCACCACCTGCGTCAGACGCGCCAACAATCCAGGCACAGATGCTGCCGGCAAACCGTCTTCGGCCAAGCCAGCCAGGGCATCGAGCACGGTCAGCATGGTACCTGGCTGGGGAATGGCGACTGCCGTGCGTGCGCGTGCGGCGCCGTGCACACAGCGGGCGGCCAGATCTTTTCCAGCAACGCCGTCGAGTAAGGCGCGCACGAAGGCACAGGCGATGTTGCCCGAGTTCCCACGTGCCGACAGGAGCAGTCGCTCGCCGATCGCCGCGTCGCTGGCGGCCAGGTCGCGCAATGGCGACAGGCTGAGCACCAGGTTGCGGCCCGTGTCCCCGTCGGGCACGGGAAAGACGTTGATACGGTCGAGAACTTCGGCCCAGGCCGCCGTACACGCGCAGCCAGCGGCCAGCGCCGAGCGCAAGTTCCCGCTGTCGGCAGTCGCGTTAGCCATTGTCGCGGAGTGTGCCCAGCGCCCGCCGGATGAAATCGGGCAAACGCAGCTCAAGCGTCCAGCCTTCCATGCAGACGGCAGCTTGCTCGGTGCGGCCCTTGGCGCACAGCTTTCCGCAGCCAGCGAGCCGCAGCTCGAACTCGACAACCAGTCGGCATTCGGCCTCCACCAGCGTGGCCTTGCACTCGACCTCGTCGCGAAAGCGCAGTGGCAGAATATGCTTGGTCTGGGTGCGGGTGATGGGGAAGACCACGCCACCATCCTTGGCCAACTGGTAGAGATCGATCCCGGCGTCGCTGAACAGGCGGTCGCGGGCGATGTCGAAGTATTTGTAGTAGTTGCCGTGCCACACCACCTGCATGGCGTCCACGTCGCAAAACGGAACCGAGAATTGGACCGTGGCCGAGCGGCGTGTCTCTTCCATGCCGCCCTACCCTCCAGCTTCCACGCGCTGCCCGAGCGAGCCGGTCAGCACGGACTGATAGACTGCCTCGATATCGCCGTCGAGCGGGCGGTCGTCTTCCAGCCCTGGGCTGATGCCTCGGATCTGGGCAACGATGGACTGAAGCGCTGGCCGGCCCGCCAGTCCGCCGCGCAGCTCGCACGCTTGCGCCGCCACCAGCAGGTGAACTGCCAGCGCGTGACCGACCAGATCGCACACGCGCAGGGCCTCGCGCGCGGCGATGGTGCCCATGCTGACCTTGTCCTGGTTGTGCGACTCGGTCGAACGCGAGAACGAGGCCACGGGCATGGTGGCGTGCAACGCCTCGGCGGTGAGCGCCGACATCGTAATCTGCATGCCCTTGAAACCGTGGCGGGGAGCAAATCCGTTTTCCACCGGCACGGCCAGCTGCGCCGGCAAGCCGCGGTTCATGCGCGGATCCACCAGCAGCGCCGCCTGCCGGTCGCCTAGATCGGCGACCGAGGCCACGGCCGCCTTCACCGAGTCCATGGCAAAGGCGATGTGCCCGCCGTAGAAATTGCCGCCCATGAGCGGCCGTCCGGACACAGGATCGAAAAGTGGATTGTCGGACGCCCCGCCCGCTTCGATCTCGACCCAGCGCTCGACCCAGACCAGGGCATCGGCCAGCACGCCGATCACGTGGGGCGCGCAACGCAAAGAATAGGGATCTTGCAAGGACTCGGGCACCTCGGCTTCGTGCACGTCGCCCTCGCAACGCATGAGCGCGCGCAACTGGCTGGCTACCCCGCCTTGCCCCGGAAAGGGCTTGGCCTTGAAGAGCACGGGATGCAGGTGGTGCTCGTGCCCGGCCATGGCGTGCACGGACAAGGCGGTGGCGCGCGTGGCAGCGGCGACGATGCGCCGGCATTGAGCCGCGACCATGATGGCAACCCCCGTCATAATCGGCGTGCCATTCAGCATCGAGATCGGTTCTTTCACCGCGAATTCAAAGGGCGCGAGCCCGGCCAATTCCAGCGCACGAGCGGCCGGCATGCGCTGTCCCTGGAAGAACACCTCGCGCTGCCCAGCCAGCGTGGCCGCGACATAGGACATGGGCGTGAGATCGCCCGAGGCGCCGACCGAGCCCTGCGCGGGCACCACCGGCGTGATCTGGCGATTGAGAAACTCGACCAAGCGTTGAAGCAAGGCCACTCGCACACCGGAGTAGCCAAGGCCCAGGCACAAGATCCGGCACAACATGGCCCCGCGCACCGCCGCCACGGGCAGCGCCGGCCCGCTGCCGCAGCCGTGAAAACGCAGCAGCCCGTCCCCCAAAGCGAGCACGCTCTGGGCCGAGATGCGCGCGCCGCAATTGCTGCCGAAGCCAGTGGTCACGCCATAGATGGGCGTCCCATCGGCGACCGCCTTGGCGACCATCGCCTCGCACGCGGCCATCTGCTTGACCCAAGCGGGCTCTTCGCATAGGCGAACCTTGGCGCCATGCACGGCTACCTGGATGAGAGTATCAATCCCAAGCGGGCCTTGGCCCACCACCACGGGCTCGGATGTTGAATGCGACATGCTGCTTTGCTCGCCGAACGCCGGGCAGTCTGCCCGCGCCCCCACCGAAGCGCAAGCACATCGCGGTGCTGGAAGATTCACCACAGAGTCACGGAGCGCACCGAGATCAGAAGGGGAAGAGTTTCCGGATCCGAATCCGAACGACTTCTATCCAATGCCTCTGCGTTCTCAGTGCCTCTGTGGTTCAATTCCGGCCTTCTGCCATCCTTCTCGACTGGCAAAATCATAGTAGTGCCAGTACTGCACCAGGATGGACACAGCCCGCGAGATGAGGCGCGGATTGATACGCCAGGCGGCCTTGAGGACGTTCCAGAACATGCGCCGCACGCCTGGGGGCACGCGGAACAGGAAGTGCCGCGCGACACGCAGAAGGAGCGGGATCCGATAAAACGTCTTCTTCTTGGTCGAGTACAGGTCGGTCATGTAGCGCACGTTGGCCAGCCATTTGACCATTCGCCGCTCGAATTGCTCGGGCTCGTACAGGCGCTGGAACAGCGACTTGTGGCCGGTGTACAGCTCCTGCAACGTCATCTGCTTGGGAATGATGTTGGTGGTCAGGTGCCAAAAGCCGCGAAACTCCTCTTGCAACCGGCCCTCGGTCTGCATGCGCCGGTACAGTGCCGTGTTCCTCGGCGCATTGAGCACGCTGATCGAGGCGATGGGGCTGCCAGTCTCGGCGAGAAAGCCTTCGATGTCCGAGAACACCGCGGTCGTGTCGTGGTCGAAGCCGACGATCATGCCGAGAAAAGGCATGATGCCATAACTCGAAATCCGCGGGATGACCTCGCGCGGATCGAAGCGCGCCATCTGGCCTTTGTTGACCTCGTCCAGGCACTCCTTGCACAGGGTTTCGAGGCCCAGAAAGATCACGGCGAAGCGCGCATCCGCCAGCAACTTCAGCAGCTCGTCGTCGGCGCCGATCTGCACCGTGGCCTGGGTGCTGAACGACAGCGGACGATCGAGCGTGGTGTTCCAAGCGACGATCTCGCGCAGCAGCTCGAAGGTGAAGGCGCGGTTGATGAAGAAGTTGTCGTCGGAAAAGAACACCGTTTCGGCACCGCAGGCGTGGGCGTTCTTCACCTCGATCATGATCTGCGAAAGGGTCTTGGTGCGGAACTTCCTGCCCACCAGGCGCACGACATCGCAGAAATCGCAGTTGTTGGGGCAGCCGCGGCAGGTCTGCACCGAGAAGTAGAGGTAGTCCGAAGCCCGCACCTGCGAGAGATCGGGCGCCGGGCTGCTCCTGAGATCGATGAACTCGTCTTGCTGGTAGAGCGGCGCCGCCTGCCCGGCCAGCCAATCACGCAGGAAGCGAGGCCAGGTCTCCTCAGCCTCGCCCAAGAACAGGTGGTCGGCCATGGGACGCGCCCGCTCGGGCTCTAGCGTGGCAAAGGCGCCGCCCACCGCCACCGGCACCCCGCGCTTGCGAAACGCCTCACTGAGCGCTTGCATGCGTTCCGCCTGCAGGGTGTAACCCGTGATGGCCACCAAGTCGCAGGCATGGTCCAGGTGGGCCGGCGTCAGATTCTCGTCGCAGAACTCGTACACCACGTCCACGTCGGGCGGGGTCAAGGCCTTCAACGTCAGCAAAGCTGCGTTGGGCATCAGGGTCTTGTGCTTGCCCACGATGTCCAGCGTCCCCTGCATGGCCCAGAAGTTCTCAGGCGTCTTCGGGTTGATAAGGTAAATACGCTTCGGCATGGTCCACAGCCGCCGACGTCCCGACGGATTGCACCCGAATAGCCCAAGCCGTCAGGGTTGGCAAGCCGCCTGCCGAAATCAGTGCGGAAGTTGCCGGTCCACGTCTTGACTGTCAGCGAGGGCGCGTGCTAAACGGCGAGACTAGTTTTTCAGGGTGGTTCAAACCAGATGCCGCAAACGCAGAATGGCTCGATGGAACGGCGAATTGCTGAAATTCTGATCCAGGAGTTGAAGCTAGAAAACGTCACACCGGACACCTTTGACGTGTCCTGCGACCTGGTCAAAGAGCTGGGTATCGACAGCATGGACCTGACCACCGTGGTGCTGGTGCTGCAGGGCGAGTACAAGGTGAAGTTCGACGAGGACAGCTACCCCGCCCTGACAACGGTCCGCGCCATCGCAGAGCAAGTCCGGCAGCTTCAAGGCACTGGCAGCTAGCTGCGAACAGGGGCGAACAGGAATAGCCAAGACGGTCATGGACCTCGAAATTCCGGCCGCCGCCCCAGCGAAGCCCTCTATGGTACCCCCCCCTCTCTGGTACCCCCGGTCGTGCCTGTGACATTCGCGGAAATCCTCAAGAGCCCAGACATCGCCGAGCGCTTCCAGCAGGTTCGGCGCTACTTCTTTCTGCGCGAGTCGACCTACGACATGACCAGCCGATGCAACGTGCGCTGCGACGGCTGCTACTACTACGAGGGCGACAAGCAGCACGCCCAGGACAACGTCGATGTGGCGGCCTGGCGCGACCTGTTTCGCGCCGAGAAGGCCCGTGGCATCACCTTCGTGGTGCTGGCCGGCGCCGAACCCGCGCTGGTGCCCGAGTTACTTGAGGCCTGCTACGGCGAAATTCCGCTCGGGGCCATCGCTTCCAATGGGCTGGTTCGCATCCCAGAGTCGGTCGGCTATCGTATCCACGTTTCCGTGTGGGGCAACGACGCGACCTCGGAACGCGTGCGCAAGGCCAAGCGCATGCTCGAACGCCAAATTGAGATCTATGCTGGCGACCCGCGCGCGGTCTTCGTCTACACCTTCACGCGCGAAAACCTCGGCGAGGCGCAGGCGGCCGTCGCAACCTTGGCCCAGCACGGCTGCAAAGTCACCTTCAACATGTTCTCGGCCACCGTCGGTTACCAGGGATCGCTCACGCACACGCCGGCGTCGCTGACCGAGACCCGCCAGACCATGCTGCGTCTGCTGGGCGACTTCCCGGAGCACGTGATCTTCTCCCCCTACAGCGCCGCCGCGCACACCGACGCGCTGTCCTTGCACAATCTCTACTCGTGCCCCTACCCTCGGCAAAATCAGGGCCAGTTCGGCCTGGGCCGGACATTCAGACAATATCGGTCCGATCTTAGCTGGGTACGCGAGGCCTCGTGCTGCGTGCCCGACACCGACTGCGCCGACTGCCGCCACTACGCCGCGGGCAGCGCCATCGTCACCGCGCGCATGAACCGCCACATTGGCAGCGCCGACCAGTTCCGCTCGTGGCTCGACTACGTGGACACCTATCTCGCGGTGTGGATCCAGGGCTACAAGAAGAGCCCCAACCTGTGCGCAGTCCCGGTGCCTCCGTCGCTGGCGCTGCAAACCGAGGCGAATCGATGATCACCGTCCGCTCCCTGCTCGACGACGCCTGGTACGCCCGCTACGAGAAGATCTGCAATCTCAATATCCGCAGCTCGATTTACGACGTCACCAACGCTTGCAACCTGCGCTGCAAGGGTTGCTTCTTCTTCTCGTCGGACGAGCACCTGACCGGCGAGGCCAAAGACGTCTCCAAGTGGGAGACCTTCATCGACGCGGAAAAAGAGCGTGGAGTGAACCTGGCTATTCTCATCGGCGGCGAGCCCACCCTGCATCTCGACCGCGTCGAGGCTTTCTACAAGCGCCTGCCATCGTTCTGCGCCAGCAACGGCCTCATCAAGGTGCCGCGCGACCGCTTCCCCGACATGATGGTCGGCATCTCCTTGTGGGGTGATGCCGCGACCGAAAAATCCCTGCGCGGCAAGGACGCCTTCTCCATCTCGGCCAAGAACTACGCTGGCGACGCCTATACCTACTATCTCTACACCATCACTTCGCAACAACTCGGCCACGTCGAAACCATGGTCCGCCGTATCCGCGACATCGGCGTGAAAGTTCACTTCCAGCTGCTGTCCAACGACGAGGACGCCGACGGTTTCTCCTGGTCGGCCGAACAGCTCACCGACGTGCGCAGCGAGATGGATAACTTGCTCGACCGCTATCCCGAGACGGTCATTTCCTCTCGCTACTACCACCAAGTGCTAACCACGGGCATCATGCTTGGCCGCCGATTCGGCTGGCAGGAATGCCCGTCGGTATCGGAGACACACGATACGCGCAAACCCCAGCCGCGCCGCTTGATTCGCTTCCGCCGCTGGGCCGCGGACCTGTACACCACGCACCGCTGCTGCACCTCTGCGACCCGCGACTGCTCGACGTGCAAGGACGGCGCGGCCCACATGAGCTGGGTCATGGTCAACAAGCGCGACCACATCCGCACCGCCCAGGACCTACAAAACTGGATCGAGGTGTACGAGATGTTCGCCAAGCTGTACCGATTCATTCCGTGGTAACCCAAGCTCGGCCATGACCAAGTCGCGACCGGTGTTGCTCGGATGGGACGGGGTTTCCTCGATGGGGATCGACTGGCCCGAACAATGGCGCCGGGCCCGCGCCGGTGAAAGCGGTATTGGACCGCTCACGCGCTTTCCACTGCGGCCCGATTCCCCGGTTCGGATTGCTGGCCAGGTCAACCTGGATCCCGACGCAATCCAACCGTTGCCGCCCTGCCTGCGGCCGCGCGAGATGGCGCATTGGAAGTCGCCGGTTTTCCGCTACAGCATGCTGGTGGTGTATCGGGCGCTGGCCAAGGCGGGCATCACCATCACGCCTGAGCTGGCCCCACGCGTGGCCGTCACCTTCAGTACCGCCATCGGTGGGCTCGATGCCGTGGTGGACGCCGACCGCGCGATGGTGGCAACCGGCGCGCTGCCCATGCCCTACATGAATCCCAACTCCTGCGTGAATATGATCGCGGGAAAGATCTCCATCCTGTCGGGCGCCACCGGGCCGTGTATCACCACGGTTACCGCCTGCGCCACCGGCAGCACGTCCGTGGCCATGGGCGCGATGTTGATCGAAACCGGCCGCGCTGATGTGGTGATTGCCGGGGCCGTGGATTTTCCGCTGGTCGAACCCATTGTCGCCGGCTTCTCCACCATGAATGGCTCGTTCAAGCCCAAGACCGACGAAGACGCCCAACACCCGGGAAAGGCCAGCCGGCCGTTCTCCATCGACCGGCGCGGCTTCGTGATCTCCGAGGGCGCCGCGAGTGTGATCCTGGCCAGCGCGGAATTCGCCCAGGCGCACGGACTGCATCCGGAATTCGAACTGGCCGGGTGGTCGCTCAGCTCGGACGCCCACCATCCCGTCGCGCCCAACCGCCCCACCATCGCACGTTGCATGTCCGAGGCCATCGCGGCGTCGGGAATTCGGCCAGAGGCCATCGCCGCGGTCAACGCCCATGCGTCGTCCACCAAGGTAGGCGACAAGGTCGAAGACGAGGCCTTGCGCGACGTTTTTGGCGACAAGGTCCCGCCGGTAAGCGCGAACAAATCGCAGTTCGGGCATGCCATGGGCGCCGCCAGCATTCTCGAATCCCTGCTCACCCTGGAAGGCATGCGCGACGGCGTGCTGCTACCCACCATCAACTTCACCCGCGATCCGGATATTCAGCTCGACGTGGTCACCGAAACGCGGCAACTCCCCAACCAAGACTACGTGCTCAAGAACGCCTTCGGCTTCGGTGGCACCAACACCTGTCTAATCTTCCACCGTCTCTAACACCCCCAAGGTAGGAAACACCGTGACCGAACAAACCGATTCTCTTCTCCCTGAGCTTGCGCGCAAGCTTGTGGAAACCCTTGGCCTCGACATGGCGCCCGAGTCCGTCGATCCAGACGCCCCGCTGATTGGCGCGGGACTTGGAATAGACTCGATCGACACCCTCGAACTGGTGGTTATGATCGACAAAGACTACGGCGTGAAGATCGACAACCGCGCCGCGGGCGTCGAGGCCTTCGCTTCGCTCAATGCGCTGGCCACCTTCATCCGGCAACACCGTCCGGCATCGCCTGCATGAGCCCGCAGCCACGCATCTTCGTGACCGGCATCGGCGTTGTCTGCGCCGGCGCGAACAACGTGGCCGAGTTGCGCGCATTGCTGGCATCGCCCAGGCGTGACTTTCGCTCTCCGACGGTTTTCCCGTGCCAAGGCGCGACCACGAATTTGCCCGCAGCCGAAGTTACCGGCCTTGATACCTCCCAAGTCGGCGAAGCGCCGCGCACCCACCGGCTAGCCCTCCTGGCCGCTCGCGAAGCACTTGGGGAAGGCCCGCCCCCCGATGCCATCGTGCTGGGGACAACGACCGGGGGAATTTTCGCCACCGAAACCGCGCTACAAGCTGGGAGCGCATCCCCCGCTGACTACCGCTACCACGGCCTCGACACCGTGGCCTTACATTTGGCGGACGCGCTGAACGTGCGTGGCCCCGTGCTCACAATATCGACCGCGTGTTCGAGCGCGGCGGTGGCCATGTCCGTGGCCCAGGCGCTGCTGCGCGCGGGGCTTGCCCGGCGGGTTCTGGCCGGGGGCGCGGATGCTCTGTGCCGGCTGACCTTCCACGGCTTTCGGACGCTGCAGTTGCTGGCCCCCGAGGGATGCACGCCACTCGACACCAACCGCGCCGGTATGACCGTCGGCGAGGGGGCCGGGTTTCTAGTGCTCGAACCAACGCCAGATAAGCGGCCGATCTTGGCGCTGCTCTCAGGCACGGGGCTGAGCTGCGACGCCTACCACGCCTCCAGTCCCCACCCCGAAGGCGCCGGGGCAGCCCAGGCCATGCGGCGCGCACTGGAAGACGCGGGCATCGAACCGTCCGCCATCGATTACGTGAACCTGCACGGCACCGGAACCGTCGATAACGACGCGGCCGAGGCCAAGGCCATTCGGCAGGTGTTCGGCCTCACCCTTCCCGCGCTGTCATCGACCAAGGGGTTGACCGGACACCCGCTCGCCGCCGCGGGTGCCATCGAAGCGGTGATTTCTGTCGTCGCAATGACCGAGGGTTTAATGCCCGCGAATACTGGACTCGACATCGTCGATCCCCGGCTTGGGCTATCGCCCGTGCTCGCGCCCACCCGCGCACGGATCAACGCCGTGCTCTCCAATTCCTTTGGTTTCGGCGGCAATAACGCCTGCTTGGTTCTGAGTGCACCTCCCGCGAAATTGCCCGTCGAAAATCCGAAGGTTGTGTCACGCCCGTTGCCCGCCCTGCGCATCGCCGGCTCCGCGTGCCTCACCGCCATGGGCGGACTCGACGAAACGTGGAACGCTTTGGTGGCCGGGCAAAGCGCCGCGGGTTTCGTCCCCGATGCCGCCTTCAGCAAGGCTGTGCAGGCGGCCTTCGTGCGCCGGCTCAAGCGCCTGCCGCGGCTCATACTCGCGCTCGCGCAAACCGCGCACGCGACAAGCGGCGAGCGAACACCTCCTGATTTCATCGCCGTGGGCACGGCGTGGGGACCGCTGGCGGAAACCCAGGATTTCTTGCGCAAGTTGTTCGAGACCGCGGAACAGTTTTCCAGCCCCACCGACTTCATCGGCTCGGTTCACAACGCCCCCGCAGGCCAGGTGGCGCTGCTCCTTGGGGCCACCGCGCCGAACCTGACTTGCTCGGCGGGCGATCGATCCTTCTCACAAGCGCTGCTGTGCGCTTCGCTGGGGGTGGCTGCGGGCGCCAAGAGCGCCTTGGTGATAGCGGCCGAGGCGCACGAGGCGCGACTGTCTCCGCTCTTCGACCCAGGTGCGGCCACAGGTCCGCAGGCGTCCGACGGTGGCGCGGCCTTCGTCCTCGTTCCCGACGATGCCAAGCCGGGCCCGCGCATGCGCTGGCTGGGTGAATACCGCGACTTGAAGTTGTTGCAAGAACACCCCACCGCCCCCTACGACGCCATCCTGGCCGGCGTGCCTGCATCGCTCGCTGCGGACGCAGCCGAACGCTTGGCCGAGCTGACCGCCGCGGTTTCGCCGTGTCTGCTGGTGACCTTTCGCGACCGGCTTGGCCAGCATGCCAGCGTTGGTGCGACGGCGGCGGCGCTAGCCGCGCGCGCTGTGCTCGAAGGAGCCCTCCCCTTCGCCTCGACGCCCATCCCGCTTCCAAACAAGCGCCTGCTTTTGCTCGAACTCGGCCCGCGCGTGGCCGCCATCGAGGTCTTCGCATGAGCCGCGAGATCGTTGTCATCGGCGCGGGCTTTGGCGGACTCTCGACCGCCATTCTACTCGCGCGCCTAGGATTCCAGACCACGCTGGTCGAGGGCGAGCCAAAGCCGGGCGGCTGCTTGCGCAGCTACACCCGCGAAGGGGTGGATTGTCCGGTGGGCGTGCACTACATCGGCGCCGCCGCGCCCGGCGAGGTGCTGGGTGACTTCCTCGATCTGCTCGGCGTCCGTTCCGCCCTCAAGCTGCGCCGCCTGGGCGGCAGCGGTGTCATCGACCGCTTCATCTTCGACGACGAGGTCTTCGATCTTCCCGACACCATTGAAAAGCTCGAAGCCTCCCTGGGCCGCCGCTTCGCCGACGCGCCCGACGCAGTGACCTTTGTCAGCACCATGCTCCGCGCCGCCATGGCCGGTCTGCGCAGCGAAGGCCCGCGTTCGCGGCCCGCCCTACCTATCACCCAAAGCGCCGCCGATTTCTTGGCTGGCAAGAACTTGCCCGAACGCCTCCTCGACATCCTGGCCGCGCATGGATTCCTACTGGGAACCGACCTGGCGAATTGCCCAGCCTCGTTTCTGGCGGTCGTGACGGCCTCACTGCTGATATCGGCCTGGGAACTTGGCTGCACGGGATCCGACATGGCCGAAGCCTTGGCCGATTGCGCACGCCAGGCCGGTGTGAAGGTCATGGCCGCGGATCCAGTCATCGGCGTCGAGGTGGATGGCGGGGGCGCGTGCGGCGTGCGATTGCAATCGGGCGCGACCATCCCAGCCACCGCCGTCGTGGCAGCCATCCACCCCAAGTCACTGGCCGAGCTACTTCCGGCCACGGCCTTGCCCGCGAGCTACCGCGACGGACTTGGCCGGCTTGAGGAAACCGGCGGCAGCCTGGGCGTGGTGGCCCTGGTGGACGAGAAACACCACCCCGCCGCGGACCACAATGTCTTTCGCCTGCGTGGCAAGCCAAACCGAAGGCCCGAGGGCTTCTATGCCCAGCTTCGCCCCTCGGACCGGCCGGGCTACACGCGCCTGGTGCTTCTGCGCGAAAGCGCGTACGCGGACTGGTCCGAATGGCACGACACGCACACGGGCCGTCGCGGACCGGCCTACCGGGCGGAAAAGGCGCGGCAAGCCCAGCGGGCGCTGGCCGAGGTGGCGGAGGCCATTGGGCCCATCCACGGCGCTCACATTATCGATACCTGGACGCCGCTTACCTTACGCGACTGGGTCGGCGCCCCGCAAGGCGGCACCTATGGCGTGCGCCATTCGGTGCGCGACGGGCTCGACTTCCTTGTGCTGTCGCGTCCGCCCCTGGGCCGGCTGTTCATGGTTGGACAAAGCGCCATCGCACCTGGGCTGCTGGGCATCAGCATGGGCGTGTTGCGGGTGGTGTCCATGCTTGCCGGACGCGAGGCACTGGCCGAGTTGATGGCCCGCAACAGGACGTCCCCCCCCAGCGGTGCCGCGTGAAGATCCTGCTGGTCGCCACCAACCGTATGATGACCCCGTTTCCGGTCTATCCCATTGGGGTCGATTACGTGGCCACGGCCCTGCGCGGGCGGCACGACGTTCGCGTGATGGATTTCGCGTGTGACGGGGCCGAGGCCGCGCTTGCATCCACGTGCCAGACCTGGAAACCCGACGTGGTGGGGCTGTCCATCCGCAATATCGACAACGTCGAGGCCGAATCGCCGCTGGGATTCATTCCCGATATCGAACGCATCGTGGAACGGATCCGCGCCGAGAGCACGGCGCGCATCGTGCTGGGCGGGCCGGGTTTCAGCATTTTTCCCGAGGCCCTCATGGCCCGCCTGCACGCCGACTTTGGCATGGTCGGGGAAGGCGAACGCCTGGCCGAGTTGCTGGACGCCCTGGCCACCAGCCGAATGGCCGCCGCCACCATTCCCGGCGTCTTTGCCGGTGGTCAGAGGCTGGCCCCGCCCGCGCCTTGGTGTGGACCGCGTGGCCGAGCGCTAACCTCGCCCGAAACCGTCAGCCACTACCTGCGCTGGGGCGGCATGCTCAACGTGCAGACCAAGCGCGGTTGCCCCTATCTTTGCAGCTACTGCACCTACCCCGGCATCGAGGGACGCAAGCTGCGACTCTTCGAGCCCGACGAGGTCGCAAGCGAATGGGAAGCCCTGGTACTGGCTGGGGCGAAATTTCTGTTTGTGACCGATTCGGTCTTCAACAGCCACGTCCACCACAACCTGGCCGTTGCCGAGGCGTTGCAACGCCGAGGTCTCACCGTGCCTTGGGGCGGTTTCTTCGCGCCAACCCGCCCGCCCCGCCGCTACTACCGACGGCTGCGCGAGGCAGGCCTGACCCACGCCGAGTTTGGCACCGAGAGCTTCTCGCCCGCCATGCTCAAGAGCTATCGAAAACCATTCACCGTCGAACATTCGCTAGCGGCCCACGCCGAAGCGCGAGCCGCTGGGTTGCACGTCGCCCATTACATCATGCTGGGGGGACCGGGCGAAACCGCCCAGACCGTGACCGAAACGCTGGATCGCTGCGATGGCATCGACGACGCCGCGCTCTTCTTCTTCTGCGGCGTGCGCATCTACCCGGCAACGCAGCTTCACGCCATCGCCCTGCACGAAGGGCAGCTCAGCGCGGATGACGACCTGCTGGAACCGCAATTCTACCAACCTGCCGGAATCCGGATCGAGGCCATCGCGAAAATGGTGAACGAACGCGCGCGCGGCCGCCGCCACTGGGTCACGGGATCGGGCTCGGCCGAGATGGCCCAGACCCTCAAGCGCATGTACCAGCGCGGCCGCATCGGACCGCTGTGGGATCGCCTGGTGACGGCCTAGCATGTCCGCGGGGCGGGTGTTGTTCTGGGGCTCGACGCTGGCGCTGGCAGCCGCAGCGACCGTGCTGGCCGTGACGGGCGCGCGCACCATCGGACTGGGAGTGATTGTGCTGGGCGGATACGTGGCCGTGCTCCTGACCGGCGTGATGGTTCCGCAGCTGGCCATGTTCGCCCCGGTGATGGTTCGCATCTCCAGCGCCCGCCAAGAGATCGCCCTGACCTTCGATGACGGACCAAGCCCGGATTCGACCCGCGAAGTGCTCGCCACGCTGGCCCGGTTCCAGGCCCACGCCACGTTCTTCGTGCTCGGCGACAAGGTGCGCGGGGCGCCCGCTGTCTTGCGCGAAATCGCGGAGGCCGGGCACACCATCGGCATTCACGGCGACTGGCACGATCGGCTGTTGTCGTTGCGCCATCCAGACCGCATCGTCGCGGACCTCGAACGCGCGCAAGCGGCCGTCGCGGCGGTCACCGGTATGCGGCCGTCGCTCTTTCGCCCGCCCATTGGTCACGTGAGCCCAAGAACCGCGGCCGCCGCACGCAGGCTGGGACTGACCCTGGTGGCCTGGAGCGTGCGTGGCCGCGACGGACTTGCCAGCGCCACCGCCAAATCCGTCCAGCGCCGGGTAGTGGCTGGGCTGCGGCCAGGCGCCATTGTCCTGCTTCACGATGCCGCTGAACGTGGCCAACGCCTACCCGCGGGAGTGTCGGCCCTGCCAGCGATTCTCGAAGAAGCCCAGCGCCGCGGACTTCGCTGTGTGGCTATTTCCGCCTCGGGTGGGCAGCCGTGAGCAGGATGCGACTCCGCTCCATCGTCATCTCGCTCTTGCTTTGGGCCTACTTCATCGGCGCTTTCGTGGCTGGCTATTGGCTAGTCTTTCTTCTGGCTGGCATGCTGCGCGGCAGCCGGGGCATGGGCTGGGCAGTGCGCGGTTACCTAAGGGGATTCATCGCCGCGATTCGCCTGACCGTTCCACGGCTGCGCTGGATTGTCCCTGAACGCCGCGAACTGTGCCTCATCAAGAGCACCGTGGTGGTCTGCAACCACTTGTCCTTTCTCGATCCGTTGCTCATGGTCGCGCTCGTCCCCCGGCTGATCACCATCGTGCGACCCGACTTCTTTCGCGTGCCCATCTTCGGTTGGTTGCTGCGTGGGGCGGGATTTCTCGCCCCCGAACTTTTCAGCGAAGGCCAGCCCTGGATCGACCGCGTGGCCCGGCACCTGCGCCAGGGCGGCAATCTGCTGATCTTCCCCGAAGGCACGCGCAGCCGCGACGGTCAGCTGGCACCCTTCAAGAAGGGCGCCTTTTACCTGGCCAAGCACCTGTCCGCGCCCGTTCTCGTTTTGCGCATTGCCGGTACCAACCACATCTTCGCTCCCGGCCGGCTGACCATTGATGTGGACGCCAAGCTGGCCATCGAAGTCCGGCAACTGGCCCTCATCAGCGCCGAGCAAGCCGCCCTCAGCACCACGCATGAATTGACAGCCCAAGCGCGGGCCTTGCTCGGGGCCGACAGCAACGGGTAAGGTTCGCTTCATGCGCGACAGCCTGCTTGACTACCTTCGCTGCCCGCTTTGTCGAGGGCAGCTCCACCTCGCGGGCGAGCAGCGCGAAGGCCCGCACGTCATGCAGGGTCGACTTCACTGTGCAGCCTGCCAGCGAGACTACCCGATTGCCCGGGGTGTACCGCGCCTATTAGCGCGCGAATTGCCGCCCGACATGGCGCACACCGCGCGCAACTTCGCCCAGTCGTGGCGCCTGTGGAACCAGATCGACGACGAGCGCTACCGCTGGCAATTCCTGCGCTGGGTGCAGCCGCTGCAACCGGCGGACTTCGCAGGCCGGCTGGTGCTGGACATGGGCTGCGGCAAGGGTCGGCATCTGCGGGTGGCCGCTCAATTCGGGGCACGCGAGGTCATCGGCATCGACCTCAGCGAGGCCGTGGACGTGGCCTTCGCCAACACGCGCGACATCGAACACGCGCACGTGGTCCAGGCTGACATCTTCCACATGCCCGTGGTACGCGACTTCGACGTGGCTTTCTCTATCGGCGTCCTGCACCACACACCCGATCCGGCAAGCGCATTCGCGGTGCTGGCCGACATGGTGAAACCAGGAGGCACAGTGGCCTGCTGGGTCTATGGCCGCGAAAACAACGGCTGGATTGTTCACGTCGTGGATCCGGTGCGCATCGGCCTTACCAGCCGTCTACCCTCGAAAGCGGTGCAAGCCTTGTCGCGCGGACTGACCTCGATCCTGTTCGCCGGTCTCAAGTTCGTGTACCAACCCAGCGAGAAGCTGGGCATGAAACCCTTCTACGCGGACTACATGCACTACCTGCGCGAGCTTGGTTTCACCGAGACCCAGAACATCGTCTACGACCACCTCATCGCCCCCACCGCGGTCTACCTGCCGCGCGCCGAGGTCGAGCGCTGGTTCGACGCCGCTGGCATCACCACGCGGTCGCTGACCTGGGTGCAGAAGGTCAGCTGGGCGGGCGTGGGACAGAAACCGTAGCGCCTACCTCGGACGAGCCAGCACCAAAATCGACGTGCCGAGGGGAAGGTTCCCGTGGCGCAGCCAGCTCCGCTCGGGAGCAAGCAATCCCAGCACGAGCCTGCTTAGGGCCGGCGTGGACTTGCCCTCTGTCAGATCGGTGATGGCCTGTGGCACAGCGGTCCGGCCGCGTAGCGCACACCCGGCCAGCCGGATGGCCTTGACCGCGGCCGAGGCGAAGAACAGCGGAAAGAAGAAGCAGGTCGCGCGCATCACCTCGAAGCCAGCCTCTTCGCATAGGCGGCGAGCCATGGCCAGGGTGTAGCGACGCTTGTGTTTCTCCAGGTCATCCCACGGTGACCATAGCGATGGGAAGGCCGGCACCGTGAACAGGACGAAATCGGATAGCTTGGGAGCACCATCCGTCGGGCCACGCCTGGCGAGGGAATCGCGCATTCGGCCGTGCAGCGCGCGCATCACGGCCGCATCGTCGGGCAAGTGTTCCAGCACGTCGAGCAGCAAATAGCCATGGTAGTCGTCGGCCGGAAAGCCCCGCGTGATATCGACACGAACAAAGCGGGGCAAAGGCATCGTCGCGCCCAGGGTCGCCTCGAAGCGCTGTCGAGCCACTTGCAAGGCCTCGGTGTGCACGTCGGCAAAGTCAATCCGGTACCCGTGCTGGCTAAGATGGGTCGCCACGACCCCCGCGCCGCACCCCAGGTCAACGAGCGGCCGGCGGGGATCCACACCATGGACCTGCAAGACTTGCAGGATGATGGTCTTGCGGTAGCGATGCCAGAAGTGTTGGTCTTCCAGCCAAGCGCGGATTTCAAATTCGCGCCGATCAAAGAAGCTGTCGTAGTTCGTGCCAGATTCACCGATGAGATCAACGATGCCGGAGCCCGGCGCGGGTGGAGACTGCTGCAAAATCGCGCCTTCCGCCGCCGGGCTACTCGCACTCGACCGTGGTGCTGATCAGATCCCCGATTTGCGTCATGGCGTTGCTGAAGTCGTCCTGGCAGATGCTCATAATCTGGCCTGCGGGTCCGAAGGCGTCCACGAACTGCTTCATGCGCAGCTCAACCACTGCCTTGCCATTGGCCGACCTGCAGATGGGGAGCGAGCCGATCAGCTCGGGACTGGACGAGCCCGTGTCGTAGCCGATGGCGTAGCTGGCGCTTGCCACGTCGGCCGGCCATCCGCCGATGACCGACACGCTCACGCTCTGGGTGCGAAGCTGTTTCATCTCGTCGATGAAGGTCGAAACCGGAATCAACTTGCCACCGCCGTCAGGGGCGGCGCTGCAGTTGGCAAGCGGGGTCGAGAATAGCGCGGCGGGTGGAGCCTTGCCGTCGCACAGATGTCCGGCGAGCGAGCAGCGCAGGCTGGTGTCCTGGCTTGTGTTGGAAAAGTCCTCGAACAGGGTGCTATTGGCCGGGGCCGAGCAGTCATCCTCGTCGGTGATGTAGACCACCGCCAAATGGGCATCGCTGCGCAGGAAGCCCGCGTTGTCGGCCACGAAACCCGACAGCGCCATGCGCACAGACTGAAGCTGGTGTTCGAATCCGCAGCCGTTCGTTCCTAAATTGGCCAGGCACGCGAAAACGCCAGCGATGTCCCCTTCGAAATTGTTTTGGGTGCCGCCGTTCTGGGAAATGAGGTACCGGCCCTTACTCGGATCGAGCCCACAGCCACCGCGAACCTGCAACACGCCACGATCGCCCAGCGAGGTGGCGCAGCCCCCGACGAGAGGCGCCGCCCCGGCCCCCATATCCGACGACAGCACGCCGAGATGAAGATCTGGGAACCCAGCGGGCAGCTTCTTCAGCGCCTCGATCAGGCGGGGGAAATTGCGCGCCAAGTTGGCCTGTTCTTCCGACATGGACGGTGAATCGTCGATCATGAAGAGCAGATCGAGTTTCACCGGCGAGTCTGTCTGAACCACCCGCGGGGACGTTCCCGTCGGACACTGCGCGGCCTGAACCGACTGGCCCGCATCGCCGTTCGACTTGACGGCGCTCGCATCCCGAGAAACGCGCATGGCTGTCCTGCCCTCGCAACCGGCCCAAAGAAGAACAAAAATGGCCAAACCAAATTTCCCGAATGGCGACATTTGCCCATGAAGATACCGCAAAAACGCCCTGAGCGTGCTATCCCATGTCCCGTTGCGTGACATGAGACACATTCTCACCATCACAACGTGCGCCATCGTCATGGCCGCATGCGCCGCTTCCAAGCCCATCGCCAGAGGTGTCCCCGTGACTGCTCAAGCCAAGGCATTTCCCTTCCCTACCACCGGAAAGACGCTGCCGAACGGGCTGCGCGTGTTCGTCGTCGAATACGATTCGCCCGGCCTGGTTGCCTACTATTCCATCGTGCGCACCGGCAGCCGCAACGAGGTCGAATCGGGCAAGTCAGGCTTTGCCCATTTCTTCGAGCACATGATGTTCCGCGGGACAACCCAGTTCTCTACCGAGAAGTACAACGCGGCCATCAAGGCCATGGGCGCCGACTCGAACGCCTTCACCTCCGACGACATGACCGTGTACCACATCCTGGCGGGCGCACAGGCGCTGCCCACCATCGTCACCATCGAGGCCGACCGCTTTCAGCACCTGGACTATGCCGAGGCGGAATTCCAGAAGGAAGCGCGCGCCGTGCTGGGCGAATACAACAAGGGCGCTTCCGATCCCTTGCAACCCATGATCGAGGCGCTCTACGACCATGCCTTCCAGACCCACACCTACAAGCACACCACCATCGGCTTCCTGCGCGACATCGAGGACATGCCAAACCAGTTCGCCTACTCGCGCCAGTTCTTCGACCGCTACTACCGGCCCGATAACACCATCCTGCTGGTGGTCGGCGACGTCACCGCAGACAAGGTGCTGCCGCTGATTGAACAACACTACGGCGCCTGGAGTGCTGGCCCCGAACGCCCCACGGTGCCCGCCGAACCGCCGCAGGTGCACGAACAACGCACGACCGTTCCCTGGAAAGGCGCCAGCCTGCCCATGCTGCTCATCGGCTTTCACGTGCCAGCCTTTTCCACCGCGAACACCGACAGCGTAGCCCTGGAAGTTTTGGCCGAGCTGGTCTTCGCCGAACGCTCTCCGCTCTTTCGCCGCTTGGTTCTAGAA
>Ga0302323_100001512_pt1 | contig 18935 bp, 17 predicted proteins | sample Fen_T0_3_FD_201950 | JGI IMG/M metagenome (GOLD analysis project Ga0302323, IMG submission 201950) | Peat permafrost microbial communities from Stordalen Mire near Abisko, Sweden - Fen_T0_3 | ecosystem: Environmental > Terrestrial > Soil > Wetlands > Permafrost | place: Sweden: Abisko... | reverse complement strand
GATTTCCAGGGGTTTTTCTCTAGGTAGAATCGTGAGCTTGAAGCCCAGGAACCCGCCGATGTTCAGACCCGATCCGAGCGACGTAATGTTTCAGAAGACTGCGCAGCCTGGCTCCGGTGCCGTCGACTTGACACCTGCGGTTGACGTCTTGGCTGTGGCACATGTCGGGTTGAGCAAGCTCGAGCGTGCCGCCAAGAGGCTGTTTGATCTGACCAGCATCGTCGTGATCCTGGTGCTCTTCTGGTGGGTGATTCTTGGCGTGATGATCGCCGTGCGGCTCACCACCGGCAGCCCGATCATCTACGGGCACAAGCGGGTCGGTCGCGATGGCCGCGAGTTCATGTGCTACAAGTTCAGGTCGATGGTCCCGAATGCCGATGAGGTGCTGGCCCAGCTTCTGGCGAGCGACGCTTCGGCACGAGAAGAGTGGAACCGCTATTTCAAGCTGAAGAACGACCCACGCGTGACGCGTGTCGGGCAATTCATTCGCAAGACCAGCTTCGATGAATTTCCGCAGCTGTGGAATGTGCTGCGCAACGAGATGAGCATCGTGGGCCCGAGGCCCGTGGTGCGCAAGGAACTCGATCAGTATTACTTCGGGGCGAAGCGACACTACCAAAGCGTGAAGCCGGGGCTGACTGGCCTGTGGCAGGTCAGCGGGCGCAATGACATGGACTACGCCGAACGCGTGGCGCTTGACCGGCGCTATGTGGACTCTTGGGGGCTGTGGTCCGATTTCATGATCGTGATGCGCACGGTGGGTGTGATTTTCGGCAAGCGCGGGGCTTACTGAGTCGTTGACCCCCGTGCGTGTGCTCGCTGGCCGTACGCGGCATGCGTGGCCGAGGTGAGGCGTGCCGCTTAAACTCCCTCGTTTCTGCCGTGCTCGACGGCATCGGCGCTTGCGCTGCTTTTGTCGACTGTGGCGGCCTCGTTCGCCAACCAGGATTTCAAGGACATGAAGGTACTGATCACCGGCGGGGCCGGATTCATCGGGTCGCGGCTGGCCGACAAGCTCGCCGCACAGAACGCCGAGGTGACGGTGCTCGACAACTTGAGCCCCCAGATCCACGGGCCCGAAGCGTCTTTCCCCACCGGCCTGTCCAAGGTGGCGCGATGCGTGCGCGCCGACATCGGTGATCGCCAGGCGCTCGAAGGAGCACTGCAGGGGCAGGAGGTGGTCGTCCACCTCGCCGCCGAGACCGGCACCGGCCAGTCGATGTACGCGGTGGAACACTACGGGCGCGTCAACCTCGGCGGCACGACCCTGCTGATGGACATCATCGTCAACCAGCGCTCGACCTCACTGCGCAAGCTGGTGGTCGCGTCATCGCGCGCCGTTTACGGCGAGGGCATGTACCGCTGCGAGGCGCATGGCGTCGTATTCCCGAACGCGCGCACTGCAAAGGCAATGGTGGCGGGCCAGTTCGAACCGGTCTGCCCGCAGTGCGGGCGCATCGTCGATGTGTTGCCGACCCGCGAAGAGACGCCGTTTTCGCCGTCTTCGTTCTACGGCCTCACAAAGCAGATGCAGGAGCAGGCCGTGCTGATGTTCGGTAACGCGCTCGGTGTCGACGCGCTGGCGCTGCGCTACCAAAACGTCTACGGCCCGGGCCAGAGCCTGAGCAACCCCTACACCGGCCTGCTGGCCGTGTTCTCGAATCTCGTGCGCGCTGGCAAGGGTCTGAGCATCTTCGAAGACGGTCACGAGAGCCGCGATTTCGTTTACGTCGATGACGTGGTCGACGCGACGGCGGCCTGCCTGGATCCTTCGGTTCGTGGGGTGCACGCCCTGAACGTTGGGTCTGGCGTGCGCACCAGCGTGCTCGAGGTGGCGCACGCGGTGCGCCGTCATTTCGAGTCGGACGTGCCGGTGCAGGTCACCGGTGCGTATCGGGTTGGCGACATCCGGCACAACGCGGCAGACATCTCGCGCATCTCGGCGCTGACCGGCTTTGCGCCCCGCTGGGGATTTGCGCAGGGGTTGGAACGCTTTCTGGCGTGGGCGCAGACGCAGGGCGCTTCCGACGCCGGCTTCGAGCGCTCGCTCGACGAGCTGAAGGAACGCGGGCTGATGGGCGCGGCCAGGGCCTGATGGATTCGCGCAGGCAACGCGAGCGCCTGGCCTGTCTGGTGGTCGCCCACAACCTGGGCGACGCAGTCATCCAGAGCGGGTTCATGCGCGAGCTCGTCGCGAGCGGCTACGCCGACAAATACCTCGTGTGGACGCGCCCGCAGGTCGCCTTCCTGTTCAAAGAACTTGCGGATTGCGAATTGGTCTGCTCGCAGTTTCCGGTGGGCACCTCGAAGCAGATGGGTGGCAGCGCGGTGTTCACCTTCCTGAAGGCGGCCTGGCAGGTGCGGCAGCGGCGCCCGAGTGTCACGATCGACCTGATCGGCGACCTGCGCGACCGGCTGTTCGCTCACCTCGCCGGCACCCCGCGGCACCTGCACATCGGCTGGGCCGAAGGGCATCCGTTCGGCCGACTGATTCGCAATCCGTTCGGGCCTGGCGCGCCGTTCGTCATCGTGCCGCGCGATCTGCGCAACGTGTACGCTGCGCACGAATTGATGCTCGCGCGGCTCGTGCCGGGGCGTGAACCGCCGCCCCTCCATTTGCCGGTCACGGCGGGTGGCAACCCTGTCACACGCGCAGGCCACGCCTTGCACGTCGGTCTCCATCCCTTCGCGTCACAGGCCTGCAAGCTCTGGCCGATGGAGAACTGGCGGCAGCTGGCGCGTGACCTGCTCGCACGCGGCGCACGACTCAGCGCGTTCGGTGCGCCCTCGGAACGCGCTGCGCTGGGCGCGCTCTTCGCCGAGTTCGGCGACAAGGTGCGCCTGGTAAGCGGCAGCATGCAGGGCTTCGCCGACGAAGCCGCGGCGCTCGATGTCATGGTCGGTCTCGACAGTTTCTCGGTCCACATGGCGCAGCGGCAGGGCACGCGCTCGGTGATGATCAATGCCGGGAATCCGCCGGATTTGTGGGCCCCGCCCGACGGCCTCGTGCTGGCCCATTCCGCCGGATGCGCGCACTACCCCTGCAGCAACGTTCCGCGTTGCGAAGGGACGGCCGGCGAGTACGCCTGCGTCAAGGCAGTCGAGCCGGGCGAGGCCCTCGCCGCCATCTTCGCGTCGCCGAGGCTTTCATGACGTTGGCGACCGCCCCGGCCCAGCTTCGCGCCTCGCCGCCGCCCGGTACGGCGGCGCTGCGCGAGAACAACTTCGACGCGTTGCGCCTGATCTTCGCATCGATGGTGGTGGTATTCCACGTCGGGTTACTGTCTCAGGCGCCTTCGCTGGCGCTCGCCACGCAGGTGTCGGCGACCTTTGCCGTGCAGGCCTTCTTTGTCGTCAGCGGTTTTCTCGTCACGATGAGTTTCGAAAACTCGTCATCGCTGATCACCTACGCGAAGAAGCGGCTGCGACGCATCCTGCCGGCTTATGTCTTCGTTGTCGTCGCCGCAGCACTGGCGTTGTGTGCGATGTCGACACTCGCTCCCTCCGACTACTTCAGGCATCGGGAGTTCTGGCGCTATCTCGGCTTCAACCTCGTCCTGTCCAACTTCTCGGCGCCGAGTTTGCCGGGGGTGTTCCAGTCGAATGTCGAGACTGCCGTGAACGGCTCGCTCTGGACGATCAAGATCGAAATCGCGTTCTATTGCGTCGTGCCCTTGCTGGTCTGGGCCGTGCGTCGATTCGGCATGGCGCGCACGCTCGCGACCGTGTTCATCGCATCAGTGCTGTGGAAGCTGGGATTCGGCTTCGCGTTTACAGGCTCGGGATCGGAGATTTACGCAAAGCTGGCGAAGCAGTTGCCGGGGCAGCTCAGCTTCTTCGTGGGCGGCGCCTGGGCCTACTATCGGACGCGGGCGGGCGTGAGGTTGCCAGGTTGGGCCGCGGCGCTGGGTGCGGTCGCCTACTTCTTCGCCTCAGGTCCGTTGCTGGATGTGATTGCGCCGCTGGCCGTGACCGCGATCGTCTGCTGGGCGGCTGTCAGCGCCGCATTACTCCCGCGGGTCGGCAAGCACGGCGACTTCTCGTACGGTGTCTACCTTTACCACTTCCCGCTGGTTCAGGCCTTCGTTGCGCTGGGCGTGTTTCAATGGTCGCCGCTCGCTGCCTGCCTGATGCTGGCAGCGCTGGTCGCAGCGGCGGCGGTAGCGTCCTGGTTCTTCGTCGAGGAGCCCATGTTGCATGCGCATACGAGCACCGTGCTGAAGGCACGTTGACCGAGACCACGACCGTGTGAACACGAATGCTTGTCCGTACATTGACTCACCAGGACTGACGTGCACGCTCTGACCGTCATCGCGTTGTGCCTGCAGGCGGTGGGTACATATTTCATCTGGCCGAGCCGGTGGAACATCCCTGCGCACCTGTCGCTCGGGTTCTGCGTGACGGCTTATCTGGTTCCCGGCCTGCTGACAAACGTGTGGAGCGGGTTCGACGAGCGCACGACCACGCTCTACATGCAGATCAACGTGCTCGGCGCTCTGACATTGCTGCTCGGTTTGCTCGCTGGCTCCAGGCTCATCGTCTTCAAGCGACTGCACCGTGCGTTCAAGCGGCTCTATCAGTCCGACTCGTTGCAGGCCGCCTGCATGAGCCGCATCCAGAAGATCGGGCTCTATGCCGTCATCGGGATGATCCTCGCGTACCTGATCATGGGCTTCGTGCCCATGTTCGCGGAAGACCCGCTGTCTGCGAAGCAGTTCAAGAATCAGTACTTCGAGCCGTACTACCGGGCCGCCTACCTGTTCCGGGGCAGCTTCTCGTTGCTGGTCGTTGCCATCCCGCTGCTGTTCACGGTCTGGTGGATCGTTCGACGGCCCAAGCCGCTGCTCATCGCGCTGTCCGCGGTGCTGCTGATCACGCTCTCGCTGGCCCGGCAATCGTCGGCAATGGGCTTGCTCACCTTCATCGGATTTCTGGCCGCGCGATCCAGGCGTGGCAGCCGCTGGTTCATCGTCCTGGCCGCGGTGATCTTTCCGCTAGGGAGCGCGGGCTACCTGTTGCTGGGCCTGTTGACCGGCGTCGAGAGCCTGACGGCGATCTACTCGGCCGATTCGATTGCCGACATCATCGGGTCGGGCGCGCCCGACATCTTCGATTCCCTGTCGTTCCTGAACGGCTTCCAGGATGTGAACACCTTCACCTATGGCCGGACGTTCTTCGGTGGTTTGATTCCTGGCAACTACATGTGGAATCCGAGCGTCTGGACCATCACTTACGACAATCTCGGCGCCGACATCTCGGAGCTCACCACCGGCGGCCTCAGGTTCTCGACCGCGCTTTGGGGTTACTGCAACTTCGGCTGGATAGGCGTCGTGCTGCTGCCATTTGCTTCCGGGTTCGTCAACGGAACGTGGATCAGATCCTTGCGTTCCATGCCGATGGACAAGTCGCTGCTCGCCTCTGCGATGGTCCTCACCATCTACGCCACGCTTGGCGCCCAGTTGGCGAGCTTCTATGTGTTGAGCATCCACAGCCTGCCGTCGATCGCATGTGCGCTGTATGTGGCCTTCGGGTGGCGCGCACGTCGCCGCAGGCGCAGGCTGGCAACTTCGAGCCCGCAGGTGGCGTCCGCATGACCGCGCCAAGCCGGCGGCCGATTTTCTGCTGATCGGAGGGGGCTTCTTCGGCTACGCCGAGGAGATCGCCGCCACGCTCGATCGCCGCGGCCGCCGCGTGCGCTGGTTCGAAGAGTAGCCTTCGGGTTCTTTCTTGAGGAGCCCCTGTTGCACTAGCGTGGTGGGCACCATCGACGTATTGTTCAGTTTTGCGGGGCCAGCTCTCTTGCCCGGCCGCTAACATCTGACGCCGCAACCTTTGGAGAAAAGAAGCGCATGACAGGAGGTACGGAGTTCACAAAACTACTCGGGTGCGCGTTGTTGGCCTTGAGCGTTCTACTGTCCGGTTGCGGTGGGAGTGATTCAACGACGTTTGCTGAGCAAAGTTCACCAATCGTGACCGAGCCTGTATCCGGTCCGACCCCATTCATAGCTTCTGTACGGATCGACGCCCTTGACGCTTCTCGAGTCGCTCTTGTGTCATTTGAAGTCACGCCAAAAGCAGGAGCAACGGCACGGCCAGTTCGCGCGTCGTTCACGATCGACTACCTTCGCCGCAAGGGATACGCCGCTGCGGGTGACGGCCTGACCCTGCCGCTATTCGGCTTGTATGCAGGCCACACGAACTCTGTAAGCATCGAGATTGTGTTCTCTGATGGCTCGCGGAAGGTGCTGCCTTTCAGCGTAGTGGCCGCAGCCTACGTCGATCCGTTCAAAATTTACGACCGCCCGCAGATCGTCAAGGCTCGAGCGCCAGGCGCGTTGCTGGGCTTCGACTATTTCTTTATGAAATCCGGTCTCGGGCCACCAGTGATAGTCGATTCAGACGCGGAGATTCGATGGGCGGGTGTAGGCGTCCAAGCCTCGGCAACTTCGATTCTGTTGGACAACGGATTTGTGATGATCGATGGTGACTTGAATCTCCAGAGGCTAGAACTCGACGGAAGCGCCGTGAGCACACTGGGGAAGATTCAGTCGTCGACATATGTCAGCGCTTCGCACAACATTGACCCCGGCAAGGCCGGGATTCTTGTAGAGCCCGATGCGGTGATCGACGGACAACCCGCCATCGAAAGCATCCTGGCCGAAGTGGACCTTCAAGGCAACGTTCTCTCGGAGTGGAACTTTGCAGACATCCTGTCGAAATACATGACCCAGGCGGGCGACGATCCGGGCCTTCTGGTTCGCCCAGGGATCGATTGGTTCCACATGAACTCTGCGTTGTACGACCCGCGGGACGACTCACTTATCGTGTCAAGCCGAGAAAACTTCGTCATCAAGGTCGACTACAAGTCGAAGGAGGTCAAGTGGATTTTTGGTGACCCGACTAAGTTCTGGAACACGATTCCTTCGTTGCGAGCGAAGGCGCTGACGCTGACCAATGCTGGCCAGTACCCAGATGGCCAGCATTCGGTGAGCTTCGGTCCGACTGGCGATTTGGTGCTCTTCGACAACGGCCAGCCTGCATCCTTTCCACTTCCAGGAACAAATGGGGGAGAGCTGCGAGCGTTCAGTTCTGTCGCTTCGTATGCGATCAACGAGGCATCGGGTACTGCAATCCAGTCCTGGGCCTTCGATCACGGCGGGTCCATCAAGGCGCCGTTCTGCTCCAGCGTCCACCAAACCAACGATGGAAGCACCCTGATTGACTACGCGACGGCAGACAACTTCACGCACGCTCGACTCGTTGGACTGGACGCTCAACGCACCGTGGTTTTCGACTTCCAGTACGACACTACGCCCTGCGCGACTGGCTGGAATGCGCAGGTGATCCCGTTGCATGCGATGGCGTTCAAGTAAGGTTCGTCCAACCGTCGCGATCAGCGACCGCGGACGGAAGTGTCAGTGCAATAGTCGCGCGCCAGCACCTCAATCAATCGTTCATGAACAAGACTACGTGCGGCCCCAAGGGGCTTAGTCCAAGCGTCGCAGCGCAGCTCGGCAAGCTTGCGTGCCTCTTAGGCTTCGACGCCGAGAACCTGCGGGTGATATCCGTATGACCGTGCAGGGTGCCGCGACGCTGGCGACCGATCTTCTGCTCATTGGTGGTGGCTTCTTTGGTTACGCCAAGGAGATCGTCGCCACGCTCGAGCGCCGTGGCCGCCGTGTGCGCTGGTTCGAAGATCGGCCTTCGGTCGACAACCTCACGAAGGCGCTGGTGCGCCTCGCCCCGGCGCTCGTGGCTGCCAAAGCGGAGGCGTACTTCGACGCGATCATCGAAGAGGTTCGTGCCCAACCGATTCGCGACGTACTGGTCATCAAGGGCGAATCGCTGTCGCCCGCCGCGATCGGCCGGCTGCGCCAGGCGTTGCCGCAGGCGCGCTTCACGCTGTACTTCTGGGACAGCTATCGCAACATGCCCGCGAACAGCGCCGACAAGGTGGCGTTGTTCGACAAGGCGTTCAGCTTCGACCCGCTCGATGTTTTGGCCGACCCGCGCCTGAGTTACCGCCCGCTGTTCTTCCTGGACGAGTACGCACATCTGCCGCAGGTGCCGCAAGACATCGACGTGCTCTTCTTCGGCACCGTCCACACCGATCGCTACCCGGTGCTCAAGCGCCTGCAGCGGGTCTTGCCGGTGAATCTGCGCTTCGAGAAGGTCCTGTATTTCCCGTCGACCGCCATCTACCGGGCACGTCGCGTCTTCGCGCCGGCCTTCTGGGGCGCACGCCGCGGCGAGTTCATCTTCAAGCCGCTTGGCAAGGGTGAAATACTGGCGCTTATCGCGCGCGCGCGCATCGTCGTCGACGTGGAGCGGGCGGTGCAGGCCGGGCTGACGATGCGCACGATGGAGATGCTCGGGGCCGGCAAGAAGCTGATCACCACCAACCCGCAAGTCGTGCAGGCCGACTTCTTCGACCCGAGCAACATCGCGGTGATCGATCGCCTGCGGCCCGAGTTGCCCGCAGAATTTCTGTCAGCGCCCTACATGCCGCAGCCCGCGGAGCGGCTGCGGCGCTACAGCCTCTCGGGCTGGCTCGATGAAGTGCTGGCGCCTTGACGGGCGCTTCGGCTACGCGGCTCTCGCGTCGCGAGTGCGCCGGTCGACGTAGGCAACGTAGGCGCGTGCGAACGGCTTCAGCAGCGCGCTCGGCGTCAGCGCGAGGAACAGCAGCCAGGCCTTGCGCCAGGGCTCAATGTCGCAATTGGCGACATAGGTGCGGTACTGCCGCAGATCGAACGCGCCTTGCGAGCGCAGCCTGAAGGTCGTCTTCACCGAGAAGTAGGCAAACCGGCGCCGGTAGTTGCGCGAAGCCTGCTGGATCGCGGCGCGCAGACCAGGGTTGCGCTCCGCGGCCGTGCGGCACATGCGTTCGAAGCCGAGAAACACGCCGAAGGAATCCTTCTTCCAGGTGAACGTGTCGTCGCCCTGCGACCTGTTCGCGATCGCCGGCCGGGCAGAGAAGTACAGCGAGGGGTGCGCGCCGAGCATGTCGACGACGCGACCCACGTGGGTGAAATAGGTCCCGTCGTACGGCTCGCGCGAAGTCTGGTTCCAGACCTTGCATTCGACGACGCAGCTGCCGATGAAGCCGACCGACCAGAGCGAATCTTCGATGAACCGTATGGCCGGACAATCGGCGTCACCGGTGTCGGGCAGCGCCAGACCCAGCACGCGGCTGTGGTCACCGTCGACGTATTGGTAGTTCGAGAAGATGAATGGGCTGGCGTGCTGCTGGATGAGTTCGACCATGCGGGCCACTGCGCCCGCGAGGAACAGATCGTCTTCGCCGATCAGCCAAGCGTGATCGCAGTCGCTCATCGCGAGCACGTGCTGGATGTTGCGGTCGATGCCCAGGTTGGCTTCATTGCGTTGCCAGCGGATGAACGGGTGAGCCGCGCAGAGTTCGGTCAGCACCGCGACGTTCACGTCGGACACCGAGTCGTCGGCAACGAGGATGCTGATCGGATGCGACTCCGCGGACGCGATCGCCGAGAGGATGCAGCGTCTGAGCATCTCGGGACGCCGATAGGTGGGGATGCAGATCGCAAGTGTTTTCATGTGCGGTGTTCGATGGCCACCCAACTCGTCGAGGCGGCGTCGTAGATCTTGATCGGTACCGCCGGCGCGCCGACAGCGATCACGTGGGCGGGCAAATCGCGCGAGACCACGCTGTTCGCGCCGATGATGCTGCCGGCGCCGATCGACACGCCGGGAAGGACGACCACGCCGTCGCCGAGCCACACGTTGGCTCCGATCAGTACTGCCTTGCCCTGCATCAGGCGACGTTTTGCCGGCGGTGTGTCCGGCGAGTCCTGCGATGCGCCCGAGTAGACACCATGCGCATGGTCGGTGATGTGCACCCCGCTGCCCATCAGCACGCCGTCGCCGATGGTCACGCTCGTCGTCGCTGCGATGTGAACGAAGTCGCTGCAGATCACGTTTGCGCCGATGACGATGCTGGGCTCGTAGCGGTAGTCGATGTATTGGTGAACGGCCTCGATCCACAGCGACGGACCGGCAAAGAACCCGTTGCCGATCCTGACCGCGCGGCCGCCTTGAATGCGCGTTCCACGAGAGACGTGGAAGCGCGGACCGGCCTCCGCGAGATACCGCACCCAGATCAGCGACAGCAACTTGGCGACCGCAAATCCGTAGAGATCAGGGAGCGGACGCCGCAGGTTGCGCAGCACCTTGCCGAGCGCACCGCTCATCGGTTCACCTGCCCGATCCCGCGACGCTTGGCAGAGAGCTTGTCGAGCTCGCGGCCAATGCGGTTGATGACGCGCCACGCCTGAAAAAACGGCATCGCGGCAAACCTCGGAAACCTGCCGAGCGGTACGAGCAGAGCCCAGAACAACGGCCTCGCGCCTAGCTCTCGCCGCATGCCCGGCCATGGGTCGTCGTCTTTGAAGCGTTGGCCGCCGCTGGCCCGCGAATTCCAAATGATGCCCGGCAGATAACGCATCAGGTTACCTCCGATCAGGGCGTTCGCGATCTCGGGCTGGTCCTCGAAAGCGGCGCGGGAGACGCGCGCGAAATTCGCGCCGAAGACCGTCAACAGGCTGTAACCCCCCGTGTTGTCTTTGGTGGCGAGCACGCACTCATCGTGAATGAAGAGAAACTTCGATGCGGACTTGAGCACCGGATAGACCCAGCCCAGCTGAACGAGGCTGGTGCCGGTGAATCGCCGCACCGTCTGATCGCCGAGGCCCCGCAGCAGTTGTTGATGGTCGATCACCATCCCGGAGATGAACGTGCACCATACGTGCACACTGGACGCGAAGCCGGCGCGGTCCAGCGGTTCGACCTGGAGTTCGTGCACCCGGCTGCCCTGTTCAGGGCCTGTGATCGGATTGACCCACTCGCTCTGCATATACACCAGCGCCGGCAACTCCCTGGAAATCAGCGCGACCAACTTCGGGATCACCCCCGCCTTCGGCATGTCGTCGTCGCCTAGCAACCAGAAGTAGCGGGAGTCGATGCGGTCCAGGATCTCGCAGAAATTACCGTCAGCCCCGATGTTTTGTTCGTTGCGGCGCACCGTGAGTTCGGGCCAGTCGCGTTGTGCATCGTGTAGCACGCGCTGTGTGTCGTCCGATGACGCATTGTCGGAGACGAGGATCGTGACCTCGTCCTTCAGATCCTGCACTTCCTTGCGCAGACAGCCCAGCAGCAACTCGAGGTTGCGCGCCCGGTTGTAGGTCGGGATCGCGATGGTCAACAGCTTCATGGTGCGGGTCTGCGGTAGTAGCGCTGAAAGAGCCGCAGCGTCCAGGGTACGGAGATCACCAGGGTAACCACCGTCTGCACAAGCATGGTCATGAAGGTGCCGTGCCGTGAAGCGAGGTACGCAGCGATCAAGGTCACGATGCCGCCGACCACCGAGACTGCGAGCATCGGCTCCTCGCGGTGAGCGCGCATGTAGGAGGCCCAGGCGTAGATGAAGATCGTCGCAGAAGTGGAGATCGCAATGCAGGCGAGGGTTGGCAGATCCGCGATGCGATCGACATGCGGAACGCCGAACACGCCCAGCAGGTAAACGACCAGCACGACGGTAGCCGATGACGCCGTTGTGAATGCAGCCGATCGCCGCGCGACCGAGCCAAAGCTTCGATTCAGCTCGGTCCGCTCACCCCGCGTGACATGCGCGGTCAGCGCGGGAATCTTGGCATTGATCCAGCTGACACCGACTGACATCAGCGCGTTGAAGATTGCCAGCGCGATGCCGAGGCGACCCGCCGCGACCGGCCCGAGGTTGACGAAGACAAAGGGGGTAAAGAGCTGGAAGATCAGGTAGCCGCTGATCCAGCTGACGGCGATCCTCCACTGAAAGGGCAGGACTTCGCGCTTCCAGTCGACGCCGCAGCCGGGTGAGATCGGCGTCGTGATCTCGAAGGCGCGCAGCAGGTGCGTACCCGATCTAAGCCACAACGCGGTGCACAGGCCCGCCGTGCCGGCGCCGAGCGGTATTGCCCACAGCCCGGCACCGGCGTACAGCGCGGCCCACATGAGCCCGTAGCCGATCATCGACTGCGCAAGACGCAGGCGTGCCACCTGCCCGACACGGCCGCAGCCTTCGACCACGGCCAGCATCGGGGAGAAATAGAGGTTGATCGCCGTCACGCCCACCAGTGCGAGCCAAGGCCCGACCCAAAACTCCCGTGGCAGCGAGCCGGTGCGGTCGAACAGTACCGCGCCCGCGAGCGAGGTCAACAGCAGGAAGAGCGTCGCCGCGACCCCGTACCACCGACGCAGTAGTGCGACGATCGACTTTAGACGGTCCGAGTGGGCGCTCTCGCCAACCAACTCACCGCGTGGCCCCCACGAGAGGTAGGCCATCTCGTGGCTGACGAGCTGAACCACGACCTGGTTGAGTCCCAGCTCGAAGAAGATCTGCAGCCCGAGCAGGCTCGCGAAGGTGAAGTAGTAGCCTTGCTGCTGCGGCCCGAGCGCAGCCGGGATGGCGAAGACCATCACGCCGCCCGCAACGATGCCCCAGACCCGGAAGAGCAGCGTGGCCGCGACGTGAAAGTCGATGCCGGTGATGGCCTGAAGCCGCGAAAGCCGATTGCTCGCCATGTCAGATCGCCACCGCCCGCCGCGGCGACGCTACGCGCAAGGTCCGACCTGAGGCGATCACGTCGAACGGCGCGCCAGCAAGAACTCGTACTCGTCGCAGGTCAGGTTTCGGCCCAGGTTCCAGAGCGCGTGGGTCCGGCTGCGAAGCTCGAACTTCTGCGAGTCGAACGGAAAGTTGTCCGCGCTCACCAGCGAGTCCGACACGTGGTTGACGTGCAGAATGGCCTGCCGGCTGATGCGGCTCAAGTGCGCGGCGTAGTTCCGGATGGTGTCGAGATCCATCTCGGCGAGGCTGTACGAATTGAAGCAGATGTCGACCGAGTCGGTCGCGAGCGATTCGATCGTGAAGCTGGGCAACAGGGCGAGGTCGTAAGCCGAGACGGTCTCGCTGTCGATGCGCTCCGATTCACCGTACAGCAGCGCACGCTTTTCCGGAAACAGGTTCAGCAACTGGTACGACGAAATGCACAGGATCTCGGGCAGGTCGAGATTGATGTACGTGAGTCCGGAAGGCCGCTCCTTGCAAAGAAAGTGCGCGAATCCACCGATGCCGCCGCCGAGTTCTGCAACCGTCGCGCGTCCGGTCTCGGCCGCGAGCATCTGCGAGACCTTGTGGGCGTAGTAGTACTGGTAGTCGACGCCGACACGCATGAACTCCTCGCCGATGTAGACGCCGTAGGGGTTGCCGAAGTTGTCGACGTGCAGCTTTGAAGCGGTCACGCCCGGCAGCAGCTGCTCGAGCAGGCGGTAGCGATAGACCGAATCGATCAGCAGTTGCGTGCGCAGGTAGCGACTCGGCTGATGCTTGAAGAACGTCCCTTCCATGTCGGCGGCGAGGCCGATCAAGCCCTCACTGATCGAGTTGCGGAAAAAGTTGTCCAGCAGATCCCGCAGCTGCACCGCGTCGCCCTTGTCGAGCGCAGCGAGCAGGGGTCGCAGGGGTTTCTGGAAGATCGGAACCCACTCGTTCGAGACCTTGTAGACGGGGCGCTGCCGTGCCTGGTCTGCCGATGCCAGGCGGTAGGCCTTGATGATGCGTTCAGCGGTCTCGGTGCGCTGTGCAGGCGCTCGCGCGGCAGAAGCCGGCCGCGGCAAAAGACCGCGGTCAGCCGCGCCCAACTTGAATAGCGGGTCGTCGCGCAGCTTGCGCGTCCAGTGCAAGTAGGGCGGCAGCGTGCGCCTGAGTTGGAGCAGCTTCCTGGCAGATTTTTTGAGGTAGGGGAGCATCGCTGGTGTGTGCCGATTCGGTCGGGTTCAAGGGTTATTGCGGAATGCGCGGTTCGGAGCGCTCAGAGGTTGCGACGGTTGCGGCGTCCTCTCCGTAGCAGCTCTCGTCAGCGTATCGTGGAGTCATGCGGTTGGTCGCGGCGCGCCGCCCTCCTTGAACCATTGCACGGTGCGGGCGATCGACTCGTCGAGAGACAAGGGCGGCGGTAGCGAAAGCTCGGCAAGAGTCAGAGAGACATCTGGCACGTATAGCTCGATCGGCGCGCCTTGCACAGGCTGCTTCCGGACTTCGATGGCAGACGCCGACCCGGCCGCATGCACGACCAGGCGGGCGAGTTCGGCGATCGACACCGACTCCGACCCGCCGACGTTGTAGGCCACCCCGGGGCGGCCTTCGAGCAGCAAGACCCACAAGCCACGCGGCCATCTCGCTCGCGTGCAGGTAGCTTCGCAGCGGCGTGCCATCGCCGAGGATCACGATCGGCAGTCCCGCCATCGCGTCGCGAATGAAATTGCCGATCGCAAAGTGCCGATCCATCGGCAGGTAAGGTCCGACGAACGCGAAGCAGCGCGCCACCTTGGCGTGGATGCCGTGCTCTTGTGCGTAGGCATGGGTCAACCACTCGGCCGCGCGCTTGCCCTCCGCGTAGGCGGAGTTCACGTTCAGGGTATCGGGGCCACCGCTGAAGTCCGTGGTGATCGCCGGCAGGCTCTGCGGCTGGCGGCCGTAGACCGCGCCCGAGCTGAGAAGAAGCAACTCGGTGGCACCAGCCTGCGCCGCAAAGTCGAGAACCCGTCGCGTGCCCTCGACGCAGGTGTTGAAAGTGTCGAGCGGCCGACCGGTCGTGACGGCATCGGTGGCCGCATGGATCACGTGGCTGAACCGTTGACGACCCGGGTCGAGATGCCTCACGTCGCCCGCGATCAGCGTGACCTGCGGTGCATTCGCGAGCTCTGGCGCCTGCCTGCGAAAGGCTTCGGGGTTGCGGGTCAGCACGGTAATTTCGCAGCCCAGGCCGAACCGCCGGTCGGCCTCGAGTACCGTGGCGAGCAACCACTTGCCGACGAACCCGGTTCCGCCGGTCAGAAAGATGCGCTTCCCACGCAGGCCTTCCCAACGCCGCCCGACGACACCGAGCGCGTGATCGAGATCCGTCAAGGCTGGTGACGGCCACGGCCGCGCCGCCGGCACGGTTACCGCGGCGGTGTCCGCGTTCGCCACAGTCACGCGTCGGCCCGCACGCGCCGCCCCGCGCCGATTGCATGGGCGTGCCAGCGCATCGAGCGCTCGATCGCGGCCTGCACGTCAAACGCGGCGCGCACGCCGAGTGCGCGCATCGTGTGCGTCACGTCCGGATAGAAATCGTGGTTGCGGCCCGCCGCACCCGGTCGGCTCTTGTAGACCAGCTCCGGGTTCGGCGTGGTGCGCGCGGCGACCCACGCGGCGGCCTCGCCGTGCGTCACCGGCGCATCGCCGCCGATGTTGTAGACCTCACCGTCGCGCCCATCGACCAGTGCCTTCAGCAGCCAAGCGGCGACGTCGCTGCCGTAGAGGTAGCTGCGTTGGGTCGCGCCGTCCCCATGGATACGAATCTCATGGCCCGCCAGCGCGTCGCGGATGAAATTGTTCAGGGCCCAAGGCGCGTCCAGCGGCTGGTATGGGCCAAGGAAGGTGAAGGCTCGCGCAGTGCTGACCGGGATGCGGTATTGCCCCGCGTAGGCACACGCCAGGCTTTCGGCAGCGCGCCGTGACTCGACATAGAGGCTGTGGAAGCGCGTGAAATCGAGCCCACCGATGTCGGTTTCAGTGAGAGCGCGGCGCGGCAGGTCGGCACCCAGTACCAGGCCGGAGCTGAGGTTGACGAAGCGCTGGATCTGCTCGAGCCGTGCCGCCGCGCTCAGCGCATGGTCGAGCCCGTACACATTGGTCTGAAACACGCGGTGCGGGTCCGACGCGTGAATGCGCGGGTCGGCAATGCCAGCGGCAAAGAGCACCAACGTCGTGTCGCGCGGCAGCTCGAAAGGCGATCGCGCGTCGAGCACGTGCGCGGTGACATCCTTTCGATCCAGATGACTGCGAGTGCCATGCCAACCGGCGGCACTGCGGCCGAACAGATCGATCCGCACCTGGCCCCCAAGATCGTCGTTCAGCGCGGCGACTGCTTCGGCCAGCCAAGAGCCGACGAAACCGGTGCCACCCACGACCGCGATCCGCTGGCCGACGAGCTTGGTTGCCAACCCGGGCAGGTTAGCGAGAGAGGCATGGCAGTCTTCGCGAAGCTGCCGTTGGGCAGCATCAAGCATGGGCCACCCGCGCATTGGCTTTTTTCTGCGCCAGGTCTAGCGCCACCTCGAGGATCAGGCTCTCCTGCCCGGCCACCGCATTGCGTCGACCCAGTTCAAAAAAGATGTCGCGCGGGTCCACGCCATGCTCGGCGCCGATGCTGTTGACCTGCTTGACGAAGCCCGAGAACACGCCCGACATGCCGCTGACGATGCTGGTCGATGAGATGTAGGGCAGCGACGGGATCATCTGCTTTTCGGCGAGGTCGGCTGCGTCAAGCATCTTGTAGAGGTCGATGCCGGTCTCGTAGCCCATCTGCTGGAAGACGGCGACCAGCACTTCGAGTTGCGCGTTCCCTGCGCCGGCACCAAAGCCGCGCGCGCTTCCGTCGATCATCGACGCCCCCGCCTCGACGGCGGCCACCGAATTGGCGATGCCCATGCCGAGGTTGTTGTGCGCGTGAAAGCCGACGGGGATGCTGAGCGCGTCGACCAGCGTGCTGATGCGCTTCGTGACGTCGGCCGGCAAGTAGGCACCGGCCGAGTCCATGATGATGAGGCCCTCGGCACCGTAAGCCTGCATCTTCCTCGCCTCGTCTGCCAGCACTTCGGGTGAGGCCATGTGGCTCATCATCAGCACGCCGAAGACTTCCTTGCCTTTGCTGCGAACGTAGTCGATGTGGCGCTGCGTGATGTCGGCTTCGGTGCAATGCGACGCGATGCGGAAGACGTCCACGCCCAGCTCGATGGCCATCGATAGGTGGCGCTGGATGGTGCAGAAGCCCGGAATCGCGTGGATGGACAGCTTTGACTTGGAGAGGTTCTCGCGCGAGACGCGAAGAATGGTCTCGTCGGTCAGTGCGCATTCGCCGATCAGCATCGACGAGGCGCCGAGGCCATTGCCGTGCCCTACCTCCACGATGGGCACGCCGGCCCGCTCGGCTGCGGCGCAGTAAGCGGCGAAGTTCTCTTTCGAGATTTTGTGGCGCACGGCATGGTTGCCGTCGCGCAGGGTCGGGTCACTGATGAGTACGTGCTTGCCCATGTCGTTCACTCCTTGCCCTGGCGGGCGATTGTCTCGGCGATGCCGATAGCGGCACAGTTGATGATGTCGAGGTTGCCTGCATACCGCGGCAGGTAGTCTCCGTTGCCCAGCACCTTCACGGTGGTCGTCACCTTGTCGCCCTCGATCGTCGGCGGCACGATCAACTGGTAACCCGGAACGTAGGCAATGATGCGCTTCATCATGTCGTTCACCGAGTCGCGAATTGCGCTCAGGTTCGGGTTGGCGATCTTGGCGTAGATCGTGGTCTGCATGTCAATCGGCGGCCGTGCCGGGTTCAGGATCAGGATCGCCTTGGCATGCCGTGCGCCGGTGAATTTCAACAGCGCCAGCTCCGTGGTTTCGATGTATTCGTCGAGGTTGGCACGTGTGGCCGGCCCTGCGCTGCGCGACGCAATGCTCGACGCGACCTCGATGTACTCGATGTCGCTCTGAACCGATGCAATGGCGTTGGCGATCGGCACCGAAGCCTGGCCGCCGCAGGTCACCATGTTGATGTTGGTGGCCCGGGCGCTGATGATCTCGTCCGAATTGATGGCCGGAACGCACAGCTTGCCGACTTTGGCAGGCGTCATGTCGATGACCTTCTTGCCCAGCCGCTCCAGTACCGACCAGTTCTCGAGGTGTGCCGTCGCCGAGGTGGCGTCGAAGACGAGATCGATGTCATCGGCCTGCTGGACGATGGCGTCCAGCCCACGGTCGGAAATGTTCACGCCGAGGTTGCTGGCCTTCTGCATCCCGTCGGAGCGGAAGTTGCGGCCGACGAAGAGCGAACAATGCAGGCTTTTGGATCGCATGACCTTGATGAGGAGGTCGGTGCCGATGTTGCCGGTGCCCAGGATGGCGACTCGAAGTTTCTTGGATGTCATCACAGTTTCTCAGTGTGTTTTGTCATGGGTCACCTGCCGGCCCAGGATGGCTCGTGTTTCCTCCAGCACACCGTCCAGCGACGTGTACCGGGGCAGGTAGCCGAATTCTTCGGCCTTGCGGTTCAACGAGTGGTAGTGGGGCTTGGCGCCGGTTGCGTTCACTGCCACCTTGGTTCCCGACTCGGCGATCTCGTAGCGCAACCCGAAGTGGTCGTGCATCGCCTCGAGCAGACTGGGCTTGTCGACGGGTGCCAGCGAATAGCAGTCGACCGCGCCATTCTGTGATGGCGAATCGAGAATGCAACTGACGAGCTGGGAGAAGTCCTGCGGGTGCAGGAAATCCCGGACCATGTAGTCCGGCGAGGTGCGCAGCACCTGCCTGTCGCGTACCGCGCGCACGATGTCGGTGATGAAGAACCGCGCCTCGATGTCCTGCGTTCGGCTGAAGTAGTTGAACACCCGAACGTCGACGATGGCGAGATCGGGGCGGGAGCGATGCCGCACTTCCGCATGCAGCTTGGCCGTGGCGTAGTAGTCCTGCGGCGTGATGGCGTTGATGGCAATTCGTGCTTCGGTGGCGGCCGTGACGGGCTCGGCAAAGCTGTTGCCATACGCAGCACCGCTGGACAGGAAGATGTACCGGCGTTGCGGGTGCTTGACCAGCTCGGACAACACCATGTCGTCGAAGCGCTGCGTCACGTCGAAAATGCTCGACCCCATTTCCGCGGCACGGCGGGGATCGCCGACGCCGACGAAGTTGATGACGGCTTCGTGGGGCAGTTGGCCGTAGTCTTCGTACGAATGAAGCGAGCAGGCGCCCTGCAGGCCGTTGGCCCGCAACCACTGTGCGGTCGCATCGAGGTGGCGAACGTAGAGCAGCGGCCTGGCGGCGGCGT
>Ga0302323_100001511_pt1 | contig 18946 bp, 12 predicted proteins | sample Fen_T0_3_FD_201950 | JGI IMG/M metagenome (GOLD analysis project Ga0302323, IMG submission 201950) | Peat permafrost microbial communities from Stordalen Mire near Abisko, Sweden - Fen_T0_3 | ecosystem: Environmental > Terrestrial > Soil > Wetlands > Permafrost | place: Sweden: Abisko... | reverse complement strand
TCTTCCTTCTTGTCGATCAGACTGGCGACTACCTGGATGAAGCGGCACACGGTCGATTTTCCAGAGTTGTTCGGCCCGATAAATGCGTTGAATTTCCCGAGGCCTTCGATGCGCATTGGTTCACCATGCGCAGCGCTTCGGTAGCCGGTTAGCGTTATGGATCGGAGCAGCATCTAGCGTCGCCTCTGGCGCCAGCGTTTCACGACGGCAGATGCGCTGTAGCCAGCGGGAAGTCCGACCGACCACGCTTCACGGTAGCGGACATCATTGCTGCGCGGTGTTGGGTCCGGGCGCGTGATGCGGACACGGGTAGGGATCTCGACGGCCTCGCCGGAGAGCATCGCCTCACCGGTCCGCAAGTAAGGCAGCATGTCGACTGCGACTGCCAAGAAATCCGGGAGCAAGCGACGCACGTAACCTTGATCAGACGGGTTGGTTAGTCGTAGGACGAAGAAATTTGCGCACTGCGACAGCACCGTTTCGCTTACTTCGGACGGGCGTTGACTTACGACCATCAAGTTGGCCCCGTACTTGCGGCCCTCCTTTGCGATACGCTCGACCCGGTCCAGGCAGATTTGGTGCCGGGCGTCGTTTTCTCGCGGCAGGTAGCTGTGCGCCTCTTCGAGCACCAGCGTTAAGGGCAGGTGGTTCGGGTCTTCATCCCAGTACTTGTATTCGAAGGCGAGGCGGCACAGCACGCCGACGATCACCGACAAGACTTCCGACGGAAGACCGGAAAGATCTAGGACAGTCATCTGCGTGGAACCGTCAGCTCCGAACAGTTCTGAAAGTACAGTTTCGAATGGCTTGGTTTCGCTCTTCGCATCGGCGAACAAGAACTCGTACCGCGGGTCATCAAATCGCGACTCCATTCGAGTTACCAGATTTGAAAGCTTTCCGTGCCACTGACCTTGCTTCTCACCGCTTTTGGTGCCGGGAACCATCTCGACGTCGAGCTTGCGCAAGCGTTCCACGAACTCGTCGAACGGGAAGAAGACCGGCGTGTCGACACTAACCGTCGCCGCATCGAGGCCAGCAGCCTGCGCCGCAGGTACGCGCAGTTCTTTGATAACGCTCTTGATCACTGCAGACTGATTCGATGCAGTCGACTCACGAGAAATGAAGAGCGCCTCGAGCTCTTCAGCATTTAGGCACCAATGCGGAATGCGGAGCAGGGTCGAAGGAATATGCCGAACGTGCCGTCCGATTCGAGCGAAGTTCTCGGGGAACGCCGCTCGATACTCGTCGTGCAAATCAAAAAACACGAATCTGGTGTGCGGTAGCTTCGCCATGGCCGCTTGGAGAAGAGAGGCGACCGTCCATGATTTGCCGGCGCCTGACGTGCCAAGGATCGCCGTGTGTCGACCGAACAATTTGTCGATCACGACCTGCTCCTTGCCGCCTCCGCGTTGACAACGGTCCCCGACGTCCAATGTCTGTTCAGTTGGGGAGAACATGGACGCCAGGGCTTCTGCTGTCATCAAGTGGGCCTCTGAGCCCACCGTCGGGTAGCGTTCGATCCCTCGTTCGAAGGTGGTCCCGTCGCGCAGGTAACCAACCAAAGTGCAAACGACCAGCTTGCGTTCGAGCTTTTCGCCGCGTTCGGTCGCTTCCTGCATACGAATTGCCGAGACTGTCGCAATGAGGTCGCTCTGCTTTCCCGCGAGCATCACAAATGCGCCCAGTTCAACTGCGTACTCTGCGCCTTTAAAATTGCGCGAGAGCACCTCGGCAGAAACAGTGATCGCTGCGCCATCAACTTCTCGAACGAGACCGAAGACGAGCTCTTTGTGGTGAAACTTTACCATTTGCCAGGGTTGTCCTTCGTTGGGTCGAGCTGCGCTGAGCGTAGCTCTTCATGATCGCTTGAAGGTGCGCTCACCTCAAGCTCGCTTTGCGTTCCACGGCGACGCATCGTGGACGACGCGGTAGTCATTTGTTCGGTCGCCTGATTCGGTATTGTCATTCCGCTGCTGAAGCTGCTTGCACCGGAAAGGCGGCCGTAATCGCTTCCTGGCGTTCGAAGTCTCCGTCGACTAGCTCGACGTTTAGCGCCTTCAGCGTAGCTTTCGCGTTGCGGAGGAGCAGGGTCAGCTTGTCACCGCCTTTGCGCAGCTCTTCCCCGAGTTCCTCGGCATCCTTCCGGATGCGTTCGGCCAACTTCTTCATCGAGTCGTGGCGCTTCAGCTCGGTCTGAATGCGGTGTTCGACGTCGGCCAGCGCTTTGATGTCACCCTCGTCGATCGGGCGCCGCTGCCGGCTAGCGAGAGCGAGGCCGAGGATGATGCCGGCGTGTAGGTAGGGGTCCGTCGAGTCGTCTTCATCGTCCCACGTGATCAGGATGTCTTGACCATACCGCGCCATGGGAGGGAAACCGGCGGGCGCGTGGCTCTTGGCCATGACGAACAGGCCGACCTGCGCAGTGCGATTGCTGCGCGCGACTTCGAGCTCGGCTAGTGCTCGCGTCACCGTGTAGGAGGCGTCGTGCTTCATCTCGACGACGAGCGCGGCCCCCGCGAAGACGCTTTCGTCGTTGAAACGCAGCAACTGGTCGCCGACCTTGCTGCCGGGACGAGCGCCAACAATTCCGCCGAGGTTGTCGACGACGATCGGCGCACCCAGAACCGCGCGCTGAACGAAGTTCAAGCCGTTGTCCTGAAACGTGTTGCCGCCGCGTGCGCAGCGCGCGTCGCCGCGCCGCCGCTCTTCGAGCCGGGCGACCGATTCGCGGATGTATTGATCGAGTTTCTGTCGCCGCTCTTCGAGGGCGGCCAGTGCCTCGGCCTGTGACTTGCCCTGTGACTCGAGCAACGAGGCGAGCGATGACTTGAGCACCGCCAGCGGCGAGCCGGGCTCGTCGGGGTTCATCGCGTGAGAGAATGCCAGGTGCGCGGATTGAGTTTCACGCATCAGACGACTGAGCAACGAAGCCTCGTCGTTGGCATCGAGGGCCTTGGTCACAGCTGTGAGCTGTTTCGTTGGGTCGTTGTCGGCCTTTTCGAGATCAGTGCGTAACGCGCGAAAGAATCGAGCTACGTGCCCGTCTTCGGTCAACGGATCGAGCGCCTTCGCCAGAGACAACTGATTTTGCTCGAGTGCCTCGCAGATGCGAGCTTCGAGCACGTGCACGATACCTTCATGGTCGGTCGGGCTGAGCCGCTTGAGGAGCGGGCTGTTTTCACCCAGCTGCTCGGCGAGCGTGCGCGCAAGCGCGCCGTGCTCCGGCGCCAGGTACTTCTCCATAGCGCGCGTGAGTTGCCCTCCATCTTTGACGAAGCCGTCAATGCGTTGGGCGACCTGCCCGTCGTTGGGGTCGAAGTAGCGCTTGAGCATCTCGACGAACAGATCGCGCTGGCGAACGACGTGCGTATCGAGCTCCTTGTCGAGGTCGGCCAAGATCGTCTTGCCAACGTCGGCCAGGCGAGACTCTTCGGCATTACGGTGCGCGTTCATGATGGCGCGCACGCCGACGGTCCAAGCGTCGGTGACGAAGCAGCGCCGTTGGGCCTCGTCGAGTGGGCTGAGCGACGCTACAACGTCGGACCTAGAGTCGCAGATCGAGGCTTCCAGAGTGGCGGCGTCCACCTGGACGTCGATGGCGAGTGCGCTTTGAATTGACATGCCCGGCGCTATCCACGGACCGTGCCAAGGCCGACTCGCGCCCAAGGACCCGGCAATTGCCGCCATTTCAGAGATCGTTCTGGGATGGGAATAAGTCCTCTTCTGAAAGGAGAAGAGTCGTTATGCTGCCGCCCTGAATGTCTTCCGTGCTCGTGACTTGGTTTGGCACCACCGACCTGAAGGCGGCCAAGGGCGAAACCTCGGTGGGGCTTGGTCCGGTCGCGCAGGCCGCCAAAAGTCGAACGTTCGACCAGATTGTGCTCATCACAAACTATTCGAAAGCGGAGACCGGTCTGTTTGTCGAGTGGCTGAAGGAGCGAACGCCGACCCCGATTGACGTCCGCACCGAGAAGCTTCGCTCCCCGACGCACTACGGTGACATTTACCGGGCCGTGACTAACACGCTCGGGTGGCTCGTTTCAAAGACGAAGCCGAAGACCCGGCTGACATTTCATCTGAGCCCCGGCACGCCAGCTATGGCCACAGTGTGGATCCTGCTGGCACCGCGCTATGGTGCCGACCTCATCCAGTCGTCCAAGGAAGCCGGGGTCGAGGCGGCGAATGTTCCTTTCGAGATCGCGGCGGAATTCGTCCCGGCGCTCGTCCGCCAGGGCGACGCGAAGTTGGAGGCGTTCGCCGCGGGCACGCAACCGCAAGATGCCAGCTTTGCTGATATTGTCGGGCGAAGCGATGCGGTCACCGCCATGGTGGAGCGGGCTCAGCAAGCAGCGCCATATTCGGCGGCCGTGCTGATCGAAGGCGAATCCGGCACAGGAAAAGAGCTCCTCGCCGCGGCGGTGCACCGAGCAAGCGCTCGAAAGGGCGACTTTGTGCCCGTGAATTGCGGCGCGATTCCGAGAGAGCTCGTCGAGTCGACGTTTTTCGGGCATGTGCGCGGCGCCTTCACCGGCGCTAAGGCTGCGGCCGTCGGCGCGTTTGAACGGGCGAACCACGGCACGCTGTTCCTAGACGAAATTGGAGAGTTGCCGCTCGAAGCTCAGGTGAAGCTGCTCCGCGTTCTGCAGGAGAAGAAGGTGCAGCGAGTCGGTGCCAGCGCCGAAGTGCCCGTTGATGTTCGCGTAGTCGCCGCCACGAACCGCGATCTGATGGCCGAGGTCGCAGCAGGTCGGTTCCGCGAGGACCTCTACTTTCGGCTCGCGGTTCTACTTCTTCGCACGCCGCCGCTACGGGACCGCGAGGGCGACGTGCTCCTGCTGGCGGATCGGCAGCTTGACGCCCTCAACGCCGAGCGCCGGCCCGCTGAGCATAAAAAACTTTCTGCTTCAGCAAAGTCTCTTCTGCTGAAGCAACCTTGGCCGGGCAACGTCCGGGAGCTGCAAGCGACCGTGCTTCGCGCCTTCGTCTGGTCCAAGGGAACGTCCATCGATGAAAACGCCCTCGGCGGCGCGCTCATGGTTCGAGCGTCGCGAACGGGCACGGATGTGCTGCATCAGCCCCTCGGAAATGGCTTCAAGCTCGAGGATTCACTGGGCGAGGTGATCCGGCACTACCTGACGCGTGCGCTCGAAGAAGCACACGGAAATCGGACCAAAGCGGCCGCCTTGATCGGCTTTGCCCACTATCAAACGCTCACCAACTGGGCGAAGAAGCACGGGGTGGAATTGTGATGGAACAGATCCTGCTCAGAGCGCCCGTATGTCTCACGGCGAGGTCCCCTTCATGAAGTCGCAGAACTTCGAGTTCTTGCGCGCGAAGCGGCCCGTCCTCGCCGACTTTGGCGGATTCGCCGAGCAGTACGCGCACTCCGATCCGCAAGGGTCGCTGGGTAAGCAGCGCGCTTTCGTGGAAAACGTGGTGCTCGCCATCTACGCGGCGTACCGCCTTCAGCCACCCCTCTCCGACAACCTCAACGACCTGATGAGCGCCGAACCGTTTCGGCAATCCGTGCCAGAGGTTGTACAGAACAAGCTTCACGTGGTGCGAAAGGCGGGCAACGCAGCGGTGCATCCGCGATACCCGATCCCAAGCCAGCAGGCTCTCGATTGCCTCTACGAGCTATTTGATGCGGCGCGCTGGTTCTACCTGAAGGTGGACGGGGGCAAACGTGACGACACGCCGACGTACTCGCCACCGGAACCTTCCGGTGCGACCAATGGCAAAGCGAAGGAGGCGCTCGAGAAGCTCCGCCTTGCCGAGGCGAAGTACGACTCCGTGCTCGTTGCGCTCGAAGCGGAGACCCAGAAGCGCCTTGAAGCTGAGCGGACCGCTGCGGTGCATGCGACTGAGCTCACGCAGCTCAAAGAGGAGGGACAAAAGGTCGCGACTTTCCTCCAATTCAATGAAGAGACTACGCGGCGGCGGCTGATCGACCAGGCCTTACTGGCGGCGGGCTGGAGCGTCGGCGAATCGGGAAAAAACACGGAGCAGGTGAAGCAAGAACTTCCGCTCTCGGGGCTGAGGAGCACGAAATCCGGTGAGGGTCGCGCCGACTACGTCTTGTACGGTGACGACGGCAAGCCGCTCGCGGTGGTCGAAGCCAAGCGCACAGCGAAGGACGTCAAGGAAGGCGCGGAACAGGCGCGTGAGTACGCCGACGCACTGGAGAGAGGAACGGGGGTTCGCCCGGTCATCTTCTTTACGAATGGTGCCGACACTTTCTTGTGGGACGATGCGCAGGGCTATCCCTGGCGGAAGGTTTATGGCTTCTACTCGAAAGACAGCCTTGAGTACCTGACGCACCAGCGAACAAACAAAACACCGTTGGCTACGGTCGAGCCGAGCCTCGCCATTGCCAACCGGCTCTATCAGCTCGAAGCGGTCAAGCGAGTCAGTGAGCGTTTCTCAAGCAAGTTCCGCAAAGCGCTACTTGTGCAAGCTACCGGCACCGGCAAGACCCGAGTCGCGATTTCGCTATGCGATGTCTTGATGCGCGCGGGTTGGGTTAAGCGGATTCTCTTCCTTTGCGACCGACGAGAGCTACGGAAGCAAGCGGACCGCGTTTTCAAAGAGTTCATGCCCGGCGAGCCCCGCATCATCGTCGACAGCAACACGTCGAGCGATCGTAGCAAGCGCATCTACCTCGCCACCTATCCGGCGATGATGCAGTGCTTTTAAGACTTCGACGTTGGCTTTTTCGATTTGATCATCGCCGACGAGTCGCACCGGAGCGTGTACAAGAAGTTTCGGGCCATTTTTCAGCACTTCGACGCGCTCGAAGTGGGTCTGACCGCAACGCCCGTGCGTTTCATCGAACGAAATACATACGGCCTGTTCGGGTGCGAAGACCGGGACCCGACATCGCATTTCAGCTTTGAAGATGCGATCAACGCGAAGCCGTCCTTCCTGGTGCCGTTTCGCGTGATGGCGGTGAGCACCCAATTCAGTCGAAGCGGCTTTCGGTACACGCAGATGAGCCTCGAGCAGCAAACCCAGCTCGAGGATCAGGAGCCGCGCGCCGAGCAGGTCGACTACGAGAGCCAGGATCTCGACAAGCACTTCTTCAACCGGGATACGACTCGGCTGATCTGGCGTTCGCTCATGGAGAACGGCATTCGCGAGACGACCGGAAGTCACGTCGGTAAAACCATCGTCTTCGCCCGAAGTCATGTGCACGCGGTGTACCTCGCCGAGGTTTTCAGTGAGATATATCCCCAGTACGGGTCCGCATTCTGCCGGGTTATCGACAACCAGGAGCCCAAGGCCGATCAGCTCATCGACGACTTCAAGAACTCCGAGAACGAGCTGACGATCGCGATCTCGGTCGACATGCTCGACACTGGCATCGATGTGCCCCAGGTCGTGAATCTCGTTTTCGCCAAGCCAGTCAAGTCGTATGTCAAATTCTGGCAGATGATAGGGCGGGGTACCCGGCTCAGTGAGAACCTGTTCGGCGCAGGCCGCGACAAAACGGAGTTCCTGATTTTCGACCACTGGTCGAACTTCTGGTTCTTCGACGAAGAGTACAAAGAGAAGCAACCTTCTCGCCAAAAATCGCTGCTCCAGCACATCTTCGAGGCGCGCATTGAACTTGCCCAAGCGGCGCTCGACAAGATGGATCAAGACGTTTTCCAGGGCGCAGCTGGACTCATCATTGGCGACGTTCGTGCGGTGAGAGACACCAATGCCATCGACGCGCGCGATAAGTGGCGCGAGCTCGAAATGCTCGCCGACGGGGAGCGCGTGCATCATTTCGCGGCAGCGACGCAGGCCGACCTGCTCTCGATTGCAGCGCCGCTGCAGCATCTTCGAAGCATCCGCGGCGACGAAGACGCATACCGTTTTGATCTGCTGATGACGCGGCTGGAGCTCGAGCTCGTTCGGGGCGGACCCAATGCGCCCAAGGTGCAGGATCTGCGCGCCCGCGTGGAGGAAGGTGTCGAGCTGCTCGCCAAGAACCAGAATCCAGTCAAAGCCAAGGCTGACTCGATCCAGCAAGTGAGGAGCAAGGAATTCTGGGCGACCGTGCAGGTTCACGAACTCGAGGGCATCCGTCGCGAACTGCGAGGGATCATGAAGTATCAGCAATTCGCGCCGACGACTCGGGTCGCGCCGCAGATCTTCGATGTGACCGATACCGGCTTCACCGCGGAAGCCTACATCCCGCGGCTCGAAGGTTTGGATCTCGTGGAGTACAAGCGCCGCGTCGAAGCCGTGCTCCATGGACACTTTGCTGAAAATGCGGTCCTCCAACGCATCCGCGCCGGCAAGGCCGTCCGCGAAGAGGAACTCGAAGACCTGGCCAAGCTGGTGTTAGCGGTCGACGACAAGGCCAACGTGATGCACCTGACTGGGCATGACCCCGAGACGCGGCGCTCACTGCTCGCGGTGTTTCGCGGTCTGGTGGGCTTGGATGCACTGGCGGTTGAGCGAGCATTCATGGCCTTCGTCCACAAGCACCCGCGCCTGTCGTCGCAGCAACTCCGCTTCCTGCAGGTGCTTCAAAACTACATCGCCCAGAACGGCGGCATCGAGATTGAGCGCCTATACGAGCCGCCGTTTACTACCATCCACGCCGAAAGCATGGACGGCATATTCACAGATCCCACGGACGTGGATGAGCTACTTGCCATCCTCACCATCTTCGAACCGAGACGCGCCGTCCCAAGCGAGCGCCCGCCCACAAGCCAAGCACTATGAGCACACTGACGACCCAACAGAAGAGCGACATCGACAAGCTCTGGACCGAATTTTGGACCGGTGGCATCACCAATCCCCTGACTGTCATCGAACAGATCTCATTTTTGATGTTCTCTCGACTGCTCGACGTGATGGAGACGACGGGAGAGCGACGAGCCGAACGCACCAAGAAGCCGTTCAAGGGCCGTTTCAACGGACCTGATGACAAACGGCGCTGGAAGAACTTCAAGCACCTCCCTGCCACGGTCACCGATTCCGATCGGAAGCAAAAGCGCCAGAGCATGCTTGAGGTCGTACGGGATGACGTGTTCCCGCATTTCCGAAAGCTGAACGGCGGCACGACCTTCGGCGAGTACATGCAAGACGCGCAGCTCATGGTGCAGAAGCCGAGTCTGCTCGTCTCGGCCGTGAACATGATCGACAAGCTGCCCATCACCGAAGGCGATGCCAAGGGCGACCTCTACGAGTACCTGCTCAGCAAGCTCACCACCGCAGGCATCAACGGTCAATTCCGCACGCCGCGCCATATCATCCGCTTCATGTGCGAGATGCTCGACCCGAAGCCCACGGAGACGATCGCCGATCCGGCGTGTGGCACTGCTGGTTTTCTCGTTGGAGCCATGCAGTACCTGCTCGAGACGCACACCTCGACCAAGGGCAAGGTCAAAGGCGAGAGCGGCGAGGTCATTTACACCGGCGACCAGCTCGAGCCCTATCGCAAGCACATCCAGAGCGACATGTTCCACGGTTTCGACTTCGACGCGACCATGCTCCGTATCGCATCCATGAACTTGATGCTTCACGGGGTCGACAACCCGGACATCCATTACCAGGATACGCTTTCGAATTCGTTTCCCGAGAAGTTCCCGAAGCAGGCGAGCGGGGGCTTCGACGTCATACTCGCCAACCCACCGTTCAAGGGAAGCCTCGATGAGGGCGACGTTCACCCCACACTCACGCAGGCGGTGAAGACCAAGAAGACCGAGCTGCTCTTCATGGCGCTAATTCTGCGCATGCTGAAGAAGGGCGGGCGAAGCGCTACGATCGTGCCCGACGGCGTGCTCTTCGTCTCGTCGAAGGCGCATACGGCGCTGCGCGAGCTACTCGTGAAGGACAATCAGCTCGAAGGAGTGATCTCGCTGCCCTCGGGTGTGTTCAGGCCCTATGCAGGTGTATCAACCGCGATCTTGGTGTTCGCCAGGGGCGGCAAGACGGACCACGTGTTCTTTTACGATGTCGGCGCGGACGGTTACTCGCTCGACGACAAGCGGGACCCAATCGGCGAGAATGATTTGCCGGACGCGCTGACGCACTGGCGGAAGAAGAACGCGAAGAAGGACACGGATCGCACGGCCAAGCACTTCATGGTGCCGTTGAAAGAGATCGAAGCGAAGGATTTCGACCTCTCCATCAACCGCTACAAGGAGACGAAGCACGAAGAGGTCAAGTACGACCCGCCCAAGAAGATCATTGCGAAGATGCGCGCGCTCGAGGCCGAGCTCGCGAAGGACTTGAACGAGCTGGAGGGCATGCTGTGAGTGATTCTGGCGATGAGCCGGCGGCGCTCGTCACGAGGCCACCCGGCTACGCGGAATGGCTCGCGGACGTCAAGGCGCGAGTCGCGGTGGCGCAGCAGCGAGCGGCATTGGCGGTCAATCAAGAACTGCTGGCGCTCTACTGGCGGCTCGGGCAGGACCTGCTCGATCGACGGTCGCAGGACAGCTGGGGGACCAGCGTCATCGAGCAGGTTTCGGCGGATCTGCGGGCGGCGTTTCCTGAGATGAGAGGCTTCTCCCCATCAAATCTCAAGTATATGCGCGCATTTGCGGAGGCGTGGCCCGACTTTCCAGATCGCCAACAGCCTGTTGGCGATCTGCCCTGGGGGCACAACGTCGTCCTTTTGACGAAGCTCAAACTGGAGCAGCTGCGGGTCGCATACGCGCAGGCGGCGCTCAAGCACGGTTGGTCGCGGAATGTCCTCGTCCATCACATCGAAGCTCGCACGGTTGAGCGCCAGGGGAAGGCGCTCACGAATTTCGAGCGGCAATTGCCGCAGCCGCTGTCGGACCTGGCGACAGAGGCCCTGAAGGACCCTTACCGCTTGGACTTCCTGGGTGTCGGCAAAGAGGCAGGCGAACGCGAGCTCGAAGGAGCGCTCGTACAACACGTTACCCAGTTCCTACTCGAGCTCGGCGCCGGCTTCGCCTTCGTCGGCCGCCAGGTTCTGCTCAACGTGGGCGGTGACGAGTTCTTCCTCGACTTGCTCTTCTATCACCTGAAGCTCCGGTGCTACCTCGTCATCGAGCTCAAGGCGACTGACTTCAAGCCGGAGCACACCGGGCAGCTCGGCTTCTACCTCACGGCAGTCGACGAACAGTTGAAGGCCCCAGCCGACGCGCCGACGATCGGGCTCTTACTCTGCAGGAGCAAAAACAAGGTCGTCGCCGAATACGCGCTACGGAACACGAATAGCCCGATGGGCGTCGCCGCATACCAGCTGGTCGAGGCGCTGCCGAAGGACTTGGAAGCCAACCTGCCGAGCATTGAGCAGATCGAGCGCGAGTTGGGGGAGAGCGGCAAATGAGTCCATTCACCAGAAGAAAACTGGAGAGTCTCGCTGCAAGCGTCGACTACGGCGTGACCGCTTCCGCAAATACGACCAATGTTGGACCTCGATTTCTTCGAATTACCGACATTCAAGGTGATCGTGTCGACTGGCACACTGTGCCGTTTTGCGAGGCGGCGCCAGCTGAGGAAGCCGCGGCACGCCTGGAGGTGGGGGATATCGTTTTCGCTCGAACGGGCGCTACCACTGGCAAGAGCTACCTCCTGCGCTCCTGTCCGGAACGTGCCGTATTCGCCTCGTACTTGATCCGAGTGCGTCCGAACCGAGCGCACATCGAGCCCCGCTACTTATCTTGGTACTTTCAGACTCCGGAGTACTGGCGGCAGATCACCTCCTCCGCGTCAGGCACAGCCCAACCAGGGGTGAACGCGAGCAAGCTCAAAGAACTCTCCGTGCCAACGCCAGCGTTGGGGGAGCAGCGCCGCATCGCAGACATCCTCGACAAGGCTGACAACGTCCGCCGTAAGCGTAACGAAGCCATCGCCCTCACCGAGGAACTGCTTGGCTCCGCATTCATAGAAAGATTTGGCGACCCCGTGACGAATCCGAAGGGTTGGCAAATGAAGCCGCTTGGCACATTGCTCGCAATGCCTTTGCGGAACGGACTGTCACCAGCCTCTGGCGGCGCTCACGACGCGAACGTTCTAACACTGTCGGCCATTACGCGAGGTCGTTTCGACGAAACGGCGATCAAGCGCGGGGCGTTTTCCGTAGAGCCCTGGAACGATGTTCGGCTTGACGAGCGCGACTTCCTAATCTGTCGCGGAAACGGAAATCTGGCAATGGTAGGTTCCGGAGCGTTCCCGAATTCATCCGATCCGACCGTGGTTTTCCCAGACACGGTAATAGCTGCGCGCGTGGACGAGGCTCGTGTCTCCCGCGCGTTTCTTACAACAGTGTGGAAGTCCCAGCTCGTGAGACGCCAGATCGAAGCCGGCGCCCGGACTACCAATGGGACCTTCAAGATAAATCAGACTCTCGTGGAGTCCGTCTCAATCCCCCTCCCCGAGCGTCGAGAACAGCATGCATTTGAGGTGATGGCCTCGCAACTTTCGAAACTCTCCGCGGAACTCGCGGCCGTCTCGGCGCACGCCAACGATCTCTTCGAATCGCTGGTCGACCGAGCGTTTCGCGGCGAACTCATGAGTAAAAGGGGCGAAATTCGCAGGTTGGCCTGTCCGAGCGGAGTGGAAGATGATTCAGGCGATCGAACTTGATAACTTCAAAGGTATCGCCGCTCGACAGCGCATCGAATTCGCGCCACTGACACTGCTCTTCGGTGCGAACAGTGCCGGCAAGAGCACGATCCTCCAGGCACTACTCTACCTACATGAGTTGCTAGAACGCGGCACCGCCGACGTCGACCGCACCGAGCTCGGCGGCGATGTCCTCGAGCTTGGTGGATTCGCACGCCTTGTTCATCGGCATGAAATTGAGCGCGCAATCGTCCTGCGCGTCGAGTTTGCCACACCGGGCGGGCTTGAACGCTTCGGGCGGGACCTCACGAATTTTCCGTTTCCAGACCTCGACGACGAAGTCGATAGCGCATGGCTTGAGCTCACCGTTCGGTTCAGAACGTCAGCGACCTTCCGCGGCCCACTGGTCGAACGCGCGAAAGTCGGAGTGAACGGCATTGCCGAGCCGCTCGTGTGGCTCGAGACCGGGACATCCCTGCGAGACGGGGAGCCCCTGCAGGCGCGCGTCAACCTCGGTCACCCGCTGCTCGCCACGGAAAGACGTAAGCTGCCGGGAGCGGTGGTGACCGAGACCGATGGAGCTCAGCACCCGCTCACCGCGCCGCACGCGCCAGCCGAGGTCACCGAGGCCTGGGAGGCTATCGCAATTCCGCAGGGCGAAGACGGCGAAGGTTCTCGTTCGCGCTCCCGATCGAGAAGTGGCGCTCGGTCTCACAGTGTGTCGCGCTCCGGGTCTGGTGCGAAGACAGGATCAGTCTCCGGTGCAGGAAGTGGCTCAGGCGCTGGGCTCGGCGACGGCTCCGGGTTCGGCGATGGGCGCTCGCTTCCGGTCTTTGCAATCTCGCGGTCGCGACTCTCGGCGCTGCCGCCATCGAACGAGCCGCTACGCGTGATTCCTTTCGGCGACGAGTCGCCCGAGAAGGCAGCGGCCACCGCGCAGGTCCGCACCTTTCTCGAGATGGTCGTGCTCGGCACCACGGCGCAGCTCGTGTCGTTCCTGCGAGACGCGATCTACATCGGTCCACTCCGAACCATCCCCCCGCGCGGCTTCCTCTACGAACGCGCCGGTCGAATCACGAGCTGGGCAGACGGGCTTGCCGCCTGGGATCTGCTCCTCGCCGACCGAGTGAGTCTGGTCGAACGCACCAACCTCTGGTTGAAGCGTCTGGGCACCGGCTGCCAGGTCATCGTTCAGCAGCTCTTCGATCGAGGCGCCGACGCCGAGGAGCTCTCCGGCGGTCACGTTGACAAGACGGTACGCCGCCTACTCCTCGACACAGGCGCAGGCTCATTCGTGCTGCCCTCCGAGGTCGGTGCTGGCGTCTCGCAGGTCATCCCAGTTGTCGTGGCCGCTCTCGACGGCCGCTCGGGGCTGTCGCTCATCGAGCAGCCAGAAATCCACGTTCACCCCGCGGTCCAGGTAGCGCTCGGCGATCTCTTGATCGATGCCGTTACGCGCGAAGGCAGCCGGCGCACGCTGCTTATCGAAACTCACAGCGAGCACCTCATCCTGCGCCTCTTGCGCCGGATCCGTGAAACCGCGGAAAAAGAGCTCCCCGAAGGCGCGCCCACCTTCACCGACGACAAGCTCAGCGTTCTCTACGTCGAGAGCGGTCGAGATGGCGTCCGTATCCGTCGCCTTCGCGTCGATGAACGCGGTGAGTTCAAGGACCGATGGCCGAAGGGGTTCTTTGCTGAACGGATGGAGGAACTCTTGTGATCCATGCGTTTGCAATCGAACCGGCACTGGTCGCGACATGGGGGAAGCGAGAGGTATTCCGCTTTGTTCACGATAAGTTCGGCCTCGGCACGCCGCGCGTCCTGCTCGAGCTACCGGCCTTCACCAAATGGAAGAAAGCTGTGTACGCTGCGGCCAACCAGCTGGATCTTTCGCAAGAGGACCTGAAGCGCATCGAAGAACTGTTCCGACTTTTTGGTGAACACAAGTTCCGTCGCGTCGACACCGTCTACGACGGCCTCCTGCCCTGGCTCGAAAACGCCGAGACCGAGTACGGCCGAAGGCCATTTGCCGCGGTGGTGGCTGCCCAAAATCCTCGAAATCATGTCGGCGTTCTCGCGTTCGACCAGCTCGGACCGCAAAGCGCCGCGTGGGCTTGCGAGCTAGGAGCGTCGCCGTCGCGGACGCCCGCGGCGTTCGCCGCCGCACTGTCGGGGATGCTGATGAATTGCAGGGCACTGCACCTTATTGACCCACATTTCGGTCCAGAAAATGTCCGTCATCGCGCGGTTCTGCAAGCTCTGATGGAGGTGCTCGCACGACACGCGCCAGCGCCGGAGATCGTGCGAGTTCACTGCGAGGCCAAGTCCGAACTCACATTTTTCGAGCGAGAAGCCGCGAAGATGGCGTCGCGCCTTCCTGACGGATGCGCGATCGAGTTCGTTCGTTGGAGACAGAGGTCGGGCGGGGAAAAGCTTCACAACCGCTACATCCTCACCGACATCGGTGGCGTCGCAATGGGCGTTGGCCTGGACTCGGGCGAAGCCGGGGAAACCGACGACATCCTTCTCCTGCCCCGCAGCCAATACCAGCTCCGTTGGTCCCAATACGCCAGCGAAGACGGAGCGTTCGAACGTATCGACGCTCCCGCGACAGTTCGCGGCATAGTGCCGCGCCCGTCGAATCGCTAGCAGCGCGGGCACGACCCCGACCAGTCTTAGGAGTCAGCATGAGCGGGTCCAAAAGACGTCGCCGAAACCCAGGAGGTCCTGTGACTGCGACTCCTGCCGAAAAGCGTAGCACGATGGAACCGCTGCCGAAGGTGGCGAGCACTGAAACGCGACTGGTGCCATTTTCCATCCTGTATCACGGCATGATGCGAAACCTCACGCTCAAGCTCGAAGGCGAACGCGACCCCTCGGTGGCTCACGACTACCACCCTCAGGTGGCAAACGTCGTCGTGCTCGCAGCCTTCGTCACCGAAACTGCAATCAACGAGATCGCGTACTGGCTTGAAACCCACCTAACGCGACGGGTCCCAAGACCTCAAAACTTCGAGCAATCCTCCATCCGCCACAAGTGGCAAAGCCTGCCTCCCCGCTGCGGTGCGGTTGGCTTTGACCGGAACACACGACCATGGCTCGACTTCGATGCGCTGATCCGGCTACGCAACGCACTCGCCCATGCTGGCGCCTATCCCGAGGCGCCAGCCGGCGTGTTGCACCTACTAGAGGCCCGTGGCTGCGTGCAGCCCGCAATGGACTGGTTCGAATCGACGATGACCCTGCGAACGGCTCGCTGGGCGTGCGCAACGGCGTCAGCGATGCCGCACACGCTCGCAGCTATGCTTGCGCCGCATGTTGACCTGCACAACGGCGGCTTCTCATGGGCTTGGGGCAATGCATGGCTCCCAACAATCGACTCACCGCCGTGAAGCCCCACCGCCCGCCCGTGGTCGGAGTCAAGTGCGATGCCCCCACTCATTCGTCCGCGTTGCCGGGCTCGTAAATCCGTAGCCAGATGAGCACCCCTGCGCTGGCCGAGGCCCGCAATCGGGTCCATGCCAAGAACCGGCCGTCCGCGGAGGCCGCCTCAGCCGAGTCTGCCGCGACGCCGCGACGGATGCATACATTTTTGAACCGCCGGACGCTGCACGAGTTGACCGTGCGAGCGCATGCGCCGCATGGCCCGTCGTTAGTCAACTGATCTCGGCCTAAGGTGTCGCCCCGGCGGAGTTCGACACCAGACCAGTGCGATGAAATGACTATTGCCAGCGATCTCTCGCGTCAGGCCGAGATCCATGTTGCAGGGCGCCGTGCACCTGAGGTTATCCTTCAAGTTGCACGTCGTCGTCTCATTCGGGCTTAAACAATTGGCTGTGCAACGCGGCCCCAAAAACCCCCAACGCTACTATGCCGAGGCCCCAACGCGCGTCTAGCGCCACGGCTACGCACCGCGGGCAAAGGAAAACCTGGCGACGACGGCGTGCAACTTTGGATCAATGAGGCTTTCAAAACGCGCAGCTCCTTCACTCGTCGCCCAGTTCAAGCAGATGACTTCGCCGGCGGACGTGGCCCACTTTCTCGGCACCACCGAGCGGCGAATGAGTCACTTCCTTTACACGCAAGCGCCGCGATACCGGCTCTTCGAAATTCCAAAAGCGTCCGGTGGAGTGCGACAGATTCACGCACCCGACGAACCGATCCGTGCGTGGCAACGTGAGCTACTGAAGGCTATGTCCGCGATCTTTGTGCCTCTCAAGGCCGTTCACGGATTCACCTACGACCGCTCGGTTGTCAGCAACGCCAAGTTTCATGTAGGGCGGCGCCTCGTCCTCAACTTCGACTTGCAGGACTACTTCCCGAGCATTCACTTTGGTCGAGTGCGAGGGATCTTTATGTCGAAGCCCTTCAATTTCTCTCCCGGAATCTCGGCGATCCTTGCACACATATGCTGCGCCAGTGGTGTTCTGCCGCAAGGCGGACCGATGTCGCCGATTCTGGCCAACCTTGTCTGTCGAGGACTGGACCATCAGCTGGTGGCGCTGGCCAAGGCCACGGGATGTCGGTACTCGCGGTATGCAGATGACATCACGCTGTCGACCAACGGCGAAGTTTTCCCGAACGCGATTGTGAAGAACGCCTTCGCAAACCCCATTGAACTCGGGGACACGTTGGTCCAACTCATCGAGTCACATAAGTTCTCACTGAACCCGAAGAAAACGCGTCTGCGCCATCTACGCCAACGTCAAGACGTGACGGGCCTGACCGTGAATGCCAAGGTCAACGTGCAGAGGGACTATGTGCACGCGATTCGCGCACTCCTGCACCACTGGAAGGCCCACGGTGAAGGGGCGGCCAACGAGCGATTTCTCAGTAGCCCGTTCGCTCGAACGGATCGCGATTACCCCGATGCTTTCAGGGACTACGTGAGGGGAAGACTAGCCTTCCTGAAAATGGTCCGGGGCGCCAACGACGTTGTCTATCTGCGATACGCGACTCGTTTCGCCGAGCTTTCAGGGGAACAAGCACCGGCCGTCACCGGCGTGGCGGCACTGTCGCCTCCATTGTTGCTCGGTGCGATGTGGCTGGTGGTTGCGCTCGATCAGCAAGGTGACGTGCTCGGCAACGGTTCCGCATTCGCGACCAAAGAGCACGGGGTGATCACGGCGGCCCACGTCTTTCAGAGACCGGCAGGCCTGGACCCAAGCATGACTGTAACGTGGAGCGCGATCCCCGCGTCGCATCCGAGCAGACGCTATCCACTCAAGAAGGTAACGGTGTCGACTCAATTCGATTTGGCCAGATTTCCACTGCCCTGTGCAATACCTGCGGTGCTCCGACTTGCGCACAGCACGCCCGAAATCGGCGCGCCGTTAACTCTTGCCGGCTTCCCAAACTGGAGCCTCGGGCACCAGATCCGAGTGGAGAAGTCGCATCTGACTACTAAACGCGTTGTTAGCCTCGTCGAGCACTTAATGATCTCCGGTTCTGTTCAGGCCGGCAATAGCGGGGGCCCGCTCCTTGACGAGTGCGGAACGGTCGTAGGCGTGGCGCGCTACGACGATTCTTCCCCGGTTGCCCCCAGCAGTGCGGTTAGCATTGCCCACATTGACGAACTCAGCGGTTCTACGGCAACCACCCTCAACCTCTGACTGGTGCCGCCTCCGGCGCATTTCTGCGGGTAGCGAGCGTTCAATTTGGTCGGAATCCGCAGCGTACCCGGTTTCATGGCGGGCATGGAACGACGTGTTCCGCAGGTCTTTCGACAACTGCGCGAAGTACGGCGTTTGTCTTCGCAGCGTCTCGCAATGCCCGGCAGCGGAGACGTTCGCAGACCTGATGCCCAAGTGGCTTACCGCCACCGAGCGGAAAGCCCAGGTCAGCACAGAAGGCGGCGCCATCGATGAGCGGCGGGCCGGCGATGGCGAGATTCATCTGAACAGGTTCCTCGCGGTGGTCCAGTTGCTGTTTCACTCGAGTCGGCCAGCGGTCGGGGGCCATCTCTTCCATGACCAGCGGTCCCTTGTCGTAGGATGCGCCACTAAAGTCGGCCCCCTGAAGCTGCGCACCGGCGAAGTCGGCGCCCTGAAGCGCCGACTCCTCGAAACTCGCGCCCTCGAGCTGCGCAGACTGGAAGTGGACGCCCTGAAGCTGAGCATGATCGAACTTAGCCCCCTCCAGGGGCGCATCGAAGAGATTGGCCCCCTGAAGTTCCGCAAGGCTGAAGACCGCGCCGTAGAGCGTTGCCCCGCCAAAAAAAGCGCCCTGGAGCTCTGCCTCCGCGAAAGTCGCGGCGGAAAGCTGTGCCTGTGCGAAGAAGGTGCCTTGTAGTTGAGCCCCAAGGAAATTGGCGCGCCGGAGATCCGCCCCGACAAATGAAGCGGACTGGAGCTTCGCAACTGCGAAGTTGGCGCCCTCGAGTCGAGCGTGGACTAACACGGCGTGT
>Ga0302323_100001509_pt1 | contig 18951 bp, 20 predicted proteins | sample Fen_T0_3_FD_201950 | JGI IMG/M metagenome (GOLD analysis project Ga0302323, IMG submission 201950) | Peat permafrost microbial communities from Stordalen Mire near Abisko, Sweden - Fen_T0_3 | ecosystem: Environmental > Terrestrial > Soil > Wetlands > Permafrost | place: Sweden: Abisko... | reverse complement strand
CCTGGCCGGGCATGGCAGGGTCGGCGGCACGCGGTGCTGCGACACCTGCTTCAGCCAGCAACGCATAGCGCCGCTCGCCGTGCACAGCTTCCTGCGTGAGCGTGACCACGCTCAGGTCGGGCAGCAGACCGATCTCCTTGAGCAGCGACACCTCGAACGCACGCAAAGCCGCCTCGTCGCTGGCCCCCAGAGAAGCCAGGGTGTTGGCGTAGACGTCGAACAGTGGCGGGTGCGCGTCGCTGCGGGCCAGCAGCTTCATCAGCAGTTCGTTCAGATAGAAGCCGCTGAACAGCGCCGCTCCGGTGAGCATGGCGGCACCGCCCGCCCATTCGGCGGCGCGCAGGGTCTGCACTTCGCTGGTGGGTTCACCGCTCGCATCGGTCTTGGGTGCCCGGCCCAATGACACCTGGATGCGCTGAAACGGCAACAACACCGGGCGCAGTTGCGAGTAGGGCCGCTTGGCGCCTTTGGCGATCACCGCCAAGCGCCCTTGGTCACGGGTGAACAGATCGAGGATCAGGCTGGATTCGCTCCAGTCATAACGGTGGAGCACGAAGGCAGTCAGCGTGGCTGGTGCGCGTGGAACCCGCGTGACCATCTACTCGTAGCCGTAGCTGCGCAAGTGCTCTTCGTTGTCGGCCCAGCCCGATCGCACCTTGACCCACAGCTCGAGGAAGACCTTGGCGCCCATCAGGCGTTCGAGTTCTTGGCGGGCCTCGGAGCCGATGCGCTTGAGGCGCTCGCCATCGCTGCCGATCACCATGCCTTTGTGGGCGTCGCGCTCGACGATGATGGTGGCGGCAATGCGGCGCAGGTTGCCCTCTTCCTCGAACTTGTCGATCACGACGGTGGAGGTGTAGGGCAGCTCGTCCCCCGTCAGGCGAAACAGCTTTTCGCGGATCAGCTCGCTGGCCAGGAAGCGGTCGCTGCGGTCGGTCAGCGCGTCTTCGTCATAGAACCAGGGCTGCTGGGGCAGATAGGGTTTGACGATGTCGAGCAGGCGCTGCACGTCGGCATCTTTCTTGGCCGTGAGCGGCACGAACTCGGCGAAGGCGTGGCGGTCCTGCATGCCCTTGAGCCAGGGCACGAGCTCGGCGCGGCGGTGCACGGCATCGAGCTTGTTGGCAATCAGGATCACCGGTTTGTCGCCGGGCATCAATGCCAACACCTTGGCATCGTCCAGACCGAAACGGCCGGCCTCGACCACGAACAGCACGACATCCACATCGCCCAGCACGCCCTGCACCGTGCGGTTGAGGTTGCGGTTGAGCGGCGCGCTGTGCTTCGTCTGGAAACCCGGCGTGTCGACGAACACGAACTGGGTGTCGGCCACCGTTCGGATGCCGGTGATGCGATGGCGCGTGGTCTGGGCCTTGGCCGACGTGATGCTGACCTTCTGCCCAACCAGCGCATTGAGCAAAGTCGACTTGCCGACGTTGGGGCGACCGACGATGGCGATCAGGCCACAACGCGAGGTCTCGTCGGTGTGGGCTGAGCCGGTCGGCTCAAGAGGGTCGGTCATGGGGTCACGAACGCAGCGCGCTGCCCGGCTTGTCGTCGCTGGCCTTCAAGGCCACGAGCATGCGGCGCGCCGCTTCCTGTTCGGCCACGCGGCGCGAGCGGCCTTCGCCGGTTTCGGTGAGGCTCAGGGCAGGAACGGCGCATTCGACCTCAAAGGTTTGCGCATGGGCCTGGCCCCGCGTGCTGGCAATGCGGTAGCTGGGCACCGGCAGGCGGCGCGCCTGCAGCCACTCTTGCAACTCGGTCTTGGCGTCCTTGGTCCAGCTGTCGATGTCGGTGGTGACGATGACTTCGCCGAACAAATGCTGCACCAGTGCACGGGCGGGTTCGAACCCGCCGTCGAGGAAGGTGGCGCCGATGATGGCCTCCAGCGCATCGGCCAATATGGAGGGGCGCTGCGCGCCTCCGCCGCGGGCCTCACCTTCGCTCAGGCGAAGCACTTCGGGCAGGCCGATCACCAGGGCCACACGGTGCAGCGTGTCTTCACGCACGAGGTGGGCACGGACACGGGTCAGATCACCCTCGTCGGAACCGCCGAAACGCTCGAACAGCAGCGCACTGATGGCCAGGCTGAGCACCGCATCGCCCAGGAATTCGAGGCGCTCGTTGTGGTCGGCCCCGAAGCTGCGGTGCGTGACGGCGCGGCTCAGCAACGCAGGCTCGGCGAACCGGTGGCCGAGGCGTTGCTGCAGGGCGATCAGGCGGGCGTCCACAGGTTATCGACTCGAATCAGGCCGCAGCCTTACTTCGATCGCCCTTCGTACTTGATCAACAGGAAGACCGGGCTCATCAGTTCGATTTCCTTGTTGTACGCAAATGCAATCACCACCTTGTCGTTGACCTTGGTGATCTCAAGATCCTTGCCGGTGATGGAGGTGATGGAGTATTCGATCTGAATCTGCTTCTCAAAAGCGCCGCGAATTTCAGGCACCGTGGTTGCCCCGCTGGCAGCAATCTTCTCGACTGCGCGCTTGATGGTGAAGTATTCGTTCATTGTCGGCAGAACGCGCAGACCCACGAGCGCGAAGAAGCCGATGATGATGGCCCAAAAAAGCAAGCCGAACAGCGTGACACCACGCTGGGAACGCGCCTTGCGGAACTCAACGGTCATGGCCTCATGCTCCTCTTGATGGTTTGGGTCTGCAAAGATCGCGGGTCAACGGAAAGAGCCGATACGCCCGAGGTTACCGAAATTCATCCAGACAAAGAAGGCCTTGCCCACGATGTTCTGGTCGGGCACAAACCCCCAGAAGCGCGAGTCTTCGGAGTTGTCGCGGTTGTCGCCCATCATGAAATAGTGGCCAGCCGGCACCTTGCAGGTCACGCCTTCGGCGCTGTAGTGGCAGTTTTCCTTGAACGGGAAAGGGTCGGTGGGGCGGATGTAGGAAGACCTTTGCGTGTCGACCAGGATCCGGTGATCGACCGAACCCAGGTGTTCGGAGAACTGCTTGAAGTACCGTGTGCTGTCGTCGTCGTAAAACTCGGGCTGGGGTTGCGTCTCGGCCAGCTTGCCGTTGAGGTAGAGCTTCTGGTTCAGGTAAGCCACTTCATCGCCAGGAACACCGACCACGCGCTTGATGTAGTCGATGCTTGGGTTGGCCGGGTAACGAAACACCATCACATCGCCAGGCTGCGGGTCGTTGATGGCAATGATCTTCTTGTTGATCACCGGCAGGCGCACGCCATAGTGGTACTTGTTCACCAGGATCAGGTCGCCGATCAGCAAGGTGGGCACCATCGAACCCGAGGGAATTTTGAAGGGCTCGAACAGAAAGGATCGCAGCAGGAAGACCACCAGGATCACCGGGAACAACCCTGCCGTCCAGTCCAGCCACCAAGGCTGCATCAACAGCGTCTCGCGCGCCTGGGCGATGTCACCGTCGACTTTGGCGATGCCCTTCTTGGCAAGCTCTTCGCGGCGCACTGCGTCTTGCTGCTCGAGAGTCTGAGCCGCCTGCACGCGCCTGGGTGCGAAGTAGAAGCGCTCGGCCAGCCAGTAGGCCAGCGTCACCAATGTCAGGATGAGCAGCAGCAGCGAGAAATTGCCTGTCCACTTGCCCAAGTACCAGCCTCCCAGATACACCATGAGGCACGCATACAGCAAACCGGTCAAAGAACCCATCAGTCGTCCACTTGGAGGATGGCCAGGAACGCTTCCTGCGGCACCTCGACGGAGCCGATCTGCTTCATGCGTTTCTTGCCAGCCTTTTGTTTTTCGAGCAGCTTGCGCTTGCGGGAAATGTCGCCGCCATAGCACTTGGCGATGACGTTCTTGCGAAGTGCTTTGATTGTCTCACGCGCAATGATGTTGGCCCCGATGGCTGCCTGCACCGCCACGTCGTATTGCTGGCGTGAAATCAGCTCGCGCATCTTGGCGACCACTGCGCGGGCGCGGTACTGGCTTTGCACACGGTGCACGATGATCGAGAGCGCGTCGACCCGGTCACCATTGAGCAGGATGTCGACCTTCACCACGTCGGACGCGCGGTACTCCTTGAACTCGTAGTCCATGGACGCATAACCGCGCGACACGCTCTTCAGCTTGTCGAAGAAGTCCAGGACGATCTCGGCCAGCGGCATCTCATAGGTGAGCATCACCTGGCGGCCGTGATAAGCCATGTTGAGCTGGTTGCCACGCTTCAGGTTGGCCAGCGTCATGACCGGGCCCACGTAATCTTGCGGCATGTACAAATGCACGGTGACGATGGGTTCGCGGATTTCCTTGATGCGACCGAGATCGGGCATCTTGGATGGATTCTCGACCTGCAGCAAATCGCCGTTGTTGAGCTCGACCTGGTACACAACGGATGGGGCCGTGGTGATCAAGTCCTGGTCGAACTCGCGTTCCAGGCGCTCCTGCACGATCTCCATGTGCAAGAGACCGAGGAAGCCGCAACGGAAGCCGAAGCCCAGTGCTTGCGACACCTCGGGCTCGTAGCGCAGCGACGAGTCATTGAGCTTGAGCTTCTCCAGCGCGTCACGCAGCTGGTCGTATTCGCTGGCTTCGGTCGGGTACAGGCCGGCGAACACCTGCGGCTGGATCTCCTTGAAACCAGGAAGCGCCTCGCTGGCGGAGCCCAGGTTGTTGGGGAGCTTCTTCTCCAGCGTGAGGGTGTCCCCCACCTTGGCGGCCTGCAATTCCTTGATGCCGGCGATCACGAAGCCCACCTCACCAGCACGCAGCGCTTCGCGCGAAACGGATTTCGGGGTGAACACCCCGAGCTGCTCGGCCGCGTAGGCCGTGCCGGTGGCCATCATCTTGAAGCGCTCACCCCTCTTGAGTTCGCCGTCGACCACGCGCACCAGCATCACGACGCCGACGTAGTTGTCGAACCAGGAGTCGACGATCATGGCCCGCAACGGCGCATTCGGCTTGCCCTTGGGGGCAGGCATGCGGGTGATCACCGCCTCGAGAATGTCGTCGATCCCCTCGCCGGTCTTGGCGCTGCACGGGATGGCGTGCTCGGCGTCGATGCCGATCACGTCTTCGATCTCTTCTTTCGCGCGCACCGGATCGGCCTGAGGCAGATCCATCTTGTTGAGCACAGGCACCACTTCGACACCCAGGTCGAGCGCCGTGTAGCAATTGGCAACCGTCTGCGCCTCGACGCCTTGGCTGGCGTCGACCACCAACAGAGCTCCTTCGCAGGCCGACAAGGAGCGACTCACTTCATAAGAGAAGTCGACGTGCCCCGGCGTGTCGATCAGGTTCAGCTGGTAGGTCTGGCCATCGCGGGCGACGTAGGTCAGTGCGGCGGTCTGCGCCTTGATGGTGATGCCGCGCTCGCGTTCGATGTCCATCGAATCGAGCACCTGGGCTTCCATTTCGCGGTCGCTGAGACCGCCGCAACGCTGAATCAGGCGGTCAGCGAGTGTCGATTTGCCGTGGTCGATGTGGGCAATGATGGAGAAGTTTCGGATGTGATCCATGCAAACCGCTAAGTGCTCGACGAGAGGCTCTTCGCTGAAGAGACAACGGCGCAACCGTTGCAGAGAAAGCTCTCAATCGCGAGACAGGATGAGCACGCGATGCGTCGCGCACAGACTAAAAAGAGGCTAAAAAAAAGGCACGTCGAACTTTTGACGCGCCTTCCAACAAAACGTATGGCAACTGCTTGTTGGGCCTTCATTGTAGCCAAAAGCCCCCCGCGGGAAACCGCGCCATTGCTTGATTTCACGCCGTTGCGAGTCGCCAACATCGAAATATATCCACAATTTATCCACAATTGCTTGTGGGCAGCTTGGGGATAGTTTCCGACACCAGAACTCGTTGCCATCACTGACGATAAAAGGCTGCGTCGTGCTCGAATTGTATCTGAGGAAAGATGGAATCCAAGTAGATGAATGTGTGCGCACGCTGACTTATTGGAGGTTCCCGACGGCAGCTATTTTTTTCACCGCGATGTCCCCGGCCCTCGCTCGGCTTTCGGCGCCGGCGTGCCGCCCAAAACACCCGCAGTTCACTTGACGACAGGAATCCTCAGAAACTGAGCCCACTCGCCGCGCAACACAGTCACGGGCAATGACCGTGCTTTGTCGAGCTTGGCCACCACTGCGTCGAACTGCTTGAGGTCGGTGACGTCTGTCGTGCCCACGGCCAGAATGACGTCTCCCACACGCAGACCCACTGCTTCAGCGCCGGCTGCAACGTCGGTGATGCGAACGCCCGAGACACCGCGAGCAGCTTGCCGTTCTGTATCGGTGAGGTTGGCTACCGTCAGTCCCCAGACTTTGGCCGCCGCCGATGTGCGCGTGTCGCTGCCTTCTGGGCGTTCATTTGCAGCCTGCTGCGGATTCAGTTCAGCCAGATTGGGTTTGAACTCCATCAACTTCCCGCGGCGGCTGATTTGCAGGCTCACCACTGAACCCGGTTTCAGCGCGCCCAAGGTGCGGCGCAGTTCCACCGCGCCATCGACGGCCTTGCCATTGACCGAGAGCACCACGTCGCCAGGCTGGATGCCGGCTTTGTCAGCAGGCGCGCCGGGCACGACCTGGCGCACGAACGCGCCTTTGGCCTTGCCTTTGTTCAGCCCATATTCTTCGGCCAACTCGCGCGGCACGTCGATCGGCTGAATGCCAAGATAGCCACGCACCACGCGGCCCGTGGCCTTGAGTTGGTCGGCGATGCGCATCGCCTCGTCGATGGGTATCGCGAAGGAAATGCCGACGAAGCTGCCCACAGGGCTCAGGATCTGCGAATTGATACCGACCGCTTCACCGCGGATGTTGATCAGCGGCCCGCCCGAGTTGCCGGGGTTGACGGCCACGTCGGTCTGGATGAATGGAACGTCCGAGCCTGTCTCGCGCGCCTTGGCGCTGACAATGCCGGCGGTCACGGTGTTCTCCAGCCCGAACGGCGAACCGATGGCTAGCACCCACTCCCCCACGCGCAGGCGACTCACGTCGCCAATGCGCAGCAGCGGCAGGCCGGTGGCCTCGATCTTCACCAGCGCCACGTCGGTGCGCTCGTCGGCGCCGATGATCTTGGCCTTGAACTCGCGCTTGTCGGTGAGCGTGACGTAGACCTCGCTGGCGCCCTCGACGACATGGGCGTTAGTCATCACATACCCATCGGCGCTGAGGATGAAGCCCGAGCCTTCACCACGCGGCACTTCGTCGCTGCCCTGCAGCGCAGGCGAGCGGCGACGAAAAGGCGAGCGCGGGCCTTCGGGTGTGCGCTCGGTGGTGCGGATGTTGACCACCGCCGGGCCCACACGCTCAACCAGATCGGCAAAGTCGGGCAGCCCTTGCGCATGGCTCGCCCGCGGCATCAGCACGCCAGAAAGAGCCAACACCACTGTGGCGGCAAAAGCAGTGACAAGACGCCAGACGGAGTGCCGACGACTCCAAGCCGTCGGCGCGACAGAAATGCTGGAACGCATGCGAACCCCTCGAATGTGAATCACCTGAACCGCGACCGCTGCGCGAAGACGGAAGCATGCCTCGCCTGAGCGGCCACCGCTACTTCTTGCGCTCCACCCCTTTGGCGAATTGTCGCAATGTCGCGGTCGGCACGTCGCCCATCACCGTGACCCACCAGTCGCCTTCGCGGCGCATCATGGTCTGGGTGGCGCCGATGGTCGTGAACATCGACTGGGTGTGGCGTTCTGGGCTGTATGGTTCGATGAAGATGGACACATAGGTCAGGCCATCGGAGTAGACCGTTTGCAGCGCCTGGTCTGCGGCGCTCGACGGCGCACGCGATGAACCGTCGAACGGGCGCTTCACGCAGCTGACCATCTTGAAGCCGGGCACGGATGTCTTGACCGTCCACCCTTCGGCCTCGAGACGCGCAGGCACCAGCACAGGCCGCAGCATGCGAAAACCATCCAGCTTCTTGATCGACTGAAGCACGCTGTCGGGCTGGGAGCGGATGCCGATGGACACATCGGAGAAGGCCGACGATTCCAGCACCTCTCCCTGCTCGCCCAACACCTCGGCGCGCAGCAGCAGCCCCGTCGTCTTTTCAGCCCACAAGCGATACCCGAAACGCATCTTGTCGCGTGGTCGGAGCAGCAGAACATTGGCCTCGTGCCCGGCCACCCGCTCGATGGCCACCGGCTTGAGTTCGTAGAACTCCTGCACATGGTCGCTACCGGCCTGCAGCAGGCCCGGGAAGGAACTCATCTGATCGCGTTGCTCCACCACCGCCACGCGGCGCTGCGGCCACACGGTATGGACGACGTCGTTGTGGCGATACACGTTGCGCACCTGCCCGTCGAGCGAATCGATGCGCTCGAACTGGTCACGCCCTTCGCAGTAGTGGGCCATGCGGGTGCTGGCCACCGTGCCGCCGGCGCTCACCACCACGGTGCCGGCGAAATTGCGCTTGTTGGCCGCGTCTTGAATGCGTGTGAGCCATGCCCGGGTCTCTCGCGCCTCGACCAACGGATCGCCGCTCGTCAGCGCATTCTGGCCATGGACCAGAGGTGCGGAAGCGGCAGCGGCAAAGGCGAATACGAAGGCAGGCAGGCGAGACAGCATGTGGGTGATGTCGCGAATCAGCGGACCGTGCCGTCGGCGGCCGCATTGCGCAAAAAGCCCGATGGGCCACCCGGTACCGAGCTGCCGCCGAACTTCTTGTGTGCGGCCAGGTACTCGTCGAGACGCACGTCGCGAATCAGCCGGCCGTTCGGCACCACCGCAGGCAAATCGTCGGCAACACCTGACGCGGCACTCTCCGCGACCGTAACCACGAGGGGCATCGCAGGCTGCACCTTGGCGAGGCCGGCATCCGGTTGCGAACCCAACAGAGACAGGCCACCCGACATCTGCGTGACAACCAGAACCCCTGCCACCGCCACGAAACCCGCAGCCACCGCTGCCGGCGTTATCCATGAACGACGCCGCACCACCAGCTCCTGTGCCACCGTGGTCACACCCGGCGCCAGCACCACAGGCTCTTGCGACAGGCGTTGCCTGACGGCGACCAGAAAGGCAGCGTCTCGCGCCCCATGCGAAGCCAATTCGTCGGAGCGCAGCACATCGCCGATCAAGTGATAGACATGCCAATTGGCGCGGGCCTCGGGGTCGTCTCGCCACTGGCCGCAGGCTCGACCGACGGCCGAGGCGTCCAGTTCACCATCCATCAGCGACGACAACTCGTCGGTCGCGGGCAGCTTGCTTTCAGACCACTGAGACATCACAACCTCCAGCAATCAAACACATCATGTCAGCACTCACCACCGCTCCCCCTCGCGTGTATCCAGCAGGGGGCGCAAACGAAGCGCGATGGCTTCGCGCGCACGGAAAATCCGGGACCGAACAGTGCCAATCGGGCAATTCATGACTTCAGCGATCTCTTCATAGCTGAGGCCTTCGATTTCACGCAGCGTAATGGCCTGGCGTAAATCCTCAGACAGCGCTTCTATGGATGCGTTCACGGCAGAAGCAATTTCTTTGCTCGCCAGCAAGGCTTCAGGGGTTTCGCCGTGGCTTAGTTCGGTTTCAACGCGGGAAGTTTCATCGTCGTCATCCCGCAGCGCGCGTGCGGATTCCGTCACGATCGGATCACGTTTGAGGTCGACCAAGGCTTTCTTGGCGGTGTTGACAGCGATGCGGTAGAGCCAGGTATAGAACGCGCTGTCGCCTCGAAACTGAGGGATTGCACGGTAAGCGCGGATGAAGGTCTCTTGTGCGATGTCGGGCACCAGATCAACGTCGCGCACCATGCGGCCAATCAGGCGCTCGATGCGGCGCTGGTACTTCACCACCAGCATCTCGAACGCTTTCACGTCGCCTTGCTTGACGCGTTCGATCAGCGGGGCATCGGCGTCAGTGGCGGTCATTCAGCGGATTCAGAACGGCGCCACGGTGGGCAACGAGACAGGTCGCGCGCAATATACCGTACAGCGCAAGGCATGCCATGAGGTCTCGTGGCCGCGTCGCTGCACCGGCAGCCAGGTACCGCGTTGCAACACAGTCGCGTCATCAGGAACGAAGTGCAGCAGCATCCAGCCCCCCAGATCCATCGACACGGCAAGGCGACCAGCCTGCGGCTCGAGCCCCACTGTGGCCGCGGCACCAAGATGCCAGCGCTGCGTGTCCCAGCGCAGGCTGACAGGGTGCTGGCGCCAGGCATGCGTCAACACGGCAATCGACAGCAGGACCAGCACCACCATGGTGGCCCCGGCCCACGCCGTGGCAAAAGCCAGCGAGTGCCCCGTCCAGACCCCCACGACAACAGCGGTCGCTGACACGAGAAGCGACGCGGCCACTCGCCAGACGCCAAAGCGGCTCACTGTCATCTGGAACGGAGGGGACGCGTGCATGCCTGCCGCGAAAAAGGGAACCCGGCGGCGCGGTCAGATGCGCTTGAACACCAAGGTGCCGTTGGTGCCGCCAAAGCCGAAGTTGTTCTTCACGGCGTACTCGATCTTCATGTCACGCGCGGTGTTGGCGCAGTAATCCAGGTCGCACTCCGGGTCCTGGTTGAAGATGTTGATCGTGGGTGGTGAAACCTGGTTGTAGATGGCCAGCGTGGTGAACACCGACTCGATGCCCCCCGCGCCACCGAGCAAATGCCCGGTCATCGACTTGGTCGAGTTCACCACCAGCTTCTTGGCGTGGTCGCCAAAGGCCAGCTTGATGGCGTTGCTTTCATTCACGTCACCCAGCGGAGTCGAAGTGCCATGCGCATTGAGGTACTGCACTTGGCTGCCGTCGATGCCCGCGTTGCGCAGGGCCGCGCGAATCGATCGCTTCGGGCCGTCGACATTGGGCGCGGTCATGTGGAACGCATCGGCACCCATGCCGAAGCCGCTCAGCTCGGCATAGATTCTCGCGCCACGCTTCTTGGCGTATTCATACTCCTCGAGCACCAGCACGCCAGCGCCCTCGCCCAACACGAAGCCGTCGCGGTCCTTGTCCCACGGCCGCGAAGCCGTCTTGGGGTCGTCGTTGCGCGTCGACAGTGCACGTGGGGCCGTGAAGCCACCAATGCCCAGCGGCGATATGGTCGACTCGGAGCCACCCGCCACCATCACATCGGCATCCCCGTATTCGATGATGCGAGCCGCCTGGCCGATCGAGTGCAGACCCGTCGTGCAGGCCGTCACGATGGCCAGGTTCGGCCCCGTGAAGCCGAAGCGGATCGACACATGGCCGGAGATCATGTTGATGATCGATGCCGGCACGAAAAACGGCGAGATGCGCCGAGGCCCACGCGCCGCGTACTCGGCATGGGTCTCTTCGATCAGCGGCAAACCGCCGATGCCTGATCCCACCAGGCAGCCGATGCGTTCGGCCTGGTCTTCGCTCAGCTGATCGCCGGTGGGCAGACCCGCATCGCGCACTGCCTGAATGGAAGCGGCCACCCCATAGTGGATGAAGGTGTCCATGTGGCGCGCTTCCTTGGCCGGCATGTAGTCCTCGACCTTGAAGCCCTTCACCTCACCCGCGAATTGGCAGCTGAAGTTCGACGCATCGAACTTGGTGATGGTGTCGATACCAGATCGCCCGGCGACCAGGTTGGCCCAACCTTCTTCCACCGTATTGCCCACGGGGCTGATCAGCCCCAGGCCGGTGACAACGACGCGGCGACGAGTCATTGATGCCACTCCGGGGCTCAAGCCTTCTGGTGCTTCAGCGCGTAGTCGATCGCCAGCTGAACAGTGGTGATCTTCTCGGCTTCTTCGTCAGGGATCTCGATGCCGAATTCGTCTTCCAGCGCCATGACCAGTTCCACCGTGTCAAGCGAGTCGGCGCCCAGATCGGCCACGAAAGCCTTTTCGCTGGACACATCGGCCTCAGGCACGCCGAGTTGTTCGGCAATGATTTTCTTCACACGTGCTTCGATATCGCTCATGACTCCTCCAGGAGGGTTTACGTAAACAGCCCGGGATTCTACGGCCTGTAGGGTGTCTGCTCTAAGACACACCCAGCTCGCGCCGGTCGGGCCAAGGAACCGGATAAATCAGAAAAAAGAAAAGCTCAGTTCATGAACATGCCGCCGTTGACATGCAACTCGGTGCCGGTGATGTAACCGGCCTGCGGCGAAGCCAGAAAAGCCACGGCGTGGGCGATGTCGGCGGCCTGGCCCAAGCGGCCGAGCGGGATCTGTGCCATCAACAGGCTGGTCTGCTGCTCCGACAACTTCTTGGTCATGTCAGTCTCGATGAAGCCCGGCGCGACGCAATTGACGGTGACGCCGCGGCTGCCCAGCTCGCGGGCGAAGGAACGTGTCATGCCGGCCACACCGGCCTTGGCAGCCGCGTAGTTGGCCTGGCCGGCGTTGCCGCTGGCACCCACCACCGAGGTGATGTTGATGATGCGGCCGTAGCGTTGCTTCATCATCGGGCGGGTCGCCGCACGGCTGGTGCGGAACACGGCCTTCAGGTTGGTGTCGATCACCGCGTCCCAGTCGTCGTCTTTCATGCGCATCGACAGCATGTCGCGGGTGATGCCAGCGTTGTTGACCAGCACGTGCAGCGCACCGTGCTCCTTGACGATGGCATCGATGGCAGCATCGACCCCTGGTCCATCGTTGACGTTCAGGCACAGGCCGCGGCTGCCCGGGGATGCGCTCAGCGCCTCGGTGATCGCCTGCGCACCGGCATCGGTCGTTGCGGTGCCGATGACCTTCAGACCCAGGTGGGCCAACTGCAGTGCGATCGCCCGGCCGATGCCGCGTGACGCGCCGGTCACCAAGGCCACTTGCCCCGCCATCTGAATGTCATTCACGACAGCAACCCCTTTGCTTCGGTCAAACCGGCGGGGTCGAACATCGCCAAGCCGGTCGCGTCGGGTTCGATGCGCCTGACCATGCCGGCCAGCACCTTGCCGGGCCCGCATTCAACGATGTACGCAATGCCCCGGGCATGAATCGCCTGGATCGTCTCGACCCAGCGCACCGCACCGCACGACTGGCGATAGAGCGCTTCACGAATGGCTTGCGGGTCTGTTTGCACGGCCACGTCGATGTTGTTGATGAGCGGGATCTGCGGCGCCTTCAGGTCGGTGTCGGCAAGACGAACCTTCAGTTGCTCGGCCGCCGGGCGCATCAGGCTGGAATGGAACGGCGCCGAGACCGGCAGCAGCAGCGCGCGCTTGGCGCCCTTGGCCTTGAGCACTTCGCAGGCTTTGTCGACCGCGGCTTTGGTGCCGGCGATCACCGTTTGCTTGGGGTCGTTGAAGTTCGCAGCTTCCACAGGCTCACCCACCAGCGCAGCCGCTTCGGCACAGCCCTCGATGACGGCCGCTGCATCCAAGCCCAGGATGGCGGCCATGCCGCCCTGTCCGACCGGCACCGCTTGCTGCATGGCCTGCGCGCGAAAACGCACCAGCGGCAGGGCCTGTGCGAGTGTCAGCGACCCGGCGGCCACCAGCGCCGTGTACTCACCCAGCGAGTGCCCGGCCACCACAGCAGGCTGCGTGCCGGTCTCGGCCAGCCAGGCGCGCAAGCAAGCCACGCCGGCCGTCAGCATGTAGGGCTGGGTGTTGGTGGTGAGGTCCAGGGCTTCCTTCGGGCCTTGCTGAATGATGCCGGCCACGTCTTCGCCCAGCACTTCGGAGGCTTCAGCCAAGGTGGCGCGCACGGCGGGGTGATCGCCCCAGGCGTTGAGCATGCCCACGGATTGGGAGCCTTGGCCCGGGAATACGAATGCAAACGGTGTCATGGCAGCGCTTTCTTGTCGTCGCGGCGAGTGCGGTTGCTCAGAAGTCGAGCAGCACGGCACCCCAGGTGAAACCACCGCCTACGCCTTCGAGCATGACGGTCTCTCCACGTTTGATGGAGCCGGCCCGCACCGCCACATCCAGAGCCAACGGAATGGACGCAGCCGAGGTGTTGCCATGCTCGTCGACGGTGACGACCAGCTTTTCCAGCGGCAACTTCAGCTTCTTGGCCGTGCCGTGCATGATGCGGATGTTGGCCTGATGCGGAATCAGCCAGTCGATGTCTTCAGCGGTACGGCCGGCTTTCTCGAGCACCGAGCGCGCCACGTCTTCGAGCACGCCCACAGCCAGCTTGAACACGGCCTGCCCGTCCATCTTGAGGAACGGCAGCCCCAGCACCTGCCCGCCCGACATGGCACCCGGCGTGCACAGGATGTCGACATGCCGTCCATCGGCATGCAGCTCGCTGGCCAGAATGCCGGGCACGTCGCTGGCCTCCAGCACCACGGCGCCTGCACCGTCGCCGAACAGCACGCAGGTGGTCCGGTCGGTGAAATCGAGAATGCGCGAGAACACCTCGGCACCGATGACGAGCGCCTTGCGCGCCGCGCCGGTGCGGATCATCGAGTCGGCAATGGTCAGCGCATAGACGAAGCCCGAGCACACGGCCTGCACGTCGAAGGCCGCGCAACCCTGGATGCCGAGCTTGCGCTGGACGATGCAGGCTGTCGACGGAAACACCATGTCTGGCGTCGACGTGGCCAGAATGATCAGGTCGATCTGCGAGGCATCGACACCCGCCGATGCCAAAGCCTGGCGAGCTGCGGCCACGGCCAAGTCGCTGCAGGGCACGTCGGGCTCGGCAAAGTAGCGCGCCCGGATACCGGTTCGCGCAACGATCCAGTCGTCAGAGGTTTCGACACCCTTGGCTGCAAGTTGGGCAGCCAGGTCGGCATTGCTCACGCGATTGGGAGGCAGATAGCTGCCCGTGCCGGTGACGCGTGAATAGCTGGCAGGAAGAGGTGTTGTCATGCAGCGAGGGCGTCGTCCGGATTCGCCGGCTCGTCGGCGTCGCCACCAGAGGGCATCGCTTCGAGCGTCTCGAGAATCAGGTCATGCACCCGGTCAAGCAAACAATTGCGGGCCGCATCATAAGCCCGATTCAAGGCACCCTCGAACGCGAAGGCGTCGGCAGAACCGTGGCTCTTGAACACCAGGCCGCGCAGGCCCAACAGGGCGGCGCCGTTGTAGCGACGCGGGTCGATGCGCCTCTTGAGGCTGTTGAGCACCGGAAGCGCCGCAATCGCTGCCATCTTGGTGAAGATGTTGCGGCTGAACTCCTGCTTGATGAACCCGACCAGTGTCGCGATCAGGCCTTCGGCCGTCTTCAACGCCACGTTGCCAACGAAGCCATCGCAGACCACGATGTCGGTCGTGCCCTTGAAGATGTCGTTGCCTTCCACGTTGCCGTAGAAATTGAGGTGACCGCCCTGGGCCGCCTTGCGCAGCAGTTCGCCCGCCTTCTTGATGGTCTCGCTGCCCTTGATGACTTCTTCGCCGATGTTCAGCAGGCCCACCGACGGGTTGTCTTTCCCTTCGACGGCCGAGACCAGCGCACTGCCCATCACGGCAAACTGGAGCAAATGCTCGGGCGAGCAGTCCACATTGGCACCGAGGTCGAGCACGGTGGTGAAGCCATCGCGCTCGTTGGGCATCACCGTCGCAATCGCAGGGCGGTCGATGCCTTCGAGCGTCTTCAACAGGTAGCGCGCCACCGCCATCAATGCGCCCGTGTTGCCTGCGGACACGCAAACGTGAGCACTCGCTGGCTGGCCGTCCGGTCCGGCCTTGAGCTGGCTCAGTGCAACCCGCAGCGATGAATCCTTCTTCTTGCGCAGCGCAACTTCGATCGGGTCGTCCATCTCGACCACCTCGCTGGCGGCGACGATGGTGCAGCGCTCCCAGCCTGCGGCAGAGGCCAGCGCTTCGGCCTTGCCGACCAGGATCAGCTCGGCCTTGGGGTGCGCAGCGAGAAATGCGCGGCACGCCAGCAGCGTGACCGACGGGCCGAAGTCGCCACCCATGCAATCGACGGACAGACGAACGGCCTCATTGACTGGATGCGCCATTGGGGAATTCATGGATGCCAAACCACAGAAGAGCGCGCAAAAAAACAAACACCCGACACTGCAGCGTTTTGCAGGCCGGGTGGAGGTGTTGACTCAAGCATCAGCGGTGAACGCGAGGTGTCGCGAACAGGTGCCGTGAGGCACCAAACGCCGCTGCGATATCAGGCGTCTGCCTTGGTCTTGAGCACCTTGCGCCCACGGTAGAAACCGTTGGGGCTGATGTGGTGGCGCAGATGCGCTTCACCGGTGGTCGGCTCGATCGCGGTGCCCGGATTGGTCAACGCGTTGTGTGCACGGTGCATGCCGCGCTTGGAAGGCGACTTCTTGTTTTGCTGGACGGCCATGAAATGCTCCTTAGATCTCCTGCAACTCTCGCTCTGCTCTTTGGACAAAAGACAGGAACACAGGAGCCAGGTGGGTGTTGGTGCCGTGGGTGGAGACCCGAACGGAAAGCCTGCAATTCTAGCACGGCACAATTTGCCGGGCTAGTTGGGCAAACTGCCGCGCTTGAGTGCAGCCAGTGCGGCAAAGGGATGGGGGGGGTCCTCCTCTGGCAGCGCCTCAGGCTCGGCTGCCATCAGGGGCTGTGGGCAGGTGTCGTGGCGGGGCACGAGCGGCAAGGCCAACAACAGTTCGTCCTCGATCAGTTCACGCAAATCGAGTGAGCGCGTGAGAGCCAGCACGTCGTCTTCGCTGTCGGAATCAAGCTCGGCGGCCGTGTTTTCACCATGGACGAACAGGAAGGATCGCTTGGCCTCGATGCCAGCAGCCACCGGAGCCAGGCAGCGTTGGCATTCCAGCATCACCTGGGTTGTGGCTTCGATGTGAACCCAGACCTGGCCGTTGCCGCCCTTGACCACCCGGTGCTCGCCGCGAGCATGCCAGGCGACGAGATCGGAATCGGCTGGCGCGACCGTCGATGACGCAAGCCGCTCCAGGTGAGTCAAAGGCCAAGAACCTCCGATGCGGGCACAGGCCTTGGCGAAGGCTTCCACATCGAGTTGGGTCGGGTCGAAATCACGCGCTTTCATGGGCCGAAGTGTAAGTCGCTGCCTGCCGAAGCCCAGTCGCCCGATGGGAGAATCCAGACCATGACCACGCGCCCCACCCTGATTCTGGGTTCCACCTCGCGCTACCGGCGCGAGATGCTGCAACGCCTGCGAATCCCCTTCGACGTCCATGCACCGCATGTCGACGAAACACCCGGCGCCGGAGAAGCCCCGGCCGCTCTGGCGCTCCGGCTGGCCATTGCCAAGGCCCGTGCCGTCGCAGCGTTGCATCCCCATGCCGTGGTCATCGGCTCGGACCAGGTGGCCGATCTCGACGGCGAACCCGTCGGCAAGCCCGGCACCCATGCCAAGGCCACCGAGCAATTGCGGGCCATGCGGGGCAAGGCCGTGGTCTTTCAGACCGCCGTGGCCGTCGTCAGCCTGGCAAGCGGGTACGAAGGTTCTGCGCTGGTGCCGGTGACCGTGCGCTTTCGCCCACTGAGCGACGCGGAAATCGAGCACTACCTCCGCGCCGAAGAGCCCTACGACTGCGCCGGCAGCGCCAAGTCGGAGGCCTTGGGCATCGCCTTGCTGAGTGCCATCGAGTCGGACGACCCCACGGCGCTCGTCGGCCTGCCGCTGATCAAGACCTGCGAGTTGCTGCGCGCGGCCGGCATCGACCCGCTGCAGCCATGACCTCACCCCAGGGCAAACTGATCCTGATGCCCAATACCTTGGACTTCGGCGTGGCAGGTGACGCCGACCTGCAAGACGTGCTGCCGCTGGGCGTCATTCGCACGGCGGCCCGCCTGACGCACTGGGTGGCCGAGAACGCCAAGACCACACGCGCCTTTCTGAAGCGGGTCGATGCCATCGTGCCGCTCGCGCAACCGCTGCAAGCGCTTTCCATCATCGAGTTGCCCCGCCCTGCGAAGGGCGCGCGGCAGTTGGCCATGCCCGATCTGAAACCACTGCTGCAGCCGGCCTTGCAAGGTCATGACATCGGGCTGATCTCGGAAGCAGGCCTGCCCGCGGTCGCCGACCCGGGTGCCGCACTGGTGCAGGCAGCACATGCGATGAAGATCGAGGTGGCAGTTTTGCCCGGGCCCAGCTCGCTGCTGCTCGCGCTGGCCGCGAGCGGCCTGAACGGACAGAGCTTTGCTTTCGTCGGCTACCTGCCCATCGACGCTGCCGAGCGCAGCCAGCGCATCCGCGAGTTGGAGGCACTGTCCAAGCGCAGCTCACAGACGCAGTTGATGATCGAGACACCGTATCGCAACGAGCCGCTGCTGGCCGCCCTGCTGGCGAACTTGCGGGCAGACACGCTGCTGTCGGTCAGTTGCGGCCTGACCTTGCCACAGGCCTGGACGCGCACCGGCCCGGTGGCCGACTGGAAAGCCGCGCCGACACGCATGCCGGCCGACATTCCCGCCGTCTTCTCACTGCTCGCGCACTGAGCAAGAGCAGCAGATCAGACGGTCGGCTTGCTGCCCCCAAACAATGCGGCGATCTTTTTCTTGGGTTTGATGTTGGGCGACAGGCCACGCGCGGCCAGCGTCGATGCGGGCGCCTTGTTGTCCCACGCTGCCGCGTCGGTTGACGCGCTGGGCTCATAGGGCTTGTCGAAGAACGGATCGCTGGCTGCCCTGGCCGGCTGGGCATAGCTGCGGGCGGGCCGTGGGCTGTCTTCCATCGGCGCATCGTCGCGCACGCGCCGCGGGCGTTCTTCGCGCGGCGGGCGGGCATCGTCGAGCTCGATCGGCTCGAGTTCGATCTTCTTCTTGATGAGTTTTTCGATGTCAGACACCAGCCGCGCATCTTCCCGCGTGACCAGCGTCACGGCCAGGCCGGACGCACCCGCGCGCCCGGTGCGCCCGATGCGGTGCACATAGTCTTCGGCGTTGAACGGCACGTCGAAATTGAACACCGCCGGCAGGTCGGCAATGTCCAGCCCGCGCGCGGCCACATCGGTACAGACCAGCACATCGACCTCGCCGCGCTTGAAGGCGTCGAGCGCCTTCAGGCGTTCGTCTTGCGACTTGTCGCCGTGCAAGGCATTGGTCTTCAGCCCATCGCGCTCCAGCGAGCGAGCGAGCCGCGCACAACCCAGCTTCGAATTGACGAACACCAGGGCCTGCTTGAGCCCGCGATCCTTCAGCAGCTTGATCACCGCCGCACGCTTGTCGTCGGTGGTGACG
>Ga0302323_100001508_pt1 | contig 18964 bp, 11 predicted proteins | sample Fen_T0_3_FD_201950 | JGI IMG/M metagenome (GOLD analysis project Ga0302323, IMG submission 201950) | Peat permafrost microbial communities from Stordalen Mire near Abisko, Sweden - Fen_T0_3 | ecosystem: Environmental > Terrestrial > Soil > Wetlands > Permafrost | place: Sweden: Abisko... | reverse complement strand
AATCTGCAGCGGCGCGGGTAGGCAGTAGATGATGGCCACGGCCGGAATCCAAACCGCCCAGGTAGACATCAGCGTCACCGGCACGGTGAACGTCAGGAACTCGGGATCCAACTTCAACCTCGTCGCTCTAAAGGAGAAGGCGTTCTCTTTCCACAGGAAGGCCAGCGCAGATACCGGGGCAGCCCAGATGGGGTTATAGATGAACTGATCGACCGTCACTTTGCGCACGATGGTCCCAAGGACGGCGTGGTTTCCAAAGAGGTGCGACTGGAGCCGATAGAAGAGATCCACTTCCACGCCCTTGTAAGCCCAAAAGAGCGCGTAGAAGGCGAATTCGGCAGCCCACCGGTCGCGATGAATCCTTCCAGTGGCCTTCAGAAAAAGGAACGGAACCACGCCACCAAAGAACGCCGTGGTGGTGGCCGAGAAGGCAAGGCCGTAGCGATCCTTCCACGCGCCGACCCCTTGAAAGATGGCATGGGCCGTGGGGCTGGCAAAGTCCCCTAGAACAAGCAAGAGCGCAAGGCCCCAAAGCGCGAGCCCCGGCAGGGCATTCTTCTTCATGCCCGCCAGTCCGAAGGCAAGGACGCGTTTTCCGTTGAGGTTCATGATGGGGTCGCGCGACAGTAGGCCGATCTCGGGTGTGGATCCACTACGTGGAGCGATTGATGTAGCACCAGTCGACGGGGTCCGACAGACTTCCAGAAATTCAATGACTGGAGGCCCCATGCTCACCAAAGGTTATGCAGCCCTATCGGCCGAAGCTCCCCTTGCTCCGTTTCAATTCGAACGCCGCGCGCCAGGACGGCGGGATGTTCAAATCGCCATCGAATTTTGTGGAATCTGCCACTCGGACATTCACTTTGCCCGGAACGAATGGGGAATGACGACCTTTCCCTGTCTCCCCGGCCACGAGATCATCGGCCGTGTGGCGAAGGTTGGCGACGACGTCAAGAAGGTAAAAGTTGGAGAGAGGGTCGCCGTCGGCTGCTTCGTCGATTCCTGCGGGACCTGCGCCAGTTGCAAGGAAGGCCACGAAAACTACTGCGAGAGCGGTTTCACCATGACCTACGGAAGCCCGGACAAGGAGACGGGCGGAAAAACGCAGACCCTGGGAGGGTACGCCAACCAGATCGTCGTCGATGAACACTTCGTCCTGAATCTTCCGGCGAACCTCGATCCCGCGGGCGCCGCCCCCTTGCTTTGCGCCGGTATCACGACGTACTCGCCACTTCGCCACGTTGGGGTCACGAAGGGGTCCCGCGTCGCCGTGATGGGGCTCGGAGGGCTTGGACACATGGCGGTCAAGCTCGCTGCCTCGTTTGGCGCTGAAGTCACGATGTTGAGCCGATCGCCAGGAAAGAAGGCGGACGCGCAGAAGCTCGGCGCGCACGACTTCGTGCTCACCACCGGAGACAACGCCTTGGCGCCGCTTGCGAATCGCTTCGACGCGATTGTCGACACCATTTCAGCGAAACACGATATCAACGGCCCGCTCGGGTGCCTGAAGCGCGATGGGACGCTCCTCCTGGTCGGAGCGTCTCCCCAGACGCTTGATCTAAGCCCATTCCCGCTGATCTTTGGACGCCGCAAGGTGATGGGCTCGCTGGTGGGCGGCATCCCCGAAACCCAGGAGATGCTGAATCACTGTGGTGTCCACGGGATCACCAGCGACATCGAGCTCACCACTCCGGACAAGATCAACCAGGCCTACGAGCGGACCCTCAAAGGCGACGTAAAGTACCGCTTCGTCATCGATTGCACGAAATTCTAGCCGACGTTTCTTCCGGGCAGCTGGCGATCACCCACGAGGCCCCGCCGCATGCGGCACATGCCTGCCAGGATCTCCTCCACGTCGATGGGCGGCGGCTGGTGCACCAGGGTCCACCCCACGTGGGTGACGGTGGTGCAGACCAGCCACGCGACCGCGCGTCGCGGGTGAGCTGGCAGGCGTGTATGCGTCGTCAGGATCTCGTCAAAGGCGTTCGACAAGAGCAGCGACAACAAAAGCTGCGACATCGACCGCCTCGGGATCCTCGTGCAGTTCCTCCGCCAGGGCACTGTGGCGCAAGCCAGGCTGACGGGGACTGCTAGGGCGAGGGACGGCAGAGACCGGCTTGGCAGCTGTAGACGTCGGCGCGCGGGCCGCGAACACCGTCGAGATGAGGCCGTTACGGATCTTGTGCGGCTGCTGCCAGTGCGTCCAGCGCTTCCATCTCCAAGCCGTCGATCTGAACCACGCTCTTGCCGGCGATCCCTTGCAGGTCGCCGTACAGGCCGGCCGTCGCTTCCATCACTTGCGCGATCTGCTGTTCGCGCTTGGCCCACTGCTTGGTGATGGCCTTCTTTTCGCGGTCGAGATCCTCTTTCATGCTCGAGAACGCCTCCAGGATGGCCTGCACGCGATGCCGGAATCCGGGTCCGGTCATGTAGCGATAGACCATGTCCATCTTGGTCTGCTGGCCTTCCACGGCCTTGCGGGCAGCAGCCACCTCCAGCAGTGAAATCCGCAACGCAACCGCGATGGACAGCGCGATCTTGGGGTGCGCGACCCAAATCTCGTCGACCAGCGCGAAGGCTTCCACATCCTTGGGCAATGCCTGGCTGACGATGATCGCCACATCGGCCTTGGCCGCGCGTTGATCGCCGCGCAACTTACAAAGCCATCCGTCACTCCAGGTCTTGGTGCGCTTCGATTCCCACAAAATGGTTCCCGCCGCCTGGCCGGCGATGCCGACCACCCTGTGCACCACATCTCCGCCGTACTCGCCCTTGGCCACCGGCTCGATGGCGTCGGTCGGAAACTTCGCTTTCAGCGCCGCCTCCAACTCCAGCTCCAACACCTCGCCCTGAAGCTGCTGCGAGCCCTGCTCCGCCTTGCGCTGCAGTTCCTCCAGCTTCTGCTTCATGGACGCGATGGTCTGCTCCTTCTCGGCGACTTGCAGATGCAGCCGCTCTTCCGCCTCCTTGCGAGCCTGCGTCCGGGTGGCCTCCAGGCTCTCCTGGATGCGCTTCTCGACGGTCAGATCCAGCTCGCGGCGCGCATCGTCCAGCTCGCGCTGCTTGCGCAGAAACTCGGCCTGCGTCTTTTGGGCGTCCGCCAGCTTGGAGTCCTTCTGGCGAAGCACGTCCTGCAGCTCCGCGTTTTCGCGCGTCCGCTGCTCGATTTCAACCGCCAGCGCCTGCCTGGCCTTGCGGTGCTCCTCCTCGGCGATGCGTGCCCGCTCACGCCGCAGCTTGTCCGCCACCTGCGCGTCCAGATCCTCTTTCGCCTGGGCCAGCGACTCTTCCTTTGCGCGCAGCTCCGACTGTCTGGCCGCCATCTCGGTTTCCTTGCTGGCCAGTCGCTTCTCGTAGTCCCGGCGAAATCCCTCGACGAGTGGCGCCGCGAGCGTCTCGTCCAGGCGGAAATCCTGCTTGCAGTATGGGCACGTGATGGTCGGTTCGGACATTCCGCGACCATCCTACTCTTCTCTACGTCCGCCAGGCATGCAGCTCAGCGAACGAACGGCACTTGGCCCGTGACGCCTACCGGGATACGCAGGGGGCCGAACGGCGTGCCGATGGTCAAGCTGCCGCCCAAGCTGTAGGCACTGGAACGGCCTTCCACGAGCTGGATGATGGCCATGCCCGCCTGGGCGGTGGAAACCGAGACGTCGATGCCCAGCTCTTGCGCGGCGCCGGCGGCAAGATGCGCGGCATTCACCAGCCCGCCCTTGGCCAGCTGGAACCCTCCGAGCTTGATGTCGTAGTCGAGGCCCGCCACATCGAAGGCGAAGGCGTTGGGGTTGGTCAGGCGCAGCTTCAGTACGCCCGTCGCACCCGCGAGCGAAACGTTCTTCCAACCCACCGACGCGACCGACACCGCCGGCGGCGCAGGCACCGGCAGCGTGCCCTCCTTTTCCAGCGGCAGACGCAAGGTGCCGAGCATCGGCGCGTTCACCGAGAGCCCGAAGGTCGCTCGGTACGGGATGATGGCGCCCGGCCGCACGCTCTGCAGGAACTTGAGCAGCTCGACGAACACGACCTTCGCGGGCAATGAAAGAGTCTTGCTTTGCCCCGCGGGAATACTGCCCTGCAACGGCGCCTGGCCTTTCAGGAAGGGCTGGCCTTGGCTGGCGAAGGCGTAGTCGATGTTCGCCAGCGGCAACGGCACGCTGTACGGGTTCTTCACCGCCACGTCGAATACCAACGTCAGCTCCTGAAGCGAAAGATCGCCGATGCGGACCGCTGTCACCGACGCTGTCGGCTGCCCTGCTGGTGCCAGGAGGCTTTCGAGCAGAGCGCAACCGGACAGACCGAGCACGCAGCCGACAAAGAGACCGACGAAGAGACAGTCGAAGACGCGACGACGCATTTTGTGGCAGCACATTCGAAACCCAAGTGTAGCGCCGGCTCGACATCCGTCGACGGATCCACGCGTACAAATAGCAAACGGCCCGGAGAAGCTTCCGCTCGCACCGGGCCGCTGTCCCAAGAACCGCTGATTACACGTAGCGGTTGACGAGATTCTCGAGCAGCTCTTGCTGACCCGAACGCGGCTTCGGGTTGATGTTCCCCTTGAGCACGCGGTCGCTGATCTGCGCGAGGTCCAGCTTCTTGTCCATGATCTCCTTGCCGAGACCTTCCGACCAGCCCTTGTAGCGGGCGTCGATGGCACCCTGGAGCTTGCCGTCCGACACCATCTTGTCGGCCGTCAGCAGCGCGCGGGCGAGCACGTCCATGCCGCCGATGTGGGCGTAGAACAGGTCGGCCAAATCGAGGCTCTGGCGGCGAACCTTCGCGTCGAAGTTGAAGCCGCCGGTCTTGAAGCCGCCGGCCGAGACGATGTGGCGAAGGACCAGGGCCATCTCGCCGGCGTCGTTCGGGAACTGGTCGGTATCCCAGCCGAGCAGCAAGTCGCCGCGGTTCATGTCGATGCTGCCGAAGTAACCGTTGGCGTAGGCCAGGGCGACCTCGTGCTCGAAGGTGTGGCCAGCCAGCGTGGCGTGGTTGTTCTCGATGTTGAGCTTGAAGTCCTCCGACGACAGGCCGTACTTCTGCAGGAACGCGATCACGTTGCCCGCGTCGAAATCGTACTGGTGCTTCGAGGGCTCACGCGGCTTCGGCTCGATGAGGAGCGGCCCCTTGAAGCCGATCTTGTGCTTGTACTCGCACACCAGGTTCATGAAGCGGCCCATCTGGTCGAGCTCTTTGTTCATGTCGGTGTTGAGCAGCGTCTCGTAGCCTTCGCGGCCGCCCCACAGGACGTAGTTCTCGCCGCCTAGCTTCTGGGTGACATCCAGCGCCTTCTTCACCTGCGCAGCGGCGTAAGCGAACACTTCCGGATCCGGATTGGTGGACGCGCCGGCCATGAAGCGTCGGTTGGAAAACAGGTTGGCCGTGCCCCACAAGAGCTTGACGCCCGTGCGCTGCTGGTGAGCCGCCAGGATGTCGACGATCCGGTCGAGGATGTCGTTGCTCTCGGCCAGCGTCTTGCCTTCCGGCGCGACGTCGCGGTCGTGAAAGCAGTAGAACGGCACGCCGAGCTTGGTGAAGAACTCGAACGCGGCCTCTGCCTTCAATTTGGCCAGCTCGATGGGGTCGCCACCGCCCTGCCAGGCGCGCTCGAAGGTCTCGCCGCCAAACGGGTCGCCACCGGTGCCGCAGAAGGTGTGCCAGTAGCAAACCGCGACGCGGAGTTGCTCTTCCATGGTCTTGCCGCGGACGACCTTTTTCTTGTCGTAGAAGCGGAACGCCAGCGGGTTCTGCGAATCGGGACCTTGGTACTGAATGGATTCGATGCCGTTAAAAATGGGTGCCATGGTTATCCTTTCTGGAACGTAGGCTTTCGCCTCTTACGAAACTTCCTCGAGCCGCCGTCGGAACTGTGCGGCCATGTCTTGATAGATGAACTGAACGCCGGGATTCGGCTCGACCCGCATCTCGCCATCGGGGGGCGCGAAGCGGGTAAATAGGTCTTCCCACGAATTTCCGCCGACCGCTTGCGCGGCGCGCAGGGCGCCACCGAGCGCCGACGAGTTCGATACCACAAGCGGCATGATGACGGCCTGGAACACATCGGCCAGCACGCGTAAAAGGCCCTTGTTGCGGGACGCGCCGCCAGTGACCAGCACGGTCTTCATGGTTTCGCCGATCCACTCCGAGTGGATTCGCATGCTTAGGGCCTGCGCCTCAACCACGGCGCGTGCCGATCCGACCGCATCCTTACCCGTGACAAAGGCGTCGCTGCCAAACCAACGCGGGGTGGCCTTGAGCACCCGCGGCGTGATTTCCGGCACGAAGTACGGAAGCAGCATGTTGCCGCCGTTGCCGGGCTTGGTCTGGTCGACGATAGCGCTGGCGAAGTCTGCCCACGACAGACCGAACTTCTTGGCGATCTCTTCGCGCGCCAGCGAGCCGTTCGAGAAACACGCCAGCGACATGAAGCCGCCGGCCGGGTTGCCGAACACGCTGCCATAGCCCTGCGGGTCGGTGCGCGGCGCAGTCATCGCAGTGAACACCGTGTCGCTGGTGCCCAGGCTGATGACCGCTGTGCCCGGGCGGCTGGCGCCCATGCCCACCAGGCTGCTCGGATTGTCGCCGGTGAATGCGATGACCCGCGTGCCCTTGGCAAAGCCATATTTCTTGACGAAGTAGCCCGAGATCTCGCCGACCACCGACGAGCTGGCAACCGCAGGCTTCAGCTTTTGCACCAGGCCCGCCGCAGTCGCATCGACCAGCGCCAGGCTCCAGCGGCCCTGAGCCAGATCCAGCAAGTTCATGCCAGCGCCATCACCGAAGTCGATACCGGCGCTCTTGCCGACCAGCAGCGAGGCCATGAACGAGCTGACTAGATGAACCTCGGTCGTGCGCTGCCATTCCGCGGGCGACGTCTTGCTGAAGCGGCGAATCTGTGGTCCCGTGAACCGCAGGGTCGCGCGCGAGCCCGAGATGGCCGCCACCTTTTCGTCGCCGCCCATCGCGCTGGCGATTTCCGCGCACTCGGTGCTGGTCGAGCTGTCCATCCAAATCGGCGACGTCTTGCGCGCCAGCAGCGGACGTACCTGCTCGCGCAACGGCGTCGCCGGGGACCAGTCACCCGCCTCGTCGAGAGACTTCGACAGGTACACCGAGCCATGCTGCTGGCCCGCCCCGCTGATGCCGCGGACCTTCGAAAAGTCCACCCCCGCGTCGCGCATCTCTTGCAGCAAGAGGTCGAGCGCATCGACCCACATCAGCGGATCCGAGTGCTTGATGCTCGCGTCGTCGTTCGGCAAGAACCCCTTGGGCGAGTTGTACTGCGGCAATCGCTCGCCGAAGTTCACGCAATTGTCCGCCACCACCTTGCCGGTGTCGGTGTCGATCAGCAGCGCCGACAGGCTCTGCGTGCTTGAATCAAGTCCCAGGTATTGCGGCATGTCTCGTCCTCGTTTGGTCAGGCAGCCTTGCGGAAGCAACAGTCACCGATAGCCAACTACACCACGGCCGCTGGCATCAGCGTCGAGAATCTAGCGCAAGGCTCTTGGCTACGAAAGCAAGCTTTTCGAATTGACGCTTGCGGAGCAGGGTCGCGGAACTGCCCGCAACAACAAGACTTGTCATTTCGCCGTCGAGATTGTGCAAATTCGGCTGGGGCGGTTAGCACGGGCGTGATGGGAAATTGCTTGTTCCTTCCGAACAGCCGAGGTTGTCACATTCGGCGACCGGAGAGCCTCCCTTTTACCCCGTCACCTTGACGTCGGATTTCAGCTTGAAGAAGCGAAAGTCCTCGCCACTGTCGCGCGCGTAGGACCTTCTGGGCTCCGGGGCTGAAATAGAAGGTTGAGCCGTGGGTGTAGGCGGTGGGATAGAGCCCGAAGGAAGAATCCTTGCTGACCTTCGGACCCTTGTCTTTGCACGCGGGCGTAGGTCCGACGATCACGCCATCGACGACCTGGAAATCGCCGAGGTTGAGGTCCATCGTGTCCCCACAGGTTCCGCCCTGGGCACGCGCGGAGATGCCCCCGGGCTCGCCATCCACGAGCGGCTCACGCCAGGCAGCTCTTACGCCAACACCGACCCCGCGGCCCCTCCACCACCTGGCATCGCCGGTCCGGCGCCAGCTCCCGGCCTCACCCGACTCAATCCATACGGAATCCGTCCCGCCTTGCGGACCCAGTGCGCGGACTCGGTGGCTGCGCCGGTCTTCACCTTCAGCGCCGCCACATCCGGATTGAAGAGCCCCTGCAAGAACGCCTTCATCTCTTCCGGCGTGGAGACCTTCTTGCCGGCGGCCTTCTGGGCCTTGAAGAAGAACAGCGGCAACTGCGTCCAGACGGCGCCGGGGCGCGGGTAGCCTTTAACGATGAACTTGTTCTCGTCGGGGCGGACGCTTTCGGGCGAGGTCGAGGTGTTGTCATGTTGGAGAAGAACTTCGTCCATCACTTTGTAGACGTCCTTGCTCTCCTCGGTCATGCCACAGTAATCGAGCATGTGCGCGAGGACGTAGTTGGATGCAATCCACACGTCTTTGCCCTGGTCGGACTTCACTTCTTTTCCATCGTCGGTCTTTTGTGTGGCCCAACCGTTGGTCACGCGATTGTTTTCGTAGATGGCCTTGAGGATCATCCGCACCCTGTCGCCCTTGACTAGCTCTTCAGGATTCTCGCCCATGGCGATCCACGCCCACAGGCCGTCGAGCTGGTTGGTGAACACGTCGAAGCTCTTGTGCACCCGCAGGGCATCGAAGGCCGCCTGGCGATCGGGATAATTCCCCTGCAAGGCCGCAGCGGAGGCCACATCCCAGAACTTGTCCTGGATCTTTCCGCCCGCGACGTAGCCATTCTTCTCTAGCTCGGGATACACGACGGCCGTGGTTTCGAGGACTTTCCCCATCTCCGCGTAGACGTACGCCTTGTCGATGAGGGCGTTCAGCTTCATCGCCCCGGCGTTCGGAAGAGCCTTCCACTGGGTGCGGTCGACGGCGCCCTTGTCGTCGTCGGCATAGCGGTGCTTCTTCAGCTGGTCGAGCACCGAGCCGGCCTTGTCGATGGCCTCGCCAAGATTGGCGATGTCGCTGGAGGCGATCTTGCCCGCGTAAGACTTGAGCAGCCCCAGGACTGCCTTCTTGTCGAAGCCGGGGGACAACTGCAGGGCGGACGGATCGGCGACCGCGTTCACCGCTGCGGCGTCGACGCTGCCGTCGTCGCGGAGGTACCCGGCCCGCTTGAGTTGCGCTCGCAAAGTGGCCGACGATGGATAGACCGCGAATTCGCCCGCGTCGACGGTCGGGTCATAGCAGGTGGCGAAGTAGCCGCCTGGGGTGCCGTCCTGGTTGCGGGTCTTCACCCACAAGGTCTCGATGGTCTTCTTGGCTTTCTCGAAGCGCGACCGACAGTCGGCGATCTTGGCGCGCAGGGCGCCCTTCTCGGCCTCGGTGGTAGCCCTGGCGAGCATCATCTCTGCAATGCGCACCACGGATTCGTAACCGGCAAGGGCCAGGCTGGCGCTGTACGAGTCGTAGCCGAACAGCTTGATATTGTCGAAGGTGTTCTTGACCTCGCCAGGGTTGCCCTCGGGAATGCCGTCACCGTCGCGGTCAAGGCCGATCCAGTAATCGAAGCCGGTCTGCAAAGTGGCCCAGTTCTTGGCGACGAACTCGGTGTCGCTGGTGAACTTGGCGTTGCGGGCCACCCGCTGGGCTAGCTTCGGGAAAAGATCCACCCAGTAGTTGGTATTGAACCAGTCGTACTCGCTGACGTTGCCGCGCAGAGGATTGCCTGCAGTCAATCGACCGACATCGTGGCTAACGCTACCCTTGAGCTTCTTTGGCCCCTTGATGTGGGTCAGCGAGCGGCCATTGTAGCCCTTCTTGCCGTCGCCCACGTCCGCCTCGAATTCCAGATACTCGAAGCGCGTGGCCTGGTCGCCCGAAAGCGCCTTGCCAGCGTCGACGAGCGCCTTGAGAGTCTTCCACTCTTCCAGCTCTACCCGCATCTGGGCACTGGCGGCGTGCCAGTGGTAGTAAACCTCGGTGTCGTCGTGATCACTGATTGAATCGATGAACTTCTGGCAGATGGCCTTCTCTTTCTCGGGGAACACCATCAGCATCAATTGCGAGTACCAGTCCACGTCAGCCGAATTGAGGAAGGGATAGTCGAAGCACTCGAGAAACTCGGCCAGTCCACCACCGCGTGCGGAGCCTGCCGGCTCAGCCGGCAGCGAAGCGTCGCGGGAGGGTTTGGGAACCCCTTCGGGGGTCCCAAGTTGATCAACCCAGAAGGCGGCGTTCGACAAGAGATACGACAGCTCGTTCATCAGCAGGTTGACCACGCGGGTGGCGGCCGGCCGGTCGCTGGCGTAGCCAGGGTCGCTGCGGACGATGTCGAAAACACGCGACTGAATGGCCTCGGTTCGGCCAATCCAATTGCTGTATTCGGCCAAGGCCCATTCAGTCATGGCGAGGGCGCGGGTCTTTTCGTCCACGAACTGCGCGGTGTAAGCCCTGTCGAAAGCTCTTCCGTCGACGTACTTCTGCTTCGCGAAGTCCATCACGGTGGCGAAGGGAATCTTCGCGCTTCCGTTCGGGGCCAGCTTCACGGTGACGGCAATGGCCGCTCCGCATTCGAAGGTCGGCTCGGGCGACTTGTGGGCCGCGAACCGGCCCTGGGCGTCCACCAAAAGATCGGTCTTGTAGGCCGCAGTCCGGAAGCCGGGCTGCACGTCGATGGCGACGCCGTCCAGCTTGGACACGGCGATGACCATGCGATCGCCGGTCTTCTTGCTGCCCATGACCACGCCGCGGATGGCGCCGGATTGGAATTCCTCGTGGACTTGCTCTTCGGTCGCGCCCTGTCCGCTGAAGGCATTGTCCTGCTCCGCGCGGAGTTTCTTCTCGGTCATGTTCACCAGCGAGGGCCGCGGGATCACCAGCGTCACCGTCCGCTCTTGCGCCGTGGGATTCGAAAGCTCGAACAGGTCCACCGTGGCTGGCACGGACACGTCTTGCTCGTGACCCGAAAGCTCGGGCGAAATCGTGGTCCGCGCCACGCGCACACCTTCCAGCTCGTACCGGGCAACCATGCTGGGCGGGGACAAGGTGATGGACACCGCCTCGTCGGCGATGGAGTCGGGATAGGATTGCGGCTCTTCGCCCTTTTCGTCTTCGTCCTCGCGCTTGAGGTTGCTGAGAAGACGAGTCTGGGTCTTGCCCCCCGCGGTCACGCAGATCATCGGGGTCGATGCAAAGCGCGTTCGCTTGCCAAACCGAATGGAACGTCCAGCGTCGAGCAGGTGGTTCACCTGGCCGAACGGGGACACCGCGGTGGACAAGGTCGGCGCGCCAGTCACCACGCCGGTGGGCGGGAAATCCAGGGTGGCCGACAAGCCTTGTGCGTGGACCAGCATTCTGCTGAAAAGGTAAATCGCCTTGGCTTGAGCGCCGGTGATGGTGTGCAGCTCGTCGCGTTTGAGCGGACCGGCGTCTTGTGCCGCCACGGCAGCGGCCCGACGGGACTCGCTTTCCCGCGCCATCTTTTCGATGAGAGGAACGGCAGGCTTGCTACCGAGCTTCACCACAACCTCGACCGAGGTCTTCCCTGCGAGGAGCGAGGTTGGCACCACGTTGCCTACCACCGCCTTGCCGTCAATGGTGATCGCCGATTTCTCGCTTCGCTCGACGCGAATCTTGCACGCCACGCCCCGGAACACGCGGGTGGCCGTGTATCCCGGCCAGCTCTCGGGGATCGACGGGTCGATCATGAGGCCGCTCAGGGTCGGACGGATGCCCAGGATGTTCTTCGTCGTGGCCTGGTTGACCCATGACACGGTTCCGGACAGCCACGGATTTCGGGCCAGACCGAACTGGGCGTGCTCATCGCTGGCCATGTTCTGCACGAACACGTCCGGCTGACATTCATAGGTCGCCGTGTCCTTCGTCAGCGGATTGATTCGGTCGATGATCTCCACTGCACGCGCGCCGTGGCCGAGCATGGTCTCGGCTATGGCCGCCCATGGGTTCGGATGAAGGAAGATGCCAGCGTTCTCTTTGAGGCCCGGGGTGTAGCTCGAAGCACTGATGCCCGCCTGCGGTTGCTTGTATGCCGGGGTCATGATCTTGATCCCGTGCTTGGTGTCGAGCTTCTCCTGCACCGACTTCATGGCCCGCGCGGCCCGCTCAGGCGAGGCGAAGCCTGAGATGACGGCCCACGCCTGGGTGTAAAGGTAGATCTGCCCCTCCTGGTTCTGCTTCGATCCGACCGGCTTGCCGTCCTTGTCGAGGTAACTCACGTACCAGTCGCCGTCCCAGGCGGACTTGTTCACGTTCTTCCGAATCCGGTCGTAATCCTCGGCGTAGCCCAGGGCGGACTTCACATCGCCAAGGACATCCATCAGCTCCTGCATTTCGAGAAGCCCCTTGCCGTAGAGGCACGCACTGAAGATGGACTCCGCTCCTTCCAGGTTGAAGGCGTCGTTCCAGTCCGCCCAACCGAGCTTCGGCAAACCGTGCCGCCCCAAGTTGCCCGCTGTAAACGCCATGGCTCGGTGCAGGTGCTCGAGGACGGTGCCGAGCTTCTTTCCGTCCGTTCCCTCGTCGTAATAGCTGATGAGCTTGTCGAGGAACGCAGTATCGCCGGTCTCTTTCACGTACTCGACCACCGCCAACACGTTCCAAAGGTGGTCATCGCTGTAAAAGTCCTGCTCGGTGCCGGCGTGACCCTCGCCGATGGAAGCCTTCATGGTCAGCGGATTGAACTGGTGCATGGACGAGCCGTCGAAACGCTGGACGGAGAGCAGCTTCTCGATCATCTCTCGCGCCTTGTCCGGCATGTACGGCAGGACGCCCATCAAGTCCTGGTTGGTGTCGCGCACGCCGATGCCACGGTCGCCGCCGTAGCCCAGCTGGTTCAGCGACAGGTAGCGGGACCAGAAGAAGGTCGCGTGGTTCTGACGGGGGCCGAGGGTGCTCATGACCTTGTTCAGCGCCGCATCGGGCGTCTCGACGTCCCGCAGGTGGTCGAGGTAGGTCCGCCACACGTCGCAGAGCTCTTTGAACGCCGCGTCCACGTTCTTTTCATCTTGGAGCCGCGCGATGGAGTCGGCGGCGACGGCAACGCTGGTGCTCTGGCCGAGCTGGATGATGATGCGAGCCTCTTGCCCACGAGCGATGGCTCCGAGGCGGTAAAGAATGGCGGCAATGCTGTTGCCGTTGTCCGCACGAAGAGCTTCGTAGTTGTCCAGGTGCTCGCCACCGAGCCCGCCGGGTGCGGCGAAAGTGCCGTAGCCGTGGTCTCCGAGGAAATTGTTGCGATCCGTGGTGAACGAATCCATCGGATGGTTGGCGGTCAAGAAATTCGCCCGCCTGCCCTCGGCCATGTGGGGATATTGGGTGATGACGTTCCCCACGGCCTTGCCCTTCATGGTCTGCGGAACCCAGTCCGCATTGGTCAGGTTCTTGAGGGCGTCCGGGTGGGAAAACTCGACCAGCGGAATCAGATCCACTTGTGCATGGTCGGGCGCGGAAACATTCCGCACCTTCACGTCCGTCACCACCTGGGAAGCACCCGGGGGGATAAACATCTTGATCTCGACTTCGAGACCGCTTATCCGCACGACCCACTTGTTGTATCCCGTGCCCATCCGGCACTCGAACTTCTCGTAGGGGGTCAGGGTGGGCACGAAGAACGGCGAGAAGATCGTGTAGCCACCGTCGTCGTTCTTGATCCGACAGTACAGCGTGTTGCCCCGCATGGCGTTCTGGGGCGTGTCGATCTTGTAGCCCGTAATGCGGTTGTTGGCCGGGTCCTTCTTGCAGATGTTGAGCCCGCCGGTCTGGTCGACGAACCCTCCGAAATCCAGCGTACCGAGGTAGTTGACCCACTTGGTGGGCGTACGCGGATCGGTGACGACATATTCGCGGGCCACATCGTCGTAGTGGCCGAAATTGGACACAGCTTCGCCGGGGCGGATCTTGGTGCTCATGGGTTCGGCGTTTTTATCATGCCCCAAGGGCTTTTTCGCCGTTTTCCCCTGGCAGCCCGTGGCGAAAGTGATGGCAGGCTGCGGGCCACTGACACGGTGCCCGCACGCGGCCGCCAACTCGTCGGACCAGACGGTTCGGTGTGGCAAACGCGGGACGCTCAGCGCCCGGGTCCTGAATCTCCGCCTGGAACCTCGATGCCGACCATGCGCATGAGATCGAGGGCATTTCGCCGGGTCACCACGCCGGGGCGAATCTTGTAGTCGAACAGGAGTCGGTCACCTTCCAGGGTGTCTTGGAAATGGATGTTGGCGCCGCAGATGCCTGGGCCGTCGGCCAGGGTCGCCAGGGCGAAGTCGTGGGTTGTGAGCAGCCCGATAGCGCCACGCTCGAGCAGCTTGCGAACCACGGCATCTGCCCCGTCGCGGCGATCTTGAGAATTGGTGCCATTCAGAATTTCGTCGAGCAGGAACAGCACGGGCGGCGTTTCCTTCGCCATCGCCAAAATGGCCTGCAGCCGCTTGATCTCCGCAAAAAAGCGCGACACGCCATGTTCCAGCGAATCCTGCGCACGCAGCGAGGCGCCGATCTGCAACGGCGTGAGCGACATCTGCGCTGCGCACACGGGAGCACCGGCCTGGGCCAGTGCCACGTTCACGCCGAGCGCGCGGAGCAGCGTGCTCTTGCCCGACATGTTCGACCCGGTGATCACGAAGATTCGACAATTGGCGTCCAGGTGAACGTCGTTCGTCACGCGCACCTTGGCCGGAATCAACGGATGGCCAAGCTCGGTCGCCGTGAGCGACGGCTTATCGGTAGCCGGCAGAAGCTCAGGAAACGAGTGGGCGGGATGCTCGAATGCAAAAGTTGCCAGCGAAGCCAGCGCTTCCATTTCGCCGATCGAGGCCAGCCAGCGCACCGCCAGACCTCCGTAGCGTGCACGCCAGCCTTCGATGGCAAAGGCGAGCTGCTCGGGCAGAAGCAGCGCCCACGCGATGACGGCGAACATTTGATTGCGCCGAGATTCGAACCAGTCCACCAAGCGAACCAGCCGGAACACGTGCTCACTCGCGCCCTTGCCATCCTGGGAGATCCCAGCTACCAGCGCCGAAAGTTGCGGGCTGGAAAAGCGCTCGCGTTCCAGCAGCGCGGCCACCCGTGCGATGACCCGCAGCTCGTAGGTCCGCGCAAACACGTTGGCCTCGACAGACTTGACCAGCACGCGATGCCGGCGCGCGAACCATCGCTGCAACAGCACCACCAGCGCCGCGACGCCGAGGTAGCGTGGCTCGACGAAGGCGTACAAGGCTAAGAGCCCGAACAGACCGGCCACGCCGGTCAGCAAGCGCTGCGAGGGCGATACGGGCGTCGTGGGAGCCGCGAGCCACGCCTCAAGGGCCTCTTCACGAACCTGCTTGCCGAGCATCCCGCCCGCCAGCCACAGATCCCGGCGCAAGGGCAGCAACCTCGACAGCTCGGCCACGGCTTGCTGGCGCTGTACAAGCTCGTCCACCGGCGCCGCATGCGTAAGCCAGCTGGCCAGCGACGCCTGCCCGGTCCCGGTGCGAGCGGCACACAGCATTGAGAACAGCGACGCCGGCCCGAAGACGTCCAGGTCCACGGCGTACGGATGCGCGGGATCGGCAAACCGAGTCCCCTCGGGCGCGGCCTCGGCCTTGCGTCCTTCCAGACGCGCGAGGCCTGCGTTGTAGTAGCCAACCTCGGATTCATAGCGGCCGGTTCGCTTTTCCAAGATCGCGATCGACACCGACAGCACCACGAAGACGATCGCCAGCGCCGTGGGCGTGCCCCAAGCGTGACTTCGCTGCGAGCACGTCTGTCCGGCAAGCGCGACGAAGAGCACGAGGCTCGCGATGCGCAGCCACACGACGACCCGCAGCCAGCGCCGCAACGAAACCAATCGTGCGTCAGCCTGCGCCAGCGCAGTGGCGTAGCTAGACCGTGGATCAGAAGTAGTAGGCATCGCAGTCACAGAACACATCATTTGAACACTACCGAATCTGCCACACCACCTCAGCCGACACAGCCCCATGCTTGGCCTCGAAGGCTTCGCGTCCCACCGAGAAAGTGAGGTCGCTCTCCTCGTCGGCGAAAGCGCGCGCCGTGGCGCTGTCATCGGCGGTGTACCCGAGCTTGGCGAAGAGGCGCTGCGAGGCCGGGTTAGACGGAAGGATCGACGCGAAGACCTGCTCGAGGCCAAGCGCACGGAAGGCGAGCGCATGCAGAAGGATCCCGAAACCGAGCCCAATGCCCTTGCCCTGGAGCGAGCGGCGACCCACGAGAATTGCGAATTCCGCGCTCGCAACACAAACGTGACGAAAGTCGGCGTCGCCCACGGTCTCGCCGTCGAGCTCGAGCAAGAAGGGGCGCCCGCCCGATTGCCCAAGCGAATCGAAATGCTCGACCACCTCGCCGGCAGTCATGGCGACGGTGTTGGCCATCATCGAACGATTGTGCGGATCGTTGTAATAGTCGGCCAGCAAAGGCGAAAGCCGCACGACTTCCTCGTGCGTGGGCTCGATGGCACGCAGCTCCAGCTTTGTCGCTCGCAACGTGGCGACAAGACGAGGTGGGAAGGGCATGGTGCAAGCTAGCCTGCGCCGTGTGGCCCAAGTCCAGCATTCTTTTGCAGGGCGTGGGCGTGCCCACGGTTGGCTGGGTATACTGCTACCCATGAAGCCCAGCCGCGCCAAGTCTTGCCGCGTGTGTCTGTTTTGGGGATTTGCCGCGACCGTCATCGGCTTTCCTGCACAGGCGAAGGCCGCCCTCGGCGATGACGTCGCCACCGTCGCTGCCGACCAAGCCCGATTGCAGGCCAGCCTTCGCATCACCGCCATGAAGGGCTACGTCGTTCACGAGCTGACCTCGCCGGTGGGCGCGACCGTGCGCGAATACGTGGGCAGCTCGGGCAAGATCTTCGGCGTGTCGTGGTCGGGCAGCTTCAGGCCCAACTTGCGCGATATCATGGGCAGTCGCTACGACCAGTTCATCGCCAGCACCCGCGGCCAGCGTCGAGCGCGCGGGCCGGTTCGCATCGAGCTGCCCGGCATGGTGGTCGCGATGGGCGGCTATCTGCGCACGTTCTGGGGCCACGTCTATCTGACCGATCTCGCACCGCCCGGCTGGCTAGAAAGTGCGATCGGAGGAACGCCATGACCAGGCGATGGGCATGGGTCCTGGTGGTGCTGGGCGCCGGTTGCGGAAGCAACAAGGGCGGTGACGGCCTCGGTGGCTTGGGTGGAGGCGGTGGGGGCAGCCAGCCTCTGTGCGCGTCGCCCACCACGGCCGCACTCGACGATCCGAACACCGTCGCGCTGGTGGTCGACTCGGGGCCATCGACGGGCCCGGGGTACACCAATGGTCTGTTCGCGACGGTGACACTGTGTGTGCCAGGGACCAGCACATGCCAAACCATCGATCACCTTCTCGTCGATACCGGCTCGATGGGCGTTCGCGTACTTGAATCGGCGTTGACCATCCAACTGCAGGCCGTGACGTCGGAGGCGGGCGTGCCGCTGGCAGAATGCACGCCGTTCGTCGACGGTACCGCGTGGGGTCCGGTGAAGATGGCGGACGTGTACGTGGGCGGTGAGATTGCCAGCAACATCCCGATCCAGACGGTAGGCGACGAATTGACCTTCACCCAAGTGCCATCCAGTTGCACCGGGACGCCCATCAACAATCTCAACGACCTTGGCTCAAACGGAATCCTGGGCGTGGGCGTCTACAAACAGGACTGCGGGACCGCATGTTCACGCGCAGGGCAAAATGCCGGGCTCTACTACGGGTGCAGCAGCGCAACCGCCTGCACGCCGACAGCGGTACCGCTAGCTAAGCAAGTGCCGAATCCGGTCGCTATGTTCCCGGTGGACAACAACGGTGTCATCATCCAGCTGCCTTGCCTTCCGGCGGGTGGTGCGCCGTCGGCACCTGGGGTCATGGTGTTCGGTATCGGCACCCAGGCCAACAACGGGCTCGGTACCGCCAAGGCCATGCCGCTCGACAAACGCGGCTTCGTGACCACTGCCTTTCCCGAAGACGGCGCTTCGTATACCAGCTTCCTCGACAGCGGCTCGAATGCGCTGTTCTTCCTCAACACCAGTACCTCTGGCATCAAGCAATGCACGACCAAGGGGCTGACCGATTTCTACTGCCCGGGTTCCACCCTCAGCCTGACGGCGACGGTCTCCAGCGGCACTGACAGCGTGCCGATCGTGTTCAGCGTGTCCAACACCCAGGTCTTGGCCAAGAGCCCGAACTACGCATTCGCCGACATCGCGGGGCCGATGCCAGGATTCCCGACCGACACGACGATTCCCGGCTTCGACTGGGGCTTGCCGTTCTACTTCGGGCGCAGCGTCTATACAGCCATCGAGGGACAGTCGACGCCCGCGGGGGTAGGGCCCTACTTCGGGTTCTGAGGGCGCAGAGGCGGAGGGAGGGCGCAGAGGGGGGCGAGGGAGCGGGGGAGCGGCGGCGGTGAGGTTGTGGTTGGCTCGGTTAAAGCGATGGGGGCGGCGGCGGGGGCGGTGGAGGCGGGGGGGGCGGTGGAGGAGGGGGCGGTGGGGGTGGCGGCGGTGGAGGCGGGGGGGGCGGTGGGGGAAGGCGGGGGGGCGGGACCAGGCCGGCGGGCTTTCCGCTCGGAGGCTGCCCGAGCCCGGCGCCTTCCGGGATCCCGCTGCCAGCACCACCATCCATCCCGGCTGGTGATGCCGCCCAAAGAATCAATCCGATGACGACGAGGCCCAGCGCGAATCCGCCGACCTTGCCCGCCGCCGGCCATTTCATCAGCATACGGGCGATGAGCGCGACGACCACGCCCAACGCGCCAGCCGCGGAAATCATGATCGCAAACGTCTGCATGGCACTCCCCTGCCGATAGTATCGCATGCGGCGGCGGTCGCCAGAGACCTTTGCAAAGCGAGCGTAAGCCAAAGGTATCTGCGTCGTAACGTCCCGGCCACTCCAGCGCAAAATCTCACTTGCTTGGGCGCCTGCGGCTGC
>Ga0302323_100001507_pt1 | contig 18976 bp, 16 predicted proteins | sample Fen_T0_3_FD_201950 | JGI IMG/M metagenome (GOLD analysis project Ga0302323, IMG submission 201950) | Peat permafrost microbial communities from Stordalen Mire near Abisko, Sweden - Fen_T0_3 | ecosystem: Environmental > Terrestrial > Soil > Wetlands > Permafrost | place: Sweden: Abisko... | reverse complement strand
ACGGTTGGTCGTGGTGCCATCGCCGAGCTGGCCGTTGCCGTTGCTACCCCAGCACTGAACCGTGCCGTCGCTCAGAATCGCGCAGGTGTGCTCGTGGCCCGCGGCAACATCGATGGCGTTCGTGATGCCGGAAACCGTGACAGGAACGGAACGGTCGGTCGCGCTGCCGTCGCCGAGCTGACCGTCTTCGTTGCGTCCCCAGCACTGAATCGTGCCGCCACCTAGCACCGCGCAGCTATAGCCAAAGCTAGCGGCAACGGTGACGGCATGTGTGATGCCCAAAGCTGTCACTGGCTTTGCGCTGCATGAAACATCTAAGGTGTATGGCGAGTTCATACACGTCCCCGTGGTGCCGTTGCCGAGCCCGCCCCAGGTGTTCTGGCCCCAGCACTGAACCGTACCACCGCTCAACAAAGCACAGCTGTGGCCGTAGCCAGCAGCAACCGTGATGCCATGCATGATACCAAGGACCGTGACGGGCACTAAACTGTTGGTCGTTGTGACGTTGCCGAGCTGGCCGCCTTCGTTGCCCCCCCAGCAGCGAATTGTGCCATCATTTTTTACTGCGCAGGTATGGTGGTCACCGGCGCTGATTGTTTTCGCAACAAATTTCGTGTTCGTGGGGCCGCCAGAACGTGCGGAGGGTACAGGCTGTGCGGCAGGAGATGGTGCGGATGGCGGCAGCGGCTGTCCGCAGCAGGCCCATGGTGCGAGTGGGGCAGCAATGAGGGCGGCAAGAGCGGTATGACGCATGGATGAGCCTCTCCTGATACTAGGGAAAATCGCGCCAATCCAAACCGATCCAATGATTGAGTGGTTCATGCTGAAAGCAACTTCCCGAGCGCGAACGTAGACGGTCTGCACTTCGATTAGCTTCCAGGTGCAGGCCTTGCCCGGGAAGCTGTCCGAAAAGTATACTACTCGGCCAGCTTAGTTGCGCGTGATTTCACGTTTTAGGCAACTTGCCGGCATATCTCATTCGCTACAACTGCACGCGCTGCACTTCCGCGCAGGCCACGGAGCGGTTTTTGCGGTTGCAGAGTTAGGTCGTGCGTGGATCGGAGTGCCAGAGATTTTGCCGCTCCGCGCGCGTGCCGGCTGGAATAGTGGTGCTTAGTCCGGATCGACCGCAAAGTGGACGAGAGCGCGCTTCTTGAACTCGAAGAGCTTGTGGCGGTGATCCCGCGCCCTGTACTGCTTGACGGCGTTGCCAACGTCTTGTCCCGTCAGATGGTTCTTCAGTTCGGCGGTGGCGACGGGAATTCCATCGACGGACAGCATCAGATCAACGGACTGCGCCTCGTCCGGTTGGTTCTCCGGGGCAAAGTAGACCTGGCGCGTCACCACCAACCGGTTCTGTGCGTACTGCGCCAGCACATCGTAGTTCATGCCGTGCGACGGCTTGAAGTAGGCGCAATGAAGCTTCTTGCCGTAGAGGGAGTTTGGCGCGCAGAATGGCAACTTGCTGATTCGACGAATCCAGGAGCTACAGGCTGCACGTTGCCTAGCCGACATGCGGAACATGCCCGGCCGATGCCACGAACTTACAGGCAATCTGGATGGGCTACTGTCAATCGATCTCAAACACCCAATGAGGTTGCTCTTCAGGCCAGAGGAGCCACCGCCCCATAAGGGTGATGGCGGCCTGGATTGGACCCAAGTGCAGGGAGTGATTATCTGCAGAATGGAGGACACCCATGATTGAAAGCATGCATCAGACGGGCGTCTACGAACCGGACTTGGTGTTTCCTCCCGGAGATACGTTGAAGGAAGCGCTCGAAGAACGAGGGATGACACAAGCGGAGCTCGCTGAACGGATGGGCCGACCGAAGAAGACCCTTAGCGAGATTGTGAACGGCAAGGCCCAGCTGACTCCTGAGACTGCGCTTGAGCTGGAAGCGGTGCTTGGGATCCCGGCCGCAGTCTGGACGAATCTTCAGTCTGCGTACGATCGTTTTCGAGCACGAGAGGCACACACCGAGCAGCTTCGCTCTGTGTTCCGATTCTTCGCCGTCTCTTCGTTGAAAGCTTGGCGTGAGAAGTACGAACAGCCCGTCGCTGCATTTCGTGCATCAGACAATGGGAAAATCGGAGCACGGGCGGCTTGGTATCGCAAGGCAGAATTGGAGCTAGATAGGATCGCTACCGGGTATCCTGAGTACAGGCCCGATGCTTTCAAGGAGGCCTTGCAGAAAATTCGGTCCTTCACACGTGAGCGCACTGACTTAGGATTCCGGCGAGCTGTTGCCTTGTGCAAGGACGCAGACGTTGCGCTTCTAGTGGTACGCGAGCTACCAGGAGCTGGAGTGAGCGGGGCTACGCTCTGGAAGAACAAGACGCCAGGCATTGCGCTTACCCTGAGGTACAAGTCCGACGACCAGTTTTGGTTCAGCTTCTTTCACGAGTCGGGTCACGTGTTGCTTCATCGAGGCAAGATGTTTCTTGAAGTCGCATCGAAGACGAGGAGCGTTGCTGAGCGCGAGGCAGACAAGTTCGCTGCCGATCAGTTCATACCTGCGCGCAATCTTGCTCGACTCAAGGCATTGTCGCGCTTCAGCGAAGCTGCTGTGGAGGGAATAGCGAAAAGGACCGCCTTTCAGCGACCCTTTGGGTTGGTATCAGGATTTGAGTGGCTCCCCATCCGTAGCCGCAGACGAACCTTCGGGACAAAGAGAGGCGACGCTCTTAAAAACTCTTAAGCGGGAGACAGCTGGATTTGGCTGGATTCTTGACTCTCGTGCATTGTCAACCCTGGCTCAGGTGAACCGGCTAGCGTCTCCTTTCGGCGCGAGCTGCGCGTAAAGCTCATGGAGCTTGGCTCGCAGCACCTCTTTTGGCGGCAGAATCGTCTGGTACTCGGCAACCAGCGTTGGGGACGTCGTACGTGCGAGCGCGTACTCAACGACCTCGTCATCTTTGGTCGCACAGAGCAGCACGCCAATGGTTGGCCTCTCGTGGGGCTTCTTGACATCACGATCGATAGCCTCGACATAGAAGCTCAGTTGCCCGAGATCGGCGGGCTTGAACTTGTCGACCTTCAATTCGAAGGCCACGAGGCATTGCAGGCCGCGGTGGAAGAAGACGAGGTCGATCGCGAAGTCCTGGTTGCCAACCTGCACCGGATACTGCGAGCCGACGAAGCAGAAATCGCGACCGAGCTCCGCAAGAAAACGGCCGAGATGACGAAGCAAGGCGCCATGAAGGTCGGCTTCGGAGTGCCTGTCGGGGAGGGCTAGAAACTCGAGGTTGTAAGCGTTCTTCAGCTCGCCGAGCGCATCTGGATGAAATTGTCTCAGCGCTGGTGAGACTTTCTTTGCACCCTGTGCTTCGCGAAGTACAGCGCCAGACTGGATCTGGCGTTCCAGCTCGCGGGATGACCAGCGCTGCTTGATCGCCGCCAGGATATAGAACTCGCGCGCAGCGGCCGGTTTGGCCTGACCGAGAATGATGAGGTGGTGGGTCCATGGCAATTGTCTCAGCAGTGCTGAGACTTTTCGATTTGACCGATAGGCCTCATAGAACTGGCGCATCCGAAAGAGGTTCGGCCGCGTGAAACCTCTAAGACCCGGGAAGCGCCGGGCGAGCGACACGGCGAGCTCTTCGACCACACCATCTCCCCATTCGGCATTCGCGATCTTCCGGCTAATGTATTCACCGAGCTGCAAATACAGCGAGACCAACTCTGCGTTGACAGCCTGGTACGCGCGACTGCGAGCTGACTCGATAAGCGCGACGACTTCGGCAAATCGCGCGTCATTCTTCGCCACGACGATCTGCTTCGAACGCGTGGCAAGGAGCGTCGTCGACTTCCGAGCGGCGGCTTTCGAGCGCACTTGGTCAGTCTTGTTGGTGGGCCTCTGCGTCATAGCGGATGGCGATGCGCAATAGTCTGGTAGTGCGCCTGATTTCGCAAGCGAATCCTGGCGGTCGAGCGCATGCCCAGATTCGGCCGAAAATAACGTTTCTCCCCTTCGGGCAGAGTGCAAGAGGTCAAGCCAAGCTGCCAGGACGACTGCCGTGGGGCCGGCAATCCTACCTGATCCGGTCGGAGTCAGATGAATCAGTCTGCGTCATCGATCTCGCCCTCGAACCCCACGACGGCATCAGGCCACTCCTCGGTGAGTCGTTCGAAGTCATCCGGCAATTCACCTTCCCGATAGCCCATCGAGCGATACCCACGCAGGCGTTTCACGAACATGCTGGCAAGCTGCGGCACTGCCCTGTCGACGTAATCGAACACGCGCACCTCCCGTTTTCCCGGGCTGTTGCGATGCAGACGACCGACGTACTGAGCCAGCGATCCCTTCCACACAATTGGCATCGCGAGAAAGAGGGTATCGAGCGGCGCATCGTCGAACCCCTCACCGACATAGGGTCCGGTTGCGACCAACACGGTCGAACCGTTGGCGCGTTCACGCGCGAGCAACGCTCGCGTCTGCTTCTCGGTGCGCTTACCCATGCCTCCCTTCAGTACTGCTACGGTCCTGGCGTACCGACCCAGCCTCCCCGCAAACCAGTCCACGTGTTCTCGACGTTGGGTCAGAACGATTGGGTTTCGCCCCTCGGCTAGGGTCGCGATGACGTCCTCCAAGATCGCTGTATTGCGCTGCTCATCCGCCATTAGTTTGGATGCGATTTCGACTATCGATGCGTCAGCCTCACCGGGTTGCATGTGAAACGCCGTCTCACGAACAATCAACCTATGCTCAAACGGCTGTGACGCGGCGATCGTGTGAGGTTTGACCTCGAACCGGATGGGTCCGAGCTGCATGCACATGATCGCTTGGTGTCCGTCCCGGCGCTGCGGGGTTGCCGTTAGGCCAACCACATAACGCGCGTGCGCTTCGCCGAGTACGCGCTCGTACGTCACCGATGATGCATGGTGACACTCGTCGACGACCAATTGTCCGTACATTGCCACTCGTTCGTCAACGTGCTCAGTCTTTGTGAGGGCCTGCACCATGGCCACATCGAGCAGTCCGGTGTGCTTTTCCTTGCCTCCTCCCCCCGATGCGCCCAATCAGTCCTGGGTCGATCGCAAGAAACCGCGCCAACTGCGACTGCCATTGCTCGAGTAGGTGCTTGCGGTTGACCAACACGAGGGTGCTACGTTGCCGCTTGGCAATGAATGCGGCGGCGATCACGGTCTTACCCACGCCGGGCGGCGCTACCAAGACACCCATTTCGTGAGCCTCGAGAGCTTCGAGTGCCTGGACTTGCAGCTCTGCGAGTTCTCCGTGAAACGACGCGTCGAGCGGTTGGCCGTCGACACGAAGATCTTCGGTGCGAAGGTCAATTCCGTGGCGCTCGGCCAACGCTTGGAGGTCGCCCAAGCAGTTCCGCGGCAAGGCGATGTGTTGCTCCAGATTCTCGGCGCAGCAAATGACCCGCGGCGTATCCCACGTTGACATCCGCATGGCTTGTTTCTTGTAGAATTCGGGATTCTGGAACGCCGCGAACCGCCGGATTTGTGCCACGAGGGCTGGCGGTAGCCCTTTTTTGGAGACGAATAGGCGTTGGGCCTGCGTGGCCTCTATTCTGCTCGGCAGTGTTCCGGCAAGCGCCTGCGATCCCCTTGTCGCCGAAGCCTGTCTCTGCCACGGAGCGGCTCGCTCTCCTTCCTCTACACCCTCCCCGACTGCTCGCACGCCCAAGACGGTCCCGCTGCGTTGTGCCTGGCCAACGATGGCCCGCAGTCGCTCCGGCTCAATCCGTTCGATTTGCTGTAGGAGCGCCCATTGATCCCCCACCGGCGCCCAAATGTCGTCAACGAACACGGAATTCCTGAGCCTTCGCGGCCCGGCTTGTAGCGGCAACGCGATGAGATTTCCGAATCCGCCTGCGGGCATCGTGTCTTGGTTGGGGAACAGTCGATCATAGGAGTCGAAGGATAGTTCCGGTCTGGTCGACATGGTCTCGGTGAGAACGTGCGCACCGAGTCTGCGCGCTAGGCTTGCAGGAACTGGTTCAGAGAAGAAGAACCAGACGTGCGCGCCGTTGCCTGACCGCGAGCGCTCGACGTAGGCAGGGATCCCGAGGCGAACGCTGGTCTCGCGAACAGCGTTGACGTCATCCTTCCAATCCGCCTCATCGAAATCCATTGCCAGGAACCAGCAGGTTTCGTCCAGAAGCATCGGATAGACACCGATGACGTGGCTTCCCTTCAGATGGCTAATGACTGCCTGGTCGTCTAGGTGTCGGAAAGCGCGATTGGTGCACTCGCCGCACTTGACCTTGGGCAAGCGGCAGAGCCCATCTACAAACTTGTTGGTACAGACAGGACTGTACCCACTCTTGCCGTCCCGCTTGCGCTCGAATCGCTCTGGGTAGAGGTCTTCTCGCCCGCGAAACAAGCGACGAAAGAGCGCCACCTTTTGCGCCGGAGTAAGATTTGCGGCTGGTTGCGAAAACGGCAATGACGCGCTGTCTGATTGGGCGAGGGCGGAGCGTGCCAATTCAAGTTCCGCGCGAAGTTGCTGCTGCTGTAGCCCCAACGCCTGAAGTTCTCGCTGCAGTTGGTCGATCCGTGCAACGAGCGCAGCCCGACTGTCGGCTTCGCCGGGGAATTCGGATTGGTGGCCCGCGGAGCGATCAGCTGGTTCTGTCAACGCTGCGGGATCGTGCAGGGGATGCTGGCCTGGGTCAATGTCGACAATCGAGGTTCAAGGCCGCGTCGGACGCCTGACGTGACGATTCTTCGAGTCTATGGCAACAACCCCAGCTTCGGCTCCCTCGATGTTAACCGCAGTAGGGGCGGTTCATGCATCCGTAGGGGAGTGGCTCCAGCTTAACGACTCGACCTTTGGCCCCGGCGGCTAACAGCCGCCTGCTCTACCGACTGAGCTGGTGATGCCCCCACCGTTCCGTGCTCGCGCTTCGCGCTGCGCGCGTCCTGCCTCCCCCAAGCGTCGGGCTCGGCGCCGTGCGCACTGGCGCCTGCGGCGCCTGCCCCGCTACGCGGGTCACCGTAGCCCGCAGTGGAATCCTGCACTGCGTGCACGATTCCACGGAGGGTCGCTTGTGCTCGGCCGCCTAACTGCGCTCGCTATTCGATCCAGCGAGAATTATCGCTGCAGCCTGCGCGCGAGCTTGCGCGCGGCCTGCCTCGTCGCGCCGCTGGGGAGGGACGTCCGTACTTCTCGCGACGCCAACCTCGAGCACTAGTCCAGCTGCCAGCGCGCTTAGCAAGCAATCTGGCTGCCAAGTTGCGATTTGCGGCGTTTGTGCTCTGTCCAAAATGCGTTTTGCGGGAATTGCCGCTTCGCACGCAATTCGGTTGCCACACGAGCACGACACACAAAGGAGAGGGCGCTTCCGGCGCGCTTCGTCGCGGACGACTGTCACTTCGATGCTACTGCGCACATGAGATTGTCCGTGCCGAATGCACCGCGGAAACGCCATCGTCGACTTTCTCGCGCCAGCAACAGGCTACCACGACCCTTCAACCATGCCCGTAGACCCTGGTCCGACTCGCTTCAGTTTGGTCGCTCTTTGTATGGACGACCCAGGTTGGCCAGTAACAGGTGCGCGAGTGGGACATTTCTTGCAGTTCAAACACGCCCGCGCTTCGGACGAGCGAAAACTCGCGGATTGGCGCGCTCGTCGCCAGTCTCGTCGCGGACGTGGGGAAGCAGGTGCGGTTCCTTCCGCCGCGCACGCTCGAGACCCTCGAGGATAAGCGCGAGCCCGAACTCGAACTGCCGATCGTAGATCGATGTGCCCACTTCAGGAGAAGATTTGGCATGTTCGGCGATCGCCGAAACGTGCGGGTAGGCCTCGAGATTCGTGTGCTCGATGAAGCTTTCTAGGGCTTGCTGCCGCTGCTCGGGCAAAAATGGCCAATTTGCCTGCTGCAGAGCAAACCCATAGATGTAGCTATCCAGGGTGACAAAGGCTGACTGGGCGAGTTCCATCGAGAACTCCGCTTCCAAAAGGACGGCCAGTACCGCATTGCAAAGACGGAGTCGGATTGGGCCAGAGGTGCTGCGCGATTCACTCAGCGCTGCCGCCCAGGGATGCAGCAGCAAGGCCTTGCGCGCTGACACGGCGCGAGCGTGCATGGCTGTTTGCCACGCTGTGCCGACCTCAGGAACAAAAATCAACCTAAACACCTGCTCGACCAGTGCATCGAGGATTGCCTCCTTGTTGGCGAAATGGTTGTAAAGCGACATGGCCTCGACCCGAAGTGACTGGGCCAGCCTGCGCATGGAGAGAGCGTCGAGGCCTTCCTTGTCCGCGATGCGCATGGCGCTCGCGATGACGCGCTCTTCTGTCAACTTGGGGCGACGAGAGGTTCGAGCTGCTGGGGATTTGGGCATTGCGCGGGACTAGAGCTTGACTGACTTACGGTGTAAGCTTACACTGTAAGTAGTTCCCGATCCAGGGCAATTACCGAAGTGGAGCCAACCCGATGAAAGCTGTTATTCAAAGGGCCTACGGAGGCCCGGAAACCTACACGCTGGGTGACCTTCCGATCCCCGAGCCTCGCGCCGGGGAGGTCCGAGTTCGCGTCCATGCCGCGTCGCTTCATCCAGACATTTGGCACGTCATGACGGGGCAACCCCATCTACTTCGAATCATGGGGTCGGGCCTCTCGAGACCAAAGGTCGCCATTCCGGGTACCGATTTGGCAGGGGTAGTCGATGCCGTGGGCAGCCAAGCGACGCGACATCGATTGGGCGAACGCGTTTTTGGAGAAGCGTCAGTGGGGCATCAATGGAAAAATGCTGGCACGTTCGCCGAGTACGTGTGCGTGCGTGAGACCGCCCTGGCAGCCATCCCGGAACAGGCAAGCTTCGAGCAAGCCGCGGCTCTTCCAACAGCGGGTTTCATCGCGCTGCAGGTCGTTCGGGGCGAAGGGCAAGTGCGCTCCGGGCAGCGTGTGCTGATCAACGGCGCCGGTGGGGGCGTCGGCACCTTGGCGTTGCAGTTGGCACGAGCGTATGGCGCCGCAGTGACGGCCGTCGACAGCGCTGAAAAGCACCCACTATTGCGCGAACTTGGGGCAAGCCGGTGTATCGACTATCGCCAAGAAAACTACACGACCCTTGGCGAACGGTACGACGTCATTATCGACGTGCCTGGCAATTACTCGTTTTCGAGCAACCGTCGCGCGCTTTGTCCGGGTGGCATCTACGTGCTCGTCGGGCATGACGGTTTTGGGGCGACTCGAGGTAAGTGGTTAGGTACCGTGCCCTACGCCATTTCACTGCTGCTGCGCTCGATTTGGAATAGCCAGCTGTCCGGACTACGGGGTGCGATGCCTGCTCCCGATCGGCTCGAGACCTTACGCGCATTGCTCGAGACCGGACAAGTGCGACCCCATATCGGGCGGACCTTTCGCCTCGAGGACGTACGCGAAGCCATGGTCGCCTTGATGCAATCGACTACAGTTGGTCGTATCGTGCTTACGATCTAGGTTTGAGCGCGCCACGGCAAGACTCTCGCAGCCTTCGTGAGCGTGGCGCACCTCGACGATGAGGAGCGGGCTCTGGTGCTCGGCGTGCTACTCGAAGAGGTCCTGGCCTGGGTCCGATCCCTACCAGGCTCGAGCCGGATACGGGCCCTCATCACTACGCGGGCCCATGACGCGCAACGAGATCAACAGAGCGCTCGAGCTACCGGTGCTGGGGTCGCCGGACATTCGAGCAGCGTAGTGGGTGTCAGCGTCTTGACGCGTGGGAGCAGGGTAGCTGTGCGGCGCACGAGCGGCCAGAATCGAATTGGCGAGCAAGATTGAGCCGTTGGCGAGTTCCGCGACCAGGCTTTGCCGCCTCGTAACGTCGAACACAAATTCCGCCCTACAGGGAGTCCGGCGGTGTCCGTTACTTTTGGAGCCCAAGGTTCACCGCAGCCATTGGCCGCTGCAACCGTTCGATGGGCGGCAAGAGTCCATGAGCACCAAAGGTCAGCCACGAGCCGAAGCTCTTCCCATCAGCGGACGAGCAGTTCCTGTTCTCTCCGGGTATTTCCCGACCGCGCATCAGCCGACGCCGATGTCGCCTCCGGTCGATTCGGACGGTCCCGATGTGTCGAGCGAGCGTGTTCAGGTAGAGATTCGTGTGGTCTCCCCGAAGGGGCACCTCACGTTTCCAGTTTACGAGATCTGGACTGGCAAGACCGTGTACGCGCTCGACCAGTCGATGGTTTGTACGGCGGTGCGCGACGCCAGTACCGACGTTGTGAAAGAGGGTCACGCTTGTATTGGCGCACGGTTGATCGGTGGACGACGTAGCGCGACGCACTGCGTTGACCTCAGCTCGCCGCTACCGGCGCTCGGGCATCGCGCCATGTTTGGCGACGAAGACCACTCGTTGGTCGTCACGTCGCGCGTTAAGCTCGTTGTCATGAATGTTTATTTTAGCTCTTATCTGAGCCGCACCGGGTAAGCAGTACGTCCGCGACTTGAGCCTTACATCCCCCCAGCCACGTGCTGGGATTGTATCCACTGGCACGACGCTCACGGCTCATCCATCCAAAGGAAGGAGTTGAACGTTGGCAAGCACGACGCGAGTTGGGTTCTGGCACTCGGCCACGATGGCACGTAGTCGCTCGAAGTATTGCAAATGTGCCTGGCGGATGCGCTCGAGCCCATCGTCGGAGATGGCGAACAGATTGTACGAAAACTGACCTTGGGCGGGCAACGTCGGCCGGGCTAGCCGTTCTACTCCGACCTGGGCAAAATAGCGCTTCAAGCCTAGATTGGCCTCGGGATTGGTGCGCGTATCGACTGTCAATATGCGCCGCGAGACCCATTTGGCGCCCACGCGTCGGATTTGACGTGCGGCGGCCAGGGCGGACAATGCCTGCTCCTCCTCGGCGAGGGTGATACCGAGGCGCGAAGCAATCAGCCCCGGCGTGTGTTTTGGCTGTGCGCGATAGAGCTCGAGTTCGAGCGCATGCAAGACCGCTTGCGCCCAAGGAAGCTCGTAGGCGGCACGGCGCTGGCGCGACAGATCGCGATAGGCGCGGCGCAGTGACGGCAACGTGGCGGGATCGGCGAACCTTGCCACGAAGTCAATCAGGCGTAGCGTTGCGAACTCGACGAGCCGGAGCAGCTCGACTAGCTGCGGCTCGGTTGCACCGGACAACCAGCGCGCGACCGTGTTCCTATTGCAATTCAAAGCCTGGCCAAGCGCCGCGCGAGAGCGCCCATGGCAGAGCGAGGCGAGCCAGCGTTGTAGGTTTTCTCGAGAGTTGACCTTTCCTTCGAGTTCCAATGCGCCGTCGGGTGAGAACTCGCAGAGGACGAGTGCCAAGTCAATGTGAGCCAGTTCCGCCAGTCGAAAGAAGTCCGAGGCTTTGGGACAGCGGGCGCCGCTTTCCCAGCTATGGGCAACGTTGCTAGCGAACCCGAGGCGACGATTCAGGGCGTGCTGCGAACGGGTGCCTCGGAGGCTTCGAACTAGCTCGCGCGCCAGCGCTGCATGGTCCATATGTCGCGAATTATAGCACTGCGCCTCGAATCTGCGGGACGCTTTGTTCGAAAGTGCGCTAGCCAGGGCTTCGTGGATCGGCCAAACTGCCTTGCATGGCGTATCGAGTACCCCGGCTGAGCTGGCTCACCATACCGGTGCTTGGCACGCTGCTCGGCTGCGGCAGTGGTCAGACGGGCTCGCCAAGCTGCGTAGGGACCACCTCGTGCATCTGCGACTCCTTGTATGCCGAGCGCTCACCGGTACTCCTACGTGGCACGGTCATGAGCGTCGGCACGCTGGCCGCGGACCAACAGCTCACGCTCACCGTTGAAGAACTGGTGAACCCAGAGTACGCCTGGGACATCGTCGTTGGGGACAGCGTGGGTGGGTTCTACAGGTCCGGTCCGTCATGCGCGCCGAACGGCTATGTCCCTGCTCCAGGGGACCAAGTCTTGGCGATCTACTACCGAGGCGACGCGGATCACTATCCCGGGTGTGTCGAGTACCAGCAATGCAGCAGCCAAAATTGCGGGCCCCGGCCCAGTTCTACCGACTCCGCCTGGGACGCCTGCGACGAAAGCTGCATTAACGATACTTTCGCGAGCTGCTCGCTGCATCGCAGCGAAGCGCTGGCCAAAGGAACACTGTGGCTCGCCAAGTGGGGGGACCAGATAGAGCTCGGTAAGGGCTACTCCATCGCTGCGACCGAACTCTCTATCTTGATCTTTTCCGAACAGTGCAACGAGCGCTTTCCTCGACCTCCGAACCCGCCCTGTAACGACGTTAGCGTAAACACCGGATGCAGGATGACGTCGAGCTCGTTGCGCCCCGTTCAGCCATGGACGCTCGCCGTCGCGCTTGCTGCTGCCGTCGGCATGGTTCGTAGGCGTCGCCGTCGGCGCGTCTAAGCGCTGGCGCACGCCGTTCCCTGTGCGATGCTGGGCGCGTGCCTTCAGCCATTGCCGTTTTGGGTAGCGCTTCTGACGTGGGCAAATCGTTGGTAGCGACGGCGCTCTGTCGCATCGCGTCGGATCTCGGAGTCGATGTCGTGCCGTTCAAGGCACAGAATATGGCCAACCAGGCAGGAGTTACCGCCGATGGGCTCGAGATGCCTCGCGCGCAGATCCTGCAGGCCATCGCCTGTCGAAAGCGTCCCGAGGTCGACATGGGGCCGGTCCTGATGAAGCCAGTCAGTATGACGGGAGCGCAAGTCATCGTGATGGGTAAAGCCATCGGGCAACTGGAGGCGCGCGAGTATTTTGCCGATACGTCGCGCCTGGCGTCGATTGCCAAAAGCGCGTTGGAACGACTGCTGAGCGCGCACGAATGCGTCATTCTTGAGGGTGCCGGTAGCCCCGTCGAGCTCAATCTCTGGGACCGCGATTACGTCAATCTGCGATCTGCGCGGCAAGCCAAAGCCATGCTGATTCTCGTCGTTGACATCGACAAGGGCGGCGTATTCGCCCAAGCCAAAGGCACGTTTGACCTGTTACCTGCCGAAGATCGCGCTCGAGTGCTTGGTATCGTCGTCAACCGGTTTCGCGGCGACCTCTCACTGTTTGAGGATGGGATCCCGATCCTCGAACGGATCTGTGAGACCAAGGTACTCGCCGTCGTCCCGTACCTAGAACACGGCCTCGACGAGGAGGATCGGCCAATCCGTATCCCCGTCGATGCAAAACCAAAGGCTGGAAAGCTCAATGTCGGCGTCATCCTTTACCCCCGCGCGTCGAATACCGAAGACATCTTTCCGCTTTTAGCCGAGCCCGATCTGCACGTCACCTTTCTCACCGATCCGAGGTTAGTCGGTGACCAGCAGCTCATTGTACTACCAGGCTCGAAGGCGACGATTGGTGACTTGGTTCAGTTGACGGCAAGCGGGATGACAGAGCAGCTGCGTGTGGCACATGAGCGGGGCACTTGGTTGCTCGGGCTCTGCGGCGGCTACCAAATGCTCGGAGGTGTGCTTTCCGATCGAATCGCAAGCGAAGGCGGGCCAAGCGCGTGGAACGGACTCGGCGTTTTGCCAATTGAGACCGATTTTCGCCCGAACAAAGTGACCACTGAGAGTCAGTTTGAAAGCGTCTGGCCCGCGGCCAACCATCGCATCGAGGGTTACGAGATCCACCATGGCCAAACGAGCCTGACTGCGAACCTCGGCGAGCCAATTGCGCTCGGGTTCGGGCCCGAGCTCGGCTGGCGTTCGGGCAGTGCCGTCGGCGCCTACCTACATGGCCTGTTGGCAAACGACGCGTGGCGCAACTGCTTTCTCAACGTCGTGCGCCAAAGTCAGGGTATGGCCGAGCTCCCGCGACACGATATGGCACCCATTGAGCAGCGGATCGAGCGCTGGACAGAGCATGTTCGCCAAAGCCTGCGCCCTGGAGGGATGGAGCTAATCACGAAGGCAATCTCCCGAATTGCTCAAGTCTAGCGTACGCCGCGGCCGAACCAACCAACACCTGCATCGATGCTTCGAAAGACGTCTCCCAATTCCTCCAACGTAGTAACTACGGATGGTACCGGCCAGTACTGGCTGGTTCCGCACAATGACAATGCGGAGTGCGAGGCGGGTTGGGATATCGCGTCCGTGGGTGAGATAGATGTTGCGCGACGGATCACCGCCAAAACCTGCGAAGCACTTCGACAGCGCGGAATGACGGAGCTCGACGTCGTTTCCGGTTGTATGGGGCCGGGGCCGACTCTCCAGTAGACAGGCAACGTCAGAGGTCGATCGGGTGTCGTCACGAGGCCCTGATTCGGAGAAGTGCTACCACCCGACTACTGGCAAGGCCCATTGCCTTCGCCGAATAGCTGTACGCCGGTTATCTTAACCATTGTCTCTTTATCGGTGAGGCTGCCCCAGTCCTTCTGAACACCAAGGTATCTGATCTTCGTGTAATCGATGGTGTCTGGGAAATTATCGAAGTTGTTGGTGCGTGATGTCGCTTTGGTGGAGCTGTATGGAAGGCTTCTGAAATTCGAACATCCGAAGGAGCCAGCGGTCTCAATACCTAACAAACCAGAACCCCAAGATCCAAACACATCTTCAATGACCAACGAAGGTATCTTTGAAGCCTTCTCGCCAGAAAAGACGACCGAAGTGCATTTGCTGAGATCGCGACCCGCGTCGCCAAAGTCAGCCACCAGTCGCGTCGCGGTGAGCGCCTGGCCAGTCAATTGCGCTGTCACCAATTCCGGTTTTGCTGCCGCTGACAACGTACCCAATGCCCCGGGCTCGTAGGCCTGCGGACGCCAACACCAGTTGTTGGGGCCAAGTGCTGGCTCATACGCCGACCAATCCAGCAGCTCGAGGCCGATCGGTTCGAACGCGATGTCGGATATCGTGAATTTGTGATTCCCCGGTGGACGCCAGAGAGTCTGATCTTCTGCAACGCGCCCGTCATTGCAGATATATTTCGACTGTGAGGCGCAAGGTGTGGACCATTCGGACGCAATCGAAATGCTCTCGATGTTGGTCAAGCCGATCTCACAGGTGCGCGAAGCGCAATTCATTGGGTTCGTAAGATCGAACTGATAGTGCGTGTCCGTCGGTCCCTTTCCCTTCGCGACCCAGCTGCAGTAGGTAGCACCTTTGGCGAGCGTCAGCTGAAACGCGCTATTCGCTTCAACGGACGCCTGAAGATGCACATTCCGGTAGTTCCGCAGCGCAAGCGGTGCCGGAAGAATTGCCTGAAGGGAGCCAGCACCCCAGTCCTGGTCGTCGATATTGACTGCGGCCGAAGATGCGCTCGATTCAGAGTCGATCCAGTCCGTCTTGCTGATCGCTTTGTTTACCGAATCATTCCAATTCTCAGCGGCGCGCCAACGGCAACCGCTCGGCCCGACACGTGACGTCGAACTCAAGGTGAAATGATCCAAGTCCGGGCCCAGAAGCGGCTGAGTGAACAACGCGAGCTCGTCGAGATATCCCTTGAAACCTGGCTTACTGGGGTCTGCGCCGCTGCCAATGCGCAGAACCGGGGGCGGATTGCTCGCTGACGCGTCCGAGTTGGCAATCGCGACGCGTGGTGCCTGGTCGAGTGTCTTGTCGCCATCCCACGTAAGCTTGGAATAGTTGAATTGCTCGTCCTTCCAGTGCGCCACTGCCACGTGGTGCCAAGTCCCCGCCTGCCACTGCCACGACGGCGCGTCTTTGAGGGAAAATCGCACTTCGTGGATGCCCAATGGCGATCCGTCTTGGTACGAAAAAACGAGCTCGAAGTCCCCGCCCTGTGACGCTCTGCGTAGCGCGAGCAGGTAGGCGTTACCGCCCGAGGTCGTGCTCGACGCTGTTCGAGTGTAAAGAATTGGCCATGTGAACGGCGCGTCCGAACTGTAGACGCCTTCCAACCATGTCTTGCGTTCTAGTGAAATCCAAACCGAGAGGGTGAAACCATTGCGCGCGTCGGACAACAGGTCTTGCTCGAGGTACGCGGAGGCTTTGCCATCCAAGTAGATCGAATTACCCTTGCCATTGATTCGCGGGTAGTCTTTCACCGTAGGTGCAGCGTTGTCGCTCCAGAGCAATTGCCGGCTGGACACAGCGTCTGCCCAATGGTCTTGCTCGGGGCTGGACGCGTTCCCGTCGAATGTCCACTGCGCGAAGGGCTTCGGTACATTCGCCAAGTCCGAACTCGACAGACAGGCGGATTCGCACAGCGCCGCCGACTCTCCGGGACAGGGTGTGATCGGGGGCCTTACACTTGTTGCGCCTGCAGCTGCACCTCCGACACTGATCATTCCCGCCGTTCCCGCATTGGGTGTGCCAGCGGCTGCACCTCCGGTACCGATCATTCCCGCCGCCCCCGCATTGGGTGTGCCAGCAGCTGCACCTCCGGTACCGATCATTCCCGCCGTTCCCGCATTGGGCGATCCACCACGTGATGTCGCAGAATCCCGCGCCGCTTCATAGTGCCGGAAATCGCACCCCGACGTTACCGCGACGCACCCCAATGCCACGGCGATTCGCTTTACCTGCGTTCGCACGGGCTCAAGACCAAGGAGCAAACGGATCATTGGAACCTCCCTTGGACCCAAAGGGTCCCCCCACGCTCATCCAACGATGCAACCAGGCCGCTCATGGACGCACGAACGGCAGCTCGCTCGCGCCTGAACGAACCCAATGTCAACCAGGTTGCCGCGCCAATGATGGCACTGAGCCCCAGTGGAACGGTTACACGCGCCATGGTCCATTCGAAATCGCGTCGCGATTGAATCCCCAATGCCTGAGAGGCCGAGCAGGGCGACTCATTGTGACAGGCGCTATCGATACGCCCCTTGTCGCGGAGCGCCAACGCGCCGGACACGCCGCCCATTAGGAGTGTGGCCGCGCCGACACCCCCGAGCACCCACGGCCAAGGATCGGTCACCGCCGCGTTGGCTTCAACGCTCGCTCGGAGTTTCGTATCTTGGACTTTCATGTACGACAGCCTCTTGGTCGGTTGAGGCTGACTCGGCTGAGGCTGGGGCTGTGGAAGCTGTTGGGGCTGGGGAAGCGGCTGCAAGCTGGAGATGACGACGACCTTGTCGTCCGCGTTCGCACCAATGGGGATGTGCTGCTCGGAATCGACGTATCCAGGAGCGTGCGCGGTGATGACGTATTCGCCCGGATCTATCGGCAAGCGAAGGCCATATTGGGACTCGCCCACGTGGGTGCCATTGCGGGCGATCGCGAGGCCCGGCACGGCAGACAGGACGCGAAGTGTTAGAAAGGATCTGCGAGCCGCAATCTCATCGGCGCGTCGATTGCAATCGGCTTCCACGCCGCTTCTGCGAGTATTTTGGGCAAGTTCGGCAGCCCGCTTGTACTCACTGTATGCGGACGCGAACTTTGACTGGTTCTCATGGCACTGTGCGAGCACTTGCAGAGTTTTTGCGGACGGCCACAAACAGTAGCTTTCGGTGAACTTCTTGGCAGCGCCAGCGAGATCTCCGCGCTTGTAGAACTCTGCGCCCAGTTTGAAGAGTTCGTCAGCGGCAGGCGCATCGGGCGTGCCGGCAGCGCAGCTGTCGGTCGCATCAGAATGGGGCTGGGCGAAGGCGCTGTGGGCAGCGAGCAGGCACGAACCGCATATCAGCAACGACGAGAGAGTGTTACGGAGGTTGAACATGGCGCAGTGTGGGTCGTAGAATCACCAATTGATCGAGCCAGGTCCAGCGGAGAATCACACGCATTGCTCTGATTGATCCGGCACTGGCCAGTGGCTGTCCGATACGACCTGAGCGGTATGCGCCGCTATGGAATGGATCCGATCCAAATGATCACACAGGTGTGCCAAGAATCATGACTCGAGACCGCCAAGGCCTAAACTTTCGTCCCTGTTTTCAGCTACTTGGATCGGGATTGGACTTCTTCGGTGACTGGGAAGCCGCGCTCTCGTTGGGCTGCTTCTCGGAGTTCGTCATTGCGAAGTAGAGCATCACTATCGCTTATAGCGGCGCCCTGCCTTGCAGGTGGTGCGCCAACCCTTGGCGGAGGGCTCGCAGGCGCCGCAATTCGAATAGGCAGGCTGGCGCTGCTGGCCGGAGCAGACGGCGCCGTCGACACAGGTGCATCGCTGGACGTCGGCGGAATGGGAAGGGCCATCATTGTCCGCTGCGCAGCCGAACCGGGTGCCGCTGGTGCATTTCGCACCCTCGTAGGATTGGGCAGAACGAAGGCCAAAGAGAGAACACTGACTGTTCCGAGGGAGAATCCGACGAAATAGAAACCAACGCGGCGCAATCGGCCGCGAGGTTGTCGCTTCGACGTTTCGAACTGGTGCCGGGGTGGGGACGCGACTGTGCGCGCGCGCGGCGCGTCGGAATGGAGTTCAGGTGGGCGCGACTCGCGGATCGAGACAGCCAGAGCCGTCGCCAGTTCTCGCGCGGCTTTGCCAGCACTCTGATATCGCCTATCCTGATCGAGGCTCAGACATTTTGCGAACCAATCGTCGAAAGCCGCCGGCAAGTCGACCACGATACCGAACTCTCGCAGACGCGCGCGCGGCCGTACGACTGGACCCGCACACACCTCGTTGGCGATGGCGACGAGCGACAAATCTGCCCGTTGCCCCGCCCTCCAGTAGCTGCGCCCGCTGAGCAGGAAGAATGCCACGAGACCCATGGCAAAGACGTCGGTCGCAGGCGTGAGCTGGGCCGTTGGCGACAACTGCTCCGGAGCCATGTAAAGGGGCGTCCCCCTGCCGGCATATGTAGTTGCACCTTGATTGGACAACACTTTTGCAATGCCCCAATCGAGGATTTTGACCAATGGCGTATCATCTTCGCGGACAGTCAGCATCAAGTTACTGGGCTTTAGGTCGCGATGGACCATCGGCGCCGGGCGACCACCGACATCCCTATGGGCATGAACCTTGTCCAACCCGAACGCAACCTGCCTCAGATACTCGACTGTCCGATTGTGGTCGAGCGCACCATATCGATCGACTAAATCCTGCAAGGTCGTTCCTTCCAGGTATTCCATCACTAGGAACGAAATGCGCGAATCGGGATCCAACCCAGCGTCGACGACCTTGACGAGGTGTTCGCTTCTAACACGGCCCGCAATACGCACC
>Ga0302323_100001506_pt1 | contig 18977 bp, 15 predicted proteins | sample Fen_T0_3_FD_201950 | JGI IMG/M metagenome (GOLD analysis project Ga0302323, IMG submission 201950) | Peat permafrost microbial communities from Stordalen Mire near Abisko, Sweden - Fen_T0_3 | ecosystem: Environmental > Terrestrial > Soil > Wetlands > Permafrost | place: Sweden: Abisko... | reverse complement strand
GTCCGAAGCCAGCCAGACCGTCGCCGCCGGCACCGTGAAAGCGGTGAAGGGGGAGGAAAGTCCGGGCTCCGCAGAGCAGGATGCCGGGTAACGCCCGGACGCTATAAGTCGCCGTTAGCGCGGCCGACGAAGGCGAGGAACAGGGCCACAGAGACGAGTCGCCTCCCGTTACAAGGAGGCGGGTGAAACGCGGTAACCTCCATCCGGAGCAACACCAAGTAGGCGGACACTGACGCTGCTCGCGTAAGTCCGCGGGTAGGTGGCTCGAGCGCATCGGCAACGGTGCGCCTAGAAGAATGACGGTCATAGCGCACGTTCCGCGTGCGCCGTAACAGAACCCGGCTTATCGGCTGACTTCGGATTTATTCGGCAGACGCGAGGGCGCGAAGAATGACGCTTCGATACCCAATGTCGCCCCGCGGAAACGTCGTCGACGACTATCACGGGACGCAGGTTGCCGACCCCTATCGGTGGCTGGAAGACCTTGGATCGGCGGACACGACGTCCTGGATCGCAGCGCAAAACGCCGTCACGTTGCCGCTGCTCGAAAAGTTGCCGCAGCGCGCGGGCCTGCTGGCACGCCTGACGCAACTCTGGGATTACCCGCGCACCAGCCTACCCGTCGAGGAGGCGGGTCAACTGTTCTACCGCCACAACTCGGGTTTGCAGAATCAGGCGCCTCTGTACCGGCGCGCGACGCCGGACGCGCTACCGCAACTACTGCTCGACCCCAATACGCTGTCGGCCGACGGCAGCATCTCGCTGGCAGACTGGGCACCTTCCCCGGACGGACGCTACCTCGCCTACGCGCTTTCGCAAGGCGGCGCCGACTGGGCCGAAGTTCGGCTCCGTGACCTCGCGACGGGCATCGATCTTCCGGATGTCGTGCGCTGGTACCGCTTTTCCGTTATCGCCTGGACGAAGGACAGCAAGGGATTCTTCTACGGACGCTTTCCCGAGCCGCCCCAGGGCAAGGCACTCGAGGCCCCGCTTCTCGATCACCAGATTCACTACCATCGCGTCGAAACAGCGCAAGAACAGGACCGCCTTATCTACTGGCGGCGCGACTTGCCGCGCTATTTCGTCGACGCATCGGTGACCGAGGATGGCCGCTACCTGATCGTCACGCTCGAGAACGGCACCGACCCGCGGAACCGGCTCCTGTACGCTGACCTGGGCGATCCGCTGCAGCCCGACCTGAACGCCCCTGTCGAGGCGATCGTCGACGAGGACGTGGCCGAACTGACAGTGCTCGGCAACGTGGGCCCGGTGTTGTTCGTGCGCACGGACCTCGATGCGCCGAACCGGCGGGTCGTTGCGATCGACCTGCGGCTGCGCAGCGGCCTTGCCGACTGGAAGTCCATCGTTGCGGAAAGCACGAACGCCCTCGAGAGCGCGACGTTTGCCGGCGGCAAGTTGTTCTGCCAATACCTCGTGGACGCAAACAGCCACGTACGGATCTTCTCGCTGGCCGGCAAGGACGAAGGCACGCTCGAACTACCCGGCATCGCGAGTCTCGCGGGAATGAGCGGCCGCGCGCACGGCACGGAATTGTTCTACGACGTGTCGTCACCGCTGGTCGCGCCATCGGTCTTCCGCTACGACATCCCGGCAAGGACGACGTCCGCGTTCGGCGCAGTCACCCGCACCTTCGATCCCTCCGGCTATGAAACGCGCCAGGTCTTCTATACGTCGAAGGACGGAACACGCGTGCCGATGTTCATCACCGCCAGGAAAGGTCTGGTTCGGGACGGCGCGAATCCGGTCTGGCTGTATGCCTACGGCGGCTTTTCGATCACCATGCCGCCGGCCTACCGGCCCGACCTGCCGGTGTGGCTGGAGATGGGCGGCATTTACGCGCAACCATCGCTGCGCGGGGGCGCGGAATACGGCGAGGCGTGGCATCGCGCCGGCATGTTCGAGAAGAAGCAGAACGTGTTCGACGACTACATCGCCGCCGCCGAATACCTGATCGCAGAGAAGTACACGACGCCGGCCCGGCTCGTGATCGAAGGGCGCTCGAACGGCGGACTGCTGGTGGGCGCCGTGATGACGCAGCGGCCGGAGCTGTGCGCGGTCGCCATTGCCTCCGTCGGCGTGCTCGACATGCTCCGCTACGATCGGTTTACCTGCGGTGCGGCGTGGGCAGCGGAATTCGGGTCGGCGCAGAATCCCGATCAGTTCGCCTACCTGATCCGCTATTCGCCGCTGCACAACGTGAAGCCGGGCACGCCCTACCCGGCGACGCTGGTCGTCACCGCAGACCATGACGATCGCGTGGTGCCGAGCCATTCTTTCAAGTTCGTGGCTGCGCTGCAGGCGGCGCAAGGCAGCGACAAGCCGGCACTGATTCGCATCGAGACGAACGGCAGTCATGCCTATCGGCCGACCGACCGGCAAATCGCCGAGCGCGCGGACGTCCTGGCGTTCGTCGCGGATCAGTTGTCCATGTCACTGCCCGGTTAGAGGCGCCGCACCTTGGCTACGTCGCTTTCCGTGCTGCTCGTCTCGACCGCGACCCGGTGGCCGGGGACCGCGCGCATTCCCCGCGGCTTCGCCAAGGCCGGCTTCACCGTATCGCTGCTCACGCCGCGCAATTCTCTCGCGGAAAAGAGCGGCTTCATCGCGAAGATAGGCTTCCTTCCCGACCAGGCAACACCGATGCAGTGGGTGCACGCATTTGCCGCAGCGGTGGCCGCTACGTCGCCGCGGATCGTGGTGCCGTGCGACGACATGGCGTTCCGTATGCTGCGGATGCTGGCGCTGACGCCGCCGCCACGAATTCGGCAAGATTTGAAATTGCGGCTGGCGGCGCTCATCCGCGAATCGCTGGGCGATCCCGCGTACTACGGGACCAGCACCGACAAGACGCTGCTGCCAGCGGCCGCGACGGCACTGGGCGTGCGCGTGCCACCGTTCGCAGTCTGTAACGGCGCGGACGACATTGCAGCGTTTGCGGCGACGCAGGCCTGGCCGGTCGTGGTGAAGCGCCGCCACGGCTTCGCGGGACAGGGTGTCGCGATCTGCGTCGATCGCAACGACGTCGCTCGCGCACTTGCGGCGTTTGCCGCGGCCGACGCGAACGACCTCGTGGAACCGACCGCGGGGCCGGCATGTTATCTGGCACAGGCGCATCTGCCCGGCCGCACGCAATACTTCCAGGGCGCGGCGTGGAACGGCCGACTGCGTGCCGGGTATGCTGGCGAAAAGATCATCGCCAATCCGGAACCGACGGGGCCGCCGACGGTGACGCGCTATTTCCGATCGCCGCGGCTGCGGGCGATGACCGAACAACTCGTCTCCGGATTCGGCATGTCCGGACACTTCGTCGTCGAATTCCGCGTCGACGAGCGTACGCAGGACGTCTACCTGATCGAGATCAACCGCCGCATCTCTCCGGCGACGCACCTGGGCGCCTTGCGCAACGTCGACCTGTGCGCGGCGCTGTACGCGGCCATCGAGGGCACCGCATCGACGTCGCGCGAAGATCTGGCCGAAGGCGAAGGCGGCATAAACGTGTTCTTCCCCGGGGAGTGGCTACGCGATCCGCAAAGCCGCTATCTGCGCGACTATCCGGTCGATGTGCCGTGGGACGAGCCGGAGCTGATCGAGGCCCTGCTGGCGATGCGGCACGAGCGCTAGTGTCAGAAGCGCCTGCGCTTCACGTCGCGCAGGATCTCGCGCGCGGCGTTGCGCCCGGGAATGCCGGTGACACCGCCGCCAGGATGCGCGCCCGCGCCGCACAGGTAGAGTCCGCGTACGGGCATCCGGTAGTTGCCGTGGCCCAGGATCGGCCGCGCCGAGAACAGCTGGTCGAGCGACAGCGCGCCGTGGAAGATATCGCCGCCGACGAGCCCGAACTCCCGCTCGAGGTCTAGTGGCGTGAGGATGCGCCGGCCGAGCACGCTCGTGCGGAAGTTCGGCGCAAATCCGTTCACCGTATCTATCATCACGTCGGCGACTTGGTCGCGGACGTCGTCCCACGTGCGCCCGGGCAACGCGTCGCCTATGCGTGGGTTCGCGTGCTGGCAGAAGAGACTCGCGACGTGCATGCCGGGAGGCGCCAGCGTGTCGTCGACCGTCGACGGAATCAGGATCTCGACGATCGGCGCCTTCGACCATCCGCCGATTCGTGCGTCGAAATACGCGCGCTCCATGTAGGCCAGCGACGGCGCCATGATGATGCCGCTGCTGTGATGCGGTTGCGCGCCATTGCCGGGAAGCGCCCTGAAGTCCGGAAGTTCGGACAATGCGACGTTCATCCGGAACGTGCCGGAGCCGCAGCGATACGCGGCAATGCGCGCCCGGAAATCCGCATCGACGTGCTGCGGGTCGACCAGCCGCTCGAACAGCAGCTTCGGATTGACGTTGGCGACGACACGCGCGCCCTCGATCAACGTGCCGTCCTCCAGTTCCACGCCCGCCGCGCGCCCCGCCCTGACGACGACGCGCGACACCGGTGCATTGGTCTTCAGAACAACGCCGAGCGCGGCGCACTCCGTCGCCATCGCCTGCGTAATCGCGCCCATGCCGCCGCGGGCGTGACCCCACTGTCCGCGCTTGCCGTTCACTTCACCGAAGACGTGATGCAGCAGCACGTACGCCGACCCTTCCGCGTACGGGCTGGCGAAGTTGCCGACGACGGCGTCGAATCCGAAGGCCGCCTTGATCGGCGCGCTTTCGAACCAGCGATCGAGCAGGTCGCCGGCACTCTTGGTGAAGAGGTCGAGCAGGTCGCGGCGCTCCGGCAGCGATAACGCGCGAAAACGCTTGCCGACCTTGAAGATGTCGACGATTGCAGCCAGGTCGGCCGCATTGCCAGCACGGATGTTCGGCGGCGTGACCGGTAGCATTTCGCGCAGCACGTCCGCGACGCGCTCGAGCATCGCGTAGTACGCCGGCAGCGCCTGCGCGTCGGCGGTCGAGAATTTCGCTACCTCGCCCTGCGTCGCGGCCAGTCCGCCGCCGACCTTCAAATGCCGGCCGTCGGGCAATGGCAGGAAATTGGCGAAGGGCCGCTCGGTGATCGTCAATCCGTGCTCGGCCAAGCGCAGGTCGCGCATGACCTGCGGGTCGAGCAGGCTGACGGTATAGCTTGCGGTGGAGTTGCGGAATCCCGGATGGAATTCCTCGGTGACCGCGGCGCCGCCCAGCGTGCCGCGGCGTTCGACGACGCACACTGACAGGCCGGCACCTGCCAGGTACGCAGCGCACGTCAGGCCGTTGTGGCCACCGCCTAGGATGACGGCATCGAAATGGCGCGTGGCGGCGATCATCCGGCTCGGGCCGCAGCGAAGGCGCCCATGGTGCCGCTAAGCTTCGCTCAAGCCGGCCGCCACCGTTGAGAACCCGCAGTCGACATACGTGATTTCACCGGTGACGGCACTGGCAAGATCGGATAGCAGGAACGCGGCGACATTGCCGACCTCGTCGATCGTCACGTTCCTGCGCAGCGGCGCATTGCGCTCGACGAAGCTCAGGATCTTGGAGAATCCACCGATGCCGGCCGCGGCCAGCGTCTTGATCGGGCCTGCCGAGATGCCGTTGACGCGGATCTGTTCCGGCCCGAGGCACGACGAGAGGTAGCGGACGTTGGCCTCGAGGCTCGCCTTGGCCAGCCCCATTACGTTGTAGTTCTCGAGTACTCGTGTCGAACCGAGGTAGGTGAGGGTCACCATTGCGGCCGGATGTCCGCGCAGCAACGGCCGCGCGCCCTTGGCAAGTGCTGCCAGGCTGTAACTCGAAATGTCGTGCGCCGTGGTGAACGCACTGCGCGTCATGCCGTCGAGAAAATCGCCGGACAGCGCTTCGCGCGGCGCGAACGCGATGGAATGCAGCAGTCCGTCCAGCGTTCCCCACTCACCTTTCAGCGTAGCGAACAACGTGTCGACCTGGTCGTCCGACGTCACGTCGCACGGCAGCACCGGGCAAGGACCGAATTCCGCGGCAATCTTGACGACACGCTCCTTCAGGTCGTCGTTGACGTACGTGAACGCGAGCGACGCTCCCTCACGCTGGCATGCGCGCGCGACGCCGTAGGCGATCGAGCGATTCGAAAGTACGCCGGTGATCAGGATTTTCTTGTCGGCGAGGAAGCCCATGCAGTCCGTCCAGGAAGAATGGTTGTGGTGCTACTTGATCAATCCCTGCAGCAGACCCGAGGTGAGATCGCCAAAGACGCCGCAGGCAATGTAGTTGTTTGTCGAGCCCGGCAGCGGGCTGTCGACGAACGGCCCCTCATGCAGCACCACGCTGCGCCCGCGCAGGCTGGGCTGGCGGTCGACGTGGACGCCGGGAATGCGCGCGGAAAAGGCGACGTTCTCGCCTTGTCCCACGTAGACCACCGGAATGAGTTCGCCGGGGAGGCCTGCCGACTCCGGCGGTCCCCAGACGGGACCTGCCGACTCGCCCCGGGGGGAACTGCAATTGGGGTTGGCGTGGAATGCCAGGCGATAGGTGCCCTGCCGCAGGTTGGCGCCATTCAGCGTGAGCGTGACGCCATTGCCGTTGTCGACGACGACGACACTGCCGGTCGCCGCGCTGCCGATGCCGCGCAGCCGCGCTTCGAGGTTGCCGACCTGGTCCGCGGCCGCGGGGCTCTTCGGATCGGGGCCCGCGCACGCCGTCAGCAGGCAAGCCGCCAGCGCCGCGGCCGCGGCTCCTGCAACCATCGGCTTCAATTGGCCGCGCGCTTCTGGAAGTACTCGTCGTAACGTTGCACGAAGTCCTTCTTTTCCGTCAGCGGCGCATGGCAGGCCCGGCACGGCGCAAAGGGATCCTCGGTCCGCTTGCCGTCGGGCGTGAAGGAGGCATAGACCCATTCGCCGTTGCGCAGCGCCTCCGGAACGTCCTGGCCCGCGCCCTTCGCCTTCTCCATGATGAAGATCCGCACCATGTTGCCCTTGACCAGCTTGCCGTCCGCGCCGGTTTCGAGCGTGCCGTCCGGCTTGGCCACGGCAGCGTAGTTTTCCATCACCATGACGGTGCCGTAAGGGAACGGCTCGCCGGCCCGGGTCTGGTTGCCCTTGGGATCGATGTACATCTCGCGCACCTGCTTCGCGTCCGGGCGCTGCACGGCCGACAGCATCTTGGGCCAGCTCTTGTAGTCGGCCGGAATCACCGCCTCGCCATCCTTCATCGGCGCCTTGTAGGACGTCGTCGTCATTTGCGAGCAGGCCGCCACGACGACGGCCGCCACCAGCAAGGCCATGCGCCTGACCACTTTGCGGTAGACCATCATTACCTCCGAAACGTGACCGCGGCCGCAGATCGAAGGACTGCGCACTGCGTGAGAGCGGGCCTGAATGCCGCGCCGGGAATGTGCGTCAATGATAGGCGAACGGCCGCCCGTTGCCAAACTGCCAGGGTCGACGAGCGAAGCGCTTCCGCGCGGGCATCGCGGCCCGGCGTTCGCGCTACAATCCGCGGCACGTCTCCCGCGAATGCCGTATCTCCCTGGCACGACCATCGCCATGTCCTCCCACATGACCCCCGAGGAAATCGTTTCCGAACTCGACAAGCACATCGTCGGGCAGGAGGCGGCGAAGCGCGCGGTGGCCATCGCGCTCCGCAATCGCTGGCGGCGGCAGCAGGTGCCGGAGCCGCTGCGGCACGAGATCACGCCCAAGAACATCCTGATGATCGGGCCCACCGGCGTGGGCAAGACCGAAATCGCGCGCCGGCTGGCGCGGCTTGCCGACGCGCCGTTCGTCAAGGTCGAGGCGACGAAATTCACCGAGGTCGGCTACGTCGGGCGCGACGTCGATACGATCATCCGCGACCTGGTGGAAGTCGCGATCAAGGAAACAAGGGAGGCGGAGACGCGCAAAGTGCGTGGCCACGCGGCCGACGCCGCCGAGGAGCGACTGCTCGACGTGCTGCTGCCGCCGGTCAGGGAAGTGAACATCGCGGACATGAAGCACACGGATTCGGCCACGCGCCAGAAATTCCGCAAGATGCTGCGCGAAGGCGCGCTCGACGAGCGCGAAGTCGAGATCGAGATCGCGGCCCAATCGGCGCAGATGGAGATCATGGCGCCGCCCGGCATGGAGGAACTGACCAGCCAGATCCAGGGCATGTTCCAGCAGATGGGCACGGGCCGGCGCAAGCACGTCAAGACCACCGTCGCCGACGCGATGAAGCAGCTGACGGACGAGGAAGCCGCGCGCCTTCTCAGCGACGACGACGTCAAGGCCAAGGCGCTGGCCGCCGCCGAACAGAACGGTATCGTGTTCCTGGACGAAATCGACAAGATCGCGTCGCGGTCGGAGATGCATGGCGCCGACGTTTCGCGGCAGGGCGTGCAGCGCGACCTGCTGCCGCTGGTCGAGGGCACGACGGTGTCGACCAAGTACGGCATGGTCAAGACCGACCACATCCTGTTTATCGCGTCCGGCGCGTTCCACCTGTCGAAGCCTTCGGACCTCATTCCGGAGTTGCAGGGTCGCTTCCCGATTCGCGTCGAGCTCCAGTCGCTGTCGGTGGCGGACTTCGAGCAGATCCTCACCGCGACGGACGCATGCCTCACGCGGCAGTACGCGGCATTGCTCGGCACCGAGCAGGTCCACCTCGAGTTCCATCCGGAGGGCGTGCGGCGGCTGGCGGAGATCGCCTTCGCGGTGAACGAGAAGCAGGAGAACATCGGCGCGCGGCGCCTGTACACGGTGATGGAGCGCCTGCTGGACGACGTGTCGTACCACGCGGCGCGCAGGACCGGTGACACCATCGCCATCGACGCCGCGTTCGTCGACGCGACGCTTGCGGGCATCGCCGGCGACGACAACCTCTCCCGCTACATCCTGTGACGGTACGGTTGGTTTCCTGAGTGTTCCAGCGGATCCTCGGCATCATCCTGCCGGTCTTCCTGATCATTCTGGTCGGCTATTTCTACGCGCGGCGCGTGAAGCCGGACATGGCAATGGTCAACCGGATCAGCATGACGATCCTGGCGCCGGCGCTGATCTTTTCCGCCCTCGCCAGCAAGGACTTCAGCATCGCCGAGAACGGGCCGCTAATGCTGGGCAGCATCGGCATCGTGCTGGGGTCCGGACTGCTCGCGTGGCCGTTCGTCCGGCTGCTCCATGTCGACTACCGGACATTCGTGCCGCCGATGATGTTCAACAACTGCGGCAACATCGGCCTGCCCCTCGCCGCGCTCGCCTACGGCGCGCCGGGCTTCTCCGCGATGGTGGCGCTGTTCACCATCTCCAACCTGCTGCACTTCACGCTCGGCGCGTGGATGATCGACCACCACGCGCGCTTCGGCAACCTGCTGCGCAACCCGATGGTGTGGTCGACGTTCCTCGGCTTTGCCTTCGCCGTCGTGCACCCGCCGCTGCCGGAATGGAGCTCGGTCGCGATCAAGATGGTGGGCGACGCGCTGATACCGATGATGCTCCTGTCGCTGGGCGTGCGGCTCTACGAAGTGCGCTGGGACGACTGGCACTTAGGCGTGGTCGGCGGCCTCGTATGCCCGCTGACGGGAATCGCCATCGCCGCGTTGCTGGGGCCATTGCTGGGGTTGACCCCGATGCAGCAGGGCCTGCTGATCATCTTCGGGTCACTGCCGCCCGCGGTGCTCAATTTCATGGTCGCCGAGCAGTTCCGGCAGGAACCGGCCAAGGTCGCGTCGATCGTGCTGATCGGCAACGTGATGTCGGCAGTGTTCATCCCGCTGGGGCTCGCTCTCGCGCTGCACTAGCGAGCCGGCGGAGGCGATCAGGGCTGCGCGAACAGCGACTCCATTTCGCGCCGCACCTTGTACGCCGGCGTCGAGACGTCGATCGCCACGTCGTCCCAGCACAGGCTCTGTCCCTTGCGCACGTCGCGCACCACCTTGACGTCGTGGGCCAGGCCCAGCGGCAGGCCGCCCATTCGCGCCGACGTCGTTGCAGGCAACAGCTTGCCCCACACCGTGTAGCCGCCTTCGCCGTCGAGCATGTCGCCCGGTCGCAGGTCCCGCTTGGCCGTGGCCACCACGTCGGCGTTCCAGCATGTGGCCACCCCGGTAGCCTCGCGGCGCAGCGCCACGCTGGCTACCGACACGCCCACTTCCAGCCCGATCAGGTGCCAACGCTTGTACAGCGTGAAATACCGCCCGCTGGGATCGGTGTGGGCGTTGTATTCCTCGAAGCAGTTCTTGATGTAATCAGTTTCCGCTTCGACCGTCACCCAGACGCCCATGCGGATGTCGTAGGGAATCTTGCGGCCGTCGGCTTCGAGCGACGAGATCACCTCGACCATGCCCTTCCTCTCCAGAACGCCGCCTTCGCTGATCGGGCGCGTGACGAACGGAATGTCCTCTATGCTCGCCGGCGGATACAGCAAGCCGTTGCCGGGAACGGTGAGACCGGTGGCATTGGCAACGGCAGTGCATTCGATCGAAGGCTTCGACCCGTCGAGGAAGCTGTTGAACATCTTCGGGTTGAGCCCGCCGCGCCCGGCCTGCTCCGGCGTCAGGCCGTAGTAGCCCCACACCGTTTCTGGCGTGGACTCGCAGAAGTGCGGCAGCCACTTGTGTCCGCGCCCCGCCGCCACGACGGGAAAGCCGCAGGTGCGCGCCCAGTCGACCAGATCGCATATCAGCGCCGGCTGGTCGCCGAAGGCCAGCGAATAGATGACGCCGGCCTGCGCCGCCTTGCGCGCCAGCAGCGGCCCGCAGAAGGCATCGGCCTCGACAGTGACGTTGACCACGTGCTTGCCGTGCGCGAAGGCGTCGAGGCAATGTTCGACCGCGGCGATGGGATTGCCCGTGCACTCGACGATGACGTCCACCTGCGGATGACGGACCAGCGCGCGCCAATCGTCGCCGATGTGCGTAGCGCCTGTCTTGCATGCGTCGTCCAGACTTCGCGCCTGCGTTTGTCCGGCCGTCCAGCCGACGCGCGCCAGATTCGCTCGCGCCGCATCTGGAGAGAGGTCGGCAATGCCGATCAGGTGCACGCCGGGTGTGCGCGGGATCTGCGCCAGGTACATCGAGCCGAACTTCCCGGCGCCGATCAGTCCGATGCGCACCGGCTTGCCGTCCGCGGCGCGCTGCTGCAGTTTGGCGTGGAGGCTCATGGCTCAGGCCGACTGCTGCAGTTGGTCGGCAGCCGTCTCGAGCGCGCTGGCCGGGAGCCCGTTCTTCCACGGCAGGTCGACGGGGTAATCACATAACAGGCAATCGTCCGGATGGCACTCGATGGCCGTGAAGTCGCGATGCGCGATGTATTCGGGCCGCTTGAAACGCCGGATGTGATTGCTGACGGCACACAGGCTCAAGTAGACACTGACACGGTTCCATGGCGACAGGTTGCTGGTCGACGCGTGCACGAGGCACGAGTGAAACAGGATCATCGAGCCCGCCGGACCATTGGGTGAAACGATGCCACCGGGCACGTAGCGTCCCTGCGCGTCGAAATGGCCCTGGCCACCGCCCCGCGCCACCAGTTGCCGGATCAGCTCGTGGTCGACCGTCCAGAGCGGATAGCTGGTCGTGGTCACGTCATGTTTCGCGTCGATGACCCCTTTCTTGTGGCTGCCCGGAATGAACATCAGCGGACCGTTGAACGGATTCACGTCGTCCAAGAATATGGCGACGTTCATCGCCCGCTCGGTGGGCATCAGATCGTCATTCTTCCAGGTGCCGTAGTCCTGGTGCCACTGCCAAACGTCACCCTCGAAAGCCATCTTGCCGTTGATCTTGAACTGATGCATGTACAGCGCTTCGCCGAGCAGGTCCTGCACCGGCTCGATCATGCGCGGATGCCGTCCCAGCCGGGCAAACGGCTCGCTGTACATGTGCGCGGCGAAATTCGTGCGCACCGCATCCGATCCCTTTTCGCGCACGTTGTATGCCGCGCGGCGTCGGTAGAGCTCCGGGACCGCGGCATTCAGCACCTCGGTTTCCGGGGGCGTGAACAATCCCGGGAAGAACAGGTAGCCGTCGCGGTCGAAGTCTTCATGCTGTTGGCGGGTCAGCTTCATGTATTTCTCCATTCACGCTGAAGACCGGTGGTTGAAGGCTAGTGCCTGCGCGCCCCTGCAATCGGTCAATCCAGCAACACATTCCACGCAGCCCTGCCGCACATGCCGGCGTCTTTCCGTTTCTCGACGGCAGCCAGTCTCTTGATCGCTGCCTCCAACCTGCCGGCCCCCGGCGGGTTCACGCACGCGAACTTGGCGAGACGCCGGCGTGGCGGATCACCTATTTGTAGGCGGACTGTACCTCTTCCCTGACGAGCGTCTGCAGCTGCTCCAGCCCCCAGGTCGGCAACGGGCGTCCGTTGACGAAGTACTCCGGCGTCTGGGTCACCTTCAGCGTCTTGGCATCGTTCAGGTCCTGCTCGATTCGCCGGGCGATTTCCGGGGAATTCATGTCCGCCTTCAGCTGCTCCAAGTTCAATCCCAGCCCTTCCAGCGGCGTCCAGACAGAGTCGGGCTGCACGGTGTGATTCGGCGCCCAGTAGGACTGGCTGGACAGCAGTGCCTCCAGCGCCTGCCAGAACTTGCCTTGCTTGCGCGCGGCCTCCAGGACCTTGATCGCATAGTCGGAGCCGCGATGGAATGGCACGAGGCGAAGCGTCAGGCGGACGCGATCCGGATTGGCCGCCATGAGCTTCTTGACCTCGGGATAGAAACTGGCACAGGTCTCGCACGCAGGGTCCAGGAATTCGACGATATGCACCTTGGCCACGGGATTGCCCTGCGTAGGCGAGTAGATCTGCGTGAGGCCGGCGCGGTTGCCGTCGACGACTTGCGCAGGTTTCGGCGCCGACCCGTTGAGAAAGACTATCGTGCCCACCAAGATAGCCGCGCCCAGCACAACGGCGGAACCGGCAAGCAGCGTTTTTCGATTCATAGATAACCCCCTGGCGCGCCGCGAACCCGATCGCGCGGAAAAATGAATGTGGCAGGAAAGCGCGGCAATTATTGCCGATGCCTTCGTGCAGCATCTTGACGCAGAGCAACCGAGCACAGAGGAAGACGTGTCGGCCCGCACCGGCGCATCGCGGTCGATGGTGGCGCCGTTGTGCCGGACAACGGCACGCCGTCATTATGCCGGGACCGCCTCGATGACGCCGAACGTGCGCCCGGCCGGAATGATGGCCTTTACATCCAGCCCAGCCGCGTCCAGCAAGCCACGATATTCGTCCTCGGTTCGCTCCCGGCCACCCAGTCCCACGAGCATGTTGAGGTCGCCGCGGGCGATGGACCGATGCGCGGTGGAGGCGCCCAACTGTCGCGGGACGATCCGCTCGACGAGCAACACCTTTGCGGCCCCCTTCATCGCATGCCGGCAATTGCGGAGAATCGCGACGCTTCGCTCGTCGTTCCAATCGTGGATCACGCTCTTCAGCAGGTACGCATCCGCGCCGCCGGGAATCGTCTCGAAGAAGTCGCCGGCGATGAACTCGCACCGATCCGTCAATTGCGCCGCCTCCATGAGAACACGGGCACCGTCCATTGCATGTGGCCGATCGAACAGCACGCCGCACTTGTCCGGATTCGCCTTGAGGATTTCCGCGAGCAGTTCGCCGAAGCCGCCGCCGACGTCAATGATGCGTTTGCTCGCGGAAATATCGCACGCGCGCACGATATCGGCCGCCTCGAGACGCGTGAGTTCGACCATCGCCTGGTTGAAGAGCGCCGCCGCTTGCGGATCCGTATCGAGCCGCTCGAATCCCTCGTATCCCGTCATCAGCTTGCGTGCACTTTCCCCCGTCGTCACGCTATGCAGCAGGTTGCCCCAGACCGGCCATTGCGGTCCGCCCCAATAGAGCGTCCACGAGCGAAGCGAGTCGGGGACATCGGACCGGAGCAGTGCGCCCATTGGCGTGATTTCATACAACCCTTCGCGATTCTCGCGGCATATTTCCAGCGTCACCAGCGCGCGCAGCAGCCGGCGCAGCGATGGCGCGTGAACGCCGGCCTCGCGCGCAAGGTCCTCCGCCGAACTCGCCCTTTCTGCCAGCCGGTCGGGGATGCGCAGCGTCGCCGCCACATGGGCCACCTGTGACATCCAGCTGCCGTTGACGATGGCAAGGAGCTGTGCCGCGGTCGCGGCCCCGTCTTCGTCCATCGCTGCATTGTGCCCTGCCATATGCGGTGCTCCCGCCATCGGAATCCTTCGGCCCATTGTGCGCCAAGATGAATCTCGCAGCGACGCGGCTTTCGCCGCAGCGCCGCGACGGACAGCTCGGCCGGGCGCCCCATCGTAGCCGGCGTGCGATAATTTCAATTTGCCCACTCGAGACTCCGATGGCGCCGATGGTGCTGCTCGTCGCTACGGCGACCCAATGGCTCGGAATCGCCCGCGTCCCCCGCGACTTCAACAGAGCTGGCTGGAGCGTCTCAGTGCTGGCACCCAAAGGAACGCTGGCCGAGCACAGTCGGCATGTGGGAAAGATCGGACATCTGCCCGACCACGCGACACCTCGCCAGTGGGCCTATGCGTTCGCGGCCACGGTGGCTGCCACGGCGCCCAAGCTGGTCCTGCCCTGCGACGACACCGCGTTCCGTCTGTTGCATCAGCTTGTGGTCGCGCCACCAGACCGGATGCAGCCGGTTCTGCATCTCCAGCTCGCGAACCTGATCGTTGATTCGCTCGGTGACGCCGCGCATTTCGGCGCCAGCGTGGACAAGACGCTGATCTCCCAGGCAGCGGAAGCCGCTGGAGTCCGCGTCCCGCCCTACCAAATCGTTGCCGATCCAGCGGAAGCGAGCGCGTTCGCCGCCGCGCACGGATGGCCCGTCGTATTGAAGCGCAGCCGCTCCACGGCCGGCGACGGCGTGGCGATCTGCGCCAGCCTGGATGCTCTGACGCGTGAGTTCGCACGGCTGGCGAGCGACAGGACAACGGGCCCAGCCGAATCCGGTCCCGCTCGGCTGGTCGTCCAGGCATACATCCCCGGACGCACGCAGTACTACGCCGGAACGGCCTGGCGAGGCGCCATTCTGTGCGGCTATGCGGTCGACAAGGTGGCGGGCGAACCCAAGGGGGCCGCCAGTGTCGTCCGCTACTTTCATTCGCCCGCGCTGCACGAATCGGGGGCACGGCTCGCTGCGGCATTCGGTGCATCGGGAATATTCGCGCCGGAGTACATCATTGACGACCGCTCGGGTGAGCCCTATCTGCTGGAAGTGAATCGGCGCGTGACGCCCGGCACGCATCGCGGCGAATTCTTTGCCATGAGTTCCGGTGCCGCATTGCTTGCGGCCGTGGAGGGCAAGCCGCCCGGCACGCGCGCAAGACTCGACGACGGTGAAGAGCGAAACTTCGTGAGCTTTCCGCACGAATGGTTGCGGGACCCCGGGAGCGCCTATTTGCGCGAGTACCCCGTCGACGCACCCTGGGACGAGCCGGAGCTCTTCGAGGCAATGCTCGCGATGCGGCACGCGTGATGACCTATACCGACGAACCCATTCCAAAGTCGGCTCGACGCCGCCTTTGCAGGTACGCACTCGCGTGCGTGGCCATTTGCACCGCAGGCATGCCAGTGCCCTCCTTCGCAGCGGATCCGGAGCCCTATCCCAATCGTCCGATCCGACTGATCGTGCCGTTCGCGCCGGGCAATCAGCTCGACGTGTTTGCAAGACTCGTTGGCAGCCGCATGGCGGATTCGATGGGACAGCCGGTGATCGTCGAGAACCGGCCCGGCGTCTCGGGCAACGCCGCCAGCGAAGCGGTCGCAAAGGCGACACCCGACGGCTACACGTTGCTCGTGTCCGGCGTGCTCATCACGCTGCTGCCGCTGACGTACGGTCCGCTCGCGGTCGACCCGGTCGCCGCATTCGCGCCGGTGACGCGACTGGCGCAGCAGCCGATCGTGATCGCCGTCAACGCGTCGCTGAACGTAAATACGCTTGCCGACCTGATCGGCATGGCGCGTGCGGCTCCGGGCAAGATCGCTTATGCAACGTCCGGCATCGGGACGGCACAGCACGTCGCGATGACGATGCTGGCCCAACGCGCGGGCATCAAGCTTCTGCACGTTCCCTACAGCAACTCCGGCCAGCTTATCGCCGATGTCCTCTCCGGCGTCGTGCCGATCGCGGTGTCCTTTCCGGGGACCATAGAGCCGCACCGCAAGGCGGGTCGGCTCAAGGCGCTGGTGGTGACGAGCGCGCAGCGAGCGCTCGCCTGGCCCGATGTTCCCACCATCGCGGAATCCGGCTTTCCGGATTTCGACGTACTGTCGTGGGCCGGGGTCCTGGCGCCCACCGGCACGCCGCCGGAGATCGTCGACCGCCTGCATCGCGAAATCGTGCGCATCCTCGAGATTCCCGAGGTGCGCGCGACGTTCATCGCCCAGAGCGCGGAGCCTGTGGGCAACACGCCTGACCAGTTCGCCGCCGAGATTCGGGCCTCGGTCGCGCGTTGGGCGCCGGTCGTCAAGGCGGCGGGGATCAAGGTCGACTGAAACCCGGGGTCGCGTGCCTCTACTCCCGCCGATTGCGGGTCCCGGGGTAGTGGGCGACAATCGGCGCGGCCCGCGAATGGGCAGCCGACGCCAGTCCGGGCAACACCATCGATCGCCGATTCGACCTCGCATGAACAGCCCAACCAAGGCCATCTTCCTGAGCTACGCGTCACAGGACGCCGAAGCTGCGCGGCGAATCTGTGACGCGCTGCGCGCCGCGGGCCTCGACGTCTGGTTCGACCAAAGCGCGCTGCGCGGTGGCGACGCGTGGGATGCGTCGATCCGCAGGCAGATCAAGGAATGCGCGCTGTTCGTGCCGGTCATCTCGGCCAACACCCAGGCCCGCGTCGAGGGCTATTTTCGCCGCGAATGGAATCTCGCCTCGATCCGCACGCTGGACATGGCGGACGACCAGGCGTTCCTGCTTCCGGTCGTTATCGACGCCACCGTGGACATCAGCGCCCGCGTGCCGGAGAAGTTTCGCGAAGTGCAGTGGACGCACCTGCCCGCGGGCCACGCCGCCGAGGCTTTCGCCGAGCGCGTGCGGCGGTTGCTCGCGGGCGAAGTGCCGGCGCCCGCGCGGTCCACGCCGGCGCGAGTGCCGACCGTCACAGCGGCCACGTCACCGGGGGTCGCCGCGAGCGCGCCTGCCACCAGCGATTCGCCGTCGATCGCCGTGCTGCCGTTCGTCAACATGAGCCGCGATGAGGAAAACGAATATTTTGCCGACGGATTGTCGGAGGAACTGCTGAACGTGCTGGCCAAGATCCGCGGCCTGCGCGTGGCGGCGCGCTCGTCGGCATTCTCGTTCAAGGGCAAAGGTGCCACCGTCGCCGAGGTCGGTCGCGCACTGAACGTGGCCACCGTGCTGGAGGGCAGCGTGCGCAAGTCCGGCAACCGGATGCGCATTTCGGTGCAGCTGGTGAAGGTGATGGACGGCTACCAGCTTTGGTCGGAGACCTACGACCGGACGCTCGACGACATCTTCGCCGTGCAGGACGACATCGCGCAGTCCGTGCTGCAGGAACTGCGCGCAACGCTGCTGGGGGCCGCAGCGGATCCGGCGGCGGAGAAGAAGGCGGCGGACGCCGTTGCGGCAGCAGTGAAGGGCCGCAGCACGGATCCCGAGGCGCACCGCCTCTTCCTGCAGGCACGACACTTCATCGACCGCAATTCGCGCGCGGACACGCAGCGGGGAATCGGCTACCTGCAGCAGGCGCTGGCGCTGGAGCCCAATTTTGCGTTGGCGTGGGCGGAACTGAGCCGCGCGCACGCCGGCGCGGCGAACTGGGGCTGGGCCTCCGCAGCTGAAGGCTTCGCCCGTGCGCGCGAGTCCGCTACCCGCGCGCTCGAGCTCGAACCGGACTTGGCCGAGGGCCACGCCGGAATGGGCTGGGTCCTGATGGCCCACGACCGCGATTGGCGCGGTGCAGAGGCGTCCTATCGCCGCGCGCTCGAGCTGGCGCCGGGGAACGCGCTCGTGCTCCAGGGACTCGGCATGCTCTCCGGAAACCTGGGGCGCTTCGATGAAGGAATCATGCTTTGCCGCGGTTCGGTGGAGCAGGATCCGCTGAGCCCCTCGTGCTATTTCTACCTGGGGCTGGTGTACTGGACCGCGGGGCGTCCCGCGGAAGGGGAGGCCGCGCTGCGCAAGTCATTGGAACTCGCGCCCCAGGGCGCCGCCACGCACGCCTGGCTGGCCATCCTGCTCCTCACGCAGGGCCGCAACGACGAGGCACTCGCGATGGCACTTAGCGAGCCGGAGGATTGGGGGCGGCTCTTCGCGTGCGCGGTCATCCAGCATGCGGCGGGACGCCCGGACGAGGCGGACGCGGCGCTGCGCGAGCTAGAGGACAGGCATGGCAGCGAGGCTGCCTACCAGGTCGCGCAGGCCCGCGCCGCGCGCGGCGAGATCGACGTCGCGTTCGCGTGGCTCGAGCGCGCGTTCGACCAGCGCGATGCCGGTATCTTCTGGACCAAGGTCGACCCGCTCCTTGCGTCGCTGCATACCGATCCGCGCTGGCAGCCCTTCCTTGGTAAGCTCGGGCTCGACCCATGAGCAGCCCCGCCCGAGCCATCTTCCTGAGTTACGCGTCGCAGGACGCCGACGCTGCACGCCGCATCTGCGACGCGCTGAGCGCCGTGGGCATCGACGTGTGGTTCGACCAGAGCGCGCTGCGCGGCGGCGATTCGTGGGACGCGTCGATCCGGCAGCAGATCAAGGCGTGCGCGCTGTTCGTGCCGATCATCTCGGCCAACACGCAGGCGCGCGAGGAAGGCTACTTCCGCCGCGAATGGAATCTCGCGGCGAGCCGCACACTGGACATGGCCGAGGACAAGGCGTTCCTGCTGCCGGTCGTCATCGACGCCACGCTCGACGCACGGGCGCGCGTGCCGGAAAAATTTCGCGAGGTGCAGTGGACGCACCTGCCCGGAGGCGAGGCGGCGGGCGCCTTTGCCGAGCGTGTGCTGCGCGTGCTGACGGGCAGCGCCGCTCCGGCACCGGCTGCGCCGCACGCGTCGGCCCCCGCGTTACTCGCTGCCGCACCGGCTGTCGCGTCGTCCGCTGCACCC
>Ga0302323_100001505_pt1 | contig 18979 bp, 17 predicted proteins | sample Fen_T0_3_FD_201950 | JGI IMG/M metagenome (GOLD analysis project Ga0302323, IMG submission 201950) | Peat permafrost microbial communities from Stordalen Mire near Abisko, Sweden - Fen_T0_3 | ecosystem: Environmental > Terrestrial > Soil > Wetlands > Permafrost | place: Sweden: Abisko... | reverse complement strand
GCATATCCACCGGAGCGAATGTCTGGGCGGCGATGCAGGTGGCCCAGCGGCCTGAGTTTGCTGGGAAGATGATCGTGACGGTTGGCTGCAGCTTCGGTGAACGCTATCTGAGCACGCCGCTGGCGGAGAAGGCACGGCAGGAAGTGACGGTATAAATTGGTTATAGCTCCGCTGCGGCGGGCCGATATACGGTCTGCGAGGAACGATTCGGTCGGGTAGATTCCCGGTTGTTCCGAGGTGACTGCCCCATGGCTTGGGGTGAAACACTCACGTCGTCCCGGGTGTTGACTGAGCGCAGTTGAGCTAAACCTACAGGGGGAATGAGGGGCTCACTCAATACCCAGCAACAGCAGGAGCTGGTACGGTCTGGCTATGCGATTGATGTTCCGAGCCCTCTTGGTTTTGACTGCGGTTTTTGGCGCGGGAGAGGCACGGGCGGAATTCATCAACCGGCCACAAACGGGGATTTCATTGAACACAGTGCTGGCTGATGCGCAGAAACTGGCTGATGCCCGCCCCGGCGCGCTGGTCATGCGGATTGAAGGTCGGTCGATGCTTCCCTTTTTCGGCGAGGGCTCTGTCGTCGTGGTCAAAAGAATTGATCCGGCAAAGCTCCGCGCTGGCATGGTGGTTGTTTATACGAATCGGTTCGGCGAGACGGTGGCTCACCGTCTCGTCGCGACCGTTGAAGGCGGCTGGACCGCTCAGGGTTACAATAACGAAACGGCCGACAGCACGGTGGTGAACGGATCGAACTTGCAGGGCGTGGTTTACGCCACGTTTCACTCGAGCGGGCGGCTGGATACGGTCGATCTGGACGGCCTCATCAAGTCCATCCCGGCCGCGCTCGCGGCACCTGCTCGCTAGACCTAAAAGTCAAACTGTTGGCACAAATTTGTAACGGTCGGTTTGGAAAATGATGCTTCCAAAATTACCGGCCCTGGTTAACGTCGGCCGGCTTATGCAGACGACATTGATCATCTATAAGCCTGATTGTCTTGAGAAGAAACATGTGGGCAACGTGCTCGAACGTTTCGAAGGCGCTGGCTTCAAAATCGTGGGTTGCAAAATGACGCGCCTCAATCCGGCGCTGGTTCGTGAGCATTACGCCCATATTGCGGACAAACCGTTTTATCCCCCGCTAGAGGCATTTATGCTATCCGGCCCCGTCATCGTGATGGCTCTTCACGGCAAAGGAGTCATCAGCAAGATTCGTGAGCTACTGGGACCGACCGATTCGCGGAAGGCGCCGAAGGGCACGATTCGCGGCGATTTCGGCACCGACTCGATGTCCAATGTCGTGCATGCCTCCGACAGCATTGAAAACGCGAAGATCGAGATGGCGCGCTTCTTTAAGTCGGACGAACTTTTCGCGTAATCGGAAGCTCAAGTTTGGGCAAGCGGCCTGCGTTTACCGACGCAGGCCTTTCTGTTTTTTGGGGTCGCGAAGGGTCGGCAGGGGGAGGTGCGGCGCAAGCAAAAGCTCAGTTGCGCGATTTATTGGTTTCCGGCGATTGTGTAATAGATTAATGCGTGGGCCATGTTTACCGGAATTATCGAAGAGACTGGCTGCGTTGAGAGCTTCGCCCAAGGCCCGGCGTCGTGGCGATTGTGCATCGCGGCCAAGGTCGTCGCGCAAAATCTGGCGTTGGGTGATAGCATCGCGGTCAACGGCTGCTGCCTTACGGTGACCAAGTTCGATGCGGACCGGCTGGAGTTCGACGTTTTGGAGGAAACGCGGCGGTTGACGAATTTCTCCAGGCTCGCGACCGGCGCGGCGGTGAATCTAGAACGGAGCCTGCGATTTGATGGCAAGGTCGGCGGACATTTTGTCAGCGGGCACGTCGATGGTCTGGGAACGATCGAAGTCTTTGAGCCCCGCGGCAACGATCACTACTTGCGAGTGCGTGGGCCGGCGGGTTGCGGGCGGTACCTGGTTCATAAAGGCAGTATCGCGATCGATGGCATTTCGTTGACGATTGCGGAAACGGAAGGCGACGCGCTGGCAGTTTGGCTCATTCCGCATACGATCCAGGTCACTAATTTGCATCAGAAAAGCGTCGGTGGGCTGGTGAATTTGGAATTCGACTTGCTGGGGAAGTACGTGGAAAAGCTGACCGCTCATTACTCACGTCCAGTTTGATCATGCGCGCCTCGCTCAATGCCCTTACCGACGAACTTAAACGCCTCAAGGCCTCTGGCGTGAAGTCCGTGGTGGTGTCGGAAGAGGGGCTGGCGCAGTTGCACAAGGTCGTAAGTGCACGGGCGCAGGCCAAGGTTTTACCCGCGAACCCAACGCCGGAGCCGGTCGTACCGAAATCTGCGAGCGGGGCGCAAAAACTTCCGCCAAAAAACGAAACAGCTTCCAATAACCAGACGCCACAGGCTAAGATCACGGTCAAACCGCTTGCACCGGCCAGAAGCAGCAATTTTCCGCCGCCGCCTAAAGTGACGTTGCCTGCGGGCGACAAGCAGACGCGCTGGGATGCGCTGTTTCAGATGGTGATCAACGATCCGGTGTGCAAGGCCCACGTGCGCCCGGGGAAGAAGCTCGTATTGGGCATCGGCAATCTCAATGCGCGCATCTTTTTTTGCGGCGAAGCGCCTGGTGCGGAAGAGGAGGAGCAAGGCGAACCGTTTGTTGGTCCTGCGGGACAGTTGTTGACCCGGATGATTCTGGGCATGGGATTGAAGCGCAGTGACGTTTATATTGGGAATATCATGAACTGGCGGCCTGAAATGCCAGTCCCGCCGGGCGGCGTGCAACACGGGAATCGGCCCCCTGACGCCGAGGAGCTGGCCTACTGCCTGCCTTACCTGAAGGCCCAGATCGACGTGGTGAATCCTGAGATCATCGTGGCACTGGGATCGACCGCAGTACAGGGACTGTTCGGTGCCGGCTCGTTCAAGACCTTGGGCGAAGTCCGTAGCCAGTGGAAACTGTTTGCCGAAAAGCCGGTCATGGTGACGTATCACCCCTCCTACATATTACGTAATCCAACAAATCGCTCGAAACGGGCTATTTGGGAAGATTTGCTTAAAGTCATGGAACGTGCCTCACTGCCTATTACCGACAAACAACAGAATTTCTTCCTAGAAAAATGAGACGCTTGCTCTTGGTTGTACTAATCAGCCTCAATGCCGCCGCGCTATTGCGCGCCGACATCCCTTTCGATTTCGAAGTGCTGCAATTTCGTGCGAAAACTCTCGCGACGAAGCCTTACGTGCAGCGTTCGAGCAAGGTGCCAAAATCACTACAGGATCTGACTTACGATCAGTATCGGGATATTCGTTTTGACCCGAATCGCGCCTGGTGGCTGCGTGACCAGCTGCCCTTTCAATTACAATTCTTCCATCCGGGTTTTATATATAATAAAACGGTGCAAGTTGCCGAGGTGGATCGGGGCAATGTGAAGCCGATCGAGTTCAACCCGAAATTTTTTGATTATAACAAACTACGTTCGTTGGGTCGGCTTCCCTCCGACATGGGCTTTACCGGTTTCCGGGTGCATTTTGCGCTCAATAACTCGAATTATCTCGATGAACTAGCTGTATTCCAAGGTGCGAGCTATTTCCGGGCCTTGGGCCAGGCAATGCGTTATGGCATGTCAGCGCGCGGGCTGGCGCTCAATACAGCCGACGCCCAGCCGGAGGAATTTCCGGTTTTCGAGGAATTTTGGGTGGTGAAACCGCAAGCCGATTCGAAAGACCTTACTATTTATGCCTTACTCGACAGTCCCAGTGTATCCGGCGCATATCGGTTTATTATTACGCCGGGGCCGGTGACCGTCATGCAGGTGAAGCTGGCGGTTTACCAGCGTGCAGGCTCGACCATCAAAACTTTTGGCGTCGCTCCGCTGACCAGCATGTACTGGCACGGCGAAAATAGTAACGGAAAGGAGGGCGATTTGCGGCCGGAAGTGCATGATTCCGACGGCTTGATGCAGGAGCGCGGCAGCGGTGAGTGGCTCTGGCGCCCGCTGGTCAATCCGGCCTCAGTGCGTGTGACGACTTTTAACGACGAAAATCCCCGCGGCTTTGGCCTCATTCAGCGCGACCGGCGTTTTGAAAGCTACGAGGATTTGGAGGCGGCCTATCATCTGCGCCCCAGCACCTGGGTTGAGCCGGTGGGACCTTGGGGGCGAGGATCCGTTCGGTTGGTCGAGATTCCGACTCCGGACGAGACGAACGACAATATTGTCGCTTTCTGGGTGCCGGAAAAACTCCCGGCCATCGGAGAGGCGATTGAATTCGAATATAAACTACACTGGTTTATCGAAGGCACCGGCGGAAAGAGGCCCCCGGCCGCTTGCACGGTGGCGACGCGGATCGGACACTCCAAAACCCATGAACCTGAGTTGGAGCGGTTCTGGGTCGATTTTGATGGCCCTGCACTGCACAATCACCCTGCTGACCCGGCGGTTGAAGCCATCGTCTCGGTGAGCGAGGGTGCAAAGCTCGTTCACCAGAGCATTCAGAAAAACACGTTTACTGGTAGTTGGCGCGTGGCTTTTGCGATCAAACCCGATGGCAGTGGCCACCCGGTGGAACTCCGTTGCTTCCTGAAACGCGAACCCCATATCCTCACCGAGACATGGAGTTACCTCTGGAATCCGTAGACGCGCCACTGGCCAGTTTTCGTCCCCTCACCGGGACGATGGAGGCGTGGAATGCGGCTTACGTACGGGTGGAGGATTATCTTCGCGCCCACCGCATCCACAATCGCCTTCATCAAAGCCGGCTGATCCAGAGCGTGCTCGAACGCGCCGCTCGAAGGCAGGCTAAAAATCCAGCGCTGGACCCCACCACACTCGCGGCGGAAGAGTGTGAAATTGTGATGGCCGCTTGGTTTAGAGAAGTTTTGGGCAACAAAGACCTGCCGGATGACCGCGTCGCGGTGACCGGCCGCGTTGCTTTGCTGCTTTCGGAAGGGCCACAAAAATGGCCCTACGCTTTTTTGCAGCGCGAAAAAGTCCCTGAAGACTTCAGCCAGGCCATGCGGACGAGTTCGATGGAAGCCGGACCAGATATGTCGGTTTCCAGCATGGTGCCTCGCCCCATTGATCTCGGCGCATTTAGCGAAGTGGCGGGAGAAACTCTTGAGCAAATCGAGAAGACGCCCGTGCTGGGCACCCTACTGCTATGGGCAGTTTTTCTCGCCGCCCTGACCGCTATATTCTACACGACCCGCTGACCGCAAAGATCTTTCCACTCAAGATGCGCCCCATCAGCTCAGATTTTATTGATCCTAGTCGCCTCAAACGCCGACGGCGGTTGTTTTTCACATCCGTGTTTGTCCTCACGAGCCTGGCGACCTGGTTCATGGCTGATCTGCTATGGAACGATAGTGGAATTAGGGGGGTTGAGTGGTTGTTGCTTGTCTTGTTCGTGATTTTGTTTTCCCAGATCGCCATCGGCTTCGTTACAGCGCTGCTCGGCTTTTATGTGATTAATCGTGGAGGGGATAGCCGGTTGATCACGCGCACGCTCAATTCGGCCGAGGACGTGCCGTTGGCTAGTGCGGCCATTATCATGCCGGTGTTCAACGAAGACGTGAGCCGGGTTTTTGAGGCTTTGCGTGTAATCTACCGTTCGGTCGAGGATACGAAGAAACTCGAGCACTTCGATTTCTTTATTCTCAGTGATTCCACGAAGCCGAACCAGTGGATACAGGAAGAAGTCGCATGGGTAGAACTGTGCAAACAGGTCGGAGGCTTTGGGCGCATTTTTTACCGCAAGAGACGTCAGCAGATTAACAAGAAGGCCGGCAACGTCGCCGATTTTTTGCGGCGGTGGGGCAAAAACTATCGCTACATGGTTGTGCTCGATGCCGACAGCGTCATGTCGGGCAAAGCGTTGGTGCAGCTCGTGGCGACAATGCAGAAGAACCCCACGGTGGGTATCATTCAGACCGCGCCGCGCCTTGTGAATGGCGAGACTTTATACGCACGGATGCAGCAGTTCGCCAACCGGCTTTACAGCCCGCTCTTTCTTGCGGGCCTGAACTATTGGCAGCAGTACGACGGCAATTATTGGGGGCACAATGCGATTATCCGTGTGCAGCCTTTCATTGAACATTGCGCGCTGCCCAGCCTACCGGGAAGCGAGCCCTTTGGCGGACGCATCCTCAGTCATGATTTTGTCGAAGCTGCGCTTATGCGTAAGGCCGGGTGGGGCGTCTGGCTCGCGCCCGACATAGAGGGCACTTACGAGGAAGGTCCTCCGACGCTCATCGACAGTGCCAAGCGCGACCGTCGTTGGTGTCAGGGCAACATGCAACATAGCTGGTTGCTTTCGGCGAAAGGATTTCGGCCGGTCAATCGCTTTCACCTGTTCATGGGAGTGATGGCTTATGTTTCGTCACCGCTCTGGCTGCTTTTCCTGATCCTCAGCACGGTCCACGTTTTTAACCTGATATTGTATCCACATGTTGGGCACGTCCGCTTCGAGGCCTACACCTCAGTTTTTGGATATATGGTTGAGGTTCCAGAGGCGCTGACTTTGTTCGTGTTGACCATGTTGATGCTTTTCCTTCCGAAGATCATCAGCGTGATTCTGACGGTGCAGAACAAGGAGGCGGCAAAATCATTTGGTGGTCGGGGGCCAGTGATGATCTCAGCACTTTTGGAGATGGTGTTTTCCGCTCTACTTGCGCCGATCAACATGCTCTTCAACAGCAAATTCGTACTGTTTATTCTGCTTGGGCAGGGTGTAACGTGGGTCACCCAAAATCGCGGGATTGATGATGATACTGACTGGCGCGAGGCCATTCTCACGCATGCTCCGCATATGGCATTTGGGATCGTATGGGGGGCCTCGTCCTATGTGTTGTTGCCGTCGTTTTTTTGGTGGTTGAGCCCAGTTTTGGTGGGACTGGTATTTTCGATCCCGGTTTCCATCATGCTGAGCAAAATGAGCCTCGGACGGCAGGCGCAGCGATTAAATCTATTGATGGTGCCGGAAGAAACCTGCCCGCCATTCGAGTTGCACCGGCTGCGCACGAACCTAGCCGAATGCTATAAACACATGCGGCCGATCGAGGCTTTGCGCGATGATTATGGGCTTTTGCAGGCCGTGCTCGATCCGTATATCAATTCGGTTCACGTATCCCTGCTGCGTCAGCGCAAACCGAGCGACGAATCGCGGGATTATTTTGCGCAGATTCGCTCAAGGTTGCTGCGCGAAGGACCGGCTGAGTTTACAACGAAGGAGAAGATGGCGCTGCTGCTCGACGCAGAGTCGATGATGTGGCTGCACCGGGAGCTCTGGCGACTGCCATCCAGTGCGCTGGCCGAATGGTGGCGCCTGGCTGTCCGCCAATACAACGTTCTCACCGCGGCTCCCATAACCGCACTCTATCGCTGAAGACCTGGTCGGCCGCCTGCCTCCAGCATGGCCGGTGGTAAGCGGTTCGTTTCAGCTTGCGGCGATTCGCTCCAGTTCGGCCCTGGCCACCGCAAATACATTTTCCAACGTGGCGAGGAGTTCTGCGAGGCCGTTCAAGCCGCTGTTGCGGGATTGATGCTCAAGTTTCTCGGCGACTGCGCGCACTTGGGTTGCGCCCAGGTTGCTGGCGCTGCCTTTGATACTGTGAGCGGCCCGGGTGAATCGCGGCTGGTCGAAAGCGGAGAGGCATTCCTTTAACTCGGCAATTCGCTGTGGTGTATCCTCCAGGAAAATACCGATTATTTCCTTCAAAAACGCATTGTCATCGTCAGGATTCAGCGCTCGTAGGTTCTCAATGGCCTCGGGATCGATGGGAGTTTCAGTCGCCATGGGGGTGGTTAAAGGATAGGTAAGTTGTCGGGATTTTGTCGAGAGTAAGCGAGACTACGAAGCCCATTCAAACGAGGTGTTCTGTTCGATTTCATCGATGGTGGTTAGGCCGAGCAGCACCTTCTTCATGCCGTCATAGCGAAGCGGTTTGTACCCGACTTTGGCGGCGGCGCGGGTGATTTCTTGAGCGCTCCGGCCTTCGGAGATCAGAGTCCGAATCTCCTCGGTGATTAGAACTAGTTCGTGGAAGGCGATACGTCCTTTATAACCGGTGCCGCGGCAGGCGGGACAGCCACGTCCTCGGTAAAATGGCACATCGGCGAGGCCTTCGTCTTTGAAATATTTACGCAGAGTTTCGCGCGACGGCTGGTAGGATTCCTTGCAACTCTCGCAGATCCGGGCCACCAGCCGCTGGGCGAGCACGCCGATGACCGAAGGCGCGACCATGTACGATTCGACGCCGATTTCCATCAAGCGGATGATTGCCTGGGCCGCCGTGTTCGTGTGAAGCGTGGCAAAAACGATGTGACCGGTCAGAGCGGCCTCCGTGGCGATTTTAGCGGTTTCTAGATCGCGGATTTCACCGACCAGAATCGCATCTGGATCCTGACGCAGCAAGGAACGTAGAATCGTGGCAAACTTCAGGTCGATGTGGGCGTTGACCTGCGTTTGGGTGACCCCTTCGAGTTGAATCTCAATCGGATCTTCAATGGTCGAGATGTTGATATCAGGCTTGTTGATTTCGTGCAGGGCGGCGTAAAGCGTCGTGGTTTTGCCGGAGCCAGTGGGCCCGGTCACAAAGATGATCCCGTTAGGGTTTTTGATGAGCTGCTGGAAGGGCTCCAGGATGGACTTGGACACCATCATTTTCTCCAGTGTCAGCATCGTCTTTCGACCCGACATCGCCAGCACGCGCACCACCGCTTTCTCACCATAGGCCGAGGGGATGCAGGAAAACCGGAAGTTAGCGGTAAGGCTGCCAACCGGCATGGAAAAACGTCCGTCTTGGGGGAAACGTGACTCAGAGATATTGAGGCTGCATTGAATTTTAAGCCGCGAAATGATCGCCCGGTGCAGCTTTCGCGAGTAGGTGAGGACTTCGCGCAGCATGCCGTCCACGCGGAAGCGGACGCGCGAAATATTTTCCTGCGGCTCAATGTGGATATCGGTGGCGCGCTCTCGCAGTGCGAAGTGAATGATTTCGTCGACGATTTGAATCAGCGAATCGGCCCCGGCCAGCTGGGCAATTTTGTCCGCGGCCAGATCGGGATCCGTGAAAAGGCGGGAGCGTTCAAGTTCATTGAGACTTTCTTCGAGGCTTTTGTCGGAAGAATAGCTGATGACAATCGCGTCATCGACGTCATGGGGAAGCGCGAACACCGGACTGATCGGCATCTGCGCGATTTGCGCGAGACGTTTCAACATTTCCTTGTCGTCCGGGGTCGCCATGGCGGTGGTGAGCACGCCATTGAAAACATAAAGGCCGATGGCCCGGGCTTTTTTTGCGATTTCAACCGGTATCTTTTCGATGGCTTCGTCGGTGATGACCGAAGCAAAAGGATCCACGTGAGCTACACCCAGAGCATCCGCCCAAATGCGGCAGGCGTCTTCTTTGCTGGCAAATTTGCGCTCGATGATGGCCTGCAGCAAGGTCGTGGTGATCCCGTGCTGATTGGCGAGTGCGTCGACCTCGTCCTGATAATCGAACCGGGGCAGCTGCTTGATCTTTTCGAGAAAGGTACTGTTACTCGGATTTGCCACGGGTACGCCTTTGCTTGGATTTAAAAAGATTACCGATGTCGGCCTGTTGCAGTTTCTCCATGGCCATGACGCCGGAGGCTCGTTCGAGTTTGAGTTCGGCCAGCAGCTCGGGCAACGAATATTTGACTGTTTTTATTAGTTCGGTGTCGGCGGGCGTGGCCGGAGTTGAATCTGAGGGAAGGGGACTCATGTCCGATGGGTGCTAGTCGACGCTGAAGCATTCGGCGATGGTTTGCCGTAGCGCAGCGAGGATGTCGTCCTTTGGCGTGTCTTTGCGGATGTAGTTGTCGGCCCCGAGCGAGAGTGCTTCTTCAACGGTCTGACGATTTGCGAGGGAAGTGAGCATCACTACGACGCAGTCGGCCGAGATTTCGCGGATTTCGCGCAGTGTTTGGATGCCGTCCTGAATGGGCATGTTCACATCGAGCAGGACGAGATTTGGCGATTCGCGTTTGAAAACCTCGATCGCGTCCCGACCATTGGCGGCTTCAAACAAGGCGGTGGCACCGAGTTGTTTCAGGATCAGGCCGATGAACTTTCGGACATGGGTTTCGTCATCGACGAGGAGGATTTTACCTTCGTATTTCATCTTTATCAGGCGGGAAGCATGACGGAAAACTCGCAGCCGCCGTGGGGAAGGTTGGTCGCAGTAATGGCACCGCGGTGGGCCTCGATGATCTTTCGGCAAATAGCGAGGCCGAGGCCGGTGGCCTTTTCGCCCCCCGTGGGCTTTGAGGAGAGCGTTGTGAAGTCTTTGAAAAGCTGGTGGCGTTCGTTTTCCGGGATGCCTTTTCCTTGATCCTGCACTGCGATCGTAAAGGCAGGATGGTATCCAGAAATCCTTACATTCACGATTGAGCCTGGAGGGGAATATTTCACTGCATTGCTTAAGAGATTGTCCATGACCTGCCTTATCTTGGCTTGGTCTAGCCGAACTATCGGCGCTTCTTCGGGCGGACTGAAGACGATCTTGGTGTTTTTCTTGTTTGCGTTGATGTTGTTGAGATAGACCGCTTTTTCCACGAGCTCAGTGAGATTATTTGGCTCTTTGTGGATCTTAAGTTCGCCGGCCTCGATGGTCGCGACGTCCAGCAGTTCGTTGAGCAACGTGAGCATCGACTGGCTGGTCTCGAAAATCGTATTGGCGAGGTCGAGTTGATCGGCTGTGAGTTGCCCGACCGTGCCGTCACGCAGGAACTCCGAGAGGCCGCGAATCGACGCGAGGGGGTTGCGGAGGTCGTGGGCGGCCATGCCCAGCAATCTGTTCTTTGCCTGATTGGCGGCCTTGAGCTGATCGACGAGCGCTTTCTGCTGCTCTCCTAGTATCCGGTTTTGCAGGTGCGTGCGGATGCGGGCGAGCGATTCCTTCCGCCGAAATGGTTTGGGCAAATAATCCACGCCACCGGCGGCCAAGCCTTCCACGATGTCATCGGACTCCTGTTTCGCCGTGATGAAAATTATCGGTGCCGTATCGTCGCCGTGTCGCGCCCGCAATTCCCGGCAGGCCGCGAAACCATCGATGCCGGGCAAAACCACGTCCATGAGCACTAGGTCTGGCTTTATTTCTTCATAGAGTTCGAGCGCGCGTTCGCCGGAGTCGCCCTCGGTGATCGCGAAGCCTTCGTTCTGCAGAATGCTGGCCAGGATGCGTATATTCAATCGATCGTCGTCGATTATGAGGATCTTGCGACCTTTGAGTTTGGCTGCCGCCCGTTGCTCCACGGCTGTGCGCGGCACAGGAGGCGTGCCCTGACTCACTCGTAGGGTACCGGCGGTTAACTGCATGACGATGGCAGAGGTGTTCACAGAGTTGCTCGTCACAGGTTAAGGAAACTTTAGACCCACTTCATATCATGAGATACAGATATGTTGATATTAAACTTGCCCGCAGTTGGGCCGATACCTTTAACTTTCCACCATCCTATGGCTAAATCCTTTGTTTTTTCCTCCGAATCCGTCGGCGAAGGTCATCCCGATAAAGTCGCCGATCTCATTTCCGACAGCGTTCTCGACGCCTGTCTTGCGCAGGACAAGTTCAGCCGCGTCGCCTGCGAAACCATGGTTAAGTCCAACCTGGTCATCCTCGCCGGCGAGATCACGACGAAGGCGACACTCAATTACGAGGCGATCGTTCGCGCCGCTATCCGTGACATCGGTTACATCAACAACGACGACGTTTTCCACGCCGATTCCGTCTTCATCAACAATTACCTGACGAAGCAGTCGCCCGACATTTCCCAAGGCGTCGATGCGAAGAAAGCCAAGGGCAAAAAAACCGCCGAACAAGGCGCCGGAGACCAGGGCCTGATGTTTGGTTACGCCTGCAATGAGACACCTGAACTGATGCCGACGCCGGTGATGTTTGCACATCGTCTCGGTCGTGAGCTGACCAAAATCCGCAAGAGCGGCAAAGTCGACTGGCTCCGTCCCGATGCGAAGTCGCAGGTTTCCGTCCGGTACGAGAACGACCGCCCGGTTTCCGTTGAAAACGTCGTCATCTCCACCCAGCACACCGCCGACGTCGCCCATGGCACGATCGAAGATTACCTGATCGAGAACGTGGTGAAGAAGGTCATTCCGGCCCGCATGCTCACAAGCAAGACCCAGTTTCTTATCAACCCGACCGGCCGTTTCGTGGTCGGTGGTCCGCAGGGTGATTCCGGTCTGACCGGCCGTAAGATCATTGTGGATACCTACGGTGGCTGGGGTCGCCACGGCGGTGGCGCCTTCTCCGGCAAGGACCCATCGAAGGTCGATCGCTCCGCCGCTTACATGTGCCGCTGGGTCGCCAAGAACATCGTCGCCGCGGGCCTGGCCGATCTCGCCGAACTCCAAGTCGCCTACGCCATCGGCTATCCCGACCCGGTCAGCGTTTACGTTGACACGATGGGCACGGGCAAAGTTGACGATGACAAGATCGCCAAGGCCGTCACCAAAGTCTTCGGCTTCAAACCTGCCGACATCATCAAGCAGCTCAACCTGCTCCGTCCGATCTACCGCGAGACGACGAACTACGGTCATTTCGGCAAAGCCGACCTGCCTTGGGAACAGACCGACAAGGTCGCCGCGCTCAAAGCAGCCATTAAATAACCATTTAACACGCGACAAACGCGATTTCACGCCATGGCCAACGCCGATTTCCACGTTAAAGACATTTCCCTTGCTGAATGGGGCCGGAAAGAAATTTCCGTCGCCGAACACGAAATGCCCGGCCTGATGGCTGTGCGCAAGAAGTTTGGCCCGTCTCAGCCGCTCAAAGGTGTGCGCGTCACCGGTTCGTTGCACATGACGATCCAGACCGCCGTCCTAATCGAGACGCTGACCGCCCTCGGTGCGGACGTGCGCTGGGCTTCTTGTAACATCTTCTCGACCCAGGATCACGCTGCCTCGGCCATCGCCGCCTCCGGCGTGCCGGTCTTCGCCTGGAAAGGGGAGACGCTCGAAGAGTATTGGGATCTCACCTGGAAGGCGCTCAGCCATCGTGGCGGCACCGGTCCGCAGCTCGTCGTCGATGACGGTGGCGACGTGACGTTGCTGCTGCATAAGGGTTTTGAACTCGAAAAGGGTAGTGACTGGGTCAATACCGCATCAGGTTCACACGAGGAACAGGTCATCAAAAACCTGCTCAAGCGCATTCACAAGGAACAGCCCGGGATCTTCGCTGCGATGGTGAAGGAATGGCGCGGCGTTTCCGAGGAAACCACCACCGGTGTTCACCGCCTCTACCAGTTGCACGAAGCGGGCAAGCTCCTTGTCCCCGCCATTAACGTCAACGACTCGGTCACCAAGTCGAAGTTCGACAATCTCTACGGCTGCCGCGAGTCGCTCGCCGACGGTCTCAAGCGCGCCACCGACGTCATGATCGCCGGCAAGGTCGCCTGTGTTTGCGGCTATGGTGACGTAGGCAAAGGTTCGGCTCACTCCCTTCGCGGCTTCGGTGCGCGCGTAGTGGTTACCGAAGTCGATCCGATCAACGCCCTGCAGGCCGCGATGGAAGGCTTCGAGGTCAACACGATTGAAAGTACGCTGGGCACGGCCGACATCTACGTCACGACGACGGGCAATTGCGACATCATCACGCTGGAGCACATGCAGCAGATGAAGGATCAGGCCATCGTTTGTAACATCGGCCATTTCGACAACGAGATCCAGGTCGACCAGCTCTACAAAGCGCCCGGCGTGAAACGCGTCACGATCAAGCCGCAGTACGACATGTTCACCTTCCCCAAGGGCAACAGCATCTACATGCTCGCCGAAGGCCGCCTCGTGAACCTTGGTTGCGCCACGGGACATCCTTCGTTCGTGATGTCCAACAGCTTCACCAACCAGATGCTCGCCCAAATCGATCTCTGGGTGAACAAAGACACCTACAAAATCGGTGTCACCCGGCTCCCGAAGCATCTCGACGAAGAAGTCGCCCGCATGCACCTCGAAAAGATTGGCGTAAAGCTGACCGTCCTTTCCGAGAAACAGGCCAAGTATCTAGGCGTTCCGGTTGGCGGCCCCTACAAACCCGAGCACTACCGATACTAAACCTCGGCTAAACGAATTCTCTTCAACGCACGGACACCGCCAAGGTGCCGTGCGTTTTCTTTGATAGGTCGTTTACTTGTCTGTTCGTTTGTGTCGGGCTGGAACCAAGATGAGGAGCCCCAAGTTCATTGCCCTGTTGCTCTGGTTGATAATTTGTACTGGAACGATTTTCTCGCAGACACCGGTTGAACCGAAAACGCCTGCTACCGCGTCGGACGACGGTGCTGCGGAATTTGAGAAAAGACGAAAAGCGATCGAAGAAGCGATCAAGCTTCAAGATGCGAGAAAGAAAGCCCGTGCGGCTTGGGAAGCCTTACCCGAGCAACAAAGAAGAAAGACGCTCCCGCCAGAGGACAGGCTTCCCATGCCGGAAGATAGCTACAACTGGCGCACCGTAGCCGAAACATATGGCCTAACGCATCAGGATCAGATCCTGCTCGAAAGACAAAAGTTCATAATCGGTACGCACGAATTTCTGCAGAGTTTTGAGCCTTATGACAGACCTCAAGGTCCCGTCTTCATCACTTCGGACGCCTTGTTGAATGTCTATCATGTCTTGTTCGAGGATTCTTTTCGAGAGTTGGAAATTCGCCGGGCAGGGCAGCTAAAAACCTATCTGGAGACGATGCTCAGAAGTGCGAAGGCGGTGGCTGTGAAGCTTCCATTCCCATCTGCGGAATACCAACCGGCTTGGATCCAGGCTCAACTGGCGGTGGGTCCTGCGATGCGGTTGCTCGGGACATCGATTGAGTTCTTTGACGAACCAGTAAGAAGCGACATCGAAGCCGAAGTGGTCCGCATCCATGAAGCAAAAGGGTTCGTGCTCCCGAGATGGTTGGGACCGGCTACGGCAGATTTTTTGGCCATCGACTATGGGCGTTTTCAGCCGCTGGGTTTCTACGTCGGGTCGAGGCTGCTGGAAGACTATTTCCGAGCGGTTCGCTGGCTTCAACAGGTTCCTTTCCGCATCGAACGGGACAGCGAATTCGGCGCCATCGCACTGCTTGGAGCAGATTTACCGACGTCAAAAAGTTATCCCTACGAAAGTTATCTCAAGAGTTACGCGAGTTTACTAGGGCAACCTGACGGACGTTTTCTTCAAGACCGAACACACGTTTTCCCCGATGACTTTAAGCCAGTGTACGAAACGTCCTTCCACGCTCAATTGGCCAAAGCGAAAAAGTGGTACGAGCCGAGCCTGCCTAAAGTGCAGGACAATTTGAGGCTACCGGAGCAGAACGGAGCACCAGAAGCGCTGGAGCCATTCCATCTTTTGGTGAGTTATGCTCTTCCTGAGAGCATCGTTTTTCAGAAGCTCCAAAATGGGGGCAAGGAGATTACGGGGCTGCAATTTGCGGCGATGAACGGATCGACATGGGCTTATGCGAAATTGTCGGATGCCCAAAAAGACAAGGTGTTGGACAAAGTGGTTCGGGACGAAGAAGAGGAAGATTGGGCGCGTGGTGACGACTCCTTGTATTCGAAATACCGTGACGTTATCGCCAGTCTTTTTGCAGAACCCGATCCAGATGCGCCGGCTTTTATCGCTACGGATCCATGGGCGGCGAAGTCGACTCAGACGGCCTTGGCTTCGTGGGTTCAGATGCGGCATACATTTACTTTGCAGGCGAAAATAAGCCTGTCGGCATTATGTGCCTTTCCTCGGCCACCGGGTTTCATCGAGCCGAACCCAGTTTTTCTTAGGGCTTACGTGAAACTCATTCAGGCCACCAAGGCAAAACTCGATGGGTTCAGGCTTTTTGAAGTCAGCGGTGCCAGTGTAGCAAACATCCTCCGTGAGCAGGCCGATCTTTGTGACGAGTACGTCCTGCTTTCAAAGAGCATGGCAAAACGGAAATTTCGCGAAACTGTCGTCTTTCAGCAAGTCGAGCGACTTGTCCAAACAGATATTTTTGAGAATATGCCGGAAGGAGAAGAGGTGATCGAGATGTTGCGCACGGTTATCGACGCGAGCAGCGGCGACAAACTCGTCGAGGCATTGCCGAAGTACAGTCAGTTTCTTCGGGGAATCGCCGAAAAATATGCCCAGGGTAAAATTGAGGTGGTAGACTCGCGGTCATACCGGAGCTTGAAAGCCCGGTGGACCGCGATGGAAAGCCTCGCGACACGAATGGAAACCCTCCTGCAAAAGCAGCTTCGCAAGCAGGATTGGGATAAAGAGGAGGTCAAATTCATTAAAGATTTTGGCGGGCAGATGGCATATCTCATGGGCTATTTTGGCAATGTGCATTCGCCTCAGGACGACGCGCCGCGTTGGGTGGAAATCGCTGACTTTCCGAATCGCGGAACACTATTCGCCGTCGCGACGGGACGCCCGCGGGTCTTCTATGTTTTGTATCCGTGGAAGGGGCTGGAGGTTCTTTGCACCGGTTCGGTTTTTCCTTACTTTGAATATGAGGGCAAAACGCGACTGACCGACACGGAGTGGACGCAATCGCTCAAAAAGCCCGATGCAGTGGAATTATCTCGTTGGGCCAGGTCACTGTACTTGGGCCAATGACAAGAACAGCTGTCTGCCCGTACCAGCTAATACAGTCCTCGGCATTTCTGAGCGTGATCGGAGCGTGTCAGAAGTCCGATGGAGCGAACGCCATTTTTGACGGTTTGAATACAGGATATTTGCCCTGCTGTTTTTGCCTGAATTGACTGTGACGACATCCGGATGCTGGGTGTAGGTTACACATTCCCACTTTCATGAGCCGCTCGTTGCCTACGATCGTTCATCTCGATGCCGACGCGTTTTTTGTGTCGGTCGAGCAGGCGTTGAACCCGGCACTGCGCGGGAAGAAAGTCGCGGTTGGCGGGCGTGAACGCGGGATTATTTCGTCGGCAAGTTATGAGGCGCGGGCGTGCGGCGTATTCACCCCGATGCCGACGGCGCGAGCGCTCAAAGTTTGTCCCGATATCATACTGGTAGATCACTCGTCAGGTCGCTATGGCGAATTCTCGCGGCGCTTGTTTGACCTGTGCGAGACGCTCACGCCGCTGGTCGAACGCCGCTCGGTCGATGAGGGATTTCTCGACGTCGGTCCCTGTGGTTTCAAAACCGCCGCAGAAGTCGAAGCTGCGGTCCGGCGTTTGCAGGCACGCATCTGGGGCGAACTCCAGATCACGATTTCCTTTGGGCTGGCGGCGAACAAACTCGTGTCGGCCATCGCCAGCAAACTCAATAAACCCCGGGGCTTCACCGTCGTGCCACCGGGCGGCGAGCGCGTCTTCCTTGCCCCGCTTTCCATTGGGAAGCTGCCCGGCATTGGCGCGAAAACCGAGGCGGCGCTCAATGCCCTCGGTATTAGGCTCGTCTCCGATATACAAAGTCTGGATGAGGCGGCCTTGCAGGCGGCGTTTGGCAATGGTTGGCGCGAGGTCTTTGCCGCTGCGTGCGGCCTTGATGAGAGCGAGGTCGAGACCGAGGACTCTGAGGCAAAATCGTATTCCCAACAGGAAACATTCGCCATCGACATAAAGGACTTTGCCGAGATCGAGCGCGTCGCCAAAGGCATGATTGACGAGCTCATGCCAAAAGTCCGTGCCGACGGGAAACGGGTTCGCACGCTCACGGTGAAAATCCGCTACGCCAATTTTGAGCAGATGTCGGCCGGGCACAGCATCGATGGCGCGAGCGATTTGGAGACGCCGTTTTACCCGTGGGTGGTGCCGTTGCTGAAAAAGGCCTGGACGCAACCGCGACCGTTGCGGTTGGTGAGCGTGCGCCTCTCCGGAGTCGACGAACATCCGCAGCAGTTGGAAATGTTCTCCGAGACCGACGAAAAGCGGAAGCGGTTGGCGAGCACGCTCGATGCTCTCAAGGCCCGGCGCGGCAGTTGTGCCGTGGTGCGCGGCGCGCAGATCAAAAAAGAATCTCCCGAGAGCTGACGAAGGTGGCAAAAACTCGGAGTCTTGGGCTTGCGAAGAGCGACACACTGGCTAAACGAAACGAGCATGCCGATCTACGAGTATTACTGCCCCGATAACCACACGATTTACCAGTTCTATGCGAAGACCCTCGCGCAGGGGAAAATCATTCCCACGTGCCCGGACAACCCAAAGTTTCAGATGCAAAAAGCGATCTCGGCTTTTGCGGTGAAGACGGGCGGCAAGAAATCGGCCGACGGCGAGGCCAAAGGCGATGCGGCGGGTGGGTCTGACGCCGGTGGTGATCCCGCCGAGGACGCACGGATGGAAGCGGCGATGAGCGCGATGGAAGGCGAGTTTGCCAACGTCGACGAAAACGATCCGCGTGCCATGGGCCGCATGATGCGCCGTATGTCCGAGCTGACGGGTGAGAAAATCGACGGCGAAATGGAAGAAGTGGTGCGCAAGCTGGAGGAGGGCGCCGATCCTGAAAGTCTCGAAGAACAGTTGGGTGGAGGTTCCCCCGAGGACGAGGGCGGCATGGGCGATCCGTATGGCGAAGGCCCAATGCCCGGCGCCGGGGACAAGCCTGAGCCCAAGGAAACGAAGCACCGTTTCAAGGCGCGCCGCGTCCCGCTCCGCCGCGATCCGACGCTTTACGATTACGAATAGACAAATTTTTACCCGCCCGACCTGCGCTAAAGCATTGCCGTGTCGGTGGCCCGGAGGGCAGCCTGTACGGCGAATTCGCAAATCTGAGCATTGAGGCATTCAGTAAAAGTGTCGTAGTGTATCTAAATTCATGAGGCATCTTGTTCGTCCCACCCTGTCTTACAATGAATCAACACCTGTGCGGCCGGCTTCGGCTCGTGGCGGGGCGGGTTGGTTTTCACCTGCGTTTAAAGTAACTGTGCTCGCGGTTTCCGTAGGGCTCGCGACGGTGGAACCGGCTTTTGCGCTGAGCACGGTAAAATTGAAAAACGGTTCCTCGTTGCAAGGGGAGATACTGGCCGAGCGCGCTGACCGGGTTGTC
>Ga0302323_100001503_pt1 | contig 18992 bp, 17 predicted proteins | sample Fen_T0_3_FD_201950 | JGI IMG/M metagenome (GOLD analysis project Ga0302323, IMG submission 201950) | Peat permafrost microbial communities from Stordalen Mire near Abisko, Sweden - Fen_T0_3 | ecosystem: Environmental > Terrestrial > Soil > Wetlands > Permafrost | place: Sweden: Abisko... | reverse complement strand
CTGCATGCGGGGCGTCCGCGTAAGCTTGCTGCTGGACCGTGCTTGGCTTGCGAGTGGTTGCAGCGGGCGCCGCTGAGAACCGCGGCGTGCAACGCCGTAGGTCAGGCCGGCCAGTGCCGTGGCGCCCAGGATGAGGGTAAAGAGGCGAGTTTTGTTGGTCACTTTGTGCTGTAGAGCACATCCAATGCCAAACCCTTTCTGGAACAGAGCACGCTCATTCCACCCGAAAATCCGCACTCTCGAGCCAGGCGCGCGCACGGCTGGCGGCGCGCTCTGCCTCGCTCGTGGCGACGTGCCACAAGCCGAGCACGCCGCGGCCGAAACGAGGCTCCCAAGAAAAGGCTGCCGTGGGTCACAACCAACCACCGATGGTGAGACGCCCGGCAGTCGTCGTCTGCTTGGCGTTGCCCTCAAATCGGTGTCGAAGGCCAGGCCGAAGCCCGGCTCTCAGTGTCTCGGGGTGTTGTCAATCAGGCACAGCGCTGGGTCGCGGAGCTGCCACTTACCGAGGCCAGCGGCTGCCCTCTGTAGGCGCCCTCGGGCGACGACCGCTTGGCTTTCAGCGGGCACGCTACAGCAAAGTGCTGAGTCGTCCCCCGAACAGGTGAGACCGAGCAGAGGAAGCGAGCCCGTGGGTTCCCCAACCAGCACGATCTGCATTTCGAGCGTGTGGCAACACGCTCCCGGTGCGCAGGTGCCCGAGCCTGTTTTCTTGATCAAAGACAGGCCGAGCGTGCCGCTGACCAGGACTTCCTTATCCAGCAAGGCGTCGCCTTGGGTCACGACGTCGACCCAGGGCCGTTGTGGAACCTGCACGTCGCAGGTTGGGATCTCCTTGCTCTCGGGCTGGCAGGCACGTTGGATTTTGCAGCTCTGCTGCCAGTCCTTCTTGTCGCGCTTTGCGTGTGGCTTGGGGCGTGGAGCGTCGTTGCTGGGCAGTCCGGCAGCTCCGGGGTCATCGCGCATCTCGGGCGTTTTGGGCATGCCGAAGGCCGGATGCGCTTTGACAGTCGCTGCCGCTCGAGGGGCGTCGGAGGGGGAGCTCGACTCGCAGCCGAAGCACAGCGCACAGGCGGCCACCGGGGACGCCAGTTGAGCCCAACTCGGCGAGCGCTGCGGACCGAACCGAGCAGGTGACTTCATCGTCACCGAAAATAGCCGCCTGATTTCGCGCTGCAAGGGGTTTCGCGTTGCCGGCTCCTCGCGGCAGGACAAGGCTCGCGCGGGTAGCCATGCCGCTCACTCCGTTCCACTCTGCGATCAACCGCTGGTTCGGTGAACGTCTGGGTGAGCCGACACTGCCGCAACGCGAAGGCTGGCCCGCGATTCGCGCTGGGAAACACACGCTGATCGCCGCTCCAACCGGCTCGGGCAAGACGCTGGCCGCGTTCCTCTCGGCGCTCGATCAACTGCTGTCTCGCGGTGCCGAGCTCGAAGATCGCACGCAGGTCTTGTACATCTCGCCACTCAAAGCGCTGGCTAGCGACATTCAAAAAAATTTGGAGGGACCGCTGGCGGAAATGTGCGCCCTCGACCCGAGTTTGCCGGAGCTGCGTGTTTCGGTGCGCACCGGCGATACTTCCGCGAAACATCGCGCGGCGATGAGCAAGCGGCCGCCACACATCTTGGTCACCACGCCAGAGTCCGTGTACATCTTGCTCACCAGCGAGGGCGGGCGACAGATGCTGAGTTCGGTGCGCACCGTGATCGTTGACGAAATCCACGCTTTGGCGCGTGACAAGCGCGGCTCGCACCTGGCGCTCTCGCTCGAGCGTCTGGAAGCGCTCACTGGCGGTCGACTGCAACGCATCGGACTCTCGGCGACCCAGAAACCGCTCGATGAGGTCGCGCGCTTCTTGGTTGGCGTTGGTCGGGAGTGCGTGTTGGTCGACGCTGGTCACCTGCGGAACATCGATCTCGGCATCGAGCTGCCGCTTTCACCTTTGACTGCGGTCTGCTCGCACGAGGTATGGGAAGAGATCTACCAGCGCGTCGCTACTTTGGTGCGCGAACATCGCACCACGCTGGTGTTCGTCAACACGCGCAAAATGGCCGAACGCGTGGCGGCTCGGCTGGGCAACTTGCTCGGTCAAGAAGCGGTCGCCTGCCATCACGGGAGCCTGGCTGCGCCGCGCCGCCACGACGCCGAACAACGTCTGAAGGCCGGGCAGCTCAAGGTGCTCGTTGCCACCGCTTCGCTCGAGCTCGGCATCGATATCGGGGACGTCGATCTGGTGATTCAGCTCGGCGCGTCACGTTCGATCGCAACGCTCTTGCAACGCGTTGGGCGCGCTGGCCACGGCATCGCGCGCACGCCCAAAGGTCGGGTTTTTCCGCTTACTTTGGATGAACTCGTGGAGGCCGCAGCGCTGCTACGCAGCATTCGCGCGGGCCTGCTCGATCGCACGCCGCAACCGGGCTGCCCATTGGATATCTTGGCGCAACAAGTCGTCGCTGCTTGCGTGGCCGAGACGTGGGACGAAGAAGCGTTGTTTCAGATGTTGCGTCGCGCTTGGCCGTATCGCGCCTTGGCGCGCCCTGAATTCGACGAGGTCGTGAAGATCCACTTGGAGGGGCGCTGGGCGCTCCTGCATCGCGACGGGGTGGGACGGCGCCTGCGGGCAACGCGCCGCGCACGCCTGACGGCGATCACCTCCGGTGGCGCCATCGCGGACAACGCGGACTACCAAGTGATCCTGGATCCCGAGGGCACGCTGGTCGGTACCTTGAACGAAGATTTCGCGATCGAGTCGAACGGCGGCGATATCTTCCAGCTCGGTACCGCCTCTTGGCGGATCCTGCGCGTCAGCGGCGGCGTAGTGCGTGTCGCCGACGCTCAGGGATCGCCGCCCACGATCCCGTTTTGGCTCGGTGAAGCGCCAGCGCGCAGCCGCGAATTATCACACGAAATCTCGCAACTGCGCGAGCAAGCGGTCAGCGGTTTCGCGCTGATTGCGGCCGAAGTCGGCGAGCCCGCAGCGCGCCAGATCGCCGACTACGCGAGTGCGGGCGTGAGCGCTCTGGGTGCGGTACCGACCCAGCAACGCGTGATCTTGGAGCGCTTCTTCGACGAAAGCGGTGGCATGCAGCTGGTGATTCATGCGCCCTTTGGTGGGCGCATCAATCGTGCCTGGGGTCTCGCGCTGAGAAAGCGCTTCTGTCGTGGTTTTGGGTTCGAGCTTCAAGCGGCAGCGAACGAGGAAGCGATCGTGCTCTCGCTCGGGCCTCAGCACAGCTTTCCGCTGGAAGACGTTTTCGACTACTTGCACCCAGAAACCGCGCAAGATTTGTTGGTCCAGGCGCTCTTGGCTGCGCCCATGTTCAAGACGCGCTGGCGCTGGAACGTTTCGCGCGCGTTGCTCGTCGAACGCATGCGCGGCGGTAAACGCACTGCGCCGCCGCTGGTGCGCATGCGCGCGGATGACTTGCTCGCCGCCAGCTTTCCGGCCGCGATGGCCTGCGGCGAAACGCTGCCTCCGGGCGATGTCGAAGTGCCCATGGAGCACCCGCTGGTGCGTCAAACGGTCACCGATTGCCTGACCGAGGCCATGGATGTCGACGGGTTTTTGGCGGTCTTGCGCGGTCTGCGCGATGGCAGCATCGAGCGCCGCGCAGTGGACTCGCCCGAGCCGTCGGTATTTGCGCACGGCATTCTGGCAGCTCAGCCGTATTCGTTCTTGGACGACGCGCCGCTCGAGGAACGGCGCACGCAAGCCGTGCTTACGCGCCGTACATTGGACGTGAAGTCCGCCGACGAGCTCGGCGCGCTCGACCCGGAAGCCATTCGTCGCGTGCGCGAAGAGGCGTGGCCGACACCGACTTCGGCAGAAGAGGTGCACGAGGCACTGCTTTGGATGGGCTACGCGACGAGCGACGAAGTCCGCCCGTGGACAGATTGGATCGCGGAGCTGATACGCGCCGGACGCGTGCTGCTCGAAGGCGATCGCTACTTCGCCTTCGAGGCCTCGCGCAACCCGAAGGAAATCTTGCGCGGGCGCTTGGAAGCGCTCGGCCCGATCGTCAGTGACGATCCGCTACTACTCGAGCTGGAAGGCGAGGGCTTCGTACTGCGCGGACGCTTCGAGGGGCGCCCCGGTTGGTGCAGTCGGCGTCTCCTGGCGCGCATCCACCGCTACACCTTGGAGGGGCTGCGGAAAGAGATCGAGCCCGTCACGCCGGTCGAGTTCTTGCGCTTCTTGGCGACCTGGCAGCACGTGGACGCCGAACGCAAGCTGGACGGTCCTCGCGGTGTGCTGGAGGTGATTCGCCAATTGTCGGCGTTCGAGGTTCCGGCGTTGGCTTGGGAATCGAGCGTGCTGCCGGCGCGCGTGCGTAACTACAAGCGAGAGTGGCTGGATGAACTCACGCTTTCGGGTGAGGTCGTTTGGGGACGGATCTGGGGCAGCGGCGCCGCGCCGATTCGCACGACGCCGGTATGCCTCGTGCCACGCGATGACTTGGACGCATGGCTCGGGCTCGCCAGCAGCCCGGCGATCGCCGAGCTGGGTCATGCCGCGGGCGTCCTGCATGGTCTGTTGGCCAACCGCGGCGCGATGTTCGCTCAGGGGCTCCAGCGCGCCTCTGGGCTACATCCCGACGAACTCGACGAAGGGCTCGCGGAATTGATTGCGCGCGGCATGGTCAGCTGTGATTCATTCAGCGGCCTACGCTCGCTCCTGCTCAGCGTGTCGAAGCGTCGCGCTGCCGCCAAGATGGCCGGCCGTTGGAGCCTGCTGCGCCACGATGGTTTGAGCGCGCCCTCCGCGGAGTTCGTCGCGCGTCAACTCTTGCAGCGCACCGGCGTCGTCTTCCGAAAAACCGTAGCGCGCGAGAAACAGCCGCTCCCCTGGCGCGATTTAGTGCGCGTCTTGCGCACCCTGGAGGCGCGCGGTGAAGTCCGCGGCGGGCGCTTCGTGGCCGGCTTCGACGGCGAGCAATACGCCTTGCCAGAGGCCGTGCCGTTGCTGCGCTCGGTCAGGCGCCGCGGCCCCGGCGAGCCGGTGCACGCTTCTGCCGCCGATCCGCTCAACTACCGCGGTATTCTCACGCCCGACGAGCGGATCTCGCCACTGTCGCGCCAGAAAGTGTTGGTCGCTTGAGGGCAAGCTCCCGAGCCGAAGTTCCTGGAGGGTTCCATGGTCACGGGTCAATGCCACTGCGGAAAAACCTCCTTTCGGATTGACGGGGTGCTGCCACGAACCGTCACCCGTTGTACCTGCTCCATCTGCAGCAAGCGCGGCGCGCTGTACGCCTACTACAGACCAGAACAATTTTCGGTCACGGCACATGCGGACCATATCTATCGTTGGAGCAGCGAACTCGTCTCGAGTCACTTCTGCGCCGAGTGCGGCTGCGCTACTTACAACGAGAGCCCGGCATTCGCGGCAGACGGTAGCTGGGACTCGAAAAGACGAGTGATCGCCGTCAATGCGCGGCTACTCGACGACTTCGACGCCGACGACGCCCCCGTCACCGTGGTCGATGGCAAGAGCCGCATGGTGCAGGGAGTGCCGCAATGCGAGTCTTAGGGTTCAAGTTCACGTTTCAGGGTCGCGGCGGTCAGCTCGCGACGTACGTCATCGCCGAGCCCAGTAGAGTGTCTCGTCTTCGCCGAAGCGACCGGACGAATCCACGTCAGTCGGTCGACGCCAAGAATTCATTCACCGCGCTGGCGAACAGGGCGGGGGCCGAGAGCATGGCGACGTGCTGTTGGTCGGCGAGCTCCGTCAGAGTTGCGTTGGGCAGGCGGGCGGCGATGGTTTCGGCGGCGCGGCGCATGCGTGGCGGACTCGTCGCGCCGAGCAACATCAGAGTTCGAATTCGAACACGAGCTAGCGCGGCGGGATCGGGCGAGAACGCGCGTTGAACACGCGCGTCATAGGCAACGGTATGGGCTAGCCCTTTGACCATCTGCGTCCACGCTGGGCCGGCTTTCATGCTCTGCAGTTCGGCTTCCGAGGCTCGCGGGCCTTCGCGAAAAAATGTCTCTACCGCTGCCTCGCGCTCGCCCGCCACGAGCAGCTCTTCCAGGCGCTCCGGCAAATCATCGGCGATGCAATCGGGCGGGTCTTCGAACACCGGGGGTTCGTACACGATCAAGCGCTCGAGATTTGCTGGCGTTCGCTGTGCCACCTGCAGAGCCAAGATCGCGCCCGACGAATGCCCCAACAGATCGACCGGTCCCTCCAGGCCTTCGAGCACTGCCAAGAGGTCTTCGATCTCTCGCTCCGGTGTATAGGCTGGGCCGTCGCTGCTCTTGCCGCGGCCACGGCGATCGACCACGACCGCCGCGCGCTGGGCCGAGATCAGCGGTATCACCCGGTGCCAAAGTTGGCTCGCGAACAGCGCACCTGAAACAATCACTAGCGGGCGCCCCGTACCATGGCGCTGGGAACTAATTTGTGTGCCGTCGGCGGAGGTGACTGAAAGCTGTACCATTTTTGCAACGATGATTTTGCGATGAATTGCCACGTAGGGCGACGGAATTCGAGCCCTGACGACGCTATTCGGCTTCTTCGATGCAGACTTCGCGCGCGGCCGCCTTGAGCTTGCCGGACTTGATCTCGTCCAGCGCTGCGCTTCGCTCGTCTTGGCTGAGCTTTTGCTCCAGACACTCGATGGCGAGCTCCAGCGAGCTCAGGTCGTCCGGCGTGAGCAGTACGGTCTTGTCGCGTTTCTGCACCCAGACGCTGAGCATCTTGAGCTTGTTCAAATCACGCTGCTGCATGGCATCAATCGCCGTCTCGATCGACACGCTGCGCGCGGCGAAGCGCTCCATGCCGTCCATCGGGCGTACGCTGCGGTCGCCCCGGATCGGCTTGTCTTTTTGCTCCTGACACGCCGGCAGGGAAAACGCAGCGACCAGAATGGTCGCGCGGCGGATCCGGCGAAGCATGGCGAAACCCATCGGAATCATTGAGCACAACCTGCCGCCGAAAGTCACGCGCCAGGGTTCGGGTGCGGTAGAATTGCGCTTCCGGGAGCCCGTACCGGCGATGCTCGGTGGCTCCTGCGTACGAACGGCTGTAAAGTTCGAGCGCAACGCGGCGAAGGGCGCCGCGAGATGGAGGCCGTCATGAACCGATGGGTAATCGTGATTGCGGTGACTGCGTCGTCGTTGGGCATTGGCTGTCAGGATGAGGTGCGCTGCGAACGAGAGCGCATGGACCTGAACCGTACCTGGTCCGAGCTGCGCACCGCGGCTACGCGCTACAAGTTGGAAGGCACGGACGTGTCTACCTGGACTGTCATCGAGAAGAAGGCGGAAACGCTCGAGAGCTCGTTCGTGACTCGGCAGGTCACCTGGACCAGCGCGAAGAAGGCGAGTGAAGACATCGCGTCCAAGTTGCCGGCCCTCGAGTCCGGTGAGGGCGTCAAGTTGGCCAGTTTCCGGAGCTCCGCCGAGACCGCGATCAAGCAACAGAGTAGCTTCGAAAAGGAGTGTCGCTGAGGTCGCTCTTCCGGCAAAACCTCGGATCGCCAAGGGCCCGCGAATGGCTAAGTCGGTCGATGATCGCGGTCGAGGCGCCCGGGAGGCGAGGCGCCACGAAGGCGCATACTGCTGGTATGTGACTGAGGAGCAACGAAGCCAGCCCGGATGCATCGGCCGCGAAGGCGATCGACTTAGCCTTTCCCGGGCCCCAAGACTTGCGCGTGCAGGTGCCCGCTGCGCGTTGGCGCGCGAAGCCGTCGGCAGTCCAGCTGACCGCGCGCTTCGGCGAGCGCACTGGCCGGGCCGCGCAAACGTTCTCGCTCGACCCATCTGGACATCCTGCTGTGAATGGGCAGGATCCGGCAATGAACGACCCCGCCTCGCTCCCTTCAGTATTTGCGCCCGGCAATGTGGCCGTGGTGACTGGCGCCGCGAGCGGGATTGGTCTCGCTGCGGCGCGGCGCTTTGCCGGCCTGGGCATGACCCTAGTGATGGCCGACTTCGGCGGAAAAGCACTCGAACGCGCCGCCGCGGAGGTCGCGGAGGTCGCGGAGGGCGACCTGTTGGCCGCCGCGACGGACGTTTCACAGGTCGCGCAGCTGCAGCGGCTGCGCGATGAGGTTGCTTCGCGCTTTGGTAGCGTGTCGGTGTTGATGAACAACGCAGGCGTGGGCAATCACCCAGGCCTACCTTGGGAAAACGGCGAAGCTTGGCAGAAACTCGTCGATGTCAATTTGTGGGGTGTGGTGCACGGCGTGCAAGCGTTCCTGCCCGGCATGCTCGCCGCTGGCAAGCCTGGCCTGGTGATCAACACTGGTTCGAAGCAGGGCATCACCAGCCCGCCCGGCAATTATGCGTACAACCTGTCCAAGGCCGCGCTTCGCAACTACACTGAGTCGCTCGCACATGCTCTCCGTGGTGCCTGCGGCGCGCGCATCTCGGCGCACCTGTTGATTCCCGGCTTCACTCACACCGGGATGACAGGCGTGCTCGAGAAGCCGGACTCGGCCTGGACGCCCGAGCAAGTCGTAGAATTTCTGCTCGCGCGCATCAGCGCGGGTGACTTCTACGTCTTGTGCCCGGATAACGCGGTCGATCGCGCGACCGACGAGCGGCGTATGCGTTGGGCAATGGACGACATCATCCTCAATCGCCCGGCGCTCTCGCGTTGGCATCCCGACTTCGAAGCCGAGTTCGCGCGCTACATGGCTATGCCCTGAAGCGATCGGCAATTGACCGGATCGCGTCGTGCGAGTAGCTCCTGTGCTGAGACCGATGTCGACGCCCCAGAAGCCCGTGCGCCCATTGCTGGAGCGCCTCGGTGGGCGCTATCTCGAAACCGGAAAGTTCGCGCCCCAGCAGGCTGACGATCCGATCCACGTGCTCAATCCCGTGGAGCGGGCCGGGTTGTTACGGGTGACGCGCGGCGCAGTGCTGCGAGCTGCGCTGGCCGGCGCCATCAACGCCGCGGCGACGGGCTTCGGTGCGCTGTTTGCGGCGCGCTTGTTGGGGCACCAGCCGCAGCACGCCACCTGGTTGCAGCATGTCTCCTATTGGGGGCTGTTCGGAGTATTGGCCGTGATCGCGGCGGTACTCGAGATCGCTTACCTGTACTGGGACGGGCTGCGCGCCGTGCGCGCGCTGTCGCTCGTCGCCGGCCTGCAACTCGATTCGCTGGACAATCTGGACGTGCGCTACGCGCTGGCCCGAGCCGCCTTCGAGTTGCCCAATCCTCCGGACTCGACTTTCGGCGTGAACCCGCACCGCGAGGCCAGCCGCTTCACGTTGGCGACCGCGTCGCTCGTGTACAAGCTCAAGATCTCTGTCACTAATTTCGTGTTCAAGGCGCTCGTGGAGCGAGCCATCGGCCGCTTGGCGACGCGTTCGGTGCTGGCGTTCACGGCGATCCCGATCAACGCGGCCTGGAATGCTCTGGTGTGTTGGTTCGTGCTACGTGAGGCGCGTATTCGAGTGATGGGGCCTTCCGCGGCCAGTGAAATGCTGGACGTCATCTTCGCGGGCGAACCTGCGCCGTCGCTCGAGTTGCTCACGGCGGTCCACCGCGCGCTGGGTGCAGCGGTGGTGCGCACGAGTGAGCTGCATCCGAATCACATCTCGCTGATGCGCGAGTTGCGTCACCGCTTCGGTGAACCGCTTGCGGGGGTGGAAGTAGACGATACCCGGGCGTTCTTGCAGTCGCTCGCCGAGCTCACGCAGGCCGAGCGGCGCACCGCGCTGCGTGTGCTCACGGTGGCCGCGATTCTCGATGGGCGTTTGGTCAAACGCGAGCGTCGGTTGATGCAAGAGGCCTACGAAGCTGCTTCGATCACGCCTGCGCTCGAGCACGTGGAACTCCTGCGCAGGGCCTTCGTCAGCGGAGATCCGATCTTGGGTACGGAGCTGTTGGCCTCGGCCAGCTAGCAATCGTGCGGATCGGCCGAATCAGGCGCTGATTGCAAGCGCGCGCCGTTTACTCTCGTCTCGAGTTGCTTTTTTTGCAGTGCGTCGCTCGCACGTTCGGACTTGGTGCGACCGTGCAAGCGGCGATTGGTCTCGGCTTGCTTGATGCGTGCAGCCTTCGCCTTCTGCTTCTTGAACTTGTTCAGATTGACGACGTGGCCTTTCATGCTTGTAGAGTGCGCCGGGCTAGCTCGTCCGTCCAGTCTTGCGAGCGGAACAGTTAGAACTTCGTGCGCTTCGGGTGCTGATCAATTCGCCAGGCGGCCACGTCGAGTCGGCTGACACCATCTACGACGTGCTGCGCTTCATCGAACCCGAGGTGACGATCCTGGGCACGGGTTGGGTCGCCAGTGCTGGGGCGTTGATTTTCAGCGCGGCGCCGCGTGAGCGGCGTACCGATCGCAATCATTGGCTGAACGCGCAAGAAGCGGTGGCTTACGGCCTAGCCGGGCGTATCGTTGACAGCGCGAGCGCTCTTGGTCCGAACGTCTGAATCTCAGGCAGCTCATGGCCGCTTGCGCGGAGCGGCTGGATCGGTTCCGCAGACCGAGCAGCCATGGCCCTCTCAGTCGGCCGCCAGGTAGCGTAGCACCAGGTCCGTGAGCTCATCGACCAGCGTCTCGGAATCGAGCCCTGGGGGGCGTTCGACTACGCAGGCCAACATGCTCGCCCGCACTGCCTGATAAACGACGAATGCGGCCGCGTCCAAATTGGTCCGGCGGATGCGCAGGTTCGCGAGGTTCAGAAAACTCCGAACCACGGCGATAATGCGCATGTCGAAGGCCTGCACGCGCTCGGTGGGCGTGACGCGCAGGCCTTCCACCACCAGCAAGCGGTGCAGCGCCGGGGCAGCACCGTGCAACTCGAGCAAGCCCTCGATCACCGCCCGCGCAACCTGGCGATCGGTGCCATAGGCGCCGCGCGCCAAGACGCGGTTCATCATTTCCGTGGCGCGATCGAACTCGCGATCTTGGAGTGCGTCCAAAATGGCGTCACGATTGGCGAAGTATTGATACAGCGTGCCCACGCTTACGCCGGCGACTTCGGCGATCCGGGAGGTGGTCATCGCCTCCGATCCTTCCTGTTCCAAAATGCGAATCGCGGCCTCCAAAATGGCGGCGACGGTGACCTTGGAACGCTGCTGTTTGGGCCCCTTTCGTGCGGCATTGCTCTCGTGTCGCTTGTTCATAGTGAAACCTGAAACTGAAGCGAATGGCGCGCGCCATTTCGCGATCCCATGATCGATGCATCGGGCGGCGCATCAGCGGCTCGCGAAGCTAACACGGGGAAGCCATCATGCAGCTACGATTCATTGCCGATCGACGCACACTGTTCTGGGCCCTGATTTTGTTCCCGGCGTTGCCCGCGTTGTCGTACATCGAGCCCGAACTCGCGCCGTGGCTGCTGCCGCTGTCGCTCTACTTGGCCTATTGTTCGGGCGTGCTGGCGCACAATCACAATCACGCGCCGGTGTTTCGCCAGAAGCGTCTGAACTCGCTCTATTCGGCCTGGCTATCGTTCTTTTACGGGTGTCCGTTGTTCGTTTGGATCCCGACCCACAATCGGAATCATCACCGCTTTTTGGACGGCCCTGGCGATGCTACGCGCACGTCGGACCACGCCGCCGAGGACTCCTTGTGGGCGGCGCTCTGCTACCCGACGCGCTCCGCAATCGCGCAGAGTCCGGCGATCTGGCGCTACGCGCGCGACGCTCGCCTGCGCCACCCAGCTCGCTTTCGGCAGATAGTCTTGGAGACGGCTACGGTCGTGTGCGGCCACGCCGCCGCCGCTGGCCTCGCGTTGTCCCTGTACGGCTTAGCGCGCGGCGCAGTGCTGTACGCCTGCGCGCTCGGTATCCCTGCGCTGTATGCAGCATGGTCGATGATGTTCACGAATTATCTGCAACACGTCGGCTGCGACCACGCTTCGCCCGACAATCACTCACGCAACTTCGTCAGCCGTTGGATGAACTGGTTGGTGTTCGATGCCGGCTATCACACCGTGCATCACGAGCACGCCGGCACTCATTGGAGCGCCTATCCCGCCCTGCACGCCGCCCGCGCCGCGCGCATCGCTCCCCACCTGATTCAGGGCACCATTCTGGGCCATTGCCTGCGAAGATATTTGGCGAGGCGCCCGACAATAGGCGTTGAAGCGCGGGTAGCGCGCGGCGCGGGCGCCCAGTGAGACCGATTGCGACACTGCTCGAGGCGGTAAGATTGCCAACAATCGCGGCTAAACGCGCGCTTTTGAGGTTGGCAGTCATATTGCATTGGTCCTCCGTCAGACGGGGCGCACGGGCGCCCGATACCCGATAACGGAGCAACACCATGTTTACCATCCTGCTGATCATTTTAGTCCTAGCCCTCATCGGCGGTGGCATTGGGCATTCACGCTACGGCTTTGCGGGCTGGTCCCCGGCTGGCATTCTAGTCGTGATTCTGCTGTTCATGTTGTTCACGGGGCATCGGGTCTGACGGACGCTCGCGCGGCAGGCAGGCGGTCGTCGTCAGGCTGCCTGCCATCGCGATCGTCTTCAGGATGCCACTCGCCACCGTGGCCCTCCAGCGAGTCGACGTCTTGGGAGAATTGAGCTTCCAGCTGGGCTCGCGCTGCCTTCGCCAGAGATAGACGCCGACTTTCGTCACCGAATACGGGCAGGAGCTCTTCGAGATTTTGCACGTTGTGCAAGCGAAAGCGATCGGCACGTTCGCGGGCCTCATACGGCGCGACCCCCAAATGCTCGAGCGCGCGGCGGCCGATACGGAGCGCGGACTCGAAGGTCTCACGCTCGATGTGACGGATTTTGAACTGGCGCAATTTGATGTAATGGCCCACGTTTCGAGCGCGGGCGATGATACGCAAATGAGGGAAATGCTCTTGCGCAACCTCCGCCAGCTTGATGCTCGCCGGCACGTCATCCAGAGCAATTACCAGTAATTTGGCGTGCGCCGCGCCGGCCGAATGCAATAGATCGAGCCGGGTCGCGTCTCCGTAGAAGACTCGAAATCCGAATTTTCTCAAGATCTCGATCTGATCCGGGTCATGGTCCAGAACTACCGCGCGCGTGCCACTGGCAAACAGCAAACGCCCGACGATTTGCCCGACACGGCCAAACCCCGCGATGATCACGGGCGCGTGGTGGTGTTCGATCACGTCGTCTGGACGCTCCTCGTCGGCGCTGCGCGCGCTGAGTTTCGCGCTGGCGGTCAAGAGCAGTGGCGTCAGCGCCATGGATAGCGCAACCACCAGAGTCAGCATTTCGTCCCACTTGCCGGGCAGCAGCCGAGCGCGACTCGCCACGCCGAAAACGACGAAGCCGAATTCACTGCCTTGCGCCAAGAGTCCGGCGAACAACCAGCGCTGCGTCTTGGGTATGCCTAGGCGCGGCGCGATCGCGGCCAGCGCTCCACCTTTGAGCAGCGTGAACCCCGCGACCAAGCTCAAGATCATCAGCGGCTGCTCCGAGATCAGCCCGAAGTTGATGGACATGCCGACAGCGATGAAAAATAGTCCCATCAAGAGGCCCTTGAATGGTTCGATGTCGGTCTCCAGCGCATGTCGATACTCCGAACCCGCCAGGACGACGCCGGCCAAGAACGCGCCCAGCGCCATCGATACACCCACGGCGTTCATCAACTGCGAGATGGCCACGACCAGCAGCAGCGAAAATCCGGTGAAGATTTCTCGGAGCCCGGTGCGGGCCATGATCCGCATCAGCGGCCTGGTGAGGTAGCGCCCGGCGACGACCACGAAGGCAATCGCGGCGAGCACCTCGAGCACGGCCAGCACCCCGCCTTCGGTCTTTCCGCCCGCGAGCATGGGTACCAGCGCGACCAGCGGGATGGCCGCGATGTCTTGAAACAAGAGCACCGAGAAACCGGCGCGGCCGATCGGCGCGTTCAGTACATTTCGTTCGCGCATCGTTTGCACGGCGATCGCCGTCGAAGACAATGAGAGCGCGAGCCCCGCGACGAGGGCCGCTTGCCACGGCAGACCCACGGCCCACGCCCCCAAAGCCAAGAGCGCTCCGCATACCCCGAGTTGCAGCGCGCCGCCGCCGAAGACCGGCCCGCGCAAGCCCCAAAGACGCTTCGGATCGAGCTCGAGGCCGATCATGAACAGCATCAGCACCACGCCGAACTCGGCAAAGTGCAAAATCGACTCGACGTCGCGCACGAGGCGCAAGCAGTAAGGGCCGATCACCGAACCTGCGATCAGGTAGCCGAGCACCGAGCCCAGCTTGAAGCGCGCGGCGAGCGGCACGAACAGGACCGCAGCGGCCAGATACACCATCGTATCGAAGAGCAGGCCGTGGTCGCTCATGCGCCAGCTCCTGCAATGGTCGTTGTTTCAGCCGCCGCCAGCGGAACGAAGGTACTCAGCCGATCGCGGTATTCGAGGCCGCGCACCTGCAATAGCTCGTCCGTCGCGTGATGCGAGCCGTGCAGAATCAACGGGGGCAGCCAGACCATGCCGCAGAAGCGAGCGGTCTGCTCCACGGGCGGCACGAACTTGTCGAAAGAATGACCATGCATGCCGCCCTCACGGTAGGCGTCGGGGTCGCCGCCGGTGGTTGGGACCCAGAGGCAAGCCTTACCACGCAATGTGTCGCCGCCTTTGCCGTACGCCCAGCCTCTCGCGAGCACCTTCTCGAACCACAAGCTCATCAGCGGTGGGGGCCCGTACCAATAGACCGGGTGTTGCCAGACGATCAGCTCGGCATCCCGCAGCACACCCTGTTCTGCGGCGACATCGATCGAGAAGTCCGGGTAGCGTTCGTACAATGAGCGAACTTTAACGCCATCCAGACCGCTCACCGAGGCCAAGAGTGAGCGGCCGGCGCGTGAACGATTCGGATAGGGGTGGGCGTAAATGAGGGCGATGCGAGCCATGACGACCGGACGATACACGTGCGGCTCCCGATTTGCGTTCGCGTGTTGTTTATGCGGGCGCAAAGCATCTCCCGCTGAGACGAATCACTCGATGTTTCCTGCCGGAAACACATTGGTTTCACGCGCGACTCGGAATCGAAAGGCGATCCGCCGATCAGCAGGGTGAGCGCGCGGCAAGAGCAGGGTGAGCGCGCGGCAAGAGCAGGGTGAGCGCGCGGCAAGAGCAGGGTGAGCGCGCGGCAAGAGCACGGTGAGCGCGCGGCAAGAGCACGGTGAGCGCGCGGCAGAGCAGGTTCGTGAAGAAAGAATTAGCAACGCTCGTAGGAAACGGGGTTGAATTCGCGACACGTCGCGCGCGGTGACACTGAGTTCCGGTCGTGATACTTCAGATTGCTTTTGCTTTGCGGGCGGAGTCCGAGGGAGAGACACTGTGACATGACTGGCATTCTGTCGTTAGATGTAGAAACTGACCGACCCGGTGAGCGCTTGTCCGTACATCGCGTGACGCGTTTACCGGGCGTGGAGTTCTGGACGGTGCGTGATTCGATGCGCCACTGGGCGATGCATCACGACACCTTCACGGCCAGCCTGGTTGCCGGCCGCCCATCGATGAACGCGACCTGGTTGTATCGGGGGCGCAAGCAGGACGTATCCGCCGGTCAGATGCAACTCATGGAACCAGGCGAAGCGCACGCCACTACGAGCGTGTCCGAGCCGGCGTCGTTCTTCGTGATCTGGTGGCACCCGGATGTGCTCATGCAAGCCTCGGAGTCCCTCGGGGTGAGGGGTGCCGTGCACCTCAAAGTCTCACAGACCGACCATCCTGGGCTGCAGGCCTCGTTTCGCGGGTTACTCGCTGGCGTCCAACACGCGAGTGATCCCGTGTTCATCGAAGAACAATTCCTGGACAGCACGCTGCAACTGCTCGAGTTGTGCGGCGAACGCAAGCCGCCCTCACGTCCGCCCGGCAGCCACCCCGCCATGAGCAGAGTCCGCGCGCGGCTACACGACGAATTCGCCGAAACCGTTTCACTCGAACGCCTCGCGAACGAAGTCGGCCTATCCAAGTTCCACGTTGCTCGCTGCTTCAAGGAAGCCACCGGCGTCGCTCCCCACCAATACCAAAAGTTGCTTCGCCTCCAAAGCGCCCGTCGCCACATCGAACGCGGCGCCTGCGTCCGCGAAGCCGCCGCAGCTTGCGGCTTCGCCGATGAAGCGCATCTCAGCCGCTCTTTCCGCGGCTGGCTAGGCGTCTCACCAGGTACCTGGCGCCGCGCCAGTGCGCCCAAGAAGATCACCTCAGTGCCGCCGCCTCCGCCTGAACCTGCCGTACCCGAAATCTCGGCTCTGTTCTCGGCCTGATTTTTGCTGTCTCCTCAAGCCGTCGCGGCCCTCGAGGCATTCACCCCATCACGCTCGCGCCACTCTCGCCCTCGCGTAGGCGCTCCCAAAGCACGTGCGCGTACGGCTGACTGCGCGCCCACGGGTCCGCGAGCGAATAGCGGTGGGAATGGGCCCCCGTCCCTCCGCTGCCTCCCGGAATGGCCCCGAGGCCTCGGCGCTTCCCCGGTTTCGCGCTGCCGGCGCGGTTCCCTCGGTTGCTCCGGCGGTCCTCCCTGCGCTGCCCGTGCGGGCGCGTGTGCACTCGAACGAGCGTTCGCAGGGCTGACCGTCTATAACGGTGCGCGAATGAGGGTAAACGGATCTTGAGGGCGCACCTGGCCGTACGCGGCCTGCTCGGCGCAGTCTGCTTGTCGCCTTGCGCGCTCGCGCAGTCCGTCTCGATCGACGATGATTCGGCACGAGCCGCACCGCCCGCGCCTACACCTGCAACCGCGCCCGCGCCCGCGCCCGCGCCCGCGCCCGACCCCGTGACCCTGCCGCGCGCGCTCTCCACGCCGATCAGCTATCCCGCGCAGGCTCACGGCGAACAGGAAGTCGTGCTCGAGCTCACGATCGCCAAAGAAGGCAGCGTGACGACCGCGCTCGCGATCAGCGGCGAAGCACCGTTTACGGAGGCGGCGCTCAGGGCCAGCAAGGGCTGGCTGTTCGAACCCGCCAAACGTGGAGTGCGAGCGATTGCCGGCAAGATCCGCTTCGCAGTACATTTCGTGCCGCCGCCAGAGGTCGCGCCCGAGCTTCCGCCCGCGCCCGTGGTACCCAGAGCGGCAGCCAAAGCGCCGGCCGAAATGCCGATGCAAGAGATCTTGGTCATCGGCAAGAAGGAGCCGATCAAACACACGCTCGGCCGTGCAGACGTACACGACATGCCGGGCGCATTCGGCGATCCTTATCGTGCGATCGAAGCGCTGCCCGGCGTGGTGCCGATCGTCAGCGGGCTCCCGTACTTTTACGTGCGCGGAGCGCCGCCCGGCAATGTCGGCTACTTCTTCGACGGCATTCCGGTGCCGTATTTGTATCACTTTGCCGCGGGCCCCGGCGTCTTGCAGCCGGCCTTCGTCGATCACGTCGATCTCTATCCGGGCGCGTACCCAGCGCGCTATGGCCGTTTCGCCGGAGCGATCGTCGCAGGTGAAATGGCGCCGCCCGCCTACCGTCTACACGGTGAAGCGAGCATTCGTTGGATCGACAGCGGCGTGACGGTCGAAGCGCCATTCGCGTCCGGTCGCGGCTCGGCGATGGTAGGCGGTCGCTTCTCTTACACTGCGGCGGTGTTATCCTTGTTCGTGCCGCAGGTGTCGGTCAACTATTGGGACTACCAGGCGCGCGTTCGCTATGACCTCGACAGCAAGAACAGCGTTGAAGTGCTTTCGTTCGGCGCGGGCGACTTCTTGTCCGATACCGAAACCTCCGAGCGCAGCACACCGACTCCAGAGGGCGGGTTCACTTCGCAGTCGGTGAAGGAAGAAAAGACGATCGTCGATGTCGGGTTTCATCGCCTGGATTTGCGCTGGGATCACCGAGTCGCCAACGGAAATTGGCGCAACGCGTTGATGCTCGGTCTGGATCGCACGGGTGCGGACAACGGCAATCTGACCGTGCGCAATCGCATGGTCGGCTTACGTTCCGAATATCGCCAATCACTCGACGAACGGATGACACTGCGCTCGGGCGGCGACGTGCTGTTCGAGACTCTGGCTCAAAACGACAATAGCAATCAGACAACGGGTGCCGTCGACGGCTCGACGATCGGCGGATCGAACGACAACAACCTCGACTTCGGCTTCACGCGCGCGCGCCGCGACCTGACCTGCGGCCTGTGGGCGGATCTGGTGTTGGCGGTGGCTCCCAAGCTCGAAATCACGCCAGGCCTGCGCGCCGATTTATTCGTGTCCGGCGGGCGGGTTGCGCTGGCCATCGACCCGCGGATCAGCGCGCGCTACATGCTGACCAAGAAGCTGAGCGTGACGCATGGGCTCGCCCTCGTCCATCAGGGTCCGAGCTTCGTCATCCCCGTGCCTGGGTTCAAACCGTCGCTCGAGGGCGGGTTGCAAAGCGCCGTCCAATACAGCGCTGGGCTATCGTACTCGCTGCCTAACGGGTTCGAGTCGTCTGTGGCGCTATTTCAGAACGCGTTCTTCAACATGACCGACCTGATCAGCTTGGTGCAGCTGCAAAATGCCACCAGCAAAGAAGAAAAGGACTTTCGCGCCACGGGCCACGCGTATGGCTTCGAATTGATGATCCGGCGCAGCCTTTCGCGTCGCGTAGGCGGCTTTTTGTCTTACACGCTGTCGCGCTCGGTGCGAAGTTCTGGCGAACTCGAGGGGCCGGCCACGAGCGACCGTACGCACGTGCTCAACCTGGCGCTCTCCGGGGATTTGGGTGGCAACTGGCGGATCGGTGGACGATGGATTTTCTACAGCGGCATCCCCACGCGCGTGGCGTACGTCGCCGCGGCCAAGTCGCCGCCGCGCACCCCCCCCTTCTGGCGCCTGGACTTCAAGGTGCAAAAGCGTTGGTACATCAAGCGCCCGGACGTCTGGTGGGGACTCGCTTTGGAAGTGCTCAACACCACCCTGAACAAGGAGGCACTGAACGGCGACTGCAACGCGCTCTCCTGCAAGTTCGACAGTATTGGTCCGGTGACCATTCCGAGCATCGGCGCCGAGGGCGCTTTTTGAGCGACTATTCGGCGCTGCTCGGGTGGTGAGGCGAGTGCTGCATCAGGCACCCCTGGAGCTCGATGTACTCGACGCCGCATCGGGGAATCATCTCGTCGATAGCGGTCCCGCATGCGATCT
>Ga0302323_100001502_pt1 | contig 18998 bp, 17 predicted proteins | sample Fen_T0_3_FD_201950 | JGI IMG/M metagenome (GOLD analysis project Ga0302323, IMG submission 201950) | Peat permafrost microbial communities from Stordalen Mire near Abisko, Sweden - Fen_T0_3 | ecosystem: Environmental > Terrestrial > Soil > Wetlands > Permafrost | place: Sweden: Abisko... | reverse complement strand
TCAACAGTGGGAATAGCAGGCATAAATGCACAGAATCAAGAATCAGAATTCTACAATTACGGTCCTGCGACGGAGAGTGCACTTCGCTCCAAATTTGATCCGTAATGAGAAACACGAACTTGATTAGAACTGTTCAAGTAAGAAAAATGCTGGACGCAGCGGAGCAATTGAAGCGGCGAGTCGCAATCTTCTCACTCTTGGGTCGCATTCCCGCCCCATCCGTCCCCCCGACGGGGCCAAGCCGGCGCGCGGCAGGCCATCACGCAGGAGATGAAGAAAACGACGAAAGCAGGCCGTTGAATGATAGAAAGTCACCGGATCAATCGCCATGCGCTGCCCATTCTGCTCTGCCACCGAAGACAAGGTCGTCGACACGCGACCGTCCGCAGACGAGCAAATGATTCGACGACGCCGCGAATGCATCACCTGCAATCGGCGGTTCACGACCTACGAGCGCGTGGAAGAGGCGCTTCCGTTGGTCGTCAAGAAGGACGCTCGTCGGGAACCCTACGATCGCGCCAAGATCTTGAGCGGCTTGCAGAAGGCCTGCGAAAAGCGCCCCGTCTCCGCCGCGCGTATCGACTTGGTTGCCGACGAAATCGAGCGCACGTTACGTGAGTTTGGCGACAAGGAGATTCCGTCGTCGAAAATCGGCGATGCGGTCCTCTCGCGACTGCGCGACATCGACGACGTCGCCTACCTGCGCTTCGCCTCGGTATACCTGTCACTGAAAGACGCCGGAGAGATCATGCACGAAGTCCAGCGTCTCATGCGATCGAAGTCAGAGGGAGCGTGACCAGCAAGACCGTCTTTGCCTTCAGCAAAGAAGACCTGCGCACCATGCGCGAAGCCCTACGGCTGGCAGAGCGCGGCCGGAATTCCACACGACCGAATCCCGTGGTTGGAGCCGTCCTGGTCAAGAATGGCAAGGTCTTGGCGCGTGGCTTTCATCGACGGCCCGGCCTTCCCCACGCCGAGATAGAGGCGCTCGCCCAGCTGGGGATGCGTGCTCTCGGGGCCACGCTCTATGTGACGCTGGAACCGTGCTGCCATCATGGACGCACAGGCCCCTGCACGGAGGCCATCCTGGCATCGGGAATCGCGCGCGTCGTGGTCGGCTGCCGCGACCAGAATCCGCTGGTCAGCGGACGTGGAATCGCCATCTTGCGCCGGGCCGGCTTGCGCGTGGATGAGAATTGCCTCGAAGACCAGTGTCGCCGCCAGAATCGTTTCTTCTTCACATGGATCAGCGCCAAGCGACCGTGGGTTACCATGAAAGTGGCCACGACTCTCGACGGGTGCATCGGAGATCGGCACGAGAAACAACGCAAAGGGGAGGCGCGCTGGATCACGGGGCCAGCGGCAAGAACGATGGCCCATGCGTTGCGCGCCCAGCACGACGCGCTCCTGGTGGGGGTGGACACCCTGCTCGCTGATGACCCGCGTCTGACGGTCAGGCTGCCCAAGGGCCAGCACGGTGCCCCACCCTTGCCCGTGATCCTGGATAGCCACTTGCGAACCCCAGCGACGGCTGCGCTATTGCGACAAACCCACGCCATCGCCCCGCTCATCGTCGCCGCAAAGCCGGTGAAGCCCGATCGCGGCCTGCAGGTCCGTCAGCGCAACTTGGAGGCCGCTGGCGCAGAGGTGGTCTACGCGCGCACCGGCAACGACGGGCGGGTGGCGCTGCCGGCGCTTCTCCGCCTGCTTGCCCTGCGTGAAATTCAATCCGTGCTCGTCGAGGGAGGCAGCCGCATCCATGGCGCCTTCGTGAGCGCAGGACTGGTGGACGCTGTCGCGCTGTTTCTCGCGCCGCGCCTTGTGGGCGCGGGGGTACCCATCGTAGAAGGCTGGGGCTTGGACTGGCGCAACCCGGCCAAGCTCGGCGCTCTGTCGGTGGAAGCGATCGGCGACGACATCCTGCTTACCGCGGATGTCATCGATCGGGGGAAGCGCCGCCATTCATAACCAAGAACTATCACCCCCATGAACGACAATTTGAGGGTATAGAAAAACATCGTGCTCCCGTGTTCACTGGCATCATCGAAGGCATAGGCAAGGTCGAATCCCTAAGGGCGGGGTCCGCCGGTCATGGCACACGCCGATTGACCGTGAAGACAGCGCTCGACGTAGGGACTCTCCCCTTGGGTGCCAGCGTAGCAGTGAACGGGGCATGCCTCACCATCGTGGCAAGGCGGCCCGGCCGACCGGCGATGTTCCAGGCCGATCTGGGCCAAGAAACGCTTGCCTGCACCAACCTTGGCGCGCTGGTCCCGGGTGCACATGTCCACCTGGAACGCGCGCTACGCCTGGGCGACTCGCTGGGCGGCCACTTGGTCAGCGGCCACGTCGACGGGACGGGAGAAATCGCGAGCGCACACACGCAGGGCGGCACCCTCTCCTTGCGCGTGCTCACCCCGAAAGATCTGAGCCCCTTCTTTTTCAAGAAGGGCTCGGTCGCCATCGACGGTGTCAGTTTGACCATCAATGAAGTCGATAGCTCGGCTTTGGAAGTGTTACTTATTCCCCATACGCTGGAGGTCACGCTACTTGGCAAGCTTCGTGCCGGTGACCGTGTGAACCTCGAGGCGGACATGATTGCCAAACAAATCGCTCGTTTCGTCGAAAGGACCCATGGTCGCTAGTCCCCACATTTCCGTTGCCCAGGCCATCGAGGATATCCGCGCCGGCAAGATGGTGATCGTGGTCGACGATCAGGACCGCGAAAACGAAGGCGATCTGACCATGGCCGCCGATCTCGTCACCCCGGACGCCATCAACTTCATGGCCAGCCATGGCCGCGGACTCATCTGTCTTGCGCTCAGCGAAGAGAAGGTCGATGAACTGCGCCTGCCCATGATGACCAACGACAACCGTTCGCCCCACGGCACGGCATTCACGGTCAGCATCGACGCCCGCAACGGCATCAGCACCGGCATCTCGGCGCGCGAACGGGCCCATACCATTCGTGTATCGGTGGCGCCCGACGTTCATCCCGACGATTTGGTGACCCCTGGCCATATCTTTCCCTTGCGGGCCAAACGCGGTGGCGTCTTGGTACGATCGGGGCACACCGAAGGTGCCGTCGATCTCGCCCGTTTGGCGGGCCTGACGCCGGCCGGGGTCATTTGCGAAATCATGCGCGAGGATGGCGAGATGGCGCGCGTGGCGGATCTGGAAGCCTTCGCCCTTGCACATGGCCTGGGTATCGTTCAAATCGCGGACCTCATCCAGTACCGTATGTCGAAGGAACTCCTGGTGCGCCGTCTGGCTGAAACCGAGATGAAGCCCTCACGCCACGGACTGAGCGAGACATACAAGACCTATCTTTTCGGCAGCGAGGTGGACGATGCCGAGTACCTGGTGCTGGTACTTGGTGACGTGGCCGACGGTGAATCCGTGCTGGTGCGTGTGCAAGTCGCCAATTTCCTGCGCGACCTCTTCTCGGTCGTACACGCGGGCGACACCGTGCCGGCAACCGACTGGCTCAAGCGCATCGAAAGCGAAGGCAGGGGCATCCTGCTTTACATCCTGCCGAGAGCGGGTCACTCCTTCGCCTCCGAGCTCGGCGCGCAAGGCGTCGGCAACGAACCGATGAGCTCACCGTTGCGCGACATCGGCCTCGGTTCTCAAGTGCTTGTCCATCTGGGCATCAAGTCGATCCGCCTTCTGACCAACAATCCCAGGAGGCTGGCGGGGATCGAGGGCTACGGTATTCGCGTGGTCGAGTGTGTTCCCAGTGGCTTGCCCACCGAGGTCATTCCACTTCATGAAAGAGAAGGCCAATAATGCCGAAAATCCATCAGGGTACCTGGAGCGCCAAAGGCAAGCGATTTGCCATCATTGCCTCACGTTGGAACGAATTCATTGCTGACAAGCTGATCGAAGGGGCGCTGGATGCGCTGGCCAAGACTGGGGCCGACGATGATGCCGTCGAGGTGTTTCGTTGCCCGGGTGCCTTCGAGCTGACCGGCCTCGCCCGACGAGTTGCCGATTCCGGCAAATTCGACGCCCTGGTATGCTTGGGCGTGGTCATTCGTGGCGCTACCCCGCACTTCGATGTGGTGGTCAATCAATCAACCCGAGGCATCGCCGCCATCGCAGCGGAGGCCAAGCTGGCCATCGGTTTTGGCGTGTTGACCTGCGATAGCATCGAGCAAGCCATCGAACGCTCGGGAAGCAAGGGCGGCAACCGCGGCTCCGACGCCACCATGGCTGCCATCGAGATGGCCAACCTCTATGCCGCGCTCGCTGGTGACGCCAAAGGCGAGGCCACGGCGCTGGCAACGAAGTCGCGCAAGAAATGACACCACGCCGCCGCGCTCGTTGTGTTGCCTTGCAGGTGCTTTATGCCCTGGATGCTGTCGAGCCGCTTGACCCGGCCGCAGCACTTGCTTCCCATCTGCATCAGTTCGGCGTGCCCGAGGAAGAAACCGACTTGACCCCCGAGCCGATTTCCGGCTACGCGGCCGAGAGCGACGCTGCCCCCATCGCCCCTTTCGATGAAGAGCTGACCCTCGACCTCATTCGAGGCGTGTGTGTCCATCGGCCCGAGATAGACGAGCTCTTGGCGAAACTGTCGCGCAAGTGGCGAGTCGAGCGGCTGGCGCGCGTGGACCGTACCATCCTGCGTATCGGCCTTTACGAGCTGGCCCACCGCAAAGACACGCCCGCCCGGGTCGCGCTTAGCGAAGCCATCGAATTGGCCAAACGTTTCGGCGCCGAGGAAGCGCCTGCTTTCGTGAATGGTCTGCTCGACTCGGCGCTGGAGCTCTTGGGCCAGCGCCCCTAGCGCGGATGCGCATGTCTGCCCCGCCGTCTTCGTCCATAACCTTTCTGCCGCTCGACTTGAACCGTTGGGACAGCGGCCCAGGCGGTGATGCCGTGGTGGTGCCGGTGTGGGCCGACATTCGCCCTTTACGCGGTGCCGCAGGGCTGCTCGATTGGCGCCTGTGCGGTCGGCTTTCCCAGATGATCCGCGACGGGCGGGTGGCCGGCAGCCCCAACGAAAAACTCCTACTCAGCAGCAGCCGCATTCCCTGGAAGCGCATCCTGGCCATCGGACTCGGGGAAACGGCCGATTTCTCGGAAGAAACCTACCGAGAGACCATCGTCTGCATCCTGAAGGCGCTGCACGGCATTGGGGCAAGCACGGCCGCCATTGCTCTTCCGGGGCGCGACATCGACCGCATTCCCGCAGAACACGCCCTGCGCGAATTTGCCAGTGCCCTGGCTACCAACCAACAGGAGAACGGCACCTGGCTGAAGGCCGCAACCATCATCGATGCTCCGTCCGCCATCAAGGCGATGGCAGAAGTGGTTCGCACGCTCGAAGCGGCCGCCCCCAGCGCCATTGATACCGTGACGTAACCTGCAAAAGGCCACGCCCGTTTCGTAGCGTTCCGTACTTGACCGGCACCGCCGTACTCACCCACAATACCGAGGACTCGGGTCGAGACTGATCATTGGCGGGATGTGCTAGCTGTCGGGCATGCCGAGCGGGCGTGGGAACGGGAGACAGGATGAATGGAGCGCAGAATGACTTTCCCTCTTTGAAACGCGGGGATCACGTCTGCCTGCCCTATTCGGATGAAAGACAAAGCCACGCGGCAGTTGCTGCCTTCATGTACGATGGGCTGATTCGCGGCGAGCGGTGCTTTTACTGGGGCCAACGCCCGCGCTATGCACTGGTCTTGCAGCATCTGCGAGCACTGGGAGGCGCCCTTACCGGATTGCCAGGCAGAACGAGCGTGCTGTTTGCCGACACTGACGTGCTTCACCGGTCTTTCGATCGAGCAGAACAAGCCACGGCCATTCGCAACGTCATCCATGAAACGCAATCGCAAGGCTACTCTGGACTGCGCGTGGTTGGGCACCCTGATGAACAGACGAGGAGCCTGCTCGACGAAGAGCAACTCGCAGCCTTCGAAAACAACCTGACCGCGATCTTCGAGGAGGGGCAAGCAACCGGCCTTTGTGCCTTCAATCAGAAATTGGCCACCCCCGCCTATCTCGAGGTCGCCCTGACCAACCACCCTGCTACCATCGTGGCTGGTCGTCTTTGCCAAAGCCCGCTTTGGCCGCCCCCGGAAAGGCCGCCAGCCCAACCTGCAGCGAACGATGGCCTCAAGCACACGTGGATGTGGATGCTGAGCAGCCTGTTGCAAAACGCCCAGAACCAGCAACTCTCCGAGGCCCAAAGTGCGGCCTTGATCGTCGAGGGTGCGCGCCTCGACAAGAGAGAGAAAGAATCCCGGCATCACATCGAGGTCTTGAGACGCGCAGTCGAAGCACGCGACCGTCTCATTTTGACCGCGACCCGCTGGCTAGCACGGCCCCTCCCCCCAATGTGTGACCACTTGGAGAATCTGGCCGGCGACCAGCAATTCGACCAATACCGTGACGCCATCCGAACCTGTGGCGAGCATCTGGCCGCGGTCAGGCGGCTCTCGCACGGGTTGGAAGAAATATCGAGCTTTCTGCAGCTGCAGGTGGTCCTTCGCCCCGAGAAGCTGGACATCGTGGACGTCGCCAACGCTGCCATCGCCGAAATCCAGGATGACCCGACCTTGGCCCCCATCGAGGTCGAGGTAGAGAGCGCCGGACGAATCTCGGGCATGTGGGATCGGCTGCGCCTCACCCGACTCTTTCATTCGCTGGTCCGCACCGCCCGCGAACAAGGCTACGGAACGTCCCTTCTCCTGCGCCTGGAGGACAAGGACCACGCCGTGCGCATTTGTCTGGAATTTCGGCTGTCCCATGTGCCGACACTGTCGGAGAGCGGAGAACACGAGCGCAGCTTGGCCTACGGCCCCTACAGCGAGTCGGACTACGAACGGCTGGCGGTTCAGCTTTGGTCTTCGCGCGAGCTCGTGCGCATCATGGGCGGCACTCTCGGCGTGTCGACGTGGGCCGACGCCCGCGTCGCCTTCATCCTCGACCTGCCGAAAGCCAGCCCATCCACGCCGCCGTCCGAGCCGCGCGATGCCTACGACTATTGATCGCGCTACGGCTCGACGACCGTAACGAAGCGCAGAGTTCCCGCCCGACGCACCTTCAGCAAGTGGGTGGACTTTCCACCGGCGTGCAATGCTGCCGCAGCGGCCTCGGCGTCTACGATCGGCTTGCGATCGATCTCGACGATGAGATCTTCGGGCTGGAGCCCCGCCTTGGCGGCAACGCTCCCACTTTCCACTTCGGTCACGACCGCACCTTTGCTATCCGGTCCAAGGCCGAGGTAGCTCGACATGTCCGGTGTCAGGGTCTGCAGCTGCACCCCGATCTTGGGCTTCTGGACTTTTCCCGGGCCTTGCTCTTGCCCTTGCGCGATCGCGTAGGGATTCTCGGGCAGCTCGCCCAAGGTGACGTGCGAGGTTGCCGTCTTGCCCTCGCGTAGGTAGGTCAGGGCCACCTTGTTGCCGACCTTGTGAGCCGACACGTAATCCACCACATCGGCTGCTTCCTGAATCTTCTGTCCATCGATTTGCGTAATCACGTCGCCCACGCGAATGCCGGCACTGTCCGCCGGGCTCTTCGGCATCACGCGGCTTACCCACGCAGCCCGCGCGGGAAGGCCCTTGACCGCCTTTTGCTGTCCACCCTGCTGGGGTTCGCCGTCATCGCCCATTTTCACGCTGTCCTTGACGTCGCCGATGCCAATGCCCAGCCAGGCGTGGCGTACGCGACCGTCGCTGATGATGGCTTTGGCCACCTCACGCGCTTGATTGATGGGGATGGCAAAGCCGTACGCGCCACCGGGACCGACGTTGATCAGGGTGTTGATACCGATGACCTCGCCTTCCAGGTTCACCAGCGGGCCGCCCGAATTGCCGGGATTGATCTTGGCGTCGGTCTGGATGTATTCGCGCATGCGCTCGCCCGACATATGGACATTGCGGGTGACTTTGCCCCTGCCGCTGATGATGCCCGCCGTGACGCTTTGATCGAGCCCCAGGGGACTGCCGATGGCCAGGACCCACGCACCGACTTCGAGGCGGGAAGAATCGCCCAGGCGCGCAGCAACCAGGCCGGGTGGCGGGTTCTGGATACGCACCACCGCAATATCGGTCTTGGGGTCGGCCCCCACGACCTTGGCCGGGAATTCACGCCCGTCGGCGAAGATGACCGTTACTTTGGAAGCGTGCTCCGCCACGTGGCTGTTGGTGATGATGTTGCCGGCGCTGTCCATCACCACGCCCGAGCCCGTGCCACGCCCAGGCGCTGAAGGCCCCGGGAATCCGTCGGAGGGGTCACCACCGAAGAAGTGCTCGAAAAAGCGCTCGAGATCCGGGGGAACGTCCTCTCGGCGCAAGCGACGACCGCCGGCTGCCTTGGGATTTTCCTGCTCGATATCCAGACGAACCACACTGGGTCGGAGCGCGCGTGCCGTCGAGGCAAAGCCCTGCGACAGCGAGCGGGCCTCCTGCGGCACCTGGGTCTTCGGGGTGATGGCACTTTGCGACTCTGCCTGGGCCCTGGGGGTTGCCCGCATGCCGATACCAAGCCCGAAGGCCATACCCAGGATTCCTAGTCCAGTCGAAAACACCAATGTCGTCTTGCGCATATTCGTTTTTCCTTTGGTTGCCGCGCCCACCGGATGGCGAAGCGCGGTGATCCTAAGCGTAAAACCGGAGAGCGGCTCGATTTCTTCCCCACCAACTCAACTCTTTACAAAGTGCCCACGGACGCGCGAGAAGTCGACCGACAGTGATGTTCCACCAAGCCATCGTCAGACTCAAGTCACGCTCGCGCGGGTTCCACCTCGTGACCAGCGAGATCCTCTCCGCCATCCCGGAAATCGCCCAGGTGCGCGTGGGCATTCTTCACCTGTTCTTGCAGCACAGCTCGGCCTCGCTTTTTCTCAACGAAAATGCCGACCCGGACGTGCGCGCCGATTTCGAACGCTGGAGCAACCATGCCATCCCGGATGGCGCCAGCTATTTCGCACACCGCGCAGAAGGCGCAGACGATATGCCATCCCACGTGAAGGCCGGCATTTACGGTACATCGCCATCCATTCCAATCCGCGACGGACGACTCCTCCTCGGCACCTGGCAAGGCGTCTATCTCGGCGAACATCGCGACGACGGTGGCAGCCGCACCGTGGTCGCTACACTATGGGGAAACGACTAAGCCATGTCGAGCGAATCGGAGAAGCCGCCCAAGGGTCTGACATATAGGGATGCTGGCGTGGATATCGACGCCGGTGATTCCCTCGTCGAACGCATCAAGGGCCACGTCAAACGCACCATGAGGCCCGAGGTCTTGACCGACTTGGGCGGATTCGCCGGCCTGTGCGGGCTGCCCAAAGGAACGAAGAATCCCTTGCTGGTTGCCTGTACCGACGGGGTCGGCACCAAGCTCAAGCTGGCCTTCATGATGGACAAGCACGACACCGTGGGCATCGACCTGGTGGCCATGAACGCCAACGACCTGGTGGTCTGCGGCGCCGAGCCCCTGCTTTTCCTCGATTACTTCGCCGCCGGCCAACTGGACGTCGGCGTCGCCGAGCAAGTCATCTCCGGCATCGCCGACGGATGCAAACAGGCCGGCTGCGCCCTCATCGGCGGCGAGACCGCCGAGCTCCCGGGGTTCTATGCCAAGGGTGAATACGACCTGGCCGGTTTCTGCGTCGGCGTCGTCGACAAGGACAAAGTCATCAACGGCAGCACGCTCGAAGCGGGAGACGTCCTTCTGGGACTCGCCTCGACCGGGTTCCACTCGAACGGCTATTCTCTGGTACGCCGGGTGTTCCTCGATGAAGCCCACCTCGAGCTGGCGAGCAAGCCGAGCGAGCTCGACGTCACCCTGGGCGAAGCCCTGCTGCGCCCCACCCGCATCTACGTGCGGGCGCTTCGCCGGCTGGCCGCCTCTGGCCTGATGAAGGGAGCGGCCCACATCACCGGCGGCGGCTTGGTCGACAATCCCACGCGCATGCTCCCACCCGGCGCCAAGCTGAAGCTGCAAATCGATCTGCGCAGCTGGTCGCCGCCACCGCTGTTCGCCATGCTGGCGCGCCTGGGTCGGGTCGCCCCGGAGGAAATGCGCCGTACCTTCAACATGGGCATCGGCATGGTCGTCGCAGTTCCTGCCGGCGCCGCCGACGCAGCCCAGTCGATCCTCGAGCTCGAAGGCGAAAAGGTCCTCACCATCGGCTCCGTCCAGCGCTCGGACCAAGTCGACGCACCGGTGGAATTCCTTGCATGAAGGTCGGCGTCCTTGCGTCGGGCAGCGGGACCAATCTTCAGTCCCTGATTGACACCTGGCAACGGGGTGCCCTGGCCCCCGCCGACCTGGTCGTGGTCGGGGCCAACGTGCAAGGCTGCCTTGCCCTCGAACGCGCCGGCAAAGCCGGCCTTGCCACCTTCGTGTTGTCCCACAAGGCCTTCGCCAGCCGCGAAGACTTCGACCGCGCGCTGGTCGCCGAGCTACGCAGCCACGGCGTGGAATTGATCGTCCTGGCCGGCTTCATGCGCGTCTTGACCCCCGTGTTTCTGGGCGAGTTCCCCCAGCGGGTCATCAACATCCACCCGGCCCTGCTGCCCGCCTTTCCCGGCACCCACGGGCAAAAGCAAGCGCTGGACTATGGGGTCAAGCTAGCCGGCTGCACCGTCCACTTCGTCGACGCCGGGACCGACACCGGCCCCATCATCGCCCAAGCAGCCGTTCCCGTCCTGCCCGAGGACGACGAGGACAGTCTGCGCCAGCGCATCCTCACCGAAGAGCACAAACTCCTTCCCGCCGTCGTCCGCGCCGTGGCAGCCGGCCAAGTGGTAGTCACCGGACGCCACGTCGACGTGATACGGGAAGCCCAGTCCGACGCCAAGTCGCCGACCAAGCTGGCCGAGGCCCGCCTACGCAGCATCGACCCCGTGTGATACCGCCCCGGTGCCATTTCCCGGCGTTCAGGCGGCATAAAACGACATCGAGTCGGTGTAGAATTACACCACCCCGCCGGGGTGGCGAAACGGTAGACGCCGCGGACTTAAAATCCGCTGTCGCGAAAGCGGCGTACGGGTTCGATTCCCGTCCCCGGCACTGATTCCATCGATCTCGTAGTGAGCGCCTCGGGTTTGCGCGAGCGCTCGTAGTCCAAGCCGACAGGCGGACGTGAGCGCGCAGTCGCAAGAACTGGCCCGCAACAAATTTCTTCCACGGGCTCGCATTTTGGCTATCATGCCGCCGTGGCAAACAGTTGTTCGGTTCGTCCGCGGGGATGGGCTGGGATGACGAGAACTGTGCGGTGCTGGCGGACCTCGCTCCTGGTGATCCCTATTTTTCAAACCTATCGCCTAGGAGAACAGCATGAGCAAGACCAACTTCCTCAACGACACCCACCTTTCTATTGTTGGCCGTCGCCACGGTAGCGACCTTGTCGCACTCGAAGCGGCAGAAGCCTCGGCACGCTGGGGCCGGGACGAGGCCGCCCTCGCTGGCTACGGGTTCGGTGCATCCGTACGCATGGACTACGAAGCCGACCGCACCAAGCACGAAACCCTGCGCGTCTCGCGCTCCCAAGCAATGGCCACCAAGAAGCTCAGCCTCGCCGCGCGGGACGAACAGGTTTCGCGCGCGTGGGCGTGGGTCGACCGCGTGACTTCCACGCTCGACGTCCTTGGTTTGACCGACGACGCCCTGACCACCCAGGCCCACACGGCCAAGCCCGAAGACGACGCTGGGCTGGTGGCTGGCATTCAAGCGCTGGCCAACATCCTTGCCAGCGTGAAGGCGCGGCTGCCTGCCGACGCCCAGGTCGACCAACGCCTCTCCGAGGCCACCCAACTCGCGGCCGAGCTTGGCTCCTCGCCGGGATACGTACACACGAGCAAAGGCCAGGCCGTCAGCGACACGGTCCAGATCGATGTCCTCGACGGGAAGCTCTACATCTGGATTCGCGAGCTGAACAAAGCTGGCCGTCGCGCCATCCGCAACGGGCACCTGCAGGCCTCCTCGCAAGACTACGTCTTCCACCACCTCAAGCGCTCCGGTAACACTTCCCCGCAGCAACCCGTACCACCGGCCACCGCCACGGCCACGGCCGCGACAAGCACGACAGCACCGGCCCAGACTGCCTCATAGAAAGGCGCGTCTGCATGGGCGCCTCGCCCGAGGCGCCCGTGCCCGCCGAATCCGTCCGCGGGTCGTCCAAGGAGGAAGGTGCCCCTCTCTGTGGGCATCGCCTGGTTCGGCGTGATAGGTTGCCAGCCATGGTTCGATGCAGATCGCGCCGCTCATGGTTCCTTGCCTGCAACCGAGGAAGTCGCTGGCTCAATGTCGATGAGGCTCCATGGCCATTTCGCCAAGGTCCCTACGATGCGCGGAACGCTGAATGTCCAAACCCAAGCCTTCCGGCGTAAGTAGTCGCCCCCTCCCCAGAGGCCGCGGCGCGTTTGAGTTGCCGAGGAGCACGAGCGATTCCATCCGGCCCGACAAGGCGGCGATGCTGGTGCTCGTGATTGCGGTTGTCGTGGTCTACCTCCGGACCTTTGGCGCAAGCTTCGTGCTGTTCGATGACAACCACCACGTCTACGCCAACCCGTTTCTCAACCCGGTGTCACTCGCCGGCATCGGCAGACTCTGGCGACACGCGTATGAGGGGCTATACATTCCTCTCGCCTACACGATCTTCGCGGGCATTGCCCTATTTGCGCAGACGCCAGCGCAGATGATCAGCTCGATTGGCCAGACCGTCACCGTCAGCCCTGGTGCATTTCACGTCGCAAACGTTGTCTTCCACACCGCAAACGCGCTGCTGTGCCTTTTGCTGGTGCTGCGAATCACGCGCAGCCGGAAGACCGCCTTGCTGTGCTCGTTATTGTTCGCTGTCCATCCGCTGCAGGTGGAAAGCGTTGCCTGGATTTCGGAGCTGCGCGGCCTAACCAGCGCTTTCTTCGGGCTCGCCGCGCTGAACGTCTTGGTCACTTCGCGACAGATCGGCGACAACGCCCCGGCCAAGAGCCGCCTTCTGTACTGGGTTTCTCCGCTCCTTGTCATAGGCGCCATGCTTTGCAAGCCGGCCGCCGTCGTACTCCCGGTGGCCGTGCTAATCATCGATCACGTAGCGTTGGCAACATCTTGGCGCAGGTCGGTGCTCATCGCAGCCCTATGGGGCGCCAGCGTCTTGCCTTTTGCCTTGATAACCCGGTCACTACAACATGTCATTCCCGCGGGTATGTCGCTGTGGTGGCAACGCCCTTTTGTCGTCGGCGACGCGCTCGCGTTCTATCTTTTCAAGGCCCTCGTGCCGATCGACCTCTGCATCGACTATGGACGCAACCCGCACTCGGTGATGTCGAACGGGTGGGGCTACTTCATTGGGGTCATTCCGGCCACCCTGTTCGTACTCGCTTGCCTCTACCGTCGACGACGACCGATGGTACAGCTCGGGGCGCTCATGTTCGTGGCTTTCCTGCTGCCGAATCTGGGGCTCGTCCCGTTTATGTACCAAGGATACTCGACGGTTGCCGATCGCTATGCCTATCTGCCGATGATCGGGATCGGCTTGGTCGCGGGTGATGTCGTATCCGCAATTCAGTCAAAAGTTGCCGTGCGCGCCGTTCCCGTGGCGGTCATCGCGCTCGCCATCTTGTCGTTCAATCAGGCCGGCCACTGGTCCGATAATGCCGAGTTCGTTCGCCACACGCTTGATGTAAACCCGAAGGCTGGATTCGCCCAGGCCAACCTCGGTGTGCTACTTCTGAAGCAGGGTCGCGGTGCTGACGCTATTGAGCACTTCAACGAAGCACTGAAGATTGATCCCGGCGATGCCAAGACCGAGAACAATCTTGGTCTAGCCCTGGTCCAAATGGGGAAGCTCGACGATGCGGAACAGCACTATCGAAGGGCCATCGAGCTCGATCCTCGGTATTTCAAGGCCCACGAGAACCTGGGTGCCGTGTATCTCCAAACCGACCGCCTCGACGCTGCCATAACCAGCCTAAAGGCTGCCGTCGAGATCCAGCCGTCGGACGCGAAAGCCTTCAACGATCTTGGCGTCGCGTTCATGCGGAATGGCCAGGTTGCCGAGGGTTTGCGCGCATTCCAGCAGGCTGTCAGTGTTGAGCCTAGCCATGCTCAGTACAGGCGAAACCTCGGCCAAGCCCTTCTGCAGCAAGGGCGGACAGAAGACGCTGCGACATATCTGGGTCCTTAGCCACATTGATCTCGTGGCCTGAGCTCCAGCTACCGGCAGACGCGATTGGTGGCGCCGGGAAGCGCACACCGTCGCAGGACGTGCCAAGCCGACATCCTATTACTGACATAGGTAGAGGGCATAACGGCCATCCTTTACGCATGTGAGGGGCGAAGTGCATGTACTGGCCAGCGGATCGCACACTTCAACGTAGCTGCTACCATCTGGCTGCCGGGTCGCGTAACAGCTACTCTCGTTATACCCCTGAGTCGTATAAAATAGACACTTCTGCCCGGGACAGTCATTGGGACCATCACAGTAGATGAAAACTGACGAGCCCGTTCCCGCTGTTCCACAGCCGCCGGATGGATCGTCCATTCGGCATCCATCTGCCGCCGAACATCGCGGGGAATTTGTACAAGAAACATATCCGGGAACGCCGATCATTCCATCACTCGCGGGCCGACAGCTTCCGTTCATGCATCCGTAACCACACAATTCTGTCTTCGTGACGCCACCCCCACCGGCAACACACCATTTCCTGGTAACAGCGTCGGACGCACAGGCGGAAACACCAGGGTAGAAGGCACCATTGCCATCGTCGCAGTCGTCGCCATTGCTCACATATCCTGTCGTTCCAGGACATACCTGGGCAGACTGCGCCGGATTGCCGTAGCCATCACCATCAGAGTCCCTATACATGGTGCTAGGGCCGGTATATCCGGTACAGGGTCCCCAACCGGTAGCGGTCCCGTCAGAGCTGGCCACGCAAGTCTGGCTGCCTGATTTGCACATACCCGCTGGCAGGCATGACTGACTCGTTCCTGTCGGGCACTGGCAGTAGGCCGTCTCCTGATTGTCGGGTTTGCCGTTGCAGTCGTTGTCTACTGACGTCGTGCAGTTGCGTGTGCTGGGACCGATGGATCCGGTGCAAGGGCCCCAGCTACTGGTCGTCTTGTCTGAGCTGGCCGAGCAAGACTGACTGCCGGCCTTGCAAATCCCTGCTCCGTCGTAGCCAGGGTGTTGTTGGCAGGACTGCGACTTCCCGACTGAACAGGTGCAGGACGTGGTCTCCTGGTTGTCAGGCGTTCCGTTGCAGTCGTTGTCCAGGGACGATGTGCAGTCTCGCGACTTTGGTTGGCAGGTAGCGCCGCCCGCGCCCGTGATCCCACCGGAAACAACCACGCCGCCGGTTGCCACGGAGCCGCCAGAGCCAAGCAGACCGCCAGTTGCCGCGATGCCGCCGGAGCCAACCACGCCACCGCTGCCACGTGCGCCTCCGGTAGACCCGCCATTTCCGCCCAAGCCAAGGATTCCGCCCGCTCCGTCCGATCCGTCGACACCAGCCCCGCCTGCATCTCCGGTTCCCGATAGGGGGGCATCCTTGGTGTCGCTCTCAGACGGGCGGTCTGGCGTGGATGCTTCAGAACTTGCGGCCGGAACGTCAACGCCAAAGTCCGCGGACGTAGCATCGGACCCTGGCTCTGTCGAATCGAGCCCAGACAAGCGCCCATCGCCCACAGAAGAGCCACCGTCCATGCCGTACCCACCGCCATCGGGTATGGCGATCGGACGGCTTACGCACTTTCCGGCAGAACAAGAGTAGTTGTCTGGGCAATGGTCCGAGGTCGTGCATTTGACCTTCGTGCCATCGACGCTCCGGAAGCAGGCCACCGGGTAAAGGAAAGCGACGAAAAGGAGCCACGCACGAAGATTCCGCCGGCGCACTCTCATCAAAAGCCTCCGCGCAGAACAAGACCAGTCTGGCCAGGACCAACCGCCGGCACGATGGCAACGTTGCCTCGGACGGCTGAATCGTTGCGACTCGCCCCGATCGCAATCAAGGCCGCGCCCGTCACGATGCACGCCGCGCCGACCCCGTACCCGACCCACGCCAGGCTTTGGTAGGTCTTCTGTGTGGAACTCCTGTCAGATGTGTAGGAATCCACGGTGGTCTCCATCTCGTCCACCAGGCTATTAGCCTTGAGGTTCAGGAAAACACCGGCGATCACGGAAGCTACGCCTACGCTCCCAGTCGCGATGCCGACAAGCACCAGGCCCTTTCCGTTCTTCGCGAGCTCGGGCTCGCCCTTGGGCTTCAAGACAATCTGGGTAGTCGGATCTGCTGGCGGAAGCGGAGTCGCTTGAGCCATAGGCTGTACGAGCGTCTCCAGACCACCTGCTTTGGGCTTGTCCTCAGCAGGAAGCTTTGCCTTGCAGTCGTCAATGTGCTTTTGGCCAGAGGCGCGGTCGTCGGGATTCAGCGTCGAGGTCTCACCCATTCTTAGGAACTCCTCGAACCGGGAGATGGCGTCCTTGTAGCGAGAATTCTGCTCCAGACAGCGTCCCTGGTTGAAAATGTAGATTGGGTCTTTGCGCTCGACGAACAGGTCGGCGAGGATCGAAACGCCTGTGGCGTAGTCGCCAGTCAGGCACGCCTTTCGAGCAGCCTTTTCCTGTGACTGCCGATCTCCGCGTGACTGACCCCCGACAGCGAGAGCGCATTCGGCACTGACCAGAAACACGAACAGCGCGACTGAAATTCTAAGGAATGTCGGACCGACCACAAGTCCCAACCGACCGCTCATGGCGGCAGATCTTGGGGGTACCCGGCTGCATTTGCAAGCAGAGCTTTACTCAACACACGGGCGCGGGTTCAAGCCACTGGGACCCGACAATGGCGGGGTTCGAAAGCGCGGAGACCTGGTCCAAGTCCAACCGCCTGCGGCGTGGTTTGAAACCACGAAAACAGGGTCCCTGCCACCCTCCGACGTAGTTTGAAAGTTCGGTTGCCCGCTTTCGATCTGCAGCTGCCCGCTTTCGGTCCGCGGCTGCCCGCTTTCGGTCCGCGGCCGCCCGCTTTGGGTCCGCGGCCGCCCGCTTTCGGTCCGCGGCTGCCCGCTTTGGGTCCGCAGCTGCCCGCTTTTTCTCCGCGGCCGCCCGCTTCTTCTCCGCGGCCGCCCGCTTTTTCTCCGCGGCTGCCCGCTTTTTCTCCGCGGCCGCCCGCTTTTTCTCCGCGGCTGCCCGCTTTCATCGGGTGATCTGACGCCTTGTTCGCAGCGCCTCTACACCCGCGAGATCCCTCCGCCGCCTTGAGCTCGATCGTTGCTTGCCTAACAAAGCGAGAGCGCCCGCTTGGCCACAGAGGCCTCTCGCTTCAAACCATCGCGGCTCCAACCAGCCTGCACACGAAAACGTGTCGTCCCATCGAGCCTCCGTGCCGCAAAAAATACTCCAGCCCTCGCCCAGGGCTCTGTCCGTTTCCGCTACAAACCGATTCGCCTCCACCAATCCTGCTCTCCCCTGGTCGAGAGCGAGCTGCGCGCCGCCCCAGAACACGTAGCCCTCGCCCACAGGCCTGCCGCATTCAGTGTCCGGTCTCTCGAATGCCCGCCCGGCCGCTACGCCTCTATCGGGTTGGCCAGAACATCGGTCAGGAACCGCCCGGTGTCGGGCTCTCGCTCCGGAGGTCTGTTCTTTCCCATCCGCTTGCCACCGTGCTATCACTCCGTCGCGTTCGCCGCCAAAACGCAACGTTGACGGCAAACGAGGTTGACTCGGCTCCCGAATCTACCTAAGTTCTTGAAAGTCTTCTGTTCGCGCGAGTAGCTCAGTTGGTAGAGCATCGGCTTCCCAAGCCGAGGGTCGCGGGTCCGAGCCCCGTCTCGCGCTCCAGGATTGTTTAGTCCAAGGGGGTGAAAGCGTTCATTATTTTGTTTGCCGCCCCAGAACGTGTAACACCGGGTGCAACACGGTTGTCGTCTCCGCCGGGCGCACTCGCCCCTACGGCGCACCACGGACTCAGGCGCTAGGGAGCGGAGCTCGATTTTGAGCTGGATCGATCTTCAACTGCCTGGCCGTAGGCCACCACGTGTTGCACGTACTTCTTGAGCGCCCCCCTGCACCTCCCCTCGATGGACAGCCTCCCATCGCGCTGACCGTGGTGGATGTATCGGCGAGCGCGGGGCTTCTCCTGCCCATCGTGCACGAAAGGAAAACCGAGCTGCAATCGATCCTCCGCGTCGGCTACATGCGCTGGTTCAATACCGGCGAAAGCGGCGGGAGCCCAGGGATGCTGTTCTCGTGGGAAGCCCGCTGGCTGTAACCAGAGGAAGTCTCAGTTCGGCGCGGCCATGAGCTCGCGCTCGGCTTCGCGCAGGACGCGGCGCCAGTCGGGGTCGTTGGGGACGGCGGCGACGGCTTTGCGGTACATGCGCACGGCATCGCCGATGCGACCGACGCGACGTAGGAGGTCGCCGTAGTCCACCAGGGTTTGATGGCACCCGTCGCGGTCGTAGCGCAGGGCCTGCTCGAACAGGCCGGCGGCGCGGTCGTCGTTGCCGGCGCGGCTGTGGGCGATGGCGGCTTGGTGAAGCACCCAGTGATCCTCGGGCTCCATGCGCAGCGCCCGGTCGTACGACTCGGCGGCCTCGTCGTGCCGGCTCATTTCGGCCAGGATGTCGCCCCGAATGGCCGCCACCATGAAGGCGTCGCCGCCGCGGTCCTCGGCGGACAGGGCCATTTCCAGGGCCTCGCGCGAGCGACTCTGTTCCAGCAGGGCCTGGGCAAGCTTGGCTCGTGCCAAGGCGTAGCTCTCGTCGCGCGCCAGGGCCTCGCGGTAGGCGGCCTCGGCCTTGCCCGCTTGCCGAGCTTCGAGGTAGGCGTCGCCGAGCTCGCGCCAGCCATCGACCAAGGCGGGATTCAGCTCGGTCGCGCGGCGGGCGGCCTCGAGGGCGCCACGATCGCGGGTGGCATTCAGGGTTTCGGCCAAGACGGCGTGGCAAACGCCCAGGTCCGGCCGCTCTTTGACCGCTGTACGCGCTTGGCGGACGGCTTCGTCGAGGTCTCCTTGTTCGAGGGCATCGCG
>Ga0302323_100001501_pt1 | contig 19006 bp, 12 predicted proteins | sample Fen_T0_3_FD_201950 | JGI IMG/M metagenome (GOLD analysis project Ga0302323, IMG submission 201950) | Peat permafrost microbial communities from Stordalen Mire near Abisko, Sweden - Fen_T0_3 | ecosystem: Environmental > Terrestrial > Soil > Wetlands > Permafrost | place: Sweden: Abisko... | reverse complement strand
TTGGCGACGCCCTCTGCTCTGGCACTGCTGTGCCACGCAACCCAAGGCGGGCAACCGCAATCGTTGCCTGTCGATCTATGGCGCTTGCTCGAGAAAGCACCCGTGGGGGAGGCCGTCGAATGGCGACCGCCGGGTGCGCCCCACAGCGTGCTCGGGTGTACGCGCTACGCGGCCGGTCGAGGCTCCTATTTGCTGCTCATCCGCGAGCTATCCGCCAAGCACATCGCGCAATCCGAACGCTTGCGTCGACAGGGGTTGGACTCGACAGAGCGCCTAGTCGCCAGTATTGCGCACGATATCCGAAGCTCCGTGGCCAGCGTCGTCTATAGCGCGGGCTTTCTAGAGGTGAGCGGCGCTACTATCGCGCCGACTGCGCTCTCGGAGACAGTGAAGGACCTGTCCAAAGCAAGCGCAACGCTCCAGTTCACGGTCGACGCGTTGCTCGATTATGCTCGACTCGGCCCCAATGTCTCGGTTCCGGTGCGGTTGCGCGAAGTGTTTAATCGAGCACTTGGCTCCTTGCGCGCCCACTATCAGGACGGTGTTCACCGCTTGCGGATGGATGTCGCGCCACGCGCGCAATGGGTGCGCGGCAACCCGCTCGTCCTCGAACAGATCTTCGTCAACTTGCTATTGAATGCGGTCGAAGCCTCCGCGCAGCCACGCTGCGTGATTGTGACCGCCTTTCCAGTCCTGCCCCCGCGCCAGCCTCGAGCAGACGCCTCATTCTACGTGTGCGTCCGAGTGTGGGATGACGGTCCGGGGATCCCCGAGCACCTGCGGCAGTATGTGTTCGAGCCGTTTTTCTCGACCAAGCTCGGAGGGGCTGGGCTCGGGTTGGCCATCGCACAGCAAGCGGCCGAAAGTCTCGACGGGAAGCTCGAGCTGACCGACGACGCGGGCGGCACCTGTTTTTCCGTTTTTCTGCCCGGCTGCGAAGAGCCCCAATGACCTCGCGCGTGCTGATCGTGGAAGACGACCCGGCGCAAGCGCGGCTACTCTCTCGCTCGTTTGCCCGACAACGCCCCGACCTCACCATCGTCACTTCGGGCAACGGTGCGGAGGCCGTGCGCCTCGTGAGCGATTCCGGAGTGGACCTCATCCTCACCGAGCTGACGATGCCCGGGCTGGACGGCTTCGAGCTCCTGGCCTGGGCTGCCGACCATTGCCCCGAAGTGCCCGTGTTCGCCATGTCCACCTCGGACGACGCCCAGACCGTGTCTCGAGTCAGCGCACTGGGGGCGGTCGGGTACTTCGCCAAGCCGATCGACGTGAAGGCCGTCGTGCTGCGGCTGACCGCGGAGCTCAGTCAGACCGTGCGCGGTCACGTCCAGAACGTCAGTCTCGCTTCGTTTCTGCAGCTGATGGAAATGGAACGCAAGACGTGCACGCTGATGGTAGCCGGCGCGCACAACTCTGGGACCTTGGTCATGCGCAAGGGTGAGCTGATCGATGCGGAGACCGGCACGCTGCGCGGCAGCCAGGCAGCCATCTCGATTGTCGCCTGGCCAAACCCAAGTATCACCATCGCGAGACACTTGACGACGGAGCACCGTTCGATTGACCAGCCGTTGGGCTTCATCATCATGGAGGCCATGCGCGTGCAGGACGAGGCCTTGCGCGACACCGGGGTCTCCGAATGGCCCGCATCACGGCGCGGCCTGGCGTCGAACAGCCTGCCGAGCGGCAGCGGCAGCAAGACGCCCGCAGCTGCTGCGTCGGCGAACCGCGACCTTTATTTGCCAAGCGGCGTCTGCGCCATGGCAATAGCGGAAGCCAACACGGGCTCGCTGCTACATTGGGCGGCGCGCGAGGACTTTCCGATGCCGGAGTGCGCTCTCGTCGCCGGTTCGTTGCTGCACCAACAAAGCACTGCTTTCAGTCTGTCGGATCCGGGTCAGGAAATCGAAGAGCTCCTGCTGTTCTCGGCCACACGGTGCGAAGTCATTCGGCCGCTCGGCGTTGGCGCGGCGCGGTTTGCACTGGTCGCATTCGAGCTGGCCGAATGCAACCTGGTCGTGGCGCGACTCGAACTCACTCGGTTCGTTTTCGCGTGCGGCTGAGCCCAGTGCGCGAAGCGCGACTCAACGGGCACCGTAGCGCTTGAGGCGCGCACGCAGCGTCGAACGGGGTATGCCGAGATCGAGCGCCGTTCGAGACAGATTTTGCTGCGAATCCTCGAATGCGCGGAGAATCACTTCGCGCTGCAGGTTTGGGAGCGACGTCGCGCGAAGTGCGGATCGCGGCCGCGGCACACCGGGTGCCGGCAGCGGGGACCGCTGCCAGTCGGCGGGGACTACGTCCGATCGCGATTCTGCGATCCGCGCGCTCAGCGCGACTTCTACATCTTGGCGCCTGATCAGGCCATCTTGCGCGAGAATGCTGGCATTTTCGACGACGGCCCGCAGCTCTCGCACATTGCCTGGCCACGAGTACGCCGAAAGTGCCTCTAACGCATCCGGGCTCAACTCAACGTCCTCTACGCGATGTTTTTTGCCGAAATGAGCTAGAAAGTGCGCGGCCAGCTCCGGAATGTCCGAGATTCGCTCGGCCAAAGCGGGTGTGCGGATCGCATAGCCGGCCAAACGGAAGAACAGATCGCGACGCATGCTACCACTCAGCGTCGAGTTGAGCGGTCGATTGGTAGCGCTGACGATACGTGCCCCCAATACGCGCGTGCGAGTCCCGCCCACCCGGCGAAACTGACGGATCTCCAGCACGCGCAACAGCTTGGCCTGCAATGCGAGCGGCATCTCTCCAACCTCGTCGAGGAACAACGTGCCACAGCCCGCCTCCTCCAACAGGCCCACGCGCGGGGTCTTGGCCCCGGTGAACGCGCCTGCCTCGTGCCCGAAGAGCTCACTTTCGAAGAGCTGTTCCGGAACGGCAGCACAGTTGATGCTCACGAAGGGTTCGTTCGGGCAAGTCAGCGCGTGTACACCTTGCGCGACGAGCTCTTTGCCTGTCCCCGTGGGCCCTTGAATCAGCACCGAAACATCGCGAAAGTGGGCCACCCGCCGCATTTGTTGGCGTAGCTCGGCATTCTGAGCACTGCTGCCTACCAGCTGCGAAAGTGGCTGCTGAGCGGGACTGTTGCTCGCCGTCGCGCGCGGCAGCGCGTTTAGACTACGGCGCTGCTTGGCGAGCTCGCGAATACGCACCCCGAGCACCTCCTCTGGTACCGGTTTCTGCATCACGTCGTGAACGCCCGCGCGAGTCGCCTTGACGGCGGTCTGTACATCGATGTGTGCCGAGTGAATGATGGTAGCCGGAGGAGAGCCGTCTCGGCTCAAAGCGTAAACTTCCATGCCATCCATGGCGCCCATACGTAGATCCAGCAGCATCACGTCGTAGTCGTCTTTCTCGAGCCGGTTCAGGGCAGCGCGACCATCCGGCGCCGTGTCTACGACAAACCCCTGCAGCACGAGGACTCGTTGCAGTGCGCGAAGCAGCACCACGTCGTCGTCGACAAGCAGCACTCGGATTGCATCCGGCACGCTCTCGTTCTTTTGGCTGGTTACCAGCTCACTCCGCATGGGCACGCCAGTTTGGTAGTGCATCGAGCCGGCGGGTGAGCGCAGTCAGGTAGGCCCAGCCGAGTCCCTGACTCGCCTCTCGCTTGATGAATATCCATGCCGAAGCGCCAGTCGGGCTACCGAGCTCTGCGCCAAAACACCAGAAGCCCGCCTCCGCGCTGGCGATCGATCGAAGGCGGAAGCCAAGCCCTTCGAGATCCGTCCTGCCCGCCTCGGGGCGCTCGGAAAATACCTCCCGTTCGAGGGCGAACAGCGGAGCTCGGCGCCTCACGATGTCTTTGCACCAATCGAGCGGGATATCCTGATGACCGACCCCGTGAATCCATTCCTTTCCCAGGGGCGCAACGATCAATGCGGCCATGAGGTCGGGGGCGCGCCCTAGAAAATCGTCGAGCTCACGGAGTTCGGCAGACTGAGCGTCGCCGAAAGTCCAGCGGCGACCCACTGCAGCGCGTCGCGTCGGCAGTGCTGCCTCCTCGAACCCGGCTACCGCAGACAGCGCTGAGACGGCGGCAGCAAATGTCGAATCCACACCCACTCGGCACCAGAGCGTTCGCCCGCCGCGTAGCGCGACACCGACCAGTGCTCCCCGCGCCGAACGCAGCGTCACCAGCTCCGCACCATCTCGCAGCGTAAGCCTGAGCACGGGCGGCAACACGCACTGCGCGGTACCCGGTGGGTCCTGATCGACGACCGATTCACCCTCCAATAACTCGATCCATGCAACGTCGCTGACGGCGTCTCGAATCTGGCGCAGCAGCCCCTGCGAAGGGATGCCACCGGTAACACCCGACTCGGGTTCTGGGTTCAACTCCTGGTCGAATTCCGAGAGATCGAAGGTGAGCTCGGAAGCGTATCTCTTGTAGCCCTCGGCCCGTTCCAGAAAGACTTGCTGGCCTCCAGTCACCTTCGACAACTCGATCAAGGCGCACGAGATTTGATGCCGCAAGGCGGCTTGAACCTGGCTGCGGGTCGCGAGCCCCCACGAAACCAGGGTCTCACCAAGCGGCAGGCGATGGCGACGGCACTCTTCCAGAACGTCGCGGAATTGATCTTTCGTTACCTCCGCGTGCTCTTGCAAGTGGCGGGTGAAGACGAAAGCGTGACGCGAGTCCGTTGCCCACGCGATTCGCCCGAGTTGTAGGTAAACATGTATCTCCAACGCCGAAGATGCACAGATGAACTCTCCACTCGCACCGTTCCTCACCAGGTCGGCAAGGTTCGTCGAGCCGAGTCCTAGGACAGGGCTAACGCGCAAGCTCCTGCTCCCAGTTCGCATTCACGACGATGATCACGGCTTCGCTTGGAGAATCCATATCCATCCCCAATCAATTTTTCAGGGTAGGCGGTCTCCGTCATCGGCACAACTGTTCGAAAGGGTAGCTTCGATCCCGTGTGGGGAAGTCGGGGCGCACGGATCAGCGCCAGAGGACCAAGCGCATCAAATCACTCCGTGAATCCGCGCCGAGCTTCTGCAACAAGTTCGTCTGGTGAAACTTCACCGTCCGCTGACTGATGCTGAGTGAGCTTGCGATCTCTTCCAGCGGATGGCCAAAGATCAGATGACCGAGAACGTCCCGCTCGCGCCTCGAGAGTTGAGCGCCGGCCGATAGTTCATCGAGCTTGGCGTGCAGGATCGTCGAGAAGGAGGCCATGGAAAGGTGGCGAACCGAGATCCGTGCCGTGCCTTGCCCCGTGAATGTCACGGTCGTCAGCTCGTACTCTCCTGCATTTCCGCGTGATCGCACCACCGCCCGAGGGGACGAATCGCGCTCTGACTTCCGCAGTGGGCACGGTTCGCACGGGCTCCTGCGCCCATGCAAAATTTCGTAACACTTGCCCGACCCCATGCTGCGCTCGGAGCCGAGTGCCCAGAGCGCTCCAAGTTCGAAACCCCCAGTCGTGACCTCGCGAACCTCGTAGTCGTAGTCGGCGGCTGGCGCGTGGCGCGACTTTGGAACCAACGTCTCGAGCAGGAGCAGTACCCCTCGGCCCTCATCGCTACCCACTGGAAACGACTCGAAACTCGCAGCCGCCGGGCCTTTGGACGTTAGGATCTCGATCTCGAACCGACGCAAGGCGCCCGCCAAGGTCTTCTCGAGAAACCAACGGGCCCCCGCGGCGGCGGAATGCGCCACCCAGCGGTCGATCCAGTTGCTGCCGACGCTATCGTAGCTCCAGCCAAGGGCGCGCTGGACCGCGGGAGTGACGAGAAGAACCTCGCCTTGCGAACTCAAAAGCACTGCTGGAATGCTTGCGCGCTCCGCGAAAAGTAGTGCCACCGCCGACCAGTCCATCATTGGGCCAGGTGAACACTCTACACACTGTGGCAGTTGGCAACAGATCTAGTTCGGCGTCTGACAAAATGTCGACCGCCAACTGCCCTCCAGTCCAGGGTCACGGGCTGGCGCGATCGAGTTGTCAAAGTTCCTCCGTGCATACCCTCAAACGACTTAGTGCTACCCGATTGGACAGTACTGGCACCTGCCTAAAAGAACAGCTCGCGGTCGCTACCCGATCGGCCGTGCGTGACTCGGAGGCGCATGAAATTGAAATCGCGAAGGCAGCGCTGACTCGTCAGTTCAGACTCGGTAGGTGGCACGCGGCGCTAATTCCGTGTCACTGCCGATTGGGGGCGGCAGTTTGTCGCACGCCCAGCGCCCTGGCGACCGCGCCTGAACCGTGGCCCGCGGACCAAGCCCCAACATCGCGCCTTCATTCACCTTTCCACGGCCGAAGCCGAGACATACCCGAAGGGTAGTACAGGGCGGCGATCCGCCGGTTCCTCGCGCGCGTTTCTTTCTTGCGCTGGGCGGTTCTGTCATGACACCTGGAAAGACGAGTGTCGAGACAGGTGCGGCTGCGCCATTGGACCTGGGTTGAGACGAATGAACAAGCCATGATCAAGTCGAAGCTGCAGCCGGTTGCCCCGTTCACGACCCCCTCGTCCACGTTTGGAGATCGGCTGAATGACGAGCGCCTGCGCTGGTTCATCGGGCGCCAAGCGGATCTCGATCTGATGAATTCCGCGCTCGACGACCCGAGTTGCTCGCTGCTTTACCTCACTGGGCAAGCGGGTGTCGGCAAGACGAGTCTCCTGCTCGAGTTCGCGCGCCAGAGCTTGAAGCTGTCCTTACCCGTTAGCTACGTCGATGCAGCTGAAGTCGGCCGGCACGCGTTGGATGAGCTGCAACGTTGGTACACGCGACACGCGACTGTACTGCTCGAATCGGCTCGCTCCAATCCTTCTGCCGGCAGGCCGGTCCTCTTACTCGACTCCTATGAGCGACTCGCTGCGCTCGAACCCTGGCTGCTTGGGCAGTTCGCGACAGGTTTACCGAGCAATGTACTGCTCGTGTTTGCGTCGCGCCACGTCCCATCGTCGCGCCTGACCCTAGACCCCGCCTGGGGGAATCTGACCCGACGCTGGCAGCTTGCACCTTGGGCCGAGGATGACGCCCGACGATTTCTCGAGGATCGCAAAGTACCTAGTTCCGCACAACCACGTATCTTCGACCTCGTCGGCGGGTACCCGCTCGGCTTGGCCGTGGCTGCCGAGCTACTGACGAAGACCCGGGCGCCGGTCTTCACGCCGGAAAACCTGCGCGACCTCCAGCGCACGCTGACACGAGCGCTGGAGGTGCGGACGGCATCGCAAGCACAGCAATTGGCGCTCGACGTCTGCGCACTGGCGCACACGACTACGCTCGAGCTGCTCGAACACGTACTACTAGCCAACCCGAGTGTGGCCCAGAGTCACGCTCCAGAGCTCTTTGACTGGCTCGCAAGTCAGCCCTACGTCGAGTCCGCCGCTACCGGCCTCCGCCCGCACGCCCTCGCGCGAATTGCCCTGGTCGCCCGAGCCCAACGAGAGAACGCTCAGCGATATCAGGCGATCTACCGGCCCGTGCGAGAGTTCGTCGTCGCCGAGCTGGCCACCGGTTCTCCGCCCAAGGCTGGACTCGACGACTTGTTCTTCTTGGACCGGGATGTGCCGTTCATCGAACAGCTCGCCACACGCGTCGGCGAACGCGAAGCGCCAACATTCGTGGGGGCGAAACCGTCCGACGAGCAGTCGATCGTGGAACTGATTCGCGAGCACGAGGGTGAAGTGTCCGCAGCGATCGCGCGAGCACACTTTCGCGCCGAGCCACACACCTTCGAAGTCGCCCGAGACGAAATGCTGGGCGGAGCTGTGGACTCGGTTTGGCACGCCACGATGCTGACGAGCGCGGCCGACATCAAGTTGATCGAGCTCGATCCCGCTGCCCGTTTGGCTGCAGAATTCGTCACTCAGCATCCGCTGGAAAACGGCGCACGCGCGCTGTACCTTCGTTGGTTTATGAACCGGGCCGACTACCAGACCCCGACCCCCCGGGGACTGACCATCACAGCCCGCATATCCAACTTGATCATGGCCAGCGAACGACTGGCCTACTCGATGAGTGTTTACAAAAATCCCGAAGAGTGGGCGGAATTATGGGACAGAGCCAGTTCGCCGCGACAAGTCGTGGGCACGTTCACCGTAGGCACCGAGACATACACGGTGATGGCTTTCCTATTCCACGAGCGCACGCTTCGTGACCAGCTAGTGGACGCCTGGCAGGTTCCCGAGAGCAATGCGACCACATCGCCCAGCCTGGGAGATGGCCAGAAGCTGAAGATCCAACAGCGCATCGCCGCGCTCGGCAAAACCACCAAGCTCACTGAGCGCGAGGCCCAAATTCTCGAGTTACTGTGCTTGGGCGGCAACTTCGAAGATATCGCCGTGCGGCTCGGAATCAGCCCGCGCACCGTCAAGTTTCATCAGGAAAACGTCCTACGAAAGACAGGCTCGAGCTCTCGTGTCGAGCTATTTCGGAAGTTGATCTAGCGCCGGCCCTGCCGCGACAACTGTGTCTCCGGCCAGCGGGAGCGCAGAGATCGCAAGCGTAACCATTACCTCTCTCTACCCCCCATACGATTCATCCTGCTCGATCCTGGACAAAACCCAGTCGAAGTCGCCGCTCGTGATTTTGACGCGGCAGTACTCGCATTGGCCGGTCATGGCGATGCGGAGCGGGGCCCCACAGTTGGAGCAGGTGCTGTCGCGCCGGGGTTCGCCGCGGCGGGCTGTACCGCGGATCAGGGTCCAATATTCGGAGTAGGTGCGCGGACGGCTACGGTTGCCGCTGAGTAGTTTACCGTCGTCCGAGATGGTGTAGTCGATACTGCTGGCGAAAACTCGTAGGGTAATGGCGTCGAAGTAGGCATCACTGAGGACATTCGCCAGGTCGACTCGTAAGATGGTCGCGTTCTCGGTCAGGTTGCGGCAGCGAGCCTGTGTGTACAGATCAATCCAGTAGTACATGGATTGAAATAGGTTGTCCGACACGAATGGGCGAATTCGCATTGGGTCGCGGCCGGACCAGGCGACTTGCAGCTCGGCAAAGACGAGCGCGACGCGGCCTTGCAGCGCTTGCCAGCTGAGCGCGGGGTCCTTGCGCGTTATTTCTTCGAACCTTTGGGGCGCGCCTCGATCGACAATCGTGGGCAGTTCAGTGCCGGTTTCGGCGACGTCGCTGGTTAGCAGGGGACCCCGTGCCTCGCGGGTGAGGCTGTTGAAGCCGGCGATCATCCAATCGAAGCGACCGAAGCCCACGTTTTGGCGGCAATAGCTGCACTCGGTGCCGCGCACGGCCTCGAGCGGGGCGCCGCAGTTCGGGCAATCGAGGGTGTGCGCGCGGGCCAGGGGGCGGGAGCGGGCAGTCACCGCGCGGCTCAGCAGGATCCGATCCACAGCGTAGAACCTGCGCGTACCGCCCGCGCGAAGCACCTCCAAGAAGTTGGATTCGATTTCGATTTCGACTTCGAGCATCGGTCCCTGCAGCCCGGAGAAGCGCACGTAGCGCATGGCACCAATCACGATGCCCTGCACGTCCGACAGCTGTGGATCGACCAGAGCCTGAGCGAGATTCGGGGCCAAGTAAGCGGCGAGCGCCTGTGTGCCGATGCCGCGTCCGCGCTGGACTGCGGCATACAGCATGTACGCGAAGTCCTCGAACAGCACGAGCGAGAAGCCCGGGTCGAGCGTGCGAATCATGTCGAGTTCGCTGCGCCCCACGCGTGCGGTTTGTTCGACACGCTGGACAGCCTGCACGGCCTCTGGCGTGCTGGTGGACCAGCCCTTTTGCCCAGCGCCGACTGCCGCCTTGACGACGAAGAATGCGACTACGATTATCAGCAGTGGTACGCCGAGCGCGGGGTACTGGATGCACAGCAATATCAGCTGAAAGATCAGTCCTGCCGCGTCACCCCCGTCACCGCTGCTGCCGCTGCCCGAGCGCCCGCTGGAGCGAGAGGAAGAACCACCCGAGTACGAATGGCCACCACCAGGTCGCGCCCAAGCGCTCGTCGAGTACGACAGCGCGACGCCCACCGCCAAGGCCAGTGCCAACCACACCAGCAGTGCACGTTCGTTATTTCGCCGAACGTTGCTCATTGGACCTCGTCCGGAAGTTCGTTCACGTCGTCAGCCGAGTGCGGATGCGCGTCGCAAAGCACCACACCGAGCGCCGCAACCGCCTGCTGAAACGCTGGCAAATTTCGGCGTTTCAGCGCGTTGGCGAGGTCGCTTTTCGAGACAATCCAGCGCGCTCCTAGCTGCGCAGGATTGATTCCGATATCCGTCAATACGACGCAGCGGCGCTCGAACATCGAAGCGTAGACGAGCACGCCATTTCGTCCCGAGGTGCGCGAGATGCCGAGGTCGAAGAACGCCGCACGCGCGGCGCTGTTCACATTGCCGTCGAGCGTCGACGCGCGCGAAAGCGAGCGTCTCACGGTGTCCAGGTTGGCGGCAAGCAGCGAGGCCAGCGCGAAAGCGACGATGCCATCGAGCGCAATAGCGAAGGCGCTGTACAGCGCGGGTGCCAACAGCAAATACGACACGACCAGTGCCGCAACCCCCAAGCCGAAATGGTAGGCAAGCACGCCATAGCGGCCGGAGCTCTTGCGCACCGCGACCACGATCTCGGCGGAGGTTCGTGCCTCGGCGCTCTGCACCGACGCCGCGGTGGCGCGCTTTGCCTCGTCGCTGAAAAAGTCGCCTTCACTCATGAATCGTCGACTTTAGACTCGTCGAACGGGGCTTGCCTACGGTAAAGGTGCACCCGACTTTGACGCCTGCGGCCGCCCAAGCAGCTCAGCGACTCGTGCCTCGAGCGTTTTGGTGTCGAATGGCTTTTGCAAGTAGGCGATGCCCTTCATCGCATCGGTCGGGGGTAGCAGTTGGCCACCGCTGTAGCCTGACATGAAAAGGACCCCGATCCCCGGTCGCTGAAGCGCCAAGATACGCGCCATTTCGACGCCGCCCAAGTTTGGCATCATGACGTCGGTGACGAGCAAGTCAATCGGCCCCGGATGCGCGCGCGCGACAGCCAGCGCACCCTCGCCGTCCGCGGCCGTCAATACCGTGTGTCCGGAGCGCATCAGACTACGTCGAATCATCGCACGCAGAATGGGTTCATCCTCGGCGATCAGGATCGTTGCAGGCGGCGAAACGGATGGCGGCACTGTGCATTGACTCTCAGGAGGACTCTCCACTCTCTCTGCAATCGGCAGATACACGAGGAAGCGGGAACCCCTTCCTGGCTCCGAGTCGACGGTCACGCAGCCGCCATTCTGCTCGACGATGCCGTGAACGGTCGCCAGCCCGAGGCCGGAGCCGTGTCCCGGCGCCTTCGTGGAAAAAAACGGGTCGAACGCGCGCCGCAATGTCTCCGGATCCATTCCCACGCCGGTGTCTTCGATCTGCAAAAGTGCGTATTTCCCCTGGGGCCGGGCCGCGTCAGGCAGCTGGTCAACGCGCTCGGTGGTCACTCGCAGCGCGCCACCTTCGGGCATCGCGTCGCGCGCGTTACTGACGAGACTGACCAGGACTTGCTCGAGCTGAGCCGGATCGGCAATCACGTAGAGAGGCTCGGGGCTCAGCACGAAGCGCGTATCGATTAGCTCGCCGACCAGCCGACGCAAGAGGGGCTCCATGTCTGCTGCGGCTCGGTTGCAATCGAGCAAGCGCGGTTCGATCCGCTGCCTTCGGCCAAAGACGAGCAGCTGGCGAGCTAGAAACGCGCCTCGCCGTGCGGCGGCTCGCGTCCTTTCGACTGCAGTCGCGTCGAACGAGCGCGTTTCATCCAGAACATCGATACTAGTCAGTACGATGGTCAGCAGATTGTTGAATTCGTGCGCGATCCCGCCTGCGAGCCTGCTCACCACCTCTAGACGCTGCGCGTCCCGCAAGACCTCACCCTGGCGTTCGAGCTCGCTGGTCCGCTCTGCGACGCGCTGTTCGAGCGTGTGATTGGTTTCTTCGAGCCCCTTCCGGGAGGCGGACAAGCGCTCGAGCAGCTCGGCGTTCTCGAGCGCCAGCCGAAACGCGCGGGTAAACGTTTGGTGGTTGCTGCGTGCCACCCGCTGCATGCCCGCCACATAGCCCAACAACATGCTTCCCATCGCCAGATGTGCGGGATCTCCGACCGCAAACGTTCGCGCCACGAGCGGGCCGAGCGCGCAGGCAAAGTATCCCCAAAACACTGGCAGGTGACTGGACCAGGTGCCGGCGGCGGCCGCCGTCATGCCCCCGATCGCAAAGCCGAAGACGAGCTGAGACTCAGCACCTGCAGCGTCGAAAAAGACGAAGCTTGCCAGGCCCCAAAGTGCTCCGGCAGCCATCGAGCCGACCAGGAAACGGCGGCCCCACGGTTCCAGCTCGGATTGATCAGGTCGAGCTTTCTCGTAGCGAAGCGTGAGCTCGACTCGAGCGAGGGCGACGAGCGCAGTTAGCCCGACCCATGTGACGAGCAAGTCCCGGAAAGCGGTTCGCCAGAGTGCCGCAGACACGAGCGCAGCGACCGCCACATTCAGCCACAGAACGCCGCGATTCTGACGGTAAAGGGAGCGTAGTTGCTCGGCTCGAACAGACGCCCCCAAATCCATCGAGTTCAATCATATCATGTCGCGGTCGTATCGATACGGATTGCAGCACGCAACTCGTCCCCCGGGCAAAGTCCGACATCAAATCGGCGGGGCGCTCAGACTGCGCAACTCACGCCACGACTGTCTTTCTGACGATAATCCAATTGCCCTAGGCACGCGCTGACTGTAACCTGGTCTCGCGACCAGCAAAGCTGTCCCGCCCGACAGGTGGACCGGAAAGTTATTGTTCTGATTGACAGTTCTACATCAATCGACGTACCCAGGTGCGATGTCGAACATTGATGACGCAGTTCGCGAGGCTGTCGAATTGTTTGTCGAGCAACTGAAGGATCTGATCCAGCGCGCAGCGCTCGAATCGGTTCAAACGGCGTTGAACGGCGGCTCGTCGTCACGTCGCGGGTCGAAGCGTCAGCTCGGCCAATCCATCGCTCTGCCCCAGCGACACGAGACGAGCTCGAAGCGCAGCCCGGCGGAGCTGGCTGCGCTGATCAAGAAATTGCACACCCACATCGCCAAGCACCCGGGGCTACGCATCGAGAAGATCGCGGCCGGACTCGCTGTTCCCACGAAGGCGCTCGTGCTACCGGTCAAGCGATTGATAGGTGATAGGAAGCTCAGCACCAAAGGACAAAAGCGCGCGACGGTCTACTTCGCCCAATAGCGCAATCCGGAACTGCTGCTGTTGGCCAATCCGTATACGAAGTACCTGACCAGCACGATTCTCTCTTTCAAGAACACCCTGCCCGAAGAACGACATGCGTTCGCTCAGGGATCGAGGTTCAGATCCTGCTCGGCCCTATGGAACAGCCCGAGCAGTAGAAAGTCGTAGCTGAGCTTGAGCGCACCCGCGCACAATAGCGGCCAGCCAAAGCTCGTGCGTTCCAGGAGCACTCCCGCCAGGGTGGGAGCGATGCCAGCGGCGAGACTTCTTGGCACATTCGTGACGCTTGCGGCAGCAGCGCGTTCCTCTGGCGGCACGACGGACATCACGTAGGCCTGACGCGCTGGAACGTCCATCGACGAAACGCTGGCTCTGAGAAGCAAGCAGGCGAGCGTCAGTCCAAGCGTTGGCATGAACGCGGCAGCCATCAGAAATAGATTGGCGGGCACATGAGTGAAGACCATGGTGCGCACTAGGCCGATTCGAGCCGCTAGCCTCGGCGACAGGAATTGCGACAGCGATGAGGCCAAGCTCGATGCAAAAAAGAACGCACCCGCAGCGCTGAGCGAAAGCTGGAAACGCCTAAACAGCCACAGCGCGAGCAGCGATTGTACGACAAAACCGCCGCCGAACGAATCCAAGCTGAAGAGCGCGGCCAAACGCAGCACAGCGGACCGCGAAGTCGCGAGCGGTTGTCCCGACTGCCGCACCGGTGGGACTTCCGGCGTCCTCCCATACAGCCAAGCCACGAGAGCCCCGATGCCAGCGTAGACGAGGAAGACGGCTCGCTCGCTAGCCACCGTCGCAATGCCGCTCCATCGTGACAGAAGCTCCGGCAGCCCCACGGCAAGCGCACCCAGGGCTCCCGAAAAACTGCCAATCACGTTGTAGCGGGCGAAGAGCAGTGTCGTTGCTCGCTTGCCCGCCGCGAAGCTCGCGAGCGCAGCCTGCTCCAGAGGCAGGAACAGACTGACGTCCCCATTCGAGGGATTCATGGTGCCCAGGACGGCGACCAAGAAGAGTGGCCAGAAGCCGGTGAACACCGCAAATCCGACCCCAGTCGCGACCATCAAACAAGCGGCAAACAGCAGTAGCCGGCGACTCGAGATCCGGTGGGCCACGAACCCGACGGCCAGCGTCACGGCGCCGGAACCGACCATGGTGCCGGTGACCAATGCACCCATCGCGATGGGCGAAAACCCGAGTCGAGCGAGATACCCGGCAAGCATTACGCTGACCGTGCCGTCAATCGCGCCGCGCAGCCCGCGCGACAGCAGTAGACGCCAAGCGCTGGCCTGGTGTGGCTCCGAATTTTCGAGAGCGAGGGCGGTCATTTGAACCCTGAACCTAGCCGTGTAGCCGTTTGGACGCCCCGAATGCTCGGTCTAGGCGACAGGTCACTGCGTTCCAACGAGAAATTCAAAATGGCCACGCGCATCCCGTTCTGAAGCGTCAGCAACGCACGCTTGCGACGCTCATGGATCTCACTCAGCGGCAGCGCGTTCGAGTGCTTTGGCGAGCGGCTGGTCGCTCGTGCCGAGCAAGGCATCCAGCTCGGCTTCGCCGCGGTCCAGCTTGCCCTTTCGTTTGCGGCGCACGAACCAGGCGAGTACGTCGTCGACGAAGCTGTGGATTACGGGCACCGCCAGCAACGTCAGCAACAGCGAGAGCGTCTGGCCGCCAACGACGATGCTGGCCGTCGCCTTGTTGAAGCCCGAGCCGATGCCGGACGAAAGAATCAGCGGCGCCATGCCTGCCACGAAGGCGATCGTGGTCATCAAAATTGGCCGCAACCGATCGCGGTTTGCCTCCATCAACGAGTCGAAATTGCTGCGGCCGAGGCGGCGCAGGTGATTGGTGTGATCTACCTGCAAAATGCTGTTCTTCTTCACGACGCCGAACAGCACCAGCATGCCGAGCATGGAGAACATGTTGATGCTCTGGTTGAAGATCTTCAGGCTGATGAAGGCGAACGGCACTGTCAGCGGCAGAACCGCGAGGATGATGGCCGGATACAGCCACGATTCGAACTGTGCCGCGAGGATCAGGTACATGAAGACGAAGGCCATACTGAGTGCCAGCAAAAAGCCAGCGGCAGTTTCGGCCTGTGACTTCGAGCGCCCAGTTGGGCGCAGTTGGTACATCGCTCCGAGGTTGAGATCCTTGAACTCTTTGGAGATGATCGCGCTTACATCGTTGTCGCCAGCGCCCGCCGCAGCGTTGGCCAAAATCGTGATCTGGCGTTCGCGCGCATAGCGGTTGATGCGCGACGGGCCGAGCCCACGATCCCAATTGACCACAGAGCTCAGCGGCACGCTGCCATACTTGGAGGATGGCACGCTGATTAGGGAAAGCGCGTCTTGATCCGCACGAAACTGCTCGTCGGCGCGAATTCGGATTTCGTATTCGTTGCCGTTCTCCGGGAAAGTCGAGGCTTTGACGCCGGCCACCAGCATTTGCAGGGTCGTCGCGACATTGGAGACACTGACGCCGAGGTCGGCGGCCCGATCGCGGTCAATCGTCACTCGCACCTCGGGTCGGCCGGCGATGTTGGTGGTATCGACGTCGACCGCCTTGCCACTCTTCTTGAGCGCCGCAGTGATCACGCCCGCTCCCTTCTCGAGCTCGGAAAAATTGGGACCGGACAGGATGTACTGCACGCCCTGTGTGTTGGAACCGACCGCAAAATCCGGAACTTCTGCGATGTTGATGCGCAACTCTTTCGGCATGTTCGGGATCACGAGCTCACGCGCGCGGTCCATCAGCTGAAATTGTGTCGACTTGCGCTGGCCGGGATCGACGAGGTCGACGTACAGCTGCGCGTAATTGCGCGTGATCTGATCATCTTCTGCAACGGTGATCAGAATGTGGGTGACGCCCGGCAGCTTGCGCAAGAGTGCGCTCGCGCGGTCGGCGATGAGCAAAGTTTCTTCCGCGCTAGTTCCCTCGGGAGCGCGGATGGTAACCTGGAATTTTGCCTTGTCGTCGAGCGGCAGGAACGATCCGGGCAGCGACTTCGCCACCGGGACGCACGAGCCCATGACTGCCGCACACGCGAGCGCCACCACCCAGCGCCGCTGCAGCGAAAACCGCAGCATGGCCATGTAAACACGCTCGATCGGCCGGTAAAAGAAATCGACCAAACGGTTCAGCCCAGTACCCTTTTGGTGACCGAGCAGCAGGCGCGCTGACATCATTGGCGTGAGCGAGAAGCTCACGATCAGCGACACTCCAATCGAGAACGCCATCGTGTAGCCGAAGCTCTTCAAGAAGCGCCCCGGAATGCCACCGATGAACGCCACGGGGATGAATACCGCCATCAAGGATAGCGTCGTTGCCAGCACGGCAAAACCGATTTCCTTGGTAGCCAGCACGGCAGCCGGGAACGGCTTCATGCCCTTTTCGTCGATGAAGCGAATGATGTTCTCGAGCACGACGATCGCGTCGTCGATCACGATGCCGACCGCGAGCGCGAGCGCGAGCAGCGTGATGTTGTTCAGCGTGTAGCCTTGCAACCACATCAGGCCGAAGGTACCAATCACCGAAATTGGAATCGAGAGTGCGGCAATCAGCGTACTGCGCGCGTTCCCGAGGAAGATCAAGACGACGCCCGCGGCCAGCAACGCGCCCACGATCAGATGCTCGATCACGGAATGGACGCTGGTGCGAATCGTCTGTGAATTGTCGCGGATGACCTTGAGCTCCATGCCCGGTGGCAGCGACTGGCTCAAGCTCACGATACGCGTTTGAATGTTGTCCACGACTTCGATCGTGTTCGTGCCGGCCTGCTTGACGATCGACAGCACGACGACCTCTTCCCCATCGTAGCGGGCGAGGCTCTCGATCGATTCTTGGTCATCGACTACGCGCGCGACGTCCGAGAGTCGCAAAATGCGGCCGTCCTTGGCGCGCATGACCAGGCGGCCCACGGCCTCGACCGAGGTGACGCGGCCGTCGATGCGCAGGGTGACGCTTTGCGGACCTGTTTCGAGGTTACCGCCTGGCGTCATCAAGTTCTGCTGCTGAAGCGTGGTCATCACGTCAATGGCCGTGAGGCCCGCGGCGCGCAGCGCCAGCGGATCCATACGCACGTGAATCTGTCGCTCGCGACCGCCGATAATCGTGACTTTGCCGACTCCGAGAATGGTTTCGAGCTGGCGCCGCACTTTCTTGTCCGCCACCTCCGTGAGGTCGCGCATGCTTTGGCCCTTGCCACGCACGCCGAGGTAGAGCACCGGAGCCGCGCTCGGTTCGACCTTGCTGATGATCGGTTGCTCGATGCCGCTGGGTAGCTCGCGCAGGACGGTATTCACCTTGTCGCGCACCTCTTGGGCCGCGACGTTGGTGTCCTTGTCCAGCTTGAACATGATCACGACCTGCGAGACGCCTTCGCTCGATACCGAGTTGAGGTCGTCGACGCCCGAGATCTGATTGACGGCACCCTCGATCTTGTCCGTGACGTCGGTCTCGATCTCTTCGGGCGCTGCGCCCGGCAGTTGGGTAGTGATGACGACCACGGGCACGTCGACGTTCGGAAATTGATCGACCCCGAGGCCTCGGTACCCAACCGTGCCGAGTACCAAAATGACCAGCATCAGCACCGATGCAAGCACCGGCCTTTGCACGCAAACTCTTGCTAGCCACTGCATGGGAGGGCTTCCTTTCGCTTGCGGCCGCTGAGCTTCGTCATGGTTTCGGTCATTTGACGCGCTGCCCGTTCTTGAGCTCGGAACTATAAGTCGCGACCACTCGCTCACCGCTGACGACGCCGCGGCGCACGGACAAGCGGCCTTGAACTTCTGGACCCGGCTGCAAGACCCGCTGCTCGACGGCGCCGCCTTGCACCGCGAATACGTTGAGCTTGCCGTTGGCCTCGAACGCCGCCGCTTTGGGAACCGAGGGCAGTATTTCGGTACCCACCGTCAGATCCACGTCGGCGAACATGCCGGGCAACAGCTTCTGGTCGGGGTTCTTGACGCTCGCTTCGACGAGCACGTCGCGCGTCTCGCGCACGGCGCCGGAAATGTGCGAGACCGCGCCCGAGAAGAGCTGATTACCGTAGGCGGCGACACGGAAGCTGACGTCTTGCCCGACTTTTACGGCCGAATAGCTCTGCTCGGGCAAGCTGAATTCGAGCCGCAGATCCGCCACTTGAGCAAGCGAAGCGACACGCGACGAGGCCTGCACGTACTCACCCACCTCGATGTAGCGGTCAGTGACGATGCCAGCGAAAGGCGCGAGGATCCGGCGGTCGCCGACGTTCTTGGCGGCGATGCTCTGGCGCGCCTCGGCCGCCTCGCGATTGAGCGGAGCCGTCTTGCACTTGGCCGTCACTTGATCGTACTCGAGGTCGGTCACGGCGTTGCTCGCCTTGAGCCGTTCGTAGCGCGCGCAGTCGACCTGGTTGATCGCCTCCTGCGTCTTCGAGGTCTGCACGGCGACGCGCGCTTCCGCGAGCGCTAGCGCCGCGGCGCTTACGTCGACCTCCGCCATCACGTCGCCTTTGGCGACGCGCTGGCCGCGTTCGATCTTCATACTGATGACGCGCCCGGCGACGTTCGCGGCGAGGTCGGTTTCGCGTTCGCCACGGAGCGTGCCGGTCAGCCGCAGCGTGCGTGGGGCTTCGACGTTGGTCACGGCGTCGGTGACGACCGCAACTGCGGGTGCCTCCGGCGCCGGTGCAGCGTCGACTTTGGCCTTGCATCCTGCCAGCGCCACGGCGGCGGCCAGGGCGGCAGAGAGCGTGAGCTCGGTAAAGCGAGGGAACTGGCAGCGGTGGATGATGGACATGGGCGGGGAAACCACGAGTGACTGGTTCAACGGGGCGCCGGAG